>Ga0193726_1000031_pt1 | contig 362326 bp, 373 predicted proteins | sample H2c1metaG_FD_144928 | JGI IMG/M metagenome (GOLD analysis project Ga0193726, IMG submission 144928) | Soil microbial communities from a riparian zone of the East river system, Colorado, United States - H2c1 | ecosystem: Environmental > Terrestrial > Soil > Riparian zone | place: USA: East... | reverse complement strand
TACCAGATAAAATTTGACCATCGCCTCTTAATGTAGCCATACCTAATTCAAATGAATTATTAGTTTGAGTAAAGCTTGTTTTAGCATTTGGCAAAGGAGATGTAACATTGTTAAAATCTGTACGTGTATAAGCATCAACAGATCCAGACAAAACAAAAGTTTTCGTTGAGTCAGTTTGTGCACTCGCGCTCATCGCAACTAATGCAGCTAAAAACGGAAGAATGATTTTTTTCCTTGTCATTGATTTTAAGTTTAATTGGTTAAGAGAATTTGGTAAGAACTATAAACATTCTAAAGCATGAGCTAGTACGATTGCTTTTTTATGTTAAAACAAAGTTATAGGGAATAGTTATTAATAAAATAATATTACAATGTATTTTTTTTGAAAATATGTTCGTATATGGTTATATCAAAATAAAATCGTATAACTCACTGATCTATCAAAATAGCAGACTATTATATACCTAGCAATATGTGTCAAGAAGGTTGATGAATGTTGCTCTTTCAATCATTATTGCGCCTAAACTTTTTAAATGATCAGTATAGATCTGGCAATCTATTAACTGAACAGCTTCTTTTTGCAATTGTTTTACGTAGTTGATAAAAGCAAATTTGCTCGCATTACTTGCTTTGCTGAACATACTCTCACCAAAAAATATTTTTCCTAACCTGATCCCATATAAACCGCCCACCAGCTCTCCGTTGAGCCATGCTTCGGCACTATGGGCATAGCCTAATTTATGTAAGTGGATATAAGCTTCTTGTATAGCAGGTGATATCCATGTTCCTTCCTGTTCTTTTCTTGTAACGGATTTGCAATTTTTTATTACTTCTTTAAAAGCCCTGTTAATGGTAAAGCGGAATGTGCCATTATTCAAAACGGTCTGCATACTTTTACTGATCTTTAATTTATCGGGATATAAAACGAAACGAGGATCAGGGCTCCACCAACAGATGGGCTCATCCTCGTTGTACCACGGAAAAATTCCGCTTCGGTAAGCTAATAACAGTCGTTCAGGGCTAAGATCGCCGCCGACCGCCAATAAACCATCTTCATCAGACTCTTCAACTGGAGGGAAAATCAATTCTTTATTGATCAAAAACATGATTAAAAATAAGAATTAATTTAACCCAAGTAGACTATGTAACAAATTATCTGATAACAAAATGAACTTCGTTAAAAGCAATATTGTAATAATCCTGTATCTCCAGCTTTTCCAGTTCATCATTGCTTTTTTCTTTAAACAGATCAACCAATACTTGTGCATATTCGAAATGAATGGTATTGTTACAACTGTCGATCACTCGCTTAAGCCATTCTATTGTACTATTGCCCTGGCGTTTTTCATTTTTCTCATGAAGTGATTCATTCATTGTCCTGATGAACTGATGGGTCGAAGCCGGTTTTCCTTTAACAATATGAATATGCGCCCTGATAGCGTCTTGTCTTGCTTCTTCGATCCGTTGTTTTCCAAAAACTTCCATAGCTTTTAGTATTTTGCTTTTATCTGCTTTACGGGTTAAGCTGCTTAAATCTGCCGGTTTACAGTCAAATTCATTTGCTAATATTTCTTCTGCGTTTTTCATACTCTATCTATTTAGCGTTTATTGTCTTTATATATTTAAATCATTGATCTATACACTTAGGGGTAGACAATTAAAATGCCAGAGAATAAACCATAAGAAATCCTTCAATTCACCTTACTATATTGGGAATACATGGTTAATTGCTGCGTTTTTTACCCATTTCGATATTAACTTAGTGTGTGAAAATGTATTTTGTTGTTGTGCAAGCCTTTATTAAATTGCTGCCCTTAATAAAAATCTATCTATTTGTACAGTATTTTCCTCACTCAAATCCTGCAACACAATAACAGAAAGATTAAAAAAATACGATCTCCTAAAAGAGGATCATTAAACTGTGTATAAAATAACTCAGATATAGAAGAATGGAAAGTATAGAAAAAGTAAATTGTTTAATCATCGGTTCAGGCCCTTCGGGCTATACAGCAGCCATTTACGCTTCAAGAGCTAATTTAAATCCTGTTTTGTACCAGGGCATTCAACCTGGCGGGCAATTGACCATCACAACAGAAGTTGAAAATTACCCTGGTTACCCCGAAGGTATCCAAGGGCCTGATATGATGATCAACTTCGAAAAGCAAGCGGCCCGTATGGGTGCTGATATTCGTTTTGGATTGGCAACAAAAGTTGATTTCTCTTCCCAGCCATATAAAGTACAGATCGATGAAGAAAAATGGATAGCAGCTAATTCTATTATTATTTCAACCGGTGCTTCTGCAAAATGGTTAGGAATAGATAGTGAACAACGCCTGAATGGTTACGGCGTAAGCGCCTGTGCGGTGTGCGATGGATTTTTCTTTAAAGGAAAAGAAGTAGCGATCGTAGGTGCAGGAGATACTGCTGCAGAAGAAGCTTTATATCTTTCAAAGCTTTGTACTGTAGTACACATGATCGTTAGAAAAGGAGAGATGAGGGCGAGTAAAGTAATGCAGGAAAGAGTAATCAATACCCCTAATATAAAAGTTTACTGGAACAGTGAAACACACGAAGTATTGGGAGACAAGAAAGTAGAAGCAGTGCGCATACAGAATAATATTACCAGCGAAAAAATAGAAGTGCCTGTTAGCGCATTTTTCGTAGCGATCGGCCATCATCCAAACAGCGATATTTTTAAAGATTGGATAGATATGGATGCCGAAGGATATATCAAAACTATACCTGGCACATCTAAAACCAATATCGAAGGTGTGTTTGCTTCAGGCGATGTACAGGATAAGATATATCGCCAGGCAGTAACGGCAGCGGGTAGTGGCTGTATGGCTGCGCTGGATGCTGAAAGATATTTAGGAGAAAAAGGGCTGCATTAATAATGTACGATGTTGGATGTCCGACATACGATGTTATTTAGTAGTATAGATTATATTATAGCTATTTAAATTATTTAACTCTATAACATCGTACATCTAACATATGATCACAATTCATTTACATAATCTACAGTTTACCGGTTATCACGGCGTGCATGATGAAGAAAGAGTTTTAGGCAATACCTATGAATTGAATATTGATGCTACACTAGACGCCAAACAACATATTACCCAACTCCACCAAACGGCTGATTATGTGGCTATTTATGAAATAGTAAAAAAAAGGATGGCGCTACCTTCTGCATTATTAGAAACGGTTGCACAGGATCTTACCGATCTTATTCATATCTACGACAATAGGATCACGTCTGTATCAGTTTCGATAAAAAAAATGAATCCACCGATCATCAACTTCCAGGGCTCAGTAGGCGTTACTTATAAAAAGGAATTTTAATACTGCTATTCCCCTTCGTACAATTTGCTAAAAGATTGCCAATAAATAATAAAAGGGTATCGCCTATTGATTTGGAGCACGGTTTTAATTATCTTCGGATAACTTAAAATTAACTGCTCATGATAAAGTATTGCTGGATATCATTCATCTTTTGTTGTGTTAGTATTTCTTCTTTTGCACAAACCAAACCCGACAGTTCAACATACGACCCTCATCTTTTATTCTCTCCAACATTTTATCCTTCGGCGGTAAATCTTGACAGAGCGCCAACTGGTGAGCCCGGAGTAGCGTATTGGCAGAACAGGGCCGACTATCAGATCACTGCTTCCTTAAATGATTCTACACACGAAATAAAAGGATCTGTTACCATTACATATAAAAATAATAGTCCGCATACATTGCCATTTTTATGGTTGCAGGTAGACCAAAACCTTTTTACAGCTAATAGTCGTGGCCAGGCAAGAATGCCTGTGGATAGCCGTAGCCGTTATGGTGATTCAAAAAGTACGTTTAGTGGGGGCTATAAAATTACTTCGGTAAAAATAGTAAGTGATAAAAATGCCGATGCAGATTATTCTGTAAGCGATACAAGAATGCAGGTACGTTTGTCTAAACCCGTAGCGGCGAGTGGAGATGTTATTAAAATAAAGATCGATTACTCTTTTATATTGCCTGAACATGGCTCAGATCGCTGTGGTATTTTAAGTACAAAGCATGGCGATATTTTTGCCGTAGCACAATGGTATCCGCGCATGTGTGTGTTTGATGATGTAGAAGGATGGAACACTTTGCCCTATCTTGGAGCGGGAGAGTTTTATTTAGAGTATGGTGATTATGATGTTACTATTACGGCGCCTGCATCTCATATAGTTGTATGTAGCGGTGAATTGCAAAACCCATCAGAAGTACTAACGGCAACACAAATTCAAAGATTAAATACTGCACGTAAAAGCGATAGCCCGATCATGATCAGGACAAAAGATGAAGTAGCTGATCCGTCATCAAGACCAGCAGCAACAACACTTACCTGGCATTTTAAAATGTCGAATTCACGCGATGTATCATGGGCATCTTCAAAATCTTTTATCTGGGATGCAGAGAAGATCAATTTGCCAAGCGGTAAGCCATGTCTTGGTATGAGCGTGTATCCTGAAGAGGCAGAAGGTAAAGATGGCTGGAGCAGATCAACTGAATATGTAAAAGGAAGCATCGAAGGATATAGCAAGCGCTGGTTTGAATATCCTTATCCTGTTGCTACCTGTGTTGCTACAAATATAAATGGTATGGAATATCCGGGGATAGTCTTTTGCAATACCAAAGATGGCACTTACAATTTGTTCGATGTAGTAAATCATGAATTCGGCCATACCTGGTTTCCGATGATAGTCGGTAGCAACGAACGCAAATACGGCTGGATGGATGAAGGCTTCAATACTTTCATCAATACATTCGCTTTTCTTGATTTTAATAATGGTGAGTATCCTCAAAAAATAATACCAATGCAAAGGTTCGCGCCTTATGTATTTAGCAGCACCAGCGAACCGATCATGACAAGCCCGGATGCAATGAAGGAAAAAAATATTGGGGTTGCGTTGTACTACAAACCTTGTTTAGCATTGCAGTTATTACGTGATCAGGTAATAGGACCCGATATGTTTGATTATGCATTTAAAACATACATCAGAGAGTGGGCATACAAACATCCAACGCCCTGGGATTTTTTCAGAACAATGGAAAATGCATCGGGTGAAGACCTTGGCTGGTTCTGGAAAGAATGGTTCATAGAAAATTATAAATTAGACCAGGCTGTTGTTGGCGTTAAATATGAGCAGGATGATGCAAAGAATGGTGCGATCGTTACCATTGCAAATCTTGATAAAATGGCAATGCCTGTCTGGATCGCTTATGAAACAAAATCGGGTACCAAAGGCACCATAAAATTACCGGTAGAAGTATGGAACAATACATCCAAATGGGATGTGAAATTACCTACTACCGAAGAATTAAAGAGCGTTGTTATTGACCCTAACAGAACCCTTCCTGATATGAATTATGCTAATAATAGCTGGGAAGCACAGTAAATATTTGACCTGAAATTTTAATGCCCGCTGGTAGTAGCGGGCATTTTTTTATTCCCTGCACCCACTTCGTTGAGTACAGCTTATCATTAATACTAATTTGTATCATTCTAATATTTAATTAAAAAAATTAGAGTTTTTACTGTATTTTTATTAAAACTTTACAATTAAGGTTAAATATATTTATATACTGATTTAATATATGTATAATATTTAATGAATTCGAACCAGCTCATATTCTCAAATGATACTAGAAAAAGCAATCAAAATTTGCTTATTTCATTGATTATTAGCGCTATTATACTTTCCTGTTTTGCTGCTTTATTATTTAAGAACCTTAAGATCGGTGTTGAACTACTTTTCTTACTAACATGTATCTCATTATTTTTTGATATAATGCTCCAATACATAAGATCCACGCAAAAAAAACAGGTAGACCTTGATACGGTAAAATTATACGAAACATTATTGAATGCTATCTCTCACGAATTGCGTACACCCATCGCAGTGATTATTGGAGCAACAGACAACCTGCTGCAAGAAAATATTACTATGTCTGTCAATCATAAAAAAGAGTTGTTAAACGAAATTTCAACAGCTTCTTTACGGTTGAACCGGCAGGTAGAGAATTTATTAAATACTTCCCGGCTTCAATCAGGTTTTTTACAATTGAAAAAAGACTGGTGCGATATTAACGAATTGATACATGATGTGATCGCACAGCTTGATGATCAATTACGGGATCATCTTTTAGCAGTTTCTGTTAAAGAAGACCTTCCATTGTTTAAGATCGACAGGGTATTGATCGAACAAGTATTGTACAATCTTATTAATAACGCTGCCCTGTATACGCCGATAAGGTCTTTAGTAACTATTACTGCCGCTAAAATTAACCAGCTGTTGATCTTAACTGTAGAAGATAATGGAAAAGGCTTTTCTGAAAAAGAAGCGGGCAAAGTATTTGAAAAATTTTATAGGATCGATAATACTGTAGCAAATGGAACAGGGCTTGGATTATCCATCGCAAAAGGGTTTACAGAAGTTCATGGTGGAAATATTGATCTGGAGAAAAGTATCTCAGGGGGAGCCAAATTTATTATAAAGATACCGGCCGAAAATATTTCACTTTAAACCTAACTATAAATGAGTACCGCAGAAATATTGGTGATCGATGATGAGATCCAGATCAGGAAATTGCTGGAGATCACATTAGAATCAAGTGGGTATAAAGTAGCAAAAGCAAATACAGCAAAAGAAGGTTTAGCCGCAGCTGCAACGGCTTCTTCTGACATGATCATTCTTGACCTGGGCTTACCGGATGAGAATGGCCATGCAGTATTAAAAAAATTGCGCGAATGGTATGTAAAGCCTGTTATCATTCTTTCTGTAAAAAATAATGAAGAGGATATTGTGAGCGCCCTAGACAATGGCGCTAATGATTATTTGTTGAAACCGTTCCGCACGGGCGAATTATTAGCAAGGATAAGATCCGTACTACGCAATTGTACGGTAACCGAAAGTATCCCGGCTATTAAGTATGAAAATTTCGAGATCAATTTTTCTACACGCGCAGTTAAAAAAAATAATGAATCTGTAAAATTTACTGCTACACAATATGAGCTCTTAGCTTTATTTGTAAAAAATGAAGGGAAGGTATTAACGCACCAATACATCTTACGTGAAATATGGGGACCTGATTATGTTACACAATCGCAATACCTGCGTGTATTTGTTGCACAGCTTAGAAAAAAAATAGAAAAAGATCCTGATCGTCCAAAATACATTGTTACAGAATCCGGTGTAGGATATCGTTTTGTAGGAAGTAATAATTAAAAAAGATCGAAATAAAAAAGAGCCGTAAATATGTGATAAAAAGATTAATTAAAGAAGTGGTTTAATGCTTTGGCAACGCCATCTTCATTATTTGTTGCAGTAACATAATCCGCAACTTTTTTAATTTCGTCAGGCGCGTTGCCCATTGCTACACCAACGCCTGCAAATTCGATCATTTCTTTGTCGTTAAAATTATCGCCAATGGCAATGATCTCATTTTGCCTGATACCATATCTCTCTAATAAAAATTTGATCGCTTTTGTTTTTGACGATCCTAAACTCATTACTTCGAGGTAAGTGGTCTTAGATTTCGACATATTTAGTTTATCGCCATGATCCTCTATCAGCCTTTTTTCAATGCCGTTTATCAGGTCTGCATTTCCCGCTATTAATATCTTATTGGGGCCATTCTGTTTTGCTTTCCATTCATCCACGGTTAAATGAAAGGGCTGGATCTTTATTTTAACATCGGTGATCTTTTGTTCTTTTTGTATGTGTGCATTATCTGCTTCTGCATACCAATCCATCTGGCTATAATACATGGCAGATACATCATGCGGAGCGATCTCTTTATGAACACTTACAACATCTTCTAACGGAACAGCAGATTGATAGATGATCTCATTATTCAAAAAAATATAACTGCCGTTCAGACTAACGACTGGGATAGTATCGGGAAATAATTGTTGGCTAATGGGCAATATCCCATGCAAGGGGCGGGCAGAGATCGGAACGATCAATATTCCTTTATCCAATAACTCTTTTATTACTTTCTTACTGGTATCGCTAATGGTATGGTCTTTTTGTAATAAGGTCCCGTCCATGTCTATAAAAACCGCTTTGTACATATTTCTAGCCCTTTGTTAGTTAGTGCCGCAAAATTACTTATAAGTTTCGATTTTGCCTTTGTGAAAAAATATCTACAATAAGGGAAGTAATGAGGCAATGATTATTTAACAATTAACTGTTTTACAATGAACTAAACTGGCATGAAATTTACTGTATTACTAAAAAAACTTACAATCATGGAAACAATAACAGCAACCGCAACGACTGAGGTCTTGAACGACCTGATCATGATCAATAATGACAGAATTATTGGTTATGAACGCGCTATTAAAGAATTAGAAGGAAACGACGAGGATCTGAAAATGCTTTTTTTAAGCATGATCGATGAAAGTCGCCAGCTAATAATGACATTAGGTACGGAAGTAGAAGTACAGGGAGGTGAAATTGAACATGGAACTACAAACAGTGGTAAAATTTACAGGGCCTGGATGGATGTAAAAGCTGTTTTCACAGGCCATACGCGCCATGCTATTTTATCTAATTGCGAAGCCGGAGAAGATGCCGCACAAAAGGCTTACAGATCAGCGTTAGAAACAAAAGAAATGCCTGCTTTTATTAAAGCAATTGTGTTAACACAGCAACAAAAATTAAAAGCTTCTCATAATGAGATCAAAGCTTTGAGAGATGCAGCCTATTAGTATGTTCACTTAAAAACAATATTTATGGATCATAGAAATAAATTAGCAGACTTACACAAAGAATCTCTTCAAAAATTAGAAGAAACAGTAGCGTCTAATACTTTATTAGCGGCAAGTGAAAGGAAGAAGATCCATGATGCACAGAATGAATGGCAAAATGCCTGGATCAAGTTGGAGGAAGCACTACTGATACTGGAAAAGATAGAAATATAAGTTTTGATAGCGGTAGGGAAAAAGGTCATTCTGGTTTTTATAACCGGAATGACCTTTTTTATTTATTCGTGGATGATCACTTTTTCAATTTTGTCGCCTTCTTTTACCATGTCTATTATGTCTTCGCCTTCGGTGATTTTTCCAAAGCAGGTATGTACGCCATCCAAATGTTTGGTCATATCGCGTGTCATACAAACAAAGAACTGAGAGCCACCGGTATTTTTTCCCCTGTGCGCCATTGACAGAACGCCTCTGTCGTGGTATTGTTTTTCTGCACTTGTTTCGCAATTGATGCTATAGCCGGGGCCACCTGCGCCTGGTTGTCCTTTAGCGCCTTCTTTTGTATTCGGATCACCACCTTGTAATACAAATCCTTTCAAAACACGGTGAAATGTTACGCCATCATAAAAACCACTCTTTGCCAATTTTGCAAAATTCTGTACGGTGATGGGTGTTTCTTTTTCATATAGGTCAAATTTCATTGTGCCTTTCGCTGTAACGATCTCTGCTGTCATAATTTTTGTTGTTATTTATTTTGAAGTGCAAATATCGTTGAATTATAAATAAGTAATTTTGGCTGATGAAGAAGTTTATTGCGATCGTTCTTTTAGTTTTTTTGATGAGCTGCAAGACAAAGTACGCTAATCCGCATATTGTGATCCATAGCAATTATGGAGATATCGAAATAGAGCTTTTTGCAAAACAGGCACCAAAAACGGTAGCCGCATTTTTGGCATATGTTGATTCAGGATTTTATGATAACAGCAGTTTTTACCGTGTGTTGTTGACAGAAGGTTTAACGACCGATGATAATATTGGATTGATACAAGGCGGTATCTGGCAAACCGACCCCAAACATCTTGTCAAAATTCCTGGGATCGTACACGAGTCAACAAAGCAAACCGGTTTATCACATACCGATGGTACGATCTCTCTTGCAAGATCAACGCCCGGCTCTGCCAATACAGAATTTTTTATTTGCATCGGCGATCAAACACAATTGGATTATGGCAATACCATGCAAGGCGGAGATGGACAAGGCTTTGCCGCTTTTGGCAGAGTGGTGAAAGGTATGAGTATCGTTCGGAAAATTCAGGAACAGCCGAGTAATGGTGAAAGCTTTACTGGCAAGATCCTTATCTATTCAATAGAAAAATTATAGGCTTAAGCTTTCCATTCTTTTCGTTGTACTAATAATTCTTTTTCAATTGCCGGAGATATAGATGCATGTAATTCATTGGTTGGCCAATGAGAGAACAATTCTTTTTTTATATCGTAATCTATGAATAAAGTTGTCTCTAAAATTGGCTCATGATCGGAAGTAATATCAGTGATAATAAAACGCCAATATGTTTCTTCAAATACAGATTCTATTTTAAAGTGATAATTATTCCCTTGAGGTTTTACATACAAAAAACTGTTTTTCCAGATCATACACAAAGATTTTTGACAATATAATAAAGTTAGGTGATGAATATATAACGTATTAACAAGCTATCTAATATACAGGCGCACATTTAATCCACAGAAGCGACATAAACCTGTGAAAAAGGTGTGAATAACTATGCTTTTTCGGTGTACATCATGAAATGTTTCTTTTACCTTGTTCCATTATATTTGCCATCCTACTAAACTATTGTTACTGTGCGTTTAAAGAGCTTAGAAATTAAAGGATTTAAGAGTTTTGCCGATAAAACCGTTCTCAATTTTGATGAAGGCATTACCGGTGTTATCGGTCCCAATGGCTGTGGTAAAAGCAATATTATCGATAGTATCCGCTGGGTAATTGGTGAGCATAAGATCAGCAATTTACGTAGTGAGAACTTAGAGAGTCTTGTCTTCAATGGCTCTAAAACACGTAGTGCCAGCGGTTTGGCAGAAGTGAGTCTTACCTTTGAAAACACAAAGAACCTTTTACCTACCGAATTTAATACGGTTACGGTTACACGTAAATACTACAAGAACGGCGAAAGTGAATATCGTTTGAACGATGTTGCCTGCCGCTTAAAAGACATCCACAACCTTTTCATGGATACCGGTGTTAGCACAGACAGCTATGCGATCATTGAATTAGGGATGGTGGATGATATCATCAAGGATAAAGAGAACAGCCGCCGTAAAATGTTAGAACAGGCTGCCGGTATCACTATCTACAAAACCCGTAAAAAAGAAGCTAAACTTAAGCTGGATGCAACTGAACAGGATCTTGCCCGTATCGAGGATCTGTTGTTTGAGATCAATAACCAGTTAAAAAGCTTAGAAAGCCAGGCTAAAAAAGCAGAGAAATATTTTGAGATAAAGAAAGAATACAAAGAGGTTAGCATTGAATTGGCTAAAGCTTCTTTGGAAGGCTTTAATATTACCTACCGTAACCTGAATGAACAACAACAGGCCGAAGTTGATAAACGTATTGAATTGGAAACAGCTATTGCTGTTGAAGATGCAGCGTTGCAACAGGAAAAATTGGCGTTTGTAGAAAAGGAAAAAGCTTTGCAGCAAATGCAACATGCTTTCAACGAAATGTTGAGCACTGTCCGCAATAAAGAAAGCGAAAAAAGCTTAACGGCTCAACGTTTACAACACCTTAAAGAAAAAGAATTCAGCCTGAATGAATTTTTGCAAAAAGCAAGCGGACAATTAACCGGACTTGATGAAAGCATTCAATTCACCAGCATCCAGATAAAAGATGAAGAAGTAAAGCTGGAAGAATTTGAAGGCAAACTGGACGAACTAAAAAATGCGGTAGAAGATAAGCGTAAAGTGTTTGATGAAAAGAGAAGCAGCATCGATTCATTAAGAAAAGAGAACCAGGCTATTCAACGTACGCAATTCGAAGCAGAGAAAAATGTTGCTGTCGCAGATACCAGCATTCAAAATTTACAAAGAACCGTTGCGCAGATCGAAGAAGAAAAAACACAACGCCAAACGCAGATACAACAGGTAGAAGCTGAGAAAAAGATCAAGACAGAAGAATTAGAGCAAAGAAAGGTAGACCTGCAACAATTACAGGATCACCATGAATTCACAAAAGAGCAAATTTTACAAACACAAAATGTGTTGGAAAATTTGCGCAGTGAATTAGCTGAAGAAAGCAGAAAATTAGATAGCAAAAAGAACGAGCATGCTTTATTAAAAAGCCTGATCGATTCAATGGAAGGTTATCCTGAAAGTGTTAAGTTCTTACATAAAAATAAAGACTGGAACCACGAAGCTCCTTTGCTGAGTGATATCATCTATGTAAAAGAAGAGTATCGCGCAGCGGTAGAAAATGTTTTGGAACCATACCTGAATTATTATGTCGTTAATAATTTGGAAGAAGGATTGCAAGCGGTTCATTTGTTAGACAATAACAAAAAAGGCAAAGCGAATTTCTTCTTACAAGATAAATTCACTGGTTTTGAAGAAGCGCATCAACCTGCGGGAACAATTGCTGCATTGAGTGTTGTTGAGATCGATGGTAAATATGCTAATCTTGCCAAACACTTATTAGGCAATGTTTTTATCGCTGAAAATGAAGAAGCATTACGCAATAGTAATGGTGCGGTTGTTTTAGAAAAAACGGGTAAATACGTAAAAGGTAAATACTCATTGACTGGTGGTAGCGTTGGTTTATTCGAAGGTAAAAAGATCGGCCGCGCTAAGAACTTAGAAAAATTAATTGAAAGCATTACCGAACAGGAAGTTGTGGTGGCTACTTTAAAAGAAACCATACAGGCCCGCCAGAATGAAGTGATTGCTTTTAACGAAGGCTTAAAAGATAATGCGATCAAACAAACACAGCAGGATATCAATAACCTGACCAATCTTGTTTTTTCTTTACAAAATAAGATCGAGAATTTATATCATTTAGAAGAAACAAGCAGTGCAAGAATTGAAGACCTGCAACATCAATTAGAAACAAATCGCGAAGCGATATCCAGTACGAGAGATGAGCTGGAAAAATTCAATACACAATTAGAAGAACTGGGCGATAAGCTGCAGGCGATCGAACAGGATTATGCTACGGCAGAACAGGAATATACTTTTGCAACAGCTACTTATAATGATAGCAATTTACAATTCACTAAGCTGCAAAGTAAGATCACTTCATTGCAGCAGGAATTTGAATTTAAGAGTAATCAATTGAATGACCTCAAAGTTCAGGTTGAAAATAGCACGGCGCAATTAAGCGAAGCATCAGGAAGCATTACTGAAACTGCTGATGCATTAACTGAAGTAGAAGCTTTATTGGTAACGATGTTACAAAATAAAGAAGTAGAAGAGTTGAAATTGAACGAAGCAGATCAGGCATATTACAATATCCGTAATATTTTATCTGAGAAAGAAAGTGAGCTTCGCCACAAGCAAAAATCTAAAGAAGGTATTGACCATATACTGAATGAGATAAAGGATAAATTATCTGAATTGAAATTGCAATTGGCAGGAATGAAGGAAAGGTTGAACGTTGAGTTCAAGATCGATCTGGATGCCATTATCGATGAAGCAAGAACAGGCGATACACCTTTGGAAGAATTGCAGGCAAGCAACGAAAAAATGCGCAAGCGTTTAGAAAATATTGGAGAGATCAATCCTACAGCCATCGAAGCGTACACGGAAATGAAAAAACGGTACGAGTTCATCATGGAGCAAAAGAATGACCTTGTTACTGCGAAGGATAGTTTAATGCTAACGATCCAGGAAGTAGAAGCAACGGCCAACCAACAGTTCCTTGATACCTTCAATAAAGTAAGAGAAAATTTCCAGAAGGTATTTAAGGCATTATTTACGGAAGATGATACAGCGGATATGGTATTGGTAGACCCTGAAAATTTAGCAGAAACCGGTATTGATATCGTAGCTAAACCAAAAGGTAAGCGTCCAAGCAGTATTGGTCAGCTTAGTGGAGGAGAAAAAACATTAACGGCAACAGCATTGTTGTTCTCTATCTACCTGATCAAACCAGCCCCGTTCTGTATCCTGGATGAGGTTGATGCACCGCTGGATGATGCCAACGTTGGTAAATTCACCAATATGATCAAACAATTCAGTCAGAACTCTCAGTTCATTATCGTTACGCACAATAAAATGACGATGAGTGCTGTTGATGTGATCTATGGTGTTACCATGCAGGAACCAGGTGTAAGTAAGTTGGTGCCCGTGGATTTTAGAAGTCTGAATTAATTAATAATTAGTAATTAAAAATTAATAAATGAGCCCTGTATTTTCAGGGCTCTTGTTTTATAGTTTAATTTTTAATTTGGAAGAATTACTAATTATTAATTCTTAATTATTAATTCAAAATGTATTTTTACTCTTTAAATTATGTCTGCAGATAAAATTATCAATGATTGGAAAAAGAAGACTTTCAAACCGGTGTATTGGTTAGAAGGCGAGGAGGATTATTTTATAGACCAGGCAATGAATTACGCCGAGCATAAAATACTGCCTGAAAGCGAAGCCAGTTTTAACCTGACTGTTTTTTACGGCAAAGATGCTATTTGGAGCGAAGTGATCAATGCCTGCAGGCGTTATCCGATGTTTGCTGAAAAACAAGTCGTGTTACTAAAAGAGGCGCAACAAATGCGTGACCTGGAAAAGCTGGAAGGCTACATGGATAATCCCCTGGCCTCTACCATATTTGTTGTCAGTCATAAAGAAAAGACGCTCGATAAAAGAAAAGCGCTTTATAAATCCATTAAAAAGGCCGGAGAAATATTTACTTCTGAAAAGATCAAGGAATATAAATTAGTAGAGTGGGTAGGCGGGTATATTCAATCGCAGGGATTTACTGCTTCGCAGAAAGCAGTAGTACTGTTGGCAGAACATATAGGTAATGACCTTAGCCGTATTGCCAATGAGATCGATAAGATCGTGGTAAATATCGGTGCTAAAAAAAATATTACGGAAGATGATATTGAAAAATACGTTGGTGTAAGTAAAGAGTACAATGTGTTTGAATTGCAAGATGCATTAGCGAAAAAGAACCTGGCAAAAGCAATACGCATTATTCAATATTTTGAAAGCAATCCTAAAGCCGCACCCATACAGCTTATCCTGCCTGCTTTGTATGGTTATTTTAGTAAAATATATGCCATGTTCGGTATGGTAGATAGAAGCGAGGCTGGTGTAAAATCCTTATTCTATAATAATCCTTTTGCGGCTAAACAAGCTATTGAAACGGCGAAAATCTATTCTTACAGTGGAGTTGAGCAGGCCCTGTTGTTATTGCATCAGTATAATTTAAAAAGCGTAGGCGTAAATGATACGGGAACAAGCGATGCTTCTTTATTGAAAGAATTAGTCGTTAAGCTAATGATGAATTAAAATAAAAGACAGCGTTCTTCCGGGATAAATAGCTATATTTTTTTTAAGAATTTATTGATTGGTTTTTCAACAAACCGGTAGCTCGCTACTGACAACAGTACAAATACAGTTATTATCAGTAAGGGTAATAAAAAATCAAATCTTCCCCAGCTTGCCGCATATTTATTAATAAGTATCAATCCTATTTCCTGGTGAATAAGGTATAAGGTATAAGAGGCCAATCCTATATTAGTAATGAATGGATAGTTAAGCCAGCGAAGCAATCCAGGAAAATAAACAAAGATCCAGAATACAACAAACAATAACAAATAGATTGACCGTATTGTCAGATCGTAAGATGAATATTTTAACAGTAGTGCAGCTGCTATAAAAAGAGTAATGATCGTATACTTATCTCCTTCTCTAAAATATAATTTAAAAAACAATACGCCAATTAAAAACCATAAGCCATAGAAGCTAATATTAAATTCGTTCACAATAAACTCAATTGCCGGTACCGGGAAGGCAGTTTTTGTAACATGCAATATAGTAAGGCCTTGTATATTTCCATAAAACAAGAATAAGAAATATAGCAAAATGGCTGTTATTGAAAAATTTTGTACAAACTTATCCGGCTTATAATAATAAAGCAGACTGGCAATAAAATAAAATTGAATTTCGGGCCATAACGACCAATAACTTAAGCTGGTATAATGCAGGCTGCTACTTCGATGAAGAATACTATCTAAAAGAGAAGGGCTAATAAATGTAAGGCTGCAAAAGAAATTAATTACTTCATGACTATTAGGAAATAAGTTATTGCTATCAAAAAAAATGCAAAATAATAAAGTAACCAAAGTGCAAATAAGCATTGGTGGAAACAATCGCATAAACCTCTTTTTCCAAAATTCGGTGATACTGTCGGTAATGGTTAGCGTGTAAGAAATAACGAAGCCTGATATGATGAAAAAGAACTGAACCCCCAAATCTCCGTGCCGGAAAAAATCATACTTCATTCCATAAGGGTATAAACTATGAGCGGGAGTTGCCCAGCCAGAATAATAATGAAATAAAACAACCATCGCTATCGCAAGAAACCGAAAGCTATCGAGTGTATTGATTCTATTGTTTTTTTGCATAGGAGAAAGTAGACTCAATAGTAATTAGCTGATTCAACACATGCCTTAGGCCAATGCTTCTGTAGCATTTAATTTATCTTTTGCCAACTGGTCTTTTAAAGCATCCAGGCCATTAAATTTTTGTTCGCTACGTAAGTATTTTTTTAATGTTACAGTGATCGTTTGTCCGTAAATATCTTCATCAAAATCAAAAATATTTACTTCGATGGCTCTTTTACTTCCAACTATGGTCGGACGAACACCAATATTCATCATACCTTTTAAAGCGCGGTGAAATGCAGATGGCTTGGGGTTTTCTACCGTATGGGCGATCTTTATCTCTACTGCATACACACCATTTCCGGGAACAAGCTTATGTTCATTTTCAATATGCAGGTTAGCTGTAGGATAGCCAATGGTTCTGCCTAATTTATTGCCTTCAATAACTTTACCGCTAAAAAAATATGGGTAACCCAGGCAGTCATTTGCTGTAGAAACATCGCCAGACAATATTGCTTCTCTTATTTTGGTAGAGCTGATCATTATATCCTGTAACATGTGAACTGGAATTTCGACCACTTTATAATTGAACTCAGCGCTTTTTTGTTCCAATAATGCATAATCACCTTTTCGGCCCTTCCCAAACTGATGGTCATGCCCAATGATGATGGTATGTGGATGGAATTTTTTCACTAAAAAATCAGCAATATATTCTTCAGCAGTTTGTTCAGCAAAATCAGCCGTAAATGGTACAATTACCAGGTTATCCAGCCCCTGATCCTGCAAAAGCACTATTTTCTCTTCCAAAGTGTTTAGTAACTGGATAGTAGGTTTATTAGTGGCCACCACCATTCGTGGATGGGGATGGAAAGTGATAATTACCGTTTCTCCCTTAACTTTGGCCGCCTCCTGCTTCATTAGCTGTATAATCTGCTGATGGCCAGTATGTACGCCGTCAAACGTACCAATGGTTATAATGGCATTTTTAAAAGCGGGGAGTTGTTCTATATTATTGTAAACCGTCATTTTTGATGGTGCAAATGTAGTTGATAATTGAAAATGGTTTATTGGGAATTGAAATTTAGTTTTGCAATACAATTTTAAATATGAGTCTTTATAGTAAGAGAGGGGTTTCTGCCCAAAAAGAAGAGGTCCATGCGGCTGTTGAACATTTAGATCATGGATTGTTTCCTCATGCGTTTTGTAAGGTTTATCCTGATTATTTGGGTCATGATGATAATTACGTAAGCGTAATGCATGCAGATGGTGCCGGTACTAAAAGTATCCTGGCTTATTTATATTGGAAAGAAACCGGGGATATTACCGTTTGGAAAGGAATAGCGCAGGATGCGATCGTGATGAACCTGGATGACCTGCTATGTGTAGGTATTTATGATAATATCGTTTTCAATTCAACGATAGATCGCAATAAAACAATTATTCCGGGCGAAGTTTTATCACAGGTGATCAATGGCTCTCAAAAATTGTTCGATGAATTAAAGGGTTATGGCATCAATATTCATTATTTAGGTGGTGAGACTGCCGATGTAGGGGATGTAGTACGTACAATTGCTGTAAACGGGACTATGACGAGCCGTTGGCCAAAAAATAAGATCATCAGTAATGAAAAAATAAAAGCGGGTGATGTAATTGTAGGTTTTGCGAGTTACGGACAATCAACGTACGAAACTGAATACAATAGTGGTTTAGGAAGCAATGGGTTAACAAGCGCAAGGCACGATGTATTGAGTAAATTTTATGCAGATAATTTTAAAGAAAGCTACAATACAGGATTGGATGAAGATGTAGTATATATCGGTAAACACAAATTAACTGATGCTGTAGAAGTGATGGGCTATAAAGGAATAACCATTGGTAAATTATTATTAAGTCCAACAAGAACCTATGCACCGGTAATGCGTGAGTTATTGGAAAATCATTTTGATAAATTACACGGCGTGATCCATTGCAGTGGTGGCGGACAAACCAAGTGCATGAAATATGTACCTGGCACAGTTCGTGTACTAAAAGATAACCTGTTTGAACCTCCTGTTATTTTTGATATCATCCAAAAAAATAGCGGCTCTAATAATAAGGAAATGTACGAGGTATTCAATATGGGCTGCCGCCTTGAAATATACTGCGATGCTAAAGATGCTGAGACAATGATAGCAGCTGCCAAAGGCTTTAAAATAGATGCACAGATAATCGGCAGGGTAGAAGAAAGTGTTAAAAAAGAACTGGTGATCAAACTTAAAAATGAAGCTATTGTTTATTAGTCTAACAAAGGCTAAATTTGCAATAGCGTAATAAAATAACAAACTACAATGGCTCAATCGATCATAGAATTAAAGAATGTAAATATTTACCAAAGTAACAGTCTTATTTTGGGCGATGTAAATATCTCTATTGATAAAGCAGAATTCGTTTACCTGGTTGGGAAAACCGGTACGGGTAAAAGCAGTTTGTTGAAAACACTATATGGCGATCTTGAACTGACCGAAGGTGAAGGATGGGTAGTAGGTTATAACTTAAGACAATTGAACTGGAAAAAAGTTCCTTTTTTGCGCCGTAACCTTGGCGTGGTGTTCCAGGATTTTCAATTACTGACGGATCGTAACGTGAACGATAATTTAAAATTCGTGTTAAGAGCTACAGGCTGGAAAGATGAAAAATTAATGGATGAAAAAATTGCGGATGTACTGGATAAAGTGGGATTGAAATCGAAAGGATTTAAAATGCCTTTTGTATTGAGTGGCGGAGAGCAACAACGTGTGGATATCGCAAGAGCCTTATTAAATTCTCCCAAGCTATTATTAGCAGATGAACCTACCGGAAACCTTGATCCTGAAACAAGCGATGAGATCATGCATTTATTATTCCATATCTGTAAAGATTACGGAACAGCGATCATTATGGCTACGCATGATTACCGCGTAATAAATAAATTTCCTGCAAGAACTATCAAGACAGAAAATACTAAAGTGATAGATAATGCCAGTGTTGCTAATGTATCCATGAGATAAGCTCCCGGGCATGCTGTTCATTGTTATAATATTTCAATAGATTTTGCCGCTGTTGTAATTCCAGGTAAGTAAAATCCTGTTGAAATAAGAATGTAACACAGGCTTTAAATTCTGTAGCACTTTCCGCAATGGTGCAAAAATGCTCTACGCCGCTACCAATTACTCCTGCATTATTTACTAAACAATACCTGCCATTAAATAAAGCATTCAATAGCTTTAATTTTACACCGGTCTTGTTAAAAGATGGAAGTACATTGATCTGTGCAGCTGCTATCAGGTCCTGCATTTCTTTGTCAGCGAGGTTTGCTTTTAAGGAGATATGCTGGTATTTTTTTACTATTTCTACTAATTTTTCAGAAGGATCCTTTCCTGCTATGACAAAGGGGATCGATAGGTCATTGAATACATTTTCTATCAGCCAAATAACCGCTTCTTCATTTTCATTGACAGATAAATTACCGTGGTATAAACAATAATCACCTATTCCTTTTTTGCTATTTATTGAATTGTACGGTATAAATGCCGGTAAAAAGTGTACTTGTTTTGCACCAAATACCTGTTGGTATAATTGTACATCCTGCTTACTAAGGGCAATTATATCCGCTTTGTTAGCTATCTTTTTTTCATAAGTTTTCAGCATTTGGCTCTCGCGTAAAAAGAATAATTTTTTACTGTTTTTGAATTCATTTTTTGCAAGATTATCATAATATTCAAATTCAACATTATGCAGGCGGATCATTACTTTCCTGTCTTTTAATTTGTTTTTTTGTAACAAAAATGTGCAGTGTATACCTTCTAAAAGGATCGGATAATTATCTTGCTGTAATGCAACTAATAATTTATGACTTCTTCGGGAGCTTACGATATAGGGCAGTTTAAAAATAAATCCTAAGAAATTTGTTTTGCGTTCGTAATAGTTTACTTCTACGCAATAAGCATTTAATTCTTTAGCCGGTTTACGGCCTTTTGTAAAACAATGTAAATGGATCTTGACCCCCTGTTGGTGAAGTGATCTTATTGTATACAATATATCGATCATCCCACCATAATCGGCAGGGTAGGGAACATCAAGACTTACGATATGCAAATGGGTTTCCAATTATTTCTTTGTTTTTAATTCAATGGTAGCTTGTGCAAAAACCTGTAACACTATTTTTCCTTCGGCTTCCCAATTTAATTCATCACGTACTTTTATGGTATTTTTTTTCCATAATTCTATTCTATCCTTATCAGAAAAAGCTTCTTCGATCTTTGCTGCAATATATTTTGGATCATGATCATCAATATACATACCAACTTTATAGGTGTCTACAATTCTTTCTAATTCTACCAACCTTGATACCAATACAGGTACACCGGAATGCAGGTAATCAAATATTTTATTCGGCAGGCCGTACAAATGATTAATATTATTAGGCTTGTCTAATGACAGGCCAAGATCGGCCTTAATAGTAATAAGGCGCAAGACTTCAAACGGTACACGTGGCAAAATTGTTATTTTATCAGCCAGTTGCTTTTCTTTCGTTAGAGCAATTATTTTATCAAACACTTCGCCGCCACCAATGATCAATAAGTGATAATCAGCTGCGGGCAAATATTGCATGGCCAGTACTAATTCTTCGCCACCTCTTTCGAGATTGATGCCTATTCCCTGGAAGATCAATATTTTTTTACCTGTAGGTATTTTATCGTATATAGCATCGATCTGTTCCTGGTAAATACCCGAAGGCATAAAATTTTTATACGGAACATTGCGAACCGATAAAAGCTCTTTCCCATAGTCTCTTTTATACATAGCACAAAAAGAAGGGCAAATAGTATAAATATGTTTCAGTGTAGGAAAAATAGTACGTTCCGCTTTCGTCCATACTTTTAACGCAAAAGGTTTTCCATACAACTGCGGCATGCCTAAAAAATATTCATGCGTATCATACACAATAACTTTATTGCGAAGCTTTGCTACCAGCCATGTAGCCGGCATAACATCCAGATCGTTCCCTAAAAAAATATCGGCCCTGACAAATAGTAATTTAAAAAACAAGCGGATGTTAAATTCTGCGTACATCCATATTCTTTTTTGAAAGAATAATTTCATTCTGCTTGCTTTATAGGGTCGTTGTGTAAGCGGAAGACTATGGTCTCGTTTTGCACCGATCAAATAAACTTCATAGCCATTACCCTGTAATGTAGTACAAACCTTATGCACCCGCTGATCGGTTACAAGGTCTGATATTACGGTAGCAACAACTTTTACAGGCATACGCTTAGTTAGAAAATTTTACAATGGCTTCAGCAATTATTGCGGCAGCGTTCCCCGTGCCAAATAAAGAAGTTTTCGCTTGTTTAATTTGCTGTTTGATCGTTGAAAATTGATGTAAGATATCTTCAATCGACGGCTGGGCTAATAAACAATTGCCATTCGCAATTATCTCCGGCCAAAAAGGGCGCTGCATAATAATAACCGTTGGCTTATTATAAAAAAAAGCTTCCCTGCTTAATCCGCCACTATCTGTAATAACATAGGTAGCAGCGTTTAAGAGTGCCTGCGTATCAAGATATCCTAACGCATCGACGATGGTAAATGAAGCCGTAATATTTTCTTTTAGTAAGATATTCTTTGTATTAGGATGAATAAGCAGTATAACTTTTGTATCAGTATTAATTTTGTTTAGCGCCGAAATAATATGTTTTAGATAAGTAATATTTTCGGTATTTTCTGCACGGTGTATGGTCGCCAAAACGAATTTTTCATTTTTGATACCAAGCTCATCGAGTATGGGTCTCTTGCTTATTTTGTCTTTATAAAAGATCGTCGCGTCTAACATTATATCACCGCTATTAATGATCGCAGATCGAATGCTATCAGATCCATAGCCTTCTTTTTTTAGTTGTTCCGCATTATCAGCTGTACAGCAAAAATTAATATCAGCTAACCTGTCAGATAAGTACCGGTTACTTTCTTCGGGCATTTCTTCGTTAAATGTGCGCACTCCACTTTCTATATGTGCCAGTTTTATGTGCAATTTTTTTGCTGCGATAGCGCCAGCCAATGTTGTATTGGTATCTCCAAAAACGACCACCCAATCTGGTTTTTCTTTTAGCAGGATGATCTCTATCTCGATCAGCATATGTCCGAGCATAGCGCCATGCGTCATTTTATTTATTTGTAAATGATAGGATGGAGCGGGGATAGCCAATTCATCAAAAAAAATATCACTCATATTAGTATCAAAATGCTGGCCGGTATGAACAATTACCTGCTTTACCTGAGGATACTTTTTAAAAGCGTTTTCAAGTATCGCCAGTTTTATGAACTGTGGCCTGTTTCCAACAAGGTGAACTATTTTCATTTTATTTTTCGATAGTAATGCTCTAAAATACTACTATTTCCAGTTATCGATTTTCAATTGTTTAAAAAAAATATTTTCATCTAATTCTCTCACATCGCCGGGTTGCAGATCACCTAATAACAGGTCTTCAATAGATATTCTTATTAATCGGGTGCAACGATGCCCGACTGCGTCAACCATTTTTCTTACCTGGTGAAATTTACCTTCCGTTAAAGTGATCAGTAACCAGGTATGTTGCCCGTATATTTTTTTGTCGATCGGCAATTCAAATAGATCAGCAGGCTTTGTAACAATTTCAACGGCACAGGGAGTGGTGGTATAATCTACTGCGCCCTTTATAAAAATAGATACGCCGGTTTGTAAACGGGCTAAGCTTTCCTGCGTTACTTCTTTTTTTACCTGCACCAAATAAGTTCTTTTATGTGCTACAGCTCCGCTAAATAATAACCTGGTTACTTTTTTATTTGTTGTTAAGATGAGTAATCCTTCCGAATGATTATCCAATCTTCCTATCGCATGTGTTCCTTCGGGAAAATCATATTGCAGATCGCCTAATAAGCCTACATCGTGCGTACTCACAAACTGCGAGACCATATTATATGGTTTGTTGATGATGAAATAGCGATGTAGCGATTTGTTCATATTATTTGTAAATATAAAAATAGCCCCGCAGAGCAGGGCTATTAAATTATAATAGTCTCAATTTTTAGTGGGAGTTTTTTTTATTACTCTTAGGCTATTTTATTCAGCGCGTAATTTTGCCCTAAAGCTTGCAGAGATGTTATAGGTAGTACTTGCAGGTGGTTTCCCCGTAAATATGCCCGAAAAATTGCCACTGATGGTATGCCCTGTATCTTTATACTGAGTGATATTTACATAAATGGGAGACGTAATTGATAGCGAATCATTAATAGAAGAAGAAACAAAGCGCAATAAGCTCTGCTGACTATTTACTGCGATATTAGTTGTATCTAATAGAATATCTACATAACGCGTAACAGTACTATCAAATGCACCCACTTCAATAGTGTGAAATAACTTATTAGTGATCCCGTAAACACTATCAGATGAACCCCTGGTCATAAAAGAATCGGCAACGCCATCAATTGAATATTTCATATACCTGCCTTGATTTTGCGTAGCGCCAAGTCCATTACAAACATAAGGATTCGGGGCAACATAATCTGGCCGGCACGAGAAAGCGATGATAATTAGTAAAAACGTGCTGCAAAGAATGGATAGTTTTTTCATGAAGGGAAATTAAGACGGTTAAAAAATAGGTGTGCGTTACTACCAAGGTATTAAATATATTTGATTTTATCAAAGCTAGTTACTACTGCATTTTTAAAAGAAAAATAGAAACTAATCAGTATTTTAGCTGACTACCAAAATCCATCAAATGAAAAAAATCCTAAAAATTATCAGCTTTCTTATTTTACTCATTGTGGTTATAGTGGCTGTGATCGTATCTTATGTAAAGATATCATTGCCCAATGTAGGCTTAGCTCCTGATCTTAAAGTGGTTAGTACACCTGAAAAAATTGAAAGAGGACGGTACCTTGCCAACCATGTAGTAGTATGTATGGATTGCCATAGTTCACGCAACTGGGATCTGTTTGCTGCTCCGCTTATTGCAGGAACATTAGGTGAAGGAGGAGAAAAATTTGATAAGGTATTAGGCTTTCCAGGAACTTACTATGCGGCTAATATTACACCTGCAGGGATCGGGACCTTAACAGACGGGCAAATATTCAGAGCTATCACCACAGGTGTTGGTCATGATGGGCATGCCATGTTTCCTGTAATGCCCTATCAATCTTATGGAAAATTAGATTCAAACGATATTGAATCTGTTATTGCGTATATAAGAACATTGACACCTGTTGTTAATAATGTAACACCGCCGGTATCTGATTTTCCAATGAATATCATCATTAATACCATACCCAAAAAAGCAACTTTAGCTGCTATGCCTTCGCCGGATGATAGTATGGCTTATGGAAAATATCTTTTTACCGCAGCAGCTTGTCATGATTGTCATACACCTTTTGATAAGGGAAAATACGATCAAACAAAATTAATGGCTGGAGGCAGAATGTTCACATTGCCAACCGGAACAATTTATTCTGCTAACATTACACCCGATGAAGAAACGGGTATTGGTCTTTGGAGTAGAGACGCTTTTCTGAATCAATTCAGACAGTATAGGGATAGTGCAACGTCGCATAGAAAATTACAACCAGGCGATATGCAAACAATAATGCCATGGACAGCATATACAGGCATGACAGATAAAGACCTTGCTGCTATTTATATATACCTGCGCACGATACCAGCGATCAGTAACCAGGTTCCTGGATTTAAACCGAAAAATTAATTATTGATAGTAGTATTTAATATTATTTTCTGTATAAAATAAAAGACTGTAGTTGTTGCTACAGTCTTTTGCGTTTTGACTTATTAGTTGTAGTTTATCGCTGTCCGTATGCAACAATTGATGCCTGGCCGATCGAATTAAAATGAATCATAAAACCGATATAGGCTGCTGAGGCATTTTTATCTAATTTTAATTTCGATTTTAATGCATATACAGTGATCAGGTATTGATGAGGAGCATCGCCCGGTGGAGGGCATGCGCCAATAAAGCCGGGAGCATTGCCATCATTACCACCATTCACTGCGCTATCAGGTAAATTTTTTCCGGAGAAATTACCCGCATCTGCTTTTAATGACATTACTGCAGCAGGAATATTATACACTACCCAGTGCCAAAAGCCACTGCCTGTTGGTGCATCTTTATCATACATGGTTACGGCAAAAGCCTGTGTTCCTGCCGGTGCATTTTCCCAATGTAATTCAGGAGAAATATTTGCGCCCGTACAACCGAAGCCGTTAGCAAATTGTTTTTGGGTCATTTGTCCGCCCAGGTCATTGCTCTTTAATGTAAATGTTTGTGCGGATGCAGTGCTCATCATTATCACTGCCATTACTACTGTTCCAATAATTCCTTTCATTGTTTTTTTGTTTAAATATTAGTCTAATTTATTTTTACAAATTTATCTCTTAATACTTCAGCACCATCATTGTACTCAACAATATAAGTGCCGGTTATTAATCTACTAACATCGATCGGCGTTTTAGATTGATCGGTTGACGTTGTCAGTACTTTTTGTCCGTCTAAACTATATATGTTTATTGTAGCTGTAGTAGCATTATCGTATTCAACAACCAATTGGTTGCTTGTTGGATTAGGATAAATTATAAATGGTGCTTTTCCATCAATACCAACCTCTACTGTAATGATTTCGCTATAACTAACAGTGCCATCATCATTAACAACTTTTAATTGATAGTAATTAGTACCAACCTGTGGTTGTGGATCAATGGTACTATAGCTATTATTTCCAAAGCCATCTGCTTTTATCGTTGCTATCGGTGCAAAGTGTTTGCCATCCGTACTTTTTTCAACTTCAAAATGATCCGTGCTTACCTCATCGGCTGTTTGCCATTGCAATTGCGTTTTGCCATTGGCTAATTCACCGCTAAACGATAATAAATTAAGCGATAAAACAGTGCCGCCCGTAGCAGTGATAATGAAACCGCTAAAGCCATTTACAGGGAACATAATTTCCCAGCGGTTAAGCGTATAGTTCCAGCTGATGAATGCAGCATTTGGCGTAATAGTAACCGTGCTTCCCGAATAAGTGCCAGGAGTACCGCTGGCCGATATTCCATGAAATTGTATGATGCTGATATTGGATTCATCTGCTCTGTCTGTAGGATACATTGGTAGCTTGACAGTGCTTACTGCATTAAAAGCATCGAATTCTGCCTGCGTTGCATACAAAGTAATTGTTGCAGTAGCTGTACTCGCATTTGTTGCCGGTGTGATATCAAAATGTCTTTGTACATAGGGCTGCCCGTTATAAGTTTGAACGGTAGAATCTATCCATACTTCAGATGAAACAACACCTGATACAGGGTTAGTGCCATCTGGCGCTAGCTCGCCAATGATCTGACAAGAACCTGTTGGAATTAATCCATTAGTGCCCAGGTGAACCGTTTGTGTTGCCGTCTCTTTGCTTTCGGCAAGACTTGTACCATCCGGATTTCCGAAATATTCATATGCCCCCATGTCAACGGCGCCATTATACAATCTTGGGTCGCCTGCAATATCATAAGCGGTAGTATTAGCTGCCGTATTAGCTGCATTGATAGCAGGACTGCAGGGTTTAAGTTCTAAACCATCATCTGGCGTACCAAAAATACCATCTGCACCGGCCGGAAGCTCATCATCTGTAAATGGATTGGTTATACCCACCGTATTACCGGTTCCGCTAAATGTTGTTTGTGTAGAACTGTAAGTAATAGTCTCCGAACCATACACTGTTATGTCACCCGAAATAGTATTAATTATATCTGCGTTACCCGTATTTGCTGTATTACCCCAAAAAATACTATTTGTGATAATTGGTGCCGATGAATTATTATTATCCATTGCCCCGGCTACCGGAGCGGTGTTATTGGAAAAAGTTGCGTTAATAAATGTTGGGTTAGATGTGTTGTTATTAAATACGCCACCACCTGCCCCGGTGCCTGTAGCAGAATTTTCTGTAAAGACAACATTCGTTAAAACCGGCGAAGAGCCATTATTATACATACCACCACCACGCGCACTTGTAGTATTATCATAAAATATTACATCAGTAAGTACCGGATTTGATGCCGTATTATATAAACCACCGCCACCTGTTCCGGTACAAGTATTTTGAGAAAATCCTACATTTGTTAATGTAGGATTTGATCCTGTTGAATTGTACATGCCTCCGCCACCGTTTGTTGCCGTATTGTTCGAAAAAATAAGATTAGCCAATGTAGGCGAAGCTGATAGATTAAACATTCCCCCTCCATCATTACTACTACCGGCAGTTATCGTAAAGCCATCTAATGTAACGCTGGTTGTAGATGAATTAGAGATCACACGATTGCCTGTACCGTGCAGTATGCAAGTATTAGTAAGCCAGTTTCGTTGCGAAAGTTTTGTTTCTGTGCCGGCAAAACCCCCATAGATGGAAACGCCTGTTTTCATTGTAAAGGAATTACCTGTAGCAGGCTGGTAGGAGCCCTTGGCTACCCAGATCGTATCTCCCGCTACTGCAGCTGTCATAGCTGCATCAAAGGAGGTATAGGCATTTGCCCAACTTGTTCCATTACTTGCCCCGATGGCGGCCTCATTTACATACACAACCTGTGCTTGTATTTTATTGCTACATAGGAAGGCTAAAAAAAGGGTCGTGGCAGTTAATGCCCACTTAGAGATAAAAATTTGTCGCATAAAAACTTATTCATTTAGTAATTCGATAAAAACCACGCAGGTGAGGTAAGAAATGGAAATTTCTCTGTCCGGGTTAAGCTTAATTAGAGGGAAAACTATCGAAGAATAAGTTCGGTCACGAATATATACCAAAATTCCTGCCAAAACCAGTTTTTTTGTTAGATAACATTTAATTAATATATAAGTGAATGGACAAAAAAATAACCCCGTTTTCGGAGTTATTTTAAGCATTTTTTTGGTGACCCCTCAGGGACTCGAACCCTGGACCTACTGATTAAGAGTCAGTAGCTCTAACCAGCTGAGCTAAGGAGTCGTAAGGGTGGCAAAGCTATCGAATATTTTAAAAATAGCTTTATTATATTTTATCTATTTTATTTATTGAATCACAAGTAAAGCTACTTGTTACTCCTTAATTTTACGGCTCATTGCTATATCATTAAATTCTTCATTTGCTTATGAATATTAAATACAACTCTACACTGATCCTTTTCGTTTTTATTTCATTGATATCTTTTGCGCAGGAAAAACCCGGCGCTACCATTCCATGGAAAACTTATGAGGCGGAAGCTATGCATACAAACGGAACTGTAATGGGACCATTTTATGGACCATATCGCGTTGAAACCGAATCGTCGGGACAAAAATGCGTAAAGCTTAGTGCAGCAGGACAGTTTGTTGAATTTACTTCTTTAGCAAATGCTAATAGCATGGTGATACGATACAGTCTTCCGGATAATCAGGAAGGAACAGGAATGAATGCTACGCTTAGCATTTACATAAATGGAAAACTATTTAAACATCGTTCTATCTTATCACACTATTCCTGGCTTTATGGAAAATATCCTTTTACCAATGATTCAACTGCAGGAAGCCCAAGGCATTTTTATGATGAAGTACGACTAACAAATTTGACTATCAAAAAAGGAGATATTGTTCGTGTAAAATCTGATCAGCATAAAAAAGGAGATGCTGATTATTGTATACTTGATCTGATCGATCTTGAAAATGCTATAGCTTTTCATCAGCCGGCTAATTCATTATCTATTACTGATAAAGATTTTCGTGGCAATGATTCATCTGCTGATTATACAGCAGCGTTTAGAAAATGTATAGCGAAAGCTACTGAGACTGGAAAGATAGTTTGGATACCTGCAGGTACGTACGTTATTACGGGCGATATAATTTTACCTTCAAACATAACAGTACAGGGGGCGGGAATGTGGTTCACGAAATTAGTAGGAAATGAAGACCTGTATACAGATGCTACCAAGCGTGTAAGAATAAAAGGAAACGGAAGCAATATACATATCGCCGATTTCGCTATTGATGGAAAATTAAATTATAGAAATGACCAGGAAGAGAATGATGGTATTGTTGGATCATACGGACTAAACTCTACCATCTCACGCATATGGATCGAACATACAAAAGTGGGTATGTGGATCGAGAACTCCAGTCATTTGACAATTACCGGTTGCCGTATGCGCAATACAATGGCGGATGGAATTAATTTTTGTGTTGGCATGAACCAATCAACAATAGATAATTGTACTGCACGGGGTACAGGCGATGATTGCTTTGCTATCTGGCCAACGATCTATGATACGCAGGCTTTTTCACCAGGGCAAAATACCATCCTTCACTGTACGGGCCAGTTGCCATATTTGGCCAATGGCGCTGCGATTTATGGTGCGGAAAGTAATAAAATAGAAAGCTGCCTGTTTACTGATATTACACCAGGTGCGGCCATTCTTATCAGTACAACTTTTCCAACGGAAAATAAAGCAGTAGGGATCAATAATAATTTTAGCGGCACAACAGTTGTTGATAATTGTTTGATCAAAAACAGCGGCGGCTTTGATCATGAGTGGGACTGGCGCGCATCTGTTGAAATATGTGTTGACAGGCGCAGTATCTCCGGCCTTGAGATAAAAAATATCAACATCGAAAATAGTTTATCGAATGGTATAAGTGTGATCGCTAAAAATGTGCAAGATGAAATTGGTGTATTATCAAATACCAGCTTAGAAAATATAACGGTTTTAAACTATGGGATCGGTGTAAAAGATAAACATGCTTTATTTATTTCCAGTGGTGCTCAGGGAAGTTTAACAATAAAAAATTCTGCTATCCCTGAAATTAAAAATGAATCTGACAGTTTTAAAATAGTTCAATAAAACAAAAAGCGAAGTACTACACTTCGCTTTATTGTTGATCTGATATATAGGATTATTATTTCGTAGGAACAAAATCCAGCACATTTCCATCCATACAAAAACGTTTGTAGGTAGGAGCAGGGCCATCATCAAATACATGCCCTAAATGTGAGTGGCATCTTTTACATTCAACTTCTGTTCGTTCTCCATCAGCGTCTGTCTTCAAAAAAACACTCGCGGGATCTAATACCTGGTAAAAGCTTGGCCATCCTGTGCCGCTTTCAAACTTTGCGTCAGAGCTATATAATGGGTTACCACAAACAGCACAATAGTAAATGCCTTTTTTATGGTTATCCCAATATTTACCGGTGTAAGGCTGCTCCGTACCTTGTTCACGTGCGATTTCATAAACAGCAGGTGGCAATATTTTTATCCATACAGCATCACTCACGTTTACAGGAGCAGTACTTGTATGAGAATAATATGGGTTTTTTGAATGGTCGTACGTAACCGCTTGTTGTTGTGCCTGCACTTGCACAGAGGATAATACAATGCTTACGAACAGGAATAGTTTGCAATGGCGCATAATATGTATTGATTTGTTTTTTATATAAACGAATAAATGATAGAAATAGATTGCTGCGATTTGTTAAGAATAACCTAATGCTATATAGTAAATCCTATCCTGATGCCGCCCCAGCGGTGATAATGCCCCGTACTGAATTCTTTTGTCAGGTAAGATTGCGAATATTCCAGGTACAATTTTCTAAAACATACCACAATACCAGCATCTGCCTGAAAAGTAAGGCGGCTAATATCACCTGTTGGTATGGTGTACGGACTTGTTTTATTAAACATGCCTCCCTGTAATGTTGCATCATACCCAATAAGTCCTCCTTGTGCCTGGGCGTAAAAATAATATTGCATTTTTTTTCTGATAGGTCTTGTTGTGGCCACAGATAAAAAACGGTCATTAAAATTACCTGCCATAAAATTGAATCCTGCAGTCACTTTATCTGAATGTGTTCCTACACGTAGTAGTGAAGCGGCATTTAATAGAAAATTATTTCTGTAAGATAATAACCGCTTTTCATAATTGACCTGGTAATCGAGAATTATAGCATTTTGTATCTGGTATTGCCAGCCTTGTGGAAGATAATTGCCCGACCATTTATGAATAGCAGTTTGAAATTCTTTTCCGCCGGCAGCTTGGCCCGTTATACCAAGTATAAAAGTGCTGGAAATGATCTGGTGTTTAATAGTATCTACAGCAATAGCGAAAGTACTGCCTGACATATCTCCGCAATAAGGCCTGTCTCCATACAAAATACTATCGCTTTGAAGTGAAGTAGGGGTGTAGCCAAAATTATCGATCCTAAACCCATAAATAATATCTGTATGTTTTGGCTTGATCAGAATTTTAGAAGTGAATAACTTTCCTATAGCGGGGTTAGCGTATTCAAGCGTAATGCCTTGTGTATAGTATTCATCCGTTTTGGTAAAATAATCATTGTCATAATGTATCCGGAAATATTTATTGCCTAAACTATTTTTGAAGGAAGATGTATTGTCAATTATTTGCGCATCGCAGTGATGCATAATTAAGAGTAAAAAAGCACAAAAGATAATTTTATTAAAACTCATGGTTGATTTATGATATCTACGAAATACAAGCATGAATAGTTTTGATCGGCTACATATTACAAAGCCAAACCGATCCTCAATCCGCCCCAGCGATGATTAAGACCTGTATTAAATTCCTGCGTTAAAAAAGCTTGTGAATATTCGGCATATATCCTTCTATAGCTAACAACTATTCCATAATCCGCCTGGAATGTAAAGCGGCTGATATTATTGGGTGAAATAACATAAGGACTTGTTCTATTAAACAATCCGCCTTCTAAAGAAGCATCATAGCCAACAGCAGAACCAAGTGCCTGCGCATATAAATAATATTGAATTTTCTTATGGTCTTTTTGTGTTGTTGCAACAGATCGGTAGCGGTCATTAAAGTTGCCAAACATCCAATTAAAACCTACACTCAATTTATCGTTATGTGTGCCAACCCTTAATTGCGAAACACCATTTAATAAAAACATATTTTGGTAAGCATACAATTGTTTTTCATAGTTTAACTGATAATCAAGTATCAGGTCATTTTTTATCTGGTATTGCCAGCCTTGCGGAAGTGAATTGCCTGTTAGTATATGCAATTCTTTTTGTAAAAAACCGCCGCCATCAGCCTGGCCCATCCAGCCTAGAATAAAAGTACTGGCGAGTGTTTGCCTTTTTACTGTATCAACTGCTGTAGCAAATGTTCCCAAAGAAATGTTGGCCGAGTATGGTCTGTCCCCGTAAATAATACCGCTACTGTCAATTGAGGTTGGCGTGTAGCCGTAAGTATCTAACCGTAACCCGTAAATGATATCGGTATTTTTCGGCTTAAATAAAAGCTTGCTTAATACAAAATGTTTAAATGCGGGAAGTGCTAATTCAAGTGTAGTTCCTTGCGTATAATATTCATCAGCCTTTGTAAAATAATCATTGTCATAATCGATCCTGATATATTTATTGCCTTCACTATTTTTAAAGGAAGAGGTGTTATCTATCGGTTGTGCATAAGCGCTATAGCTAACGACCAAAAAAAACAGGCAGTAAAATATTTTATTAAGACTCATATTATTAATGTGCTTTCATAAAAGAGATCATTTCTTTATATCGTTTATTATATGGATTGAAAAACTGAGTGATCATCGGTATATGGTGTTTGCCTTTTATAATATGTCGCTGCTGATCAGGAACGTATGCTTGTATGGCTTTTAAGAAACGGTCATTGCTTTCGGCAATAGAAGTGTATGTTTTGCCTCCCTGGTAAATTAAAATTGGCGGCATGCCCTGATGCAAATGGTACATGGGAGATGCTTCTTTCCATATATTGGGATCATGAGTAAAAGTGGTAAAATATGTATGATCAGAAGATAAACCTTCGGTTTTTAAATAACCATACATATCTAAACCCGCAGCATCAATAAATATGGTGCCTTTGATAGGGTTTTTAATGCCGAGGGTATCAAAGTAATTATTGTCGATACTTATCAATGCGGCTAAATGCCCCCCAGCCGAATGCCCGGAGATGAATATGCTATTGGGATCGCCGCCATATTTGCTGATATTATCCTTTACCCATTTAACTGCTGTTGCAGAAGCCATCGCCATTTGGTTGTAATTAGCTTGCGGGCTCAAAGGATAATCGATAATAACCGTTACTACATTTTTTCTCGCGAAGCGAGTACCCAAAAAACTATATAAACCTTTTTTGCCGCTGTTCCAATTACCACCATGGATAAAGATCAAAACATCTTTTAGTTGTTTGTGTTTTCGCGGAGCAAATACATTTAATTTTTCTTCCGTAGTATTAATTGTTGAATCAGCCATTTGGTAAGTGATATTTTTTGAACGCGTTACACTTTTAAACGCACAACTGCTAAAAAGAAGCAATAGGGCAAATAACAGGGACAGTGATTGGAAAGAAACAGTTTTTAGCATATTAGTTAGTTTTATTTCGCGTTTCTCGCTACTGAGGTAGACTAACGAAAAAATTATGCCAAAAGATTTATGGCTAATGAAGTAGGTCTATGTTGCAACATTAATTATCCTCTATAAATGTAAAATGTAAAATATCGAATGTAAAATGTAAAATGTAAAACTAAATGCAAGAGCCTTCCAGCGGCTTACGCCTCAACTTTTACATTTTACATTTATGATTCAATATTTTACATTTAATAAAAGTTGTAACAATCTATTTTATTAAGATATATTTTCTCCACTTTTCAATCACATCTTTCATATCAGCCGGTAATTCACTTTCAAAAAATATAGGTTCTTTTGTTGTAGGATGGATAAATCCTAATTCTTTAGCGTGTAAAGCCTGTCGCTTGCAAATGGCAAAACAATTATCTACAAATTGTTTATATTTAGTGAACACGGTTCCCTTTACAATTTTTTCACCGCCATAAAAATCATCGTTGAATAACGGATGCCCGATCGATTGCATATGAACCCTTATCTGGTGCGTTCTGCCGGTTTCTAATCTACATTCAATTAGCGTTACATAATTAAAACGCTCTAACACTTTGTAATGCGTAATAGCTTCTTTACCATAATCACCATCAGGATAAACAGTAAATAATTTTCTAAAGCGCTGGTGCCTGCCTACATGTCCGCGTATTGTTCCTTCATCTTCTTCAAAATCTCCCCACACCAAAGCAATGTATCTTCTGTGCACTGTATGATCGTAAAATTGTTTAGCAAGATTCGTCATGGCCGCCGGATTTTTTGCGATCACTAACAAACCGGTTGTATTTTTATCGATACGATGCACCATCCCAAAACGAGGCAAAGTATTTTCTTCAACCGTTGGATTTTGTTGTTGCAGGTAATAAGCAACACCATTAACCAATGTGCCGTTATAATTTCCGCTCCCGGGATGCACTACCATTCCCGCAGGTTTATTGATGATCAGAATATCATCATCTTCAAAACCAATATTTAAGGGAATATTTTCGGGGATGATATCCGTTGTTTCAGGGTTCTTGTTATCAAAAACAACGATCTTATCGTAGGGCCTAACCTTATAATTTGATTTTACCGGTTTATCATTCACCAATACCATCTCATTATCAATGCCTTGCTGAATTTTATTCCTGGTAGCGCCTTCTACTTTCGTCATTAAAAATTTATCAATGCGCAGCGAATCCTGCCCTTTAGGAACCTCTATTACCAGTCGTTCATACAGTTCTTCGCTTTCTTGTAATTCGTCGTCAATATTTGTTAGATCTGTGCTCACTTGTCTTTTTTTGCTGATGTTTGATCCATCCGATACCTCCCGGATTTGATTATCTTTGCAAAATTAAACCAATACATTGAATAAGCAGACTGTTATATATAAAGACCTCGGAATAATTGAGTACAAAAAGGCCTGGGATTACCAGGAGCAATTGTTGCAAGAGAATGTGCAGATCAAAATTGCTAACAGGGTTTTGACGGCAGACGATGGCATATCGCCTAATGAAGAACTGGAAGACACCACCAATTATTTACTTATTTGCGAACATCCATCCGTGTACACAATAGGGAAAAGCGGCGATATCCATAATATTTTGATCAGTGAAGAAAAAATGCAGGAAGGCGGTATGCAATTTTTTCAGACAAACAGGGGTGGTGATATTACTTTTCATGGATTGCAGCAAATAGTAGGCTATCCTATATTAGATCTTGAAAAATTTTATACTGATATTGGCAAATACCTGCGTGCACTGGAAGAGATCATCATACTTACTTTATCTGATTACGGCATTAAGGGCGAGCGTAGCAAAGGAGAAACTGGCGTGTGGATAGAACCTGGCGTGATCGGCAAAGAAAGAAAAATTTGTGCTATGGGTGTTCGCTGCAGCAGGTGGATAACGATGCATGGTTTTGCTTTGAATGTAAATAATGACCTGGATTATTTCAACAATATCATTCCTTGCGGTATACCGGATAAACAGGTTACTTCATTGAAAAAAGAGTTGGGAAAAGAAGTTAACTATGAGGAAGTGAAACAAAAGATACAACACTATTTTGAACAAGTGTTTTCTGTAGAGCTGAAAAGCTAATGAATGATTTATTATCTTTCTTTTATTGGGTCAGCTTTCTCCTTCACTATCGGTACTGTTTTATCATCTATCGCTATATAGATCTTATATTTTTCAACTAAGGCACCAAAGCTGTACAGGTGATACCTGAACCAACCCGAGTGCCTGAAATTTGCCTTCTCTAATATCAGGTACGGCTCTGTTATTTTGTTTATTTCAAATAGTACCGAAGTATCTTTTTCGTTATAAAACCTAATAGAATATTTTTTACTGGCAAATAATGGAAGGTTTATCACTACATCATTATCCTTTCCAATATTGATAAATTTACTTGGCGCAAATGGCATCCTGGCAATAATATCCGTGCTGTCTCTTTTTATATTGATATGTATGCGTTTCACATCCCTGCTATCAGGGTTAATATCTATAGCAAGCCGTTGGCGCACCAGGGCCGGACTGTTAAGCGGCTGTATCTTCATATATCTTGTTGAAGCATAATGATAATCCACTGTCACAATATTTTTCGGTAAGCGCTTTAAATTTATCAGGTCTTCTTTCGCAACTACCACATCAGTTTTTTTAGGTATTACTATTACTGGTGCTGGCGTTGATTCAGTTTGAACAGTATCTTTTTTTACCGGTATTACTTTAACAGGAACAGCCTTAGCAGGCGGGGTTTTTATGGGTGTTACAGGATTAGGTGTTGCAATAATAATATTATCGGGCGTTTTAACCGGAACAATTGTGTTTTGAGTAGGTATATTATTATGCTCAGGGGCTGCAATTACCGGAGAAATCTTTTCTGGTTTTCGATATGATCTCGAAAACACATAATCACCGCCTTCAAAAGCTATGAATAAGCGATAATAACATTTAACTTTTGGAGGTTTGGTATCAACAAATCCATTGTCTTCACTTTCAGGATTTAAGATAGTGCCGATGGTGGCGAAATTTCTAATGCTATCATAGGAGCGTTGGATATCAATGATCGTTACTGTTTTTTTATATTCATTTCTCCAGCTAACTAATATTTTATTGCTGAGTGCGCGAATAGAGATCTTAGGCAAAGTATCTTGCGCAAATACAGAACAGGTTGAAACCAGTAAAAAAAGTATCAGTGCAAATAATATCTTCCTCATGCAGTTAGCGTCAATTCTTAACAAGACAAATATACTGCGATGTCAACGCTAAATCACTGAAAAATCAAAGTATTAACAGGCAAAGATAAATTACCCTGAAGGCCGCCAGTATGTAGACAAATGATCTTACTTCCTTTAGGAAATTTGTTTTTATTGATGGCATCAAAAATGGCAAAAAATAGCTTAGCGGTGTATACAAAATCAGTTGGTAATTGATATTGTTTGTACAGATCATTCATAAAAGCGATCAATTCAGGCGAATATTTAGCATAACCACCAAAATGGTAATTATCCATTATTTGTAAACTGCTTTTGTAGGGATCATCACCCAACAAAAAACTGATCCTTTCATGAATATCATTTAATCCTTTTAATACCGGCACTGCAATTACCTGCTGATCTTTTTTTGCGGCGCTTACTAAACCGGCAACAGTCGTTGCTGTACCGAGTGCACAGCAGATATGTGTTGTATTGTCGTCAATATAATTTGATATAAGTGCCGCACCTTTTGCTCCAATCGCATTGTAGCCACCTTCTGGAATTATAATAGTGTCTCCAAATTCAGTAAGCAGGGTTTGTTGAAAAGCTGCTGTTTCTTTTTGATCATACTCCTGCCGGGAAATAAATTTCAATTGCATTCCATATTCAAGGCAGTTTTGCAAGGAATGAGATAATTGCGCAGGCTTTTCGCCTCTTACAATACCTATGGTTTTTAAACCTGCTTGTTTACCCGCATAAGCAGTAGCCACTAAATGATTAGAATAAGCGCCACCAAAGGTTATAATTTGTTTCTGAGGATTTTTTTTCGCATCTTGTAGAAAATAGAAAAGCTTAAATAACTTATTTCCGGAAATAATGGGATGGATAAGGTCTAACCGGATAACAGAAAGTTTGATCTCTAATTGGTCCAATAATTGACTTTCAAGGTGATCAACTTTTATATTTGAGTTATCAAGAAGCATTTTCATCTATAATTTGTACGATTACCCTATTTTCGTAACACAAATTTACAATTAAATAACCGCCTGATCATAAAACGGGCAATTTATAGATATAGATTAAAAAATAATATGAAACCAACTCTTTTGATTTTAGCTGCAGGCATGGCAAGTCGCTATGGAAGCATGAAGCAAACCCAATCTTTCGGGCCCTCTGGTGAAACGATCATGGACTATTCTATTTACGATGCTATTCGTGCAGGATTTGGCAAAGTGGTTTTTATTATCAGACGAGATTTTGCAGATGATTTCAAAGCCAGTTTTGAGCCTAAGCTGAAAGGTAAGATCGCTACAGAATATGTTTACCAGGATAAAGATGCTTTTATACCGAATTATGTATCCATCCCCGAAGACAGAACAAAACCATGGGGAACAGGTCATGCTGTTCTTTGTGCAAAAGATGTTATACACGAACCTTTTGCTGTAATTAATGCAGATGATTTTTATGGTAAAGATTCTTTTGTAAAAGCGGCGCAGTTCATGCAAAATGAATCGGGCACTAATAAATATTCTTTGATCGGGTATCAATTATCAAAAACTTTAAGTGAGAACGGAACTGTTAGTCGCGGTGTTTGTGAAGTAAGTAAAGATGGCAACCTGGTAAGTATCCACGAAAGAACAAAGATCTATAAGGATGAAAATAATAAGATCTTATACGAAGACAGTGAAGGAAAAAAACACGAAGTGCCTTTTGATTCAAGTGTATCGATGAACTTCTGGTGTTTTCATCCAACGGTATTTCCTGTAACGGAAAAGCTGTTTCATGAGTTTGTGAAAAAGAACCATACTGATCTTAAATCTGAATTTTTTATTCCTTTATTAGCCGAAGATTTTATAGAAAATCAAAATGGCGTTATTAAAGTAATTCCTACTACGGCGCAATGGTTTGGTGTTACGTATAAAGAAGATGCACCAACAGTACAGGCAAGCCTGGATAAATTAGTTGCGGCAGGAGAGTATCCTAAGTCGTTATGGGCATAAGATAGTTGTTTCACGCAAAGAAAGAAATAAGATAGCAAAGCCGCAAAGTGAAAATCTTTGCGGCTTTTGTATTTGCTTTGGCGTCTTTGCGTGAAACAAATCACAGCTTCACCCGAATTCCATTTGCAGAGCAATACCGTATAAATTCTTTTATTAATTCACCAATACAAGCCTCAACAGCCGGTCTTTCTTTTTGAAATGTCAGTAGGGTAAGTCCGCAGTTCATACATATTTCAGCATTGGTACGACTACTATCGATTTCATCCTGTACAGTTGATCGCTCCGCTTCAAAACCATTTGCGGCAAGTGTTGCATCGATATCGCTTAATATTTCCTGGTGACTTCTCATTACAAGTGAAGATAATAATCTTTTAGTAGGCCAATGAAATCAGCTGTGTATTGCCCTTCTTTATTTTTGATGGACATTTCAACAATATGTGGTTTTGTTTCTTTTTTGGAGAAAGATAAACAACCACGAAAAAGATCATGTGTTGGCGTTTGTTTTATAAAAAGTATTTCATCCGGGTATAAGCCTGCCTTTTTTGCTGCGGTTTCAAAATAATGTACGCGATGAAAAGGTAGCAGCACAAAGAAAGTCCCATCATCACTTAAGTTCTCTTCAACAACTTTAATTAACTGATCTAATGTAAGTGAGTTATCATGCCTGGCCTTATTTTTTTTGTCATTATCAGATCGAAGATCATTGTCAAAAAAAGGAGGGTTTGAAATAATGCAATCGTATTTTTTATCTGCCGTAAACGTCAACACATCTTTATTAATAGCAACCAGCCTTTCTTTCCAGGGAGAGGCCGTAAAATTATCCTGCGCTTGTTGGTATGCATCAGCATCAATTTCAATGGCATCAATAACTCCATTATTTTTTTGCGCCAACATAAGACTTAATAAACCTGTGCCAGTACCAATATCAAGGGTATGTACGATGTTCGATGTACGACATACGATGTTAGCGGCAAAACCTCCAAAAATGCAGGCATCTGTGCAAACCTTCATGGCACATTTATCCTGGTAGACAGTAAATTGTTTGAATTGAAAATAATTGTTAGGCATATAATATAAATAATTTCTGATTTCTGATCGCTGATATAAGATTTGAAGAAATCAGCGATCCTATATCAGCGATCAGAAATTATTTTACCATTCTGCTCTTGCAGAAGGACTAATACTCAAGGGTGCAAAATCCTTTTCTAAAAATTTATAATAACCTGCAATGGCTATCATTGCGGCATTATCGGTACAATATTCAAATGCAGGAATAAAAGTACGCCAGCCATTTTCTTCTCCCATAGTAGTTAAAGCCGAACGTAACCCACTGTTAGCGCTAACGCCGCCGGCTATGCAAATATCTTTAACGCCCGTTTCTTTAACAGCTTTTTTCAATTTATTTAAAAGGATAGAAACAATACGACTTTGAATAGACGCACAGATATCATTCAGGTTATCTTTTATAAATTGTTGCCTGGTTGCTTCATCAACAACAAATTCTTCTTTGTAAACATTGCTTGCGCCGCCATTTTTTAAGAAATATAAAATTGATGTTTTCAATCCGCTAAAACTAAAATCTAATCCCGCTATTTGCGGTTCTGTAAATTTGAACCTGTTAGGGTCGCCTAACTTCGCGTACTTATCTATTAATGGTCCGCCGGGATAGGGTAGTCCTAATAATTTCGCACTCTTATCAAATGCTTCGCCTGCTGCGTCATCAATGGTTTCACCAATGACCTTCATTTTAAGCGGACTTTCACACAAAACGATTTGTGTATGTCCGCCGCTAACGGTCAGGCATAAAAAAGGGAAACCAGGTTTATCATCTCCGATCAAATTTGCTAATACATGTGCCTGCATATGATGCACAGCTATCAAAGGTTTATCTAAAGCAAGCGATAAAGATTTGGCAAATTGAGTGCCTACTAATAACGCACCGATCAATCCAGGCGCTTGTGTAAAAGCAATTGCATCCACAGAAAATAGATCACAACCTGCGGCAGCTAAAGCCGTATCAACAACAGGAACAATATTTTGCATATGCGCCCTGCTTGCTAATTCGGGTATAACGCCACCGTATTTTTCATGAACGGTTTGTCCGGCGATATAATTAGACAATATCTTTCCATCCCTGCAAATAGCTGCTGAGGTTTCATCACAAGAAGATTCTATGGCGAGGATTGTTATGATAAATGTTGAATTTTAAATGTTGAATGATAAGAATGCAAAAGTAATTCAACATTTAGCATTTACCATTCAAAATATTTAAGATCGAATAGCGACGACAGGATCCATCTTTGCAGCTCTTGAGGCCGGAAAAATACCTGCAAGGATACCGACCACCAAACAGATAATGATCGTTGAGATCAATAAAGAGAAAGAAATATATACCGGGAAATGTAATGGGCCTGACAATACTAAAGTGAGAATATAAACGAGCGTGAGCCCCATAGCGCCTCCCATCAGACAAAGGATAGTGGCTTCCATTAAAAATTCAAATAAAATGCTGCTGCTTTTTGCGCCGATGGCTTTTTTTAATCCTATTACAGCCGTTCTTTCTTTTACCGTAACAAACATAATGTTGGCGATACCAAACATACCAACGATCAAACTGATGATACCGATGATGCCACCTACAACATCAATAACACCGAACAAACCATCAATCGCTTTACTAAAAGCTTCTACCGAATTTAAAGAGAAATTATCTTCTTGTTTAGGACTTAACCTGCGGATCTGCCGCATAACACCTTCCAGCTCATCTTTTAAAGCAGCCGGCGTAACATTTGCTTTTCCTTTAACGATGATAACAGGGTTACTATCATCTTCCTTGATCATTTGTTTGGCAAATTTTTCGGGCAACATAATGCAGTTGTCATAATCCCAGCCAATAAAGTTTTTCCCTTCTTTTTTTATTACGCCAACGATTGTAGCTTTTTTACCGCCAACAATTTCAAGGGTTTTATTCAAAGCCCGTTCAGGAGAACCGAATAATTTTTCGGCATTATCATTTCCTATTAAAGCTACTGCACTACCTCCGGTAAATTCAGCAGAAGAAATATACCTGCCTGTTTCTATCTGCAGTGGCTGCACATTTGTTTGTGCTTCAGTAATACCATAGGTCACAGCATTTTCCAATACATTATTGCCGTAAGCAATGATATTATTATAGCGCATTAAAAAACTGACATCTTCCAGTAATTGAGAGCGTTCTTTTATCAGGGCCACTTCATTGTATTTCATTGTTGGCCTTGCCCTGTATTTCCAAAAAGGCTTATCGGGGCCACCGGCATATTCCCATTTATCAATATAGATCGTATTGCTGCCCAATGTATTCACTTCGTTTTGGATATTTCTCTGAAGGCTGCTAACAGTTGCCAGCACGCCAATAATACAGAAAATACCAAATGCCACACCTATAAAACTGAGGGAGGTCCGCAGTTTATTAACCCTAAGCTCCTGAATGGTCAGTCGTAATGAATTAGCCAATATATTAAGCGATGTGCGCATGGCTCAAAATTAAGTCAACCTATCGATTGTTTTCGTTAAAACTGACGGTGAACAGGAACAATTAGCCATTATTTTTCGCCCTGCAAGCCTTACCTTTGCGCCTCAATTTTGGTTCAGTTATAAGGAATGAAATACATCAACGAAATAAATAGGCGCAAAACATTCGCCATCATCTCTCACCCGGATGCCGGTAAAACTACTTTAACAGAAAAATTCCTGTTATTTGGCGGCGCTATACAAACTGCGGGCGCTGTAAAAAGCAACAAAATAAAAAAACATGCCACCAGTGATTTCATGGAAATTGAAAGACAGCGTGGAATTAGTGTGGCAACCAGTGTTATGACATTTGAGTACGACGGTCATTTAATAAACCTTTTAGATACACCGGGACATAAAGATTTTGCAGAAGATACTTACAGAACATTAACAGCCGTAGATAGTGTGGTTTTGGTAATTGATAGCGTAAACGGGGTAGAACCTCAAACACGCAGGTTAATGGAAGTTATTGCCATGAGAAAAACACCGGTGATAGTTTTTATTAATAAGATGGATCGTGATGGAAAGAACAGGTTTGAGTTATTGGAAGAAATAGAAAATGAATTAAAGATACAGCTGCATCCAATGACCTGGCCGATCAATAGCGGTAAAGATTTTAAAGGCGTGTACGATCTGCGCCAAAAAAGTTTAGTCTTATTTACTGCAGGTACAAAAGCCAATGATGAAGATGTTTTGGAAATTACAGATCTGAGCCAGGATATTTTAAATAAAAAAATAGGCGATAGGGATGCTGATCAATTAAGAGAAGATGTTGAATTGATAGATGGCGTATACGGACAATTAAACACAGCCGATTATTTAAGCGGTTCAATTGCCCCCGTATTTTTTGGAAGTGCCGTAAACAATTTCGGCGTAAAAGAAATGTTGGATACTTTTATTAAGATTGCACCAACACCAAGGCCAAGACATACAACCACAAGAGACGTAAACCCCGAAGAAGATAAATTCAGCGGGTTCATTTTTAAGATACATGCCAACCTCGATCCTAAACACAGGGATAGGATCGCATTTTTAAGGGTATGCAGCGGTAAATTTGAACGCAATGTGTATTATAACCATGTGCGTATGGAAAAAGATTTTCGCTTTAATAATCCGTATAGTTTTTTAGCCAGGCAAAAAGATGTGATCGAAGAAGCTTACCCGGGCGATGTTGTAGGCTTATTTGATACCGGCAACTTTAAAATAGGAGATACTTTAACTGAAGGTGAAGAATTTTTCTTTACGGGTATCCCAAGTTTTTCTCCTGAAATTTTTAAAGAAGTAGTGAATAAAGACCCGATGAAAACCAAGCAATTGGAAAAAGGTGTTTTGCAATTAACTGATGAAGGGGTTGCGCAATTATTCACACAGTTTGGTGGCAATAAAAAAATAATTGGCTGTGTAGGAGAATTACAATTTGAAGTAATTCAATATCGTTTGTTGCAAGAGTACGGCGCATCTGTACAAATGAACAGTCTGCCGTTTTTTAAAGCATGCTGGCTTACAAGTAAAGACCCTAAAAAATTAGAAGATTTTGTTCGTTTTAAACAAGCCAATATTGCCGAGGATAAAGATGGGCACCTTGTTTATCTGGCTGCAAGCGAATGGTTCTTAAATACTGAGATACAGAATAACCCCGATATTGAATTTCACTTCACGAGTGAGATACATAAGTAAAAAATGTACTGATTATAAACCGGTATAATTGTGTGGAGTAATGCGTTTCAATTCTTGTTTGATAGCTGCAGAAACTTTTAGCTTGCCAATAAATGCATGGATCGCTTTTTTATCGATCGCTTTTTTACCTCTTGTCAGATCCTTAAGCGCCTCGTATGGCTTAGGATAATTTTCTCTTCTTAAAATAGTTTGAATAGCTTCGGCAACAACGGCCCAGTTATTATCAAGGTCTGTTTTTAGCTTTGCTTCATTCAATACTAATTTGTCTAATCCTTTTTCAATTGATCTGATCGCTAGAACGGTGTGTGCCATTGGTACGCCAATATTTCTCAACACAGTAGAATCTGTAAGGTCTCTTTGTAATCTTGATATCGGCAATTTTGCTGAAAGATGCTCCAGTAAAGCATTGGCGATACCAAAGTTGCCTTCTGCATTTTCAAAATCAATAGGGTTTACTTTATGCGGCATGGCGGAAGAACCTATTTCGCCTTTCTTTGTTTTTTGTTTGAAATAGTCTGTACTGATATATGTCCAGATATCCCTGCAAAAATCAAGGAAGATCGTATTGATACGTTTGATCGCATCAAAATGAGCTGCCAGTGTATCGTAATGTTCTATTTGTGTAGTGTATTGCTGGCGCTGTAATCCTAATTTTTCTTCTGTGAACTGATTGGCAAATTTTATCCAATCGTATTTGGGGTAAGCTACATGGTGCGCATTGAAATTACCAGTAGCGCCACCAAACTTTGCAGTGAAAGGTATGTAACTGAATAACTGTATCTGGTTCTCTAAACGTTCAACAAAGACCATTATCTCTTTACCTAAACGGGTAGGAGATGCAGCTTGTCCGTGTGTACGCGCCAGCATCGGAATGTCTTTCCATTGCTTGGCCAGTAATGCTAAATGATGTTGTAGATTGATGATCGCCGGCAGGTAATCATGTTCTACGGCATGCTTCCAACTAAGTGGAATGGCGGTATTATTGATATCTTGAGAAGTTAATCCAAAATGTATCCACTCTTTCAATTGCGGCGCATGGCATTTATCTAACTCAGCTTTTAAAAAATATTCTACTGCTTTTACATCATGGTTCGTGATCTTCTCTGTTTCTTTTATCTGTTCTGCATCTGCTAAAGAAAAATTCTCCGCTACGGTCAATAAATGTGTTTTTACTGCAGCCGGTATTTTGAAGAATTTTTTTTCTCCCAAAAACAAGAAATACTCAACTTCTACCAATACCCTGTATTTTATTAATGCAAATTCGGAAAAATAACTATCCAATTGTTGTAATTGTTTACGGTAACGTCCGTCGATAGGAGAGATTGCAGTGAGTTGGTTTAAATCCATAATGATCATGTAAATTTGCAACGCAAAAATAAACTAAAGGAATTGGACAGAAAAATAAGAGTGGGCGCTGTGAGCTATTTAAACACAAAACCACTGATATATGGGTTTGAACAAGGCATGATGAAAGATGCTGTAGAGCTTATTTTTGATTATCCGGCCAATATAGCCGCTGCATTGTTAGAAAATACCATCGATATTGGGTTAGTGCCGGTAGCGATCATCCCCGAAATGACCGAATACCACATAATTGGCAACCATTGTATCAGCAGTGAAGGAGAAGTGGCCAGTGTTTGTCTTTTTAGCGAAGTGCCATTGCAGGAGATCAAAACAGTATTACTGGATTACCAAAGCCGCACTTCGGTTAGACTTGCAGAGATCTTACTAAAAGAATACTGGAAGATCGATCCTGAAATTAAGGCAGCATCACATGATTTTAGGTCGGAAATAAAAGGTACAACGGCTGCTGTTGTGATCGGTGACAGGGCATTGGAGCAAAGAAAAATATCTCTTTACCAATATGACCTTGGATTGGCCTGGAAAGAATTCACGGGTTTACCATTTGTTTTTGCTGCCTGGATAAGCAGTAAAGAATTGGATAGTACCTTTATTAAGGCATTTGATGAATCCACTGCTTTTGGCCTGAAATACATTGATGAAATAGTTAGCGCAAACCCATATACTGTCTTTAACTTAAAAAGTTATTATACTCAATTTATTAATTATCAATTAACTCCTGCAAAAAAGGAAGGACTGGAGCTGTTTTTGAAATATTTGTAATAAAAGCAGTGTTTTTGAACTCCTTACTACTATATTATATGGAAAATCATTAGTTTCGCAACTCATTTTATTTATAAGTGTATGGCAGAAACCCTGGGTATGTTATGTGACAAATTAACGATTGTAAAATTAAAGCAATACCATACTGACGACGAGACAAGGCTTGCAAGTTTAAATAAACAAGCATTTAGTTTACAAGAAGAAATTGACGAATATATTGCAGATGCCATTGTAGGTAAAATACCTGTGGAAAGAATGACTTTTGCCGCAAATAAAGTATTCAAAAAAGAAGGCAATGATGTCGCTGCAGTTACAGGTAATATTGCTGAGGTTTTTTCTCATTTGGCAGATGTTAATTGTCGTTTATGGCACGAACAAGAAAAAGTATATGAATTTGAAAAGGTTCCTGTACATGAAAAAGACCAGGTAGTAAAACAATTAGCGCTACTAAATTTAGAAAGAAATCAATGTATCGACAACATTAATAATCAATTTGCTACCTCTATACAATCATTAAATAATAAGAATCAATAATGCATATACGTAAAAGAACAACTTGCAGAGTTTGCGGATCTCCATCTTTAACACCTGTGATCGACCTTGGCCCTCAATATTTACAGGGTTCATTTGTTAAGCCAGGAAAGGAATTACCTTCTCAACGCAAAATAAATTGTTCACTTGTTCGATGTAATCCGCAAGTAGATGAAAATGCCTGTGGGTTATTGCAAATGGAACATAGCGTTCCTTCTGAAATTCTGTACGCAGCTTATTGGTATCGCAGTGGCACTAATAATACTATGAGAAATCATTTAAAAAGTATTGTTGATAGTACATTGTCTTTTATTAAAAAAGATAATTGTAACGTACTTGATATTGGTTGCAATGATGGTACTCTATTAGGATATTATCCGGCAGGATTTTCAAAGTATGGTTGCGATCCAAGCGATGTTGCACAAGAAGTAAAAAATGCTACTGTAGTGCAGGATATTTTTCCTTCCGCACAATTGTCAAGAGCTATCGGAGATAAAAAAATGGATATCATAACATCTATAGCGATGTTTTATGATCTGGAAAGTCCGGTTGATTTTGTAAAAAGCATCAAACGTTTATTGTCTCCCGAAGGTATATGGGTTTTTGAAATGAGCTATATGCCTCATATGCTTGAGCTAGATAGTTATGATACGATCTGTCACGAGCATTTAGAGTTTTATAGCCTGGCTGTATTGGAAAAAATTGCTGGAATGGCGGATATGAAAATATTTAAAATTTCTTTCAATGATATTAATGGAGGCAGTATTCGTTGTTATGCAACACACAAAGAAAGCAGTCTTTATTACGATCATGACAATTACAAGTTGATGAATGAAATAAGACAAAAGGAATTCGACCTTGAATTAGATACCGACAAGCCGTATGTTGCTTTTCAATACAGGATAGAAAAAGTAAAAAATGAATTGCATGACCTGTTGGTAAAATTAAAAAATGAAGGTAAAAAAGTACATGTTTACGGTGCTTCAACAAAGGGTAATACAATATTACAGTGGTGTAACATAAATAGTATGTTAGTTGAATATGCGGCAGAAAGAAATCCTGATAAATATGGTGCGTATACTTTAGGTACTAATATTCCAATCATCAGCGAGGCGGAAAGCAGGGCAATGAATCCGGATTATTATTTAGTATTGCCATGGCATTTTAAAGAAGAGTTTTTGGAAAGAGAGAAAGAAGCGATAGACAAGGGAACCGGTTTTATTTTCCCAATACCAACCATTGATATTTATAAAAAGTAAACTATAAAAAATGATAAAGGATTCTATCCGGCATTTATTAAACAAGCAAGGGTTTGAGATCATTAAACAACCTTATGTAGGAGATGTTTACCCGAATTTATCTAAAAATAAAGAAGAGTATTATTGTGAAACGCCTATCGGTAATTATTTTTTGCCGATACAATATAAAAAAGATCCTGTTGCCAATGACCTGATCAGGGGAAGAGAATTTGAGCCTGATATTTTAAACGTTGCCAGAAAATATATAAAAAAAAATACAACAGTAATTGATGCCGGAGCAAATTTTGGACATATGACTGTCGCGTATTCAAAGCTGGTAGGTGATGGCGGCAGTGTATATGCAATTGAGGCACAAAAATCTGTGCAGGATCTATTAAGAAAAACTATTGCTGCCAATCAATGTTCAAATGTTCATTTAATAGCAAAAGCATCCTATAATGTTACAGGTAAAATTTTATATTTTCAGGAATCGATCGTGCAGGCTAGCGGAGCTTCTGTAACTGAAAGCAACACAAAAGGCGAAGCGGTGGAAACGATCACTATCGATAGCCTGAATATTCAGACACCAATAAGTTTTATGAAGATAGATGTTGAAGGGTCTGATCTGTTTACTTTACAGGGAGCCAGGGAAACCATCCTAAGAAATAAAATGCCTATCGTCTTTGAATTTTTGCAACATGTGCAGGAAGACTTCGGTACTTCATTTAATGATTATGTAGAATTTGTGCATAGCATTAATTATGAATTCAAGGAAGTAGTAGGTTTTATAAATTATGTCATTGTTCCGAAAGGATAATGTTTTAGTGAAATTGTCTATCCGGATTTGATCCGGATTAAAATTGTAAACATTGAATTCATTGGTACGAGGATTATTTATAAATAACAAGAAAGCCCAGGATAGCATCTATGAATCAGGGTACATGGTGTATGAATGCCTGCTTCTATCAAAACAATACCAATTAGATTATATTGAAATAGATATCAATAACAGGGAGATCAAAACCGGTTATGATTTTTATTTTTTTAATTATCATCCTGTAACAATGGGATGGCTTGAAACCAGGTTTTTGAAAAAAGAGCTTGGTTTTGTTATTACTATGATATTGGAAGTGTCGCCCAATGATGCTTTTGTATTATGCCCGGAAAAAGACTTTACTGTTTATTGCGCACTCGACCCAAGCTTACGTTCAAAACAGAAAAATTTATTTGTCTTTCCAAGACCATTAACAAAAATAAATTTCGAACTTCCTGTTATAACCAATGAAGTACCGGTGATCGGCAGTTTTGGTTTTGGAACTAAGGGAAAAGGGTTTCAGCATGTTGTGGAAGCGGTTAACAAAGAATTCGATAAAGCGATCATTCGAATTAATATTCCTTATGGCGATTTTATTCCTGAATCAAAAAAATATGCGCTTTATTTAGGAGAAGTATGTAAACAAAAGGCCAAGCCCGGTATTGAAGTACGCGTTACACACGATTTCATGAATAGAGAAGAACTTATTAAATGGTGTAATGTCAATACCCTTAATTGTTTTTTATACGATAGGAATATGCCCGGTCTTTCTGCTACTACTGATCAGGCAATTGTAACACAAAAACCAATGTCGGTTTCCAATAATGATACATTTAGGCATATAACTGCCTATCTGCCGCCATATCCTTCTTTTTCACTGAAAGATTCTATTGAAAGATCCTCTCCATTAATAAAAAAAATGAATGATGACTGGCAAGCAGAAAAATTTACAGAAAAATTTGAAGAGGTATTAAATATATACGCAAAAGATATTGCTGCACGATCTGCAGCTATTGGTGTTTATACTTTGCCAATAAGAAGAAAAACTATTATTGATACAATTAACAAAAGAGTAAAAAAATACAAAAGAAAGATTAAAAAACTTAATTTCAATACATTGTTAACTGTAAGAAATACAAATGAAATCATTTAGCGGCTTAGTCAAACTTTATGTCTCAAATGAATCACGTTATTAAGCAATACCTATTTTAAAAAATGACAGCTATAATTTTCGGTGCCAATGGCCAGGATGGGTTTTACTTAAAAGAGTTTCTTCAACAACTCAATTATACTGTAATTGGGGTATCCAGAAGTGGCGATTTTTTGCGCACAGATATTACCAACTATGATGAAGTAGCTAAACTGATAAGTGATAGCCAACCAGATTATATTTTTCATTTAGCGGCAAATTCTACAACAAACCACTCAGCCTTATTTGAAAATCATGCTACAATAAGCACAGGCACATTAAATATTTTGGAAGCCGTGAAAAAATATGCTGCGCAGAGTAAAGTTTTCATTTCCGGTAGTGGATTACAATTCAAGAATAATGACCTGCCTATTAAAGAAACTGATCCGTTTGAAGCAAGAGATGCTTATTCCATCAGTCGCATTCAATCAGTATATGCAGCAAGATATTTTCGAAAATTCGGATTAAAAGTATACGTAGGATATTTTTTCAACCATGATAGCCCACAAAGAACTGAAAGGCATATGGCTAAAAAAATAAGTGCCCTTGCAAAAAGAATTAAAGAGGGCAGTAAAGAAAAACTAGAGATAGGAGATATAACTGTTATAAAGGAATGGACATTTGCCGGAGATGTAGTAAAAGCTATTTGGACATTAGTGCAGCAGGATAAAATATTTGAGGCAAACCTTGGTTCCGGTATTGGCTATTCAATTGAAGAATGGCTATTAGCTTGCTTTGAGTCAATTGGAAAAGATTGGAAAGAATATATTATTTTAAAAAATGATTTTATTCCGGAGTATAAGCAACTGGTATCAAACCCCTCGCTTATTTTTTCCTTAGGATGGAAGCCTCAAATTTCATTAAAGCAATTGGCAAAAATGATGATAGAATTATGATCATGTCAAACTTCCCAAAAAAAATATTATTAGTTCAGCTTTTTTCTAACGGAGATTGTTTGTATGCGACTACAGTTGCTAAACAAATAAAAAATGATTTCCCTGGGAGCCATTTAACATGGGCCATTGCTACTTCCTGCAAAAGTATGATCATCGATAATCCATATGTGGATGAAGTAATAGAGGTCAATATTGCCAGAAATGATGTAAGCGCATTTCGGATATTTAAGAAACAAGTTCATCAACAAAAAAAAGATGGGCAGTACGATGAAGTATTTATTACGCAAATAATGGATACTAACCTTGCTTTTTATGATGGAACGATCAGGGGCAATACATTAAAAGCTTACCCACATCCTATAACAGTTTCGGTACAACCGGTATTGGTGTTAAAAGAAGAAGAGCTGGCAAAGGCGAAGCAATTTGCTATTGACCACAATTTTTCAGGGTATAAAAATATTATACTTTTTGAATTTGCACCACAAAGCGGACAGTCTGTTATTACAAAGGATATAGCTATCAGTATTGCTGAACATTTAACCAATAATAAAGACACCGCGATCATTCTTTCGTCAGCTAATAAAATTACACATCCAGCTTTATCCATTATCGACGGAAGTATTTTAAGCATCAGGGAAACTGCGGCATTAACCCATCACTGTACTTTTTTGTTAGGGACTTCATCAGGTATTACATGGATATCTACTTCTACAGGAGCTAAATTATTACCAATGGTGCAATTGCTTAACCCATATACAAACTGGGTTAATCCTATATCAAGAGATTTTGAGCGGTATAAAATACCTGATGATAAGGTAATTGAATTGTTACATTTTGATGAGCCATCAATAATTACTTGCGTTAATATGGCAATGAATGATTTTCCTGAAGCAAAAAAACAGTTTAATCAGCCAATACCCCTTCATTTTACTACCACAAAACAAATTGTATATAATTTGATCTGCTATTTAGAGTTTGGTGCAATTATTAAACATATTCAGGTCAACAAAGCGGTATATGGGAATAATCGTTTTTTCTATGGTGCAGTTATAACAGGCATTGTTACTGCACCTTTTAAATTGGTTAAAAACATTTTTCTAAAAAGGATTTTGGTGAAAAAGTAGTATTTTTTAACGATGGAGCAATTATCGATCATTATTGTGAATTACCGCACACCACAGTTGGTGATTGATTGCATTCGGTCTATCGATCAGCAGAATGCTATTTCACCATATGAAATTATTGTTGTTGATAATGATTCAAAGGATGGAAGCGAAACCATTATACCGGGAGAATTCCCGGATGTAAAATTCATTCAAATGGGCTATAATAGTGGTTTTGCCAGGGCTAACAATGAAGGGATAAGACAATCACAAGCACCAGTAGTATTGCTTCTTAATTCTGATACTATTGAAAAGGATAGGGCTATTTATAACTGCTATCAACAATTTATCACATCACATTATATTGCTTGTGGCGTACAATTATTAAATACAGACGGTTCGCCGCAAATTTCCGGAAATTTTGCTATGAAGGGTGGTCTCAACTACTTATTGCCATTACCTTTTATTGGTAATTTTTTAAAAAGGCTTGCTACTGTTATCAAAATAAAGAAACCAAACATACCAAATGCGACAGACACAGTAGAAGTAGATTGGATAAATGGCGCTTATTTAATGGTTAAAAAAAATGCGATCGATACAGCAGGATTATTAGATGAAGATTTTTTCTTGTATGCAGAAGAGGCGGAGTGGTGTAACCGTTTAAAAAAAGCAGGAGAGTTATGTATTTTCGGCAATTGCAATGTTCTTCACTTACAGGGAGAAAGTTCAAATGAAACATTTGCTTCTACAGGCAAAGGCTATTATAATTTATTTGATAAAAAAGGCCTGCAAATAATGTTATCGAATTTTGTACGGATACGCAAACAATTTGGAGTAATATGGTTTTTATTTGATCTGGTTTTCTATATCATTACGATACCCATTTTTTTTATCGGGATCATTTTTGATAAATGTTTTGGTAATGATACGTACTCGGTCAAACAATGGAAAGGATATCTGAAAAACGTGCTATTGATCATTCACTATTCAGGAAAGATCATTAAAGGAGAGCCTTATTTTTATAAAGTACTGTAGAAATGCAGGAATGAATTTTAATTCCCGCATTCTACATAGATCATTAAATACCGTATTTTTTCTTTTCTGCTTTTAATTCCTCCACCATCATTTCTTTTACAAGCATTGGTAAATCATATTTGGGTTTCCAGCCCAATTTAGTATTCGCTTTAGTTGGATCACCAATAAGAATATCAACTTCTGCCGGCCTAAAATACCTTGGATGAATACCGATAACTTGTTTGCCTATTGGTAGCTGATATTCCGCTTTGTTACATTTTTTGATAGTCGCTTTTTCATCGATCCCTGTACCGCTAAATTCCAATTCAATTCCTACTTCATTAAAAGCCATTTTAATAAAATCTCTTACAGTGGTAGTTACGCCTGTTGCCAGCACATAATCTTCTGGTTTTTCCTGCTGCATCATTAGCCACATACCTTCGATATAATCTTTTGCATGTCCCCAATCACGTTTTGCATCAAGGTTGCCTAATAATAAAATATCTTCTTTACCGATTGCAATTTTTGAAACAGCAATGGTGATCTTCCGTGTAACAAAAGTTTCACCTCTTAATGGGCTCTCATGATTAAATAAGATACCATTTACAGCATACATATTATACGACTCTCTATAGTTTACCGTGATCCAGTAGCCGTATAATTTAGCTACGCCATATGGCGATCTTGGATAAAAAGGAGTTGTTTCTTTTTGAGGAATTTCCTGAACCAATCCGTACAGTTCAGAAGTAGAAGCCTGGTAAAAACGCGTTTTTGTTTCCAATCCTAAAATACGGATTGCTTCTAAGATCCTTAATACGCCTATTCCATCAGAGTTAGCAGTATATTCAGGTGTTTCAAAGCTCACCTGTACATGGCTTTGGGCTGCTAAATTATATATCTCATCAGGCTGTGTTTGTTGAATGATACGTAATAAACTAGAAGAATCTGTAAGATCGCCATGATGTAAATGAAATCTTTCTGACAAAGATTTATTGTCGTATAAAAAATCGATCCTATCTGTATTAATCAAAGAGCTTCTCCGTTTAATACCGTGAACGTTATATCCTTTATTTAATAGAAATTCGGCCAAATAAGCCCCGTCCTGTCCTGTGATCCCCGTAATTAATGCTGTTTTCATTGTTTTATTTAAGCCTTCAAAAATAAGATAAAACTTAAGCTAATCCTAATATGGCATACCATTTTTTTGTACGCTAATACCATAACCTGGCTTCCGTCTTTTTTAAATAAGTATATGCCTTTGCTGTCAAAGGTTTCTTTTGCTGTGATCTTTTAAATATACCAATAGCCTGCCAACCATTTATAAATCCTTTTATATCGCCTTTGCTTTTTATTAAATACAATCCTGACCACAACACAGCTGTCGATAGAAAATTATTTTTTCTGCAATATTTAAAGGCCACTTTGGCTTTATTGACCCACATCATTTGCAGTTTTTGATCAGTAGGTTGTCTTCCTGACGGAGATTCTTTGTGCCATACTAAAACACCGCCTAAAAATGCGATCGAATAACCGCTATTGATGATACGATAGGTGAGGTCATATTCTTCCATACCATAAAAAAAATCTTCGGGATATGATCCTGCTGCATTGTACGTTTTTTTTAAAATAGCATGTGCGCAACCGATAAAATAAGGCGCCAGAAACTTTTCTTTTGATCGGTACCTGGCAATATTCTTGTTAGGAAAAGCACTTACCTGCAAGGTTTTTGTTGCGGCGTAGAAAATTTTAAAGCTGTAAACGCCCACATTATTATCCGCCGTATACTTATCGGTAAAAGCAGCGTAAATTAATCGCAATGCCGTACTGTTTGCGAAAGTAGCATCGTCATCGATCGTAACAAGTATATCGGCTTTACTTTCCCTGATAGCCAGGTTTCTTCCCCGGGCTACACCTAAGTTTTCTGCAGCACTAATAAATCGAAATGGAAGTAACGGGTTACTATTTATGTAATCAGTGACTGGCTTATACGAAATTGTCGATTGATTATTGATGATGATGACTTCGTTCAGTAATGTTCCTTTATCATCTAATCCTGCGATATTCTTTAACAGGTCTAACAGGTCATCAGGCCTGTTATAGCTGATTATAATTATATCGATTGGCTTCATGATGTTAGGCTATACAATAATGATGAACATTTACTATTCTGTTGAACCTGTCTTTTTACTGTCTTTCCAGATCATAAACCCGCAAAGCAATAAGAAAAGCCAACCAATTATGTTGGCAAAATATGACAAATGTTCTCCCAGGTCAACGATCTTCGAATCGAATTTAAATTCGATCGAATGTTTTCCTGCAGGTATTGCCAACCCTCTTAAAACATAATCAACCTTACAATAATCCGTTTGTTTTCCATCTATATATGCTTGCCATCCTTTATCATAGTATATCTCACTAAATACGGCAAATTGGTTAGCAGAGGAATTGAAATCATATGTAATATCGTCATTATCATTTTTTATCAAATGGATATATGAAAGTGAATCATAAGCAGGCTCAAAAGGCACTTTACTTTTAAAGCTCACATTCATTACTGCTGTTTTTGCCGGATCGATACTGTCTAATGCACTCATTTCTTCATCGGCATTATCAACATACCTGATATCTTTTATCAACCAGCAATTACCCAATGCATATGGATTAGGTATAGCATAAGTTTGTTTAGGATTCGTTTGGTCAGGAACAATAACATATTTCATATTCAACATGTTCAAGACCTGGAAACTATCTTTTGCCTGAGGATTGGCTGCCCAGGCTTGTATATTTTTAAATAACTCTTTATTTTTCAGATCCTCGTATATACTCAATTTAGCCGGATGATACCCTCCGATAGAATTGTGTTTATAAGAAGTTATTGCATCATTAAACGTATTACTTACAGATACCTGGAAGCCATTATTGCCATCACCAAAGGCGAGATTTAATACCCTGAAAAATGATGGGTCTCTTTTGATTTGAATATCGGCATTATAATCTTTAAAAGCCGTTTCGTAATCGACAGGATCAACATAACTATCATCATTCAAATATCTTTTTCCAACACCCGTAAGATCGATAGTGGTCAACAGGATCAATGCTATGTATAAAATGGCGGGTTTAACAAGCTGTTTTGTATATAAAAAAATAACGGCTACACCTGCCAATACAAAACCAAGTGTGCGCCACATGTCTGCCAGGTATATCGCCTGCCTGTCTTTGATCAACGCACTGATATAGGAGGATGTAAATTCAGTATTATTTTGCATTGCCTGTGCCAGGTTCTTTTGCAGTTCACCCGTAGCTTCATTTTTAAAGCTTGCCATAAAGTAAAACCCTGCTAACACAACAGCTATCGAGCCCCCAACTATCAGGCTTTTTTTACCTATATCAGTTAAAGTAGCTTTATCAGTTATGCCTACCAATTCATTTACGAAGATCACTGCCAATAATGGCACGGTAAGTTGAGGGATAACGAGCGCCATTGCCGGCGTTCTGAATTTATTATAGAAAGGCAGATGATCAAATAAGAAATAATTCAATGACTCGAAATTTTTTCCAAAAGCCAATAATACCCCAATAATTGTTGCAGCCAATATCCACCATTTATGCTCGCTTTTAGAAACGATCGCGCCTATTAAAAACAATAAACAAATAATGGCACCAAAATAAACAGGTCCGGAAGTAAACGGTTGCTCGCCCCAATAGGCCGTAGCAGCCTGGTATAATTGCTGGGTCAACTGTTGAGGCAAATTGGGTGTTTGTTGCAAAACATCAGCAACTTTTGAATCATCCCCAAGACTGGTAGATGAGCCTCCGCCCATTGCATTCGGTACGATAAAAGTTAAGGCTTCGGATTTGCCATAACTCCATTGAAAAGCATAATCTTTATCCAATCCGGTTTTGCTTTGTGTTTTATCTGTAGCAGCTAAAGCGCTTCCACTACGCATGGTCTCTTTACTGTATTCATAGGTAGCGAAATAACCGGGTGAACAGATCAGTAAAGCTGTTACACCTACCGCAGCAGTCAGCGCCAGAGATATGCCTAAGTGTTTATAGTCTTTGTCTTTTACTGATTGTATGATAAAATGTAGCGCCAGGCAGGCTGCAATTATCATCGTGTAATAAAGTATCTGCTGGTGGTTCTGTTCAATAAAGCAGGTAGAAAATATCAATAATAATGCGCCGCCTGACCAATATTTTCTTTTGAAGATCAGTATCATCGAAGCCAGTATGGCCGGAGCATATGCCATCGATAAAAATTTTGTATCATGGCCAACAGCGATAATGATAGGGTTGTAGCTGCAATATCCGTAAGCAATCCCTCCTAAAATAGAAAGCCAGGGGTTAATACCGATCACAATACATAAAAGATAAAAGCAGGCACAGATAAGAAATAGAAAATATACAGGTTTAGGTAAGCCTACTGTAAAAATTTGCGAAAAATTACCTACAGAAAAAAAAGAAGCTGATTTAGATTCCATTACTATCTGGTAGGCGGGCATACCGCCAAACATACTGTTTGTCCAGCGAGGCCAATACCCGTGTGTAGTTTTATATTCGAAAGACTGCTCTGCCATTGCCTTCCATTGTTGTGTATCATGCTGTTCCACTACTTTTCCGTCTAATAATACAGGGCTTGTAAATAGTAAAGACAAGGATAAGAACACGATAAAGGCTACGATATGGGGTAGGACTATCTTAAAACTGAACTTTTTCATGTAGAATTTTTCTTTAGGCAGCAAATTAAAAGTTTTATGTTGAAATGCACCATTGTTCAAAAAAATACTTCTCTAACATTTACCTGGCGAAGCAAAAAATAACAAATTATAAAAGTTAATCACGAGTGTGGAAAATTTTAACTTCTTTATTTTATTTGATTTACCGAAATTCATATTAATAACGAACTAACTATTGACAGAAAACAAAGAAATATCAGCCCTTTTTCATCTAATTGATGACCCGGACATCGATGTATACAACACCGTTAGCGATAAGATCATCTCTTTCGGAAAGGGGATTATACCCAACCTGGAGCATCTTTGGGAGAATACCACCAGCGAAGAAATACAGGAAAGGATAGAATCACTCATACACAAGCTTCATTTTCGTGACCTGACCGAGGACTTTATGCACTGGAAAAACGGCAGTTGTGAATTGTTGCAGGGAGCTTTGTTAACGGCACAATACCATTATCCTGATCTGCAAAGCATGCAGGCTTTGCAGGAGATCGAGAAATTACGCCGCAATGTATGGCTCGAATTAAACAGTTACCTGACACCACTCGAACAGGTAAGCGTATTAACAAGTATTTTATATAATTACTATAAATTATCAGGCACGGAGATCGCGTATGATCATCCCGAAAATTTCCTGATCAATAAAACGCTTGAAACCAAGAAGGGTAATGCGATCAGCAATGGCATTGTTTACCTAATTCTTTGTGAATTGCTCGATATTCCTGTAAGGGCCATCAATATCCCGCGCCAATTTATCCTGGCGTATTTTGACCCTCAATATGAGTTCATGAACCCGATCGGGCATTCATCAGAAAAAATAAGTTTTTATATCGATCCGTTGAACGGCCAGATCTATTCACACAAGGATGTAGAAAATTATTTTAAACGTATCTCTGTCCCACCAACAACTTCCTATTTTAAGAAGATGAGCAATAAGCGCATCATTCAATATTTGCTGGAAGAACTGAGCAAATGTTTTGACAATGACCGTAACCGTTATAAAATGGAAGAGCTGTTGTTATTGGTAAAACTGCTCGATGATTAAGCTATTGAATAAGTAATATGTAATATTGAATAATTGAAAATATTACTTATTCAATATTACATATTCAATAAAAAAAGGTAGTCTGTTTTGCAGACTACCTTTTTTATATAAAGATCGTTATCGGTTAAAATAAGCCGCCTTTTCTTAAAGCAACTGTACCGCCACCAATTTTAAATCCATTTTCATATATCTCAATTTTGTAAGCACCTACTTCGAAGCTTGTACCTTTCCAATCAGTAGTAACTGTTTGGCGTTGGCCCTGAACATAGTTAACTTCTACTTTTTGAGTAAACACTTTTTCAGCGCTGTCTCTTGGCGTAAATGTACCTGAACCTTGAGATTCAACTGATAAAGGTTTGCCGTTAGGAGCAGTGATGCAAAGGTATAATTGTTTTGAACCTGTTGCTACGATACGGTTTTCATCCAAATCAAATGCAACGTGCAATTTGTTTACTTTTTTAGCTTTTGATGTTTCTTTTTCTTTACCGCTGTTTTTAACATCAACACCAATTACGCTGAAGTTAGATGCATGTAAAGTTGATCCAACATCAATAGTACTATCGTTTGATTTTTTAGTAGAATCGAAAGTTTGTTTAATTGAATCTCTTTGATTCATTACAGCAGCTTTTTCTTGCGTTAATGTATCATTCTGCGCTTTTAACATAGCGATCTCTTTTTCGTAACCGTCGATCTGAGATTCGAAAGATTTGATCTTACGTTTTAATTCTGCTAACTGATGTGCATCTAAATTACCTTTCGCTAATAATTTTTTTATTTGTTCTTCTTTATCAGCAAGGTCCTTATCTTTTTGAGATATCTGGTTGTCTTTATCGATATCAGTTGTTTTTAAGCTATCGTAACGAGTTGTTTCTGCTGTAAACAAAGCTGATAATGAATCTTTTTCAGATGTTACAGTTGTGATCTGTGCAGTATCTTGTTTAATGATCTCGCCAGTTTGGTTCTTGTCATAAATAATGTAACCCCAGCTTACTAATAATAATAGGATCAACGCAATCGTTATCCATTTTTTTGAACTTGATTGTTCTTGTGGATTGTCTACAGACATAGTTTTAAAAATTTTGGTAATTGAATGATTTTTGAGAATAGCGTAAATCGCGTGTACAATGTTACAAAAATATTACTTAATAAGTGGCAATATTACTGAAGAAAATATATAAAATATTGCCGTTCATAAATAATTTGCCAATATCAGCATCTACCACAATAAAAGTCGAAATTAACCGTTTACCGCAGTTATCATTGATCTGGCCTCGAAAAGAGGACCCGATAGTATTTTTGAATCCTCCCGTGTATTGGTTTATTTTTGCGCTTCATGAAACATCTTGCTGCACTCAATCATTTTTTTTGGAATTATCGCTGGAGGCTTTTGTTAGGGATCCTGTTTGTTGTGCTAACAAATTATTTCAGGATACTGTCTCCGCAGCTTACGGGATATGTTGTAAATATTGTTGTCAATAAAGCCGAGCATTCGACTGTTTCTTCCACTGCGCATAATGATCAAAATGATATCATTGTTCAAGCCATCATTAGTCACCTGCAAGCAAGCTCTTTTAGCCAAAAGGTTTTATGGAGCGGCATCACTTTGCTTGTATTAGCTATTATCAGTGGTTTTTTTATGTTTTTAATGAGACAGACCATCATTGTAATGAGCCGGTTGATCGAGTACGATCAGAAGAACCAGGTCTTCTCGCATTACCAGCAGCTGGATACGAATTTCTACAAAACACATAGCACAGGAGACCTGATGAATCGTATCTCCGAAGATATCAGCAGGGTAAGAATGTACACTGGCCCGGCAATTATGTACGTCGTTAACCTGGCCGTAACTATAGGGTTCAGTATTTATTTTATGGTAAAAGCTAGTCCGAGGTTAACGATCATCGCTTTATCGCCTTTGCCAATATTAGCTTTGACCATTTACTTTGTTAATACCATCATCAACAAAAAAAGTGAAAGGATACAGGCATTATTAAGTGACCTTACTACCAATGCGCAAGAATCTTACAGTGGCATCAGGGTCATCAAATCTTTTGTTCAGGAGAAAACAATGTTCGGTTTCTTTAGTAAGAACAGCGAAGAGTATAGAAAAAATGCATTGGGGTTAGCTAAAACGGAAGCCATTTATTTTCCAAGCATTGCTTTATTGATCGGCTTGAGCACGCTTATTACGATAATGGTAGGGGGTTTGGATTACGTGCATGATCCTATTCACAACAAAGTAGGCACCATTGCTGAGTTCGTTTTATATATTCAAATGCTCACTTTTCCTGTAAGTGCTATCGGGTGGACAGCCAGCATGATACAAAGAGCCGCCGCTTCACAGAAACGGATAAACGAATTTTTACAAACTGAGCCAACGATCAAAAATGCCGTTGAAAAGATACAGCCTCCTTTAGCGGGAGATATCAATTTTAGTAATGTCGATTTTACCTATCAGCATACAGGTATCAACGCCGTTAAAAATTTCTCGTTGCAGGTTGCTGCCGGACAAAAAATAGCAATAGTTGGAAGAACAGGTTCTGGGAAATCTACCATCGCACAATTATTATTGCGTATGTACGATCCGCAAAAAGGAATGATATTGTATGATGGCACACCCTTAACAAAAATTGACATAGAATACCTGCGCTCACAAATAAGTTATGTACCGCAGGATGTATTCTTATTCAGTGAAACCGTTAGCAACAATATTCGATTTGGTTATGATGATGCCAATATAGAGCAAATTGTAAAAGCTGCTAAACAAGCGAGTGTACACAATGAAATTGAACATTTTGCTCATAATTATGAAACATTGATAGGAGAGCGGGGAGTAACATTAAGTGGGGGACAAAAACAACGTATCTCTATTGCGAGGGCACTGATAAAAGATGCAAAAATTGTGATCTTTGATGATTGCTTAAGTGCCGTAGATGTAAAGACCGAAAAGGAAATACTAAACGGATTGAATGAATACCTCGATAAAAAAACTGCTATAATCATTACCCACCGCATCTTTTCGTTGATCACTTTTGATAAGATCATCGTAATTGATGAAGGAAAGATTGTGGAAGAAGGTACACACGAAGCGCTATTACAAAAAAACGGCTACTATGCCGATATGTATGCCCGCCAGCAAAACCAGGAAGAAACGCCCGATAATATTCCCCGAAATTAGCCACACATCAGCTTTATACCACTTAAAATGAGGCTGCCCAAAATTTTGCCATTTCAAAAACAACTATATCTTTGCTCTGAAATTCTTTAACCGAACCAAAACTTAAATTTTACAACAGTGGCGTACGACAACAACGAAAACAATAACGACAAAAAGATTGAAAGTGTTTATAGCAAACGCATAAGAGCCGGTAAACGCAGAACCTATTTTTTTGATGTAAGAGAAACCCGCGGAAGCGATTACTATTTAACCATCACAGAAAGCCGCAAACGTTTTGATTCTGATGGGTACGACAGACATAAGATATTTTTATACAAAGAAGATTTCAATAAATTTATTAAAGGGCTGATCGAAGCGGTTGATTACGTGAAAACAGACCTAATGCCTGATTTTGATTTTGATGCCTTTAACCATGATAACCCGTATGAAGGTGAAGATGGCGCATCTCCGGAAGTAAAAGCAGTAGAATCAGCTGTAGATATAGTGGCTGAACCAGCACCGATCATCCCTGAAGAAAGTACAACACCCGTAGATAACGGCAGTACAGAAGAAGTTGATAAATGGTAATACAAACTCCTTATAATAAAAAAACCTCCGTTTTGAAACGGAGGTTTTTCTATGTAGTAACTACAACATTATTTACGCAATTTTTTATACGCGTTGATCAATCCATTAGTTGAAGAATCGTGTGAAGTAACAGGTGTATCTCCTTGTAGTTCAGGTAATATTTTATTAGCTAATTGTTTACCTAACTCAACACCCCATTGATCAAAGCTGTAGATATTCCAGATCACTCCCTGTACAAATATCTTGTGTTCGTACAAGGCTATTAACTCACCTAAAGAGAATGGTGTGATCTCTTTTATCATAAAAGAGTTCGTCGGACGGTTGCCCTGGAATATTTTATACGGGATCAGATCTTCTTTAGTTCCTTCGGCTATTAATTCTTCTTTTCCTTTACCGTTCATTAAAGCTTCTGTCTGTGCGAAGAAGTTGGTCAGCAATTTAGGATGATGATCACCCAAAGGATTGTGGCTGATCGCAGGCGCAATAAAATCACAAGGGATCAATTGCGTACCCTGGTGGATCAATTGATAGAAAGCGTGCTGGCCATTGGTACCAGGCTCACCCCAGATAACCGGCCCTGTTGCATATTGAACCTGGCTGCCATTTCTGTCTACATATTTACCATTGCTTTCCATATTTCCCTGTTGAAAATAGGCAGAAAAACGGTGCATATATTGATCGTAAGGTAATATTGCTTCTGACGCAGCGTTGAAAAAAGTAGTATACCACAAACCGATCATCGCCATAATTACCGGAACATTTTTATCAAAACTGGTATCTCTAAAATGGACATCTGCTTTGTGAGCGCCTTTTAGAACTGCTTCAAAATTATCGTATCCAATAGTTAGTGCGATAGATAAACCGATAGCGCTCCATAAACTGTATCTGCCGCCAACCCAATCCCAAAACACAAACATATTCTCTGCAGCAATACCAAATTTCACCACGTCTTTTTCATTCGTACTTAAAGCCGCAAAATGTTTAGCGATATATTTTTCTTCTTTAGCGGCAGCTAAGAACCAATCCCTTGCAGAGTTGGCATTGGTCATGGTTTCCTGTGTAGTAAAGGTTTTGCTGGCTATCAGGAACAAGGTTTCTTCCGGATTAACTTTCTTCAAAGTTTCAGCAATATGTGTCCCATCAACATTACTAACAAAGTAGGTTTGAATGCCTTTTACCCAATAAGGTTTAAGTGCTTCTGTGACCATTACCGGTCCAAGATCGCTACCGCCGATGCCGATATTTACTATTGAAGTGATCTTTTTGCCTGTATATCCTTTCCATTCGCCGCTGTGTATTTTAGCGCAAAAGCTTTTCATCTGCGCCAGTACTTTATGAATTTCCGGCATTACGTCTTTCCCATCAGCCATAACCGGTTTGCCTGAAAAGTTGCGTAAAGCAGTATGTAATACAGCCCTGTCTTCTGTTACATTGATCTTTTCACCGGTAAACATTGCTTCGATAGCAGCAGGAAGCTGGCAATCGTTTGCTAATTGTAATAAAAGCTCTTTTGTTTTATCGGTGATGATATTTTTAGAATAATCAAATAAGATATCATCTAACTGGATAGAAAATTTTGCAAACCTTTCTTTATCTGCTTTAAACAAGTTGCTCATATGCACTTGTTTCATTTCTGTATAATGCAGCTGCAAAGCTTTCCAGGAAGAAGTGTAAACGGGGTTGATCTTTGGGAACATTGATGTTTAGTTTAAATTTCGCCAAAGTTATCTAGAGAAATCCCAAATAACAAATCCCAAAATACTAAAACCCGGATCCGTTTAAAAGCAGGATGGCTCCATACTAATTGGGATTTGTTTTTTTGTATTTTAGGATCTACCGAAGGTCAATATTTAAAATTTCCTTTAAAGCGCTTCTTAAATTCTAAGAAATCCGGTATTGATACATTGGCTACGTATGGATTGTTAGGATTGTAATAAATGTATTCCTGGTGATAATCTTCTGCAGGATAAAACCTGGTAAATGGCATCACTTGTGTAGCGATCTTAGCGCTATATTTTTTTGAATCAGTCAGTTTTTTTATCTCGGCATTGATAATCTGCTTTTCTTTTTCATTGGTATAAAAAGCGATCGAGCGGTATTGTGTTCCTTCGTCATTTCCTTGTCCGTCGACTTGTGTTGGATCCTGACTGGCGAAAAATGCTTCAACCAATGTCTGGTAACTGATCTTGGTAGGATCATAAAATACCTGCACTGTTTCTGCATGGCCGGTTGAGCCGGTGCAGACATCCTCATAACTCGGACTAACTGTTGTACCACCCGCAAAACCAGAAACGGCATCTGACACACCTACTAAACTTTGAAACACTAATTCTGCGTGCCAAAAGCATCCTTCGGAAAAATATGCCACCGATTCATTAGCGGTATGGTGTTTATTACCAGGTATAATTTTAAGTGTCTGCGTTTGTCCGCAAGAAGCAAAAAGCACGATCGCTAAAAAAGTTGTTATGATTGATCTCATGATAATTGATTTGTTCAATAAACGATATCAAAAGCAATTAGGTTTGCTAATAATTGTTAAGATAAATCCAAATGGGATACCAATTTAGCATGAAAGCTATTATTTTTGCCTAAAATCTGGATATGGATCTGAAAGAACAATTTGAACAGGCGCAGGCAGATAGCAAGCTATTAACTAAAAAACCTGCTACCGACGTTTTACTACAATTATACTCGTTATTTAAACAAGGGCAGGAGGGTGATATCAATATCGATCCACCAACGAATATGTTCGATTTCGTTGCCAAGGCCAAATACGGCGCCTGGGAAAAGATGAAAGGTATATCAAAAGAGCAGGCAATGCAGGAGTTTATTGATAAGATTAATGAGCTGAAAGCCCTGTAATTGAATAGGTAATAAGGAATAAGTAATATTGCTTAAATATTTATGGTTCTTTTCAATATTCAATATTAAATCAACAATATTCAATAATAAGGCTTATCTTCACAAAGTGATTTAGCTCTGAGAGCACATAGTTTTAGATAGATTCAAATTTTTACATTCTCCACTCGTAATAGTTTTCCTCTTTTTAATCGTTTTGCTTCTGGTACCATCACAGGTATTTTATTTTTATTTATTTTAATTTTAGATTTTATGAACATTTATGTTTCAAATTTGAGCTTCAACACAAGTGATGTTGAATTGAATGAACTTTTTGCAAGATTCGGTACCGTTTCTTCTGCTAAAGTAATTATGGACAGAGAATCAGGCCGCTCACGTGGTTTTGGTTTCGTAGAAATGCCTTCTGACGAAGAAGGAAAAGACGCAATGTTAGGCCTTAACAACAAAGAAGTTGAAGGTCGTGCAATGAGCGTTTCTATCGCAAAAGAAAGAGAAGAAAGAAGCGGTGGCAATAGCTACAGCAACAATCGTACCTCTGGCAACGGCGGTGGTAACAGAAGATGGTAATCATTAACTGATAATATTTTCGAAAAAGAGCTCAATTTATTGGGCTCTTTTTTTATGTCAAAAGTGAAAAGTCAAAACCAATAAGTTAAGTAGTAAATAAACTTAAACTGCTTTTCACTTTTGGGTTTTAACTTTTGACTTTTTACTTAGCTTTGACAACAAATAATTAAAGACCAACAGAATGGCTCCCAAAAAAAACGCGGCAATACTTTTTATCTTCATCACTTTATTAATAGACGTGATCGGTATTGGTTTGATCATTCCTGTTATGCCAAAACTGATCAGCACATTGATCCATGGCAGTATCAGCGAAGCGTCTCAATATAGCGGCTGGCTTACGTTTGCGTATGCATTAATGCAATTTTTATTTTCGCCGATGTTGGGTAATCTAAGCGACAAATTTGGCAGAAGGCCCATCTTACTATTCTCTTTATTTGGTTTAGGGATCGATTATATCTTTTTATCATTTGCACCTTCTATCGGATGGTTATTTATCGGAAGAACGATCGCAGGTATCGGTGGCGCCAGCTTTACAACCGCAACAGCCTATATCGCCGATATAAGTAACGAAGACAACAGGGCACAGAACTTTGGAATGGTAGGTGCCGCTTTTGGATTAGGTTTTATCATTGGTCCTGCTATTGGCGGTTTATTAGGCGGCTTTGGTGCACGTGTTCCATTTATGGTGGCAGCAGGTTTAAGTTTGTGCAACTGCATTTACGGATATTTTGTTTTACCGGAATCTTTGGATATGGCGCATCGCCGTGAGTTTGATTGGAAACGCGCTAATCCAATTGGCTCTTTAAAACAATTATTAAAATACGAAGACCTGAAAGGATTGATCGTCTCTTACTTTTTAATTTTCTTGGGAGGGATGGCCATTCAGAGTACCTGGTCTTTTTTCACCATTCAAAAATTCAACTGGAACGAACGAATGATCGGCATTTCATTGAGCGTTGTTGGCTTACTGATCGCGATCGTGCAGGGAGGTTTGATACGCATCGTGAATCCTAAACTCGGCAATAAACGAAGCATGTATTTGGGATATGTGCTGTATGCAATAGGTTTATTCTTATTCGCATTTGCTTCACAAAGCTGGATGATGTTTGTGTTCTTAATACCGTATTGCCTGGGAGGCTTTTGTGGCCCGGCTTTGCAATCGGTTATGTCTGCCCAGGTTCCAAAAAATGAACAAGGTGAATTACAGGGAGGGTTAACAAGCGTGATGAGCCTGGCATCGATCATTGGTCCGCCATTGATGACGAATATCTTTTCTTATTTCACAAAAGACAATGCACCCGTGCATTTTGCAGGTGCTGCTTTTTTCTTAGGCGGCATCATTATGCTGACTGCCTTTGTTGTTTCCTATAAAACATTGCACGATAATACAGCTATATCATAATTCAATCTATCCCCGATGATCAAAAGTATTGATGATTTTAAAAATGTTTTTTTTATCGGCGTTGCCGGAACAGGTATGAGCGCTATCGCGCAGTATTTATCCGGCATTGGTAAAAACGTAAGTGGCTCCGATCGTTATTTTACACCGAATGATTTTAACGACACAAAAGAAAAATTGATCGCAGCAGGCATTCAATGTTTTTTACAAAATGGTGAAGGCATCAACGAAAAGACTGATCTCATCGTTGTATCAACGGCGATCGAAGACACTGTTTTTGAAGTACAAAAAGCAAAACAGTTAAACATCCCCATCATCAAACGTTCTGAAGTTTTAGCCTTAATTGCTAAAAGTAAAAAGACAATAGCAGTAGGAGGAACATCCGGCAAAAGTACTACCAGCGGAATGTTATTTGATATTTTAGAGAAAGCTAATTTACAACCAAGCATCATCAGTGGTGCAGGATTGATAAGCATTATCAAAGAAGGAAAGATCGGCAATGCCAAAGTAGGCAAAGGAGAGTGGTTGGTAATTGAAGCAGACGAAAGCGATGGATCTATTGTTCAATACGAACCCGAAGTCGGTTTGTTATTGAATATTGATAAAGATCACCAGGAGATTGATGAGCTGATAGAAATATTCGGCACATTTAAAAAGAACACCAAACAATTGTTCATCGTTAACCAATCAAATGTTTTAGCGAGACAATTATCCGCTGATATCAAACACGATTTTACAACGGATGAAAATATTCCAGCAGGCTACATTGCAAAGAATTTTAAACAAGAAGGCTTCAATATTAAATATTCAATAAACAATATTCAATTCTCTATAAATACCGTCGGTAAACACAATATGGAGAATGCTTTGGCTGCAACAGCGGTTGCTAATCAATTAGGCGTTGACCTACAAACCTGTGCCGCTGCTTTAGAAAAGTACGAAGGTATTTATCGCCGCCATCAAATATTAGGAAACAAAAATGGCGTTTGGGTAATTGATGATTATGCACATAATCCTGCAAAATGTGCGGCGTCTATTGCAGCTTGTCAATATATTGCACCAAAAGTAATTGCCTGGTTCCAACCGCACGGGTACGGCCCAACGCGTTTTTTACGAACGGATTTTGTAAAAGAGATCGCCGCTGTATTAAGACCTGAAGATGAAATATGGATGAGCGAGATTTTCTACGCAGGAGGCACCGCTGTAAAAGATATTTCATCTAACGACCTGATAACAGATATCAAAGCTTTAGGTAAAAAAGCCTTTTTTGTTGAGGATAGAAATGAATTCTTAAAAATTGTTCGTCCACATTTAACAGGCAATACCGTTTTATTATTAATGGGTGCAAGGGATCCGGGATTGGAACAGTTTGGAAAAGATGTGTGGGAGCAATTGTAAATAAGAAATAAGAAAGTGAAAATTCAAATAACAAATCCCAAAATCCAATAATCCCACGAATCCCAATTCAGACAAAAATCGCAATCAATTCAATCAAAAAATAAACTTCAATCAACGGTTCAGACAAAATTCAATTGCATTTTCAATTCTTCCACAACATTATAAATGATCGGGCACATCGAATAATACATCAATGTACCAAACAACCGATCAGTGAAATTATCTTTGTGCAAATGCGGAAAATCCCTGCACTCTGTAAATCGTTCTTCGTAAATGGTACATTTTGTGCCCCCTAAAAAATGACAGGGGATCGTATTCATGATCATTTTCCCCTGCAGGCTCTCTTCAATGTATTTAGCTTTTAGATCGGGTAGAGGCATGGCCAAATGCGTAGCTAATCTTTCAGATTCTTCAGGCGTTATGTTTATCATTAATGTCTTACAGCAATTACCGCATTCGGTACAGTCTATTTTGGGCGTTATATCTGCATTAATAGCATGAACCAGGTCGTCGATCTTTTTGCTATCCTGCTTTTTTAGGAAAGACCGGAAATCGTCATTCTCATTTTCTCTTTCAGCCGCCAGGGCCTGTATCGTGGTTAAATTCGTTTCCAGAAAATGATTTTTAATAGTAATATGAAGCGGCAAATATACCATTTAAGCAGATTTAGCGTTTGCTATCTTATTTTATACACAACTGTTTAAAAGGGAAAATGATTCTCTTTACTCATTTAACTATATTTGCCACGACTCTAAATTACTAAATTTGTTAGTATATTTGCGCCGCATTTAAGGCAGTTTTAAATTTATGAGCTTGCAATAAAGTCAAATGGCAAAAGTTAAAACCCAAAAGTAAGTTCCCATCTTTTACTTATTGGCTTTGACTTTTTCACTTTTGATTTTTTAAAAACTAACTATTAACAAACTTGAAATGGCAGAAGTATCGATCTATAATGAAGACTCCATAAAGAGCTTAGACTGGAAGGAACATATCCGCCTGCGCCCGGGGATGTACATTGGTAAACTGGGTGATGGTAGCAGTGCCGATGATGGCGTGTACGTGTTGATAAAAGAAGTGATCGATAACTGTATCGATGAACATACCATGGGTTTCGGTAAACAAGTGGATGTAGTGATCGAAGGAAAAACAATTACGGTGCGCGATTTTGGCCGTGGTATTCCTTTAGGGAAAGTGGTGGATGTGGTGAGCAAGATAAATACAGGCGCCAAATACGATAGTAAAGCCTTTCAAAAAAGTGTGGGTTTGAATGGTGTGGGTACAAAAGCGGTGAATGCATTAAGCAAAAGCTTTATAGTGACCGCTTATCGCGACGGAAAAGAAAAGACCGCAGAATTTGAAAAAGGTGTTTTAATAAAAGAACATAAAGAAGTAGCAACGAAAGAACCTAACGGGACTTTTGTAACATTTATCCCTGATGACACCATCTTTAAAAATTTCCATTTTGTTCAGGAGTATTTAGACAGCCAGTTTTGGAACTACTGTTACCTGAACGCAGGCTTGATCATGAACCTGAATGGTAAAAAATATGTCAGCAAAAATGGTTTGCTTGATCTGTTGCAACGCAAGACAAATGAAGATGAGATCCGTTATCCGATCATTCATTTAAAAGGTGAAGATATCGAAGTTGCCTTAACGCATGAGAATGCTTACGGTGAAGAGTATTACAGTTTTGTGAACGGACAGTTTACCACACAGGGCGGTACGCATTTGGCAGCATTCCGAGAAGGCTATGTAAAGACGATCCGCGAATTTTATAAAAAAGATTACGATGCAGCCGATATCAGGGGCAGTATCTGTGCCGCAATAAGTGTACGCGTTCAGGAGCCTGTTTTTGAAAGTCAGACAAAAACTAAATTAGGTTCATCCAATGTATCTGAAGGCGGCCCTTCCATGAGGAATTTTATCGGCGATTTTTTAATGAAGGAGCTGGATAATTATTTGCATCGTAATACAGCTACCGCAGAAGCTTTAAAAAAGCGCATTGAACAAAACGAAAGAGAGCGTAAAGAATTAGCCGGTATTAAAAAACTCGCGAATGAAAGAGCGAAAAAAGCGAACCTCCATAATAAAAAATTAAGAGATTGTAAGTTTCATTACAATGATGAAGCAACAGGGAAAGACAAAGACAGCATATTAGAAAAACAAAAAGAGAGCACCATCTTTATTACCGAAGGGGATAGTGCGAGTGGTAGTATCACCAAAGCGAGAAACGTGAATACGCAGGCTGTATTCAGCTTACGTGGTAAACCATTGAACTGTTTTGGCCTTACGAAAAAAGTGGTGTATGAAAATGAAGAGTTTAACTTATTACAACACGCGTTGAATATCGAAGAAAGCTATGAGGACTTACGTTATAACAATATCGTATTTGCAACCGATGCCGATGTGGATGGTCTGCATATCCGTTTATTATTGATGACATTTTTTTTACAGTTCTTTCCTGATGTTGTAAAAAACGGCCATGTGTATATTTTAGAAACACCTTTATTCCGTGTAAGAAATAAGCAGGAAACTATTTATTGTTATGATGAAGCGGAAAAACAAGCTGCTATGAAAAAGCTTGGCACTAAACCTGAAATAACAAGGTTCAAAGGATTAGGAGAGATCAGTCCGGAAGAGTTTTCAAGATTCATCGGGAATGATATGAAATTACAACCGGTGATGTTATTACCAGAAACACATATCCAACATTTGCTGGAATATTATATGGGAAAGAACACACCAAGCAGACAGGATTTTATTATTGATAATTTGAAGATCGAACAAGATCTTATAACGGAGGCGGAAGCGGTTTAATTAATAATTAGTAATTAAGAATTAATAATTATTTTAATGCAGTTAGTAAGTGTTTTTTCGAAAGATAATTGATTTTTAATCCTAATACCATACTATGAAAACTGATAATTTGGTTCAACAAAAGTCTTTTTATTTTGGTTTGAGAATATTAAAATTGTATACGCATTTAAGAAAAAGTAAAATAGAAAGAGATATTGCGTTGCAATTGTTAAGAAGTGGAACATCCATTGGTGCAAATGTTGAAGAAGCCATTGGAGGTTCATCGAAAAAAGATTTTATTTATAAATTAGAAATAGCTTATAGAGAAGCAAGAGAAACTAGATACTGGATACGTTTATTTAAAGAAGGAGATTTACTTGAATCAAAAATTGCTAATTCATTTATAACAGATTGCGGAGAGATTTTAAAAATTCTCACAGCTATTATAAATTCTACTAAAACTAAAAGAATTATTAATTACTAATTATTAATTCTTAATTACAAAAGAAAAGATGTTCGAATTTCATAGTGATAAAAAAAGGTATTTCGATATGCAGGCTGAGAATGCCAGGCAGTATTTAATACCTTTTATTGAACAAACATTTCCACTCAAGCAGGGAATGCGCGTTTTAGAAATCGGTTGCGGAGAAGCCGGTGTATTAAAAGCATTCACCGATAAAGGATGTATCGGCGTAGGAGTAGAGCTGCACGATTTTAGAATTGAGCTGGCAAAAGAATTTATGGCTGAAGAAGTACGCCAGCAAAAAATATCTTTTATCTCAAAAGATATTTACAAAGTAAATGTTGATGAAGAATTCAGCGGCCGCTTTGATATCATCGTATTGAAAGATGTTATCGAGCATATATTCGACCAGGAAAAACTGATCGCCTGGATGAAAGGTTTTTTAAATCCCAGCGGCGTTATATTTTTTGGTTTCCCGCCATGGCAAATGCCTTTTGGAGGGCACCAACAAATTTGTCAGAGCAAATTCTTAAGCAAGCTGCCTTATTTTCATTTATTGCCAACGTTCCTATACAAAGGCATATTGAAAATGTTCAAAGAAGATCCTACCGAATTGCTCGAAATAAAAGAGACAGGTATTTCAATTGAACGTTTTGAAAAAATAACTAAACAGACTGGATATAAGATAGTGGGCAAATTGCATTATTTAATTAACCCGATATACATATACAAGTTTGGTCTGCAACCAAGAAAGCAGGTGAAATTGATCAGTGCTATTCCTTACGTGCGTGATTATTTTACTACCTGCGTTTACTATTTAATAACCCCTAATTAAGTCAATATTTAAAGTATGATCCATATAGTTTTTAATGAGCCCGATGTAAAAGTATTAGAACAGGCTATCGAATTAGACGAAACATTACAAGGCGAAATAATGCTGATCAGGGATGATTATGCTGTTGGCCCTTTGAACAATATATACCTCGGCGAAGGAAAAGAAGAACGCAAAAGCTGGTGGACAGAGATCTTAGCCGGCGGCGATTACGCAGGTAAAGTACAGGATGAAGAAGTAGATGATTATAAAACTGCTGCAGAATTAGTGGGCACCATGCGCCGCGATCCTGAAGAAACGATCTGGATATGGGCCGCACAAAACAAGCATGATGTAAGCGGTTATTATTGGTTGTTAAAATATATGCAGGAATTCCAGAGCCGCGTGTACATTTTGTATCTGAACAATCTTCCGTTCATCAATGAAAAAGGAAATATTTTTTATCCCAACTGGCTATCGGAAATTCCTGCAAAAGAATTTTTGAAAGCAAAGAAATTATCGAGAGAGATTACACTCAGTGAATTTGAAGTAGATCCTGATGAATGGACAAAGATCTGCAACGAAAATAAAGGTGTGCGCATTTTAGAAGGCGGTAAAAAATTGGTGAATGAAGAATATTCTTTCTATGACGCAGAGTTAAAGAAATTCATCACAGGCGATTGGCAGAAAGCATCAAAGATCATTGCACAGTTTTTAAGCAAAGCAAAACATACAACAGGCGATGCCTATTTATTATGGCGCCTAAAAGTAATGATCGCACAAAATATGTTTGATGTACAGGGCAAAGTGACCAACATGAAAGATTTCGAAATAAAAACAAAATCATAAATGAAAACACTATTAAAGCTCGAAGAACTGGCGATGTTTTTTGCAAGCATTTATGCCTTGCATTATTTACAGGTAAGCTGGTGGTGGTATTTAATAGTGTTCGTTGGTCCGGATATTAGTATGATAGGTTATTTAGCAGGCAACAAAGTTGGTGCAGCATGTTACAATTTGTTTCATCATAAAGGAATAGCCATTGCCATTTTAATGACAGGTATTTTTTTAAGCAATTGGAATTTGGAAGTAATAGGTTTGGTTTTATTCGGTCATTCATCATTAGATCGTTTTGCAGGATACGGATTGAAATACAATCAAGGGTTTAAGTTTACGAGCTTAGGCAAGATCGGGAAAGAGGAATAGGGTTGGAGTGTTCGAAGTGTAACAGGTGCTACTCCTACGGAGTAGAGATCATATTTATTAACGTTTTCTACAAAGGTGTTGCCCCGATGGGGCAAAGAAACAGATAACAAAACGTCGATTTATAATAGAACTCCATAGGAGTTCCATCTTTGTAGAAAGAAGAAATAAAATACAAACCCAACTCCGTAGGAGTTGCACCCTTGTAAATTATTGTAAAATAAATATCAAGCATGGATCGAACTCCATAGGAGTTCCATCTTTGTAGAAAGAAGAAATAAAATACAAACCCAACTCCGTAGGAGTTGCACCCTTGTAAATTATTGTAAAATAAATATCAAGCATGGATCGAACTCCATAGGAGTTCCACCTTTGTAGCAGGAGAAATAAAATACAAACACAACTCCGTAGGAGTTGCACCTTTGTAAATTATCAGAAACATAAAACCGCACCCTATGCCAAATACGTATTCACAATTGTATATTCAATTAGTATTTGCCGTAAAAAACAGACAAAATTTAATAAAAGAACCTTTTAGAGAAAAGGTAGAAAAATATATGTGTGGAATAGCTAGCGCTAAAAAACACAAACCAATATCGATCTATTGCATGCCGGATCACTTGCATTTTTTGGTTGGATTAAATCCCGATCAATCAATTGCAAACCTGGTAAAAGAATTAAAACAAAGCAGTAATAATTTTATCAATGAAAATAAATTCACGAAAATAACATTTAACTGGCAGGAAGGATACGGTGCTTTTAGTTATTCAAGATCAAGTATTGATAACGTTGTAGAATATATTTACGATCAACCAAAGCACCACAAAACAAAAACATTTAAAGAGGAATATATTAGCTTTCTGGAAAAATTTGATATCACCTTCGATCAACAATATTTATTTGAGTTTTATAATTAGGGTTTAAACATGGCAAAAGAAAAGAACAAGGAAGAATACGCACACAGCGACGCCGGCATTAGCGGACAATACAAAACATGGTTTTTGGATTATGCCAGCTATGTAATTTTAGAAAGAGCTGTGCCAGCATTGGAAGACGGATTAAAGCCTGTGCAAAGAAGAATTTTGCATGCCATGAAAGAAATGGATGATGGCCGCTTTAATAAAGTTGCCAATATCATCGGACAAAGCATGCAGTACCATCCGCATGGTGATGCGAGTATCGGCGATGCATTGGTTAACCTCGGACAAAAAGACCTCTTAATAGAAACACAAGGAAACTGGGGCGACGTGCGCACGGGCGATGACGCAGCAGCAGCACGTTATATCGAGGCACGTTTAAGCAATTTTGCTTTGGAAGTTGCGTTTAATGCAAAGACTACCAACTGGCAATTGAGCTACGATGGTAGAAAAAATGAACCGGTTACTTTGCCGATGAAATTCCCTTTGCTATTGGCGCAGGGAGCAGAAGGTATCGCGGTTGGTTTGGCAACGAAAATATTACCACATAATTTCTGTGAGCTGATAGATGCTTCTATCAAATATTTAAAAGGTAAAAAGTTTGAGATTCTACCTGATTTTCAGACAGGTGGTACAATGGATGCCAGCAATTACAATGATGGCAAGCGTGGCGGTAAAGTAAGGGTGCGGGCGGTGATAGAAGAGCAGGATAAAAAAACATTGGTTATCCGGAACGTTCCTTACGGTGTTACTACAACGCAGTTGATGGAAAGTATCGTTAAAGCAACCGACCAGGGAAAAATAAAAATTAAAAAGGTAACCGATCATACGGCTGCGGAGGTAGAAATTATCATTGAGTTGGCACCGGGTATTTCTCCGGATATTACCATTGATGCCTTGTATGCTTTTACAGATTGCGAAGTGAGCATTTCTCCGAACGCTTGTGTAATTGTTGATCAGAAACCAATTTTCTTAGGCGCACACGAATTATTAAAGATCTCTGCGGATAATACCAAAGAGTTGTTAAAGCGTGAGCTTGAAATTAAGTTGGGTGAGCTACAGGAAAAATGGCACTACACTTCCTTAGAAAAAATATTCTTCGAAGAAAAAATATACAAAGAGCTTGAAAAAAAATATGATACCTGGGAGAAAGTAATTGATGGTATCAACAAAGCATTCGAGCCATTTAAAAAAGTATTAAAGCGCGCTATCACAAGAGAAGATATCGTTAAACTAACGGACAAGCCCGTGCGCCGTATCTACAAACTGGATATCGACGAATTAACCGCGCAGATCAAATCTTTGGAAGCAGAGATCAAACAAGTAAAGCATGATATTGCTAACCTGGTTGATTATGCCGTTGCTTATTACGACGCTCTATTAAAAAAATTCGGCAAGGGCAGGGAACGCAAAACTGAGATCAAACAATTTGATACCGTGCAGGCTAAATCTGTCGCTATTGCTAATATTAAATTATACGTGAACTATGCTGATGGTTTTATCGGCAGCGGTTTAAAGAAAGATGAATTCATCGCGGAAGTGTCCGACCTGGATGATATCATCGCCTTCACTAAGGGCGGTATCATGAAAGTGGTACGCGTGGCCGACAAAGTATTTATCGGCAAGGATATCATTCATGTGGCCGTGTTCCAGAAAAATGATGAGCGCACTACCTACAATATGATCTATGTTGACGGTAAAACGGGCGTAAGCTTTGCCAAGCGTTTCAACGTAACCGGTATCACGCGCGACAGGGAATACCCACTAGCGAAAGATGAAGAAAAAAGTAAAGTGCATTATTTTTCTGCCAATGCTAACGGTGAGGCAGAGACGGTAAAAATTACCTTGAGCCCGAATTGTGCGGCAAAAAATAAAGAGCTGGAATTTTCTTTCGGCGACCAGGAGATCAAGGGCCGCAGCAGTGTAGGTAATATCGTAACAAAATATCCTATCAAGACCGTCAAGTTCAAAGAAGCCGGCAAATCTACGCTGGATGCTAAAAAGCTTTGGTTCGATGATAAATTCGGCAGACTGAATACCGAAGAAAAAGGAACTTACTTAGGCAAGTTCGATGCGGAAGACAGGCTGCTCGTTATGTACAACGATGGTAATTACCAGATAACCGACCAGGAGCTAACACAGCGCTTTGATACTGAGAAAGTGATACTCATAGAAAAATTCAACCCTAACAAAATAGTTACTGCGGTTTACCTGGATAACGATAAACTACAGTACAATATCAAGCGTTTTAAAATTGAAACAACGACGCTCCACAACAAATTCTTCTTCATCAAAGAAGGCGATGGTAATCGTTTGGAAGCAGTCACAACCCAGGAAGAACCCGTACTCGTGGTACAAAGTGGCCGCGGACAACAAGTGCGCCTCAATAAATTCAAGCCGGCAAAATTAGTAGACGTAATGGGCTGGAAGGCAGTAGGAGCCAAGCTAACAGAGTACAGCAAAAGCATGGACTTTGCCTGGGAGAAGAACGACAAAGACAATCTGCAAACAGATCTTTTTGAATAAATAGTTTTGTTTTATCGAAGTTTAAAAAAAGTATACACATCGCCGTTGTTGCGTATGTCGGGCAGGTAAGTGCGTTAGCATACCAACAACGCAGTTGAATGGTTGAGATTTCGGATATTGGTGAAAACACCAACATCGGCGTTTATGTAATAGGTAAGACCAACAAAAGCAAAGGATTTACTCTTATTTCAGATAATTTATAAATTACCGTAGATCTGGGGATAATTAAACATATCAAGAATTGCCTTTTTATTAAATTTCCAATAGTACATTCGCTATTCACCAAACTCAAAACAATGGTAAGTATGGATATTGAAAAACATTTAATCTATATGATGTCTAAAAAAGAAGCAGAACAATCAATAGACATATATTACGATGATTTAGCTCCTGAATTTGTTGTAAAAATTAAAGATAATTTAGATGAAAGCAGGTCAGTTCATTTTAGAAATAATAATCTACTAGATTCAATTGAACAAGCAACCGCATTTTTAGAAGCACAATCAAATAATTAATTCTACCTTACAAGACCTACTTCTATGAAAAAATTAATGGTTTTAATTATGATCCCAACCTTATTATTTAGTTGCAAGGGTAAAGGGTCACTTACAGGAAATGCTACTTATAGTTTAAATCGTATTATTGGCGATAGACCTGATGGTAGTTCTGATATTTATTTATTTCCTTATGATAAAAATGATTCTGTAATATATGCAGAATGTGATTTGAATGGTAATTTTTCATTTAATAATATCCCATCTGGAAAATATGTTTTGATAGGTGTTTCAGGTAAGGCAACAGGGTCTCCAGCTGATAATTATTTTGTTCTCTATAATAGTCAATATATGGTTGATTTAGGATTCTTCTTTTTTAAACTAGATAGTAATTTAGAGAAGAAGGCTACTGACCTAGTAAATGTACGTCAACAATTATTAGTTTATAAAGATGATGATTATGATGAAAAAGGAAAAAATGCTAGGGATTCGCTTCAATTGATTGAGGGTTTAGCAAATAAATTATCAGATTCTTTAATTAATATGATACCACAGAATTCAAGACTTTTAAGAAATATGGCAGTTGTAGGAATTAGGAAGTTATCTATGGAATACGTTACTGTGGAAAATGATAAAACAAATACACAAACAGTTAATTTTGGCTCTACTTATTATTAAACAGTTGATCTAATTAATTATGTATAATTTAGTTTGTCAATTTTAGTATATAATATGCCTTTTTGTTTTCCGCCGACTTTTCCGCCGATGTAGGTGTTCCAATAATTATAAAGTAAATCTATAAACAGCGAACGCCGCCGTCTGGTCTCCGACCAACGGCACAACAATTATAAATTGTAAAGTATATTTTAAAATACTAAAGGCCGTTGGTCGGAGACCAGACGGCGGCTACAATCCTTCGCCTAATTATTTTAAAACGCCCCAACTGGCGCAGATATGCGGCATTGATATCGTGCGTGGCGTATCTGCGCCAAGTATATTGTACATTTATTTATGAGTAAAAAGTACAAATTCCGAGATAACGATAAATTATATTTCGTAACGTTTACTATTGTTCATTGCATATATTTATTTATTCGAAAATAAATATAAAGAAATAGTCTTGATGCCATAAGATTTTGCCAAAAGAATAAAGATCTTGAAAGTGTATGGATGGTGTATAATGTCAAGTCATTTACACTTAATTATTGGTACACGTGGTAATGCAATGAGTAATATTATGCGGGATCTTAAGCGCCACAGTTTAGAAGAATTGCATAAGGCAATAAAAGTAAACAATAAAGAAAGCAGAAAGGAATGGATAAATTTGGATGATGGAAAGAGCAGGGAAGATCAATAATGTAAATTTCCAATTATGGCAACCAGAAAGTCATCCAATAGAATTAACCAATAATAATATTGCCCTTACTGGCGCAAGTCTTCCGAAGGATGACTTGTGTCTAAACATGCAGCCAGTTTCCTAACTGGCAAAACAAAGCAATAAATATTCTGTATATTTAGTCTACAAAATCCACCCAAGTCAACTAAATACAAAGTTCGAAATAACGAATTGGCTTCTGATTTCTATTATATTTTGTATATCAGAATAAATTTATATCTTGTGGTAGTACCCATTAAACTTTTATAAGTTACTAAAATTCTCCCAAGTATCCTATTCTATTAATCCTAAGACAATGTTAGAAAAAAAAGAAACTAATTTAACCTTTTTACAAGTAATTATTACAAATGTAATTACTGCTATTGTTAGCATCTCTGTTGCTTTAATTAATACGAGATCTACAAGTAAAGATATTGATTCAAGATTACAAAAAATGGACACAGCTATTCAACAAACTATCACTAATGTCAATAATTCTAATACTCAAATCAATCGACTAAATGGAGATGTACAATCCATATTAACTGTACAGGGTATTACTCAAAATAATACTAATGGATCTAATACAGGAATTGTAACGAATAATCAGCCTATAAAAAAATAATCAATGCGATACCGTATATTATTTATTTCCCTTTATTTTTCTATTTCCGCTTATTCACAAGATAAGATAAATACTAGTATTGTTCAATGGAATGTTAACGGAACAAATATTGGCAATCAAACTATTTTTAATGCCAACTCTTTTTTGATGATGGTAAATACGGTACTTGAAAAGACTAAAATGGATGGTTTGGAATCAACATCAATAATTTCTAAAAAATACAAACTGCTTTACAATGATTTTAATAAAAGTTGTTGTAATGATACATTTTTTATGGAAAATAAAAGCAAGATTTTTAAACTTTTTATTTCAGTTAGAGATTTAGAAGATAGCTTAATGAAAGAAAAAACTAATGAAGATCACTATAAACATGAAGAAGAAACAGAATTAGCTTATAATATAAAATCTCTAATATACAAAGTGCCTTTTAATTCAACATTTAGTGAAGTATTGAGTTATGAATTTGGAGAATCTCATTCTGATTCTATTTCTTGTAATTCCTTGCCAATTGCAATAGAGTGCACGGGTCAAAAAATTAGTTATTATTGGAGATATGTAAAAGATTCTAAGATGGGCGAATATATAAATTCATTCCTTAAATATCATGGATTTAAGGGTAATTATTCTGATAATAGTTATATTGTATATGGATTCAAAAATGATCAACTAATTCGCGTCAACTTACGACTGTTCCCTTGGTCACATGACTTTGAGAAACAATTCTTTAATTCCTTAGGACAGGATACCTTAAATTATCCAGAGCGAGATCAAGTGCAATTAGATAATGATATTTATTGCATAACGGGTTCGTCTTTTAATGATATAAAATCTACCGAAATATCCATGTGCAATAAAGTTGGATATAATATTTGCGTACAGGACTGGTGGCACCAGTAATAATAAATTAAAAAGATAATTGCATTAGGACAAAAGTATATAGTTACCCATCACTGGCACAAGTCTTCTTCGCCGATGTAGGTGTTCCCCAATAATTAGAGAGCAACCCCAACTGGCGCAGATATGCGGCGTTGATACTGTGCGTGGCGTATCTGTGCCAAGTATATTGTACATTTATTTATGAGCAAAAAGTACAAATTCAGAGATAATGATAAATTATATTTCGTAACATTTACTATTGTTCATTGGATAGATCTTTTTATACGAAATGAGTATAAAGAAATAGTCCTTGATGCCATAAGATTTTGCCAAAAGAATAAAGATCTTGAAGTGTATGGATGGTGTATAATGTCAAGTATTTACACTTAATTATTGGTACACGTGGTAATGCAATGAGTAATATTATGCGGGATCTTAAGCGCCACAGTTCAGAAGAATTGCATAAAGCAATAAAAGTAAATAATAAAGAAAGCCGGAAGGAATGGATGATTTGGATGATGGAAAGAGCAGGGAAGATCAATAATGTAAATTTTCAATTATGGCAACCAGAAAGTCATCCAATAGAATTAACCAATAACAATATTGCGTATCAGAAACTAGAATATATACATAATAATCCTATCGAGGCAGGCTTTATAACAAAAGCAGAGGAATGGCAGTACAGCAGTGCAATAGATTATAATGGAGGTAAAGGATTACTGGAAATTATACAATTAGAAACATTAATGTAAACAAGCACAGATACGCCACGCACAATATCAACGCCGCATATCTGCGCTTGTTATGAGCCCAGACGCGGCTACAAAAAATCCTCACTTAATTATTTAAAAGCTTTGCCTTTTGTGTATCAAACTCTTGTTGAGTAAGTACACCGCTATCAAGTAATCCTTTAAGTTTTTGTATTTCATCCGCTATGCTTGTCTGACCACCATTCGATTGATTGGTTGATGCTTTCTTTCCCGCTTCAATTCCTTCTTTTATTTGTTTTACCTCTGCTTTGGTAAAACCGTTGGCAGACATTTGAGTTCCGCCTGCAAAAATAGTTATTGATGAAAAACCAATCAGTGGCGTGTCTATCTCAACAGAAGCAATATGATTAAAATCAAAATGCTTTGTCTCACCACTAAACAGGCCCGGAATTTTTATTGTGATCCCTGTTGATTCCAGGTATATTTCTGAAGGGAATATTTTATTGTCGCTCGAAAGTCTTGATGCTGTGAATTTCATATTGTAAGGTTTGGTTTATTGTGATCTACTGCTGCCTATTTAGACAGGCAACTTGTATACCAAAAGTAGTTGTAATCCGGCAAAAGCAATATTAAAGTATTAAGCACTGGAAAATCTACCTCTGGCGTGGCAAAACAGTAACATTTAGTATATTTAGTTTACAAAATCACATGTGCATATGTCATTCCAAGCATACATAGATAATATCAAAACAAAGACAGGCAAAAGCCCCGATGATTTCAAAAAGCTGGCAGAAAAAAAAGGCTTTCTCAAAGCCGGCCAACTGGTAAAAAATGTAAAGGCAACTGAAATTACAAATTGGCTAAAAGAAGAATTTGAGTTAGGGCACGGGCACGCCATGGCAATTTATGCAATATTCAAAGGTAAAAAGGACTAACTCGATCGATATCTTGATTGGACTATTATTTTCGCGGGTTTAATTATATTTACAGCAAATCAAAAAAATGACAATCCGGTATCAGGCAAGAAAAAAACACTTCATAGATCTTTACAGGCAATATTATTTTAAAGATAATTTAACGGGCAGAAGGCTTGCCACTATATTGATAGTAGGTTGGGCCGTATCTTCTTTTTTAGGTTCAGTATTTACACCTAAAAGTTTATGGTGTATAATCGAGTTTTTATTTGGTGCCGGGTTTATATACACCTGGCAATTTATCATCCCATACTTCAAACAACTAAAAAAGTTTAAGCCTAATGAAGATAAATTACCTGCAGATGTTACACTTACAATTGTAGAGGAAGGGATAGATGTTGAATACGGTTCGGATCATTTTTTTTGTAAATGGGAAGATGCATTTATTACCGCAGGCAATGATAAATATTTTTCATTTACTTTATTTCATGAAACTTATAAAGGCTTTGTGATCCCAAAAGATGTATTTGCGTCTAAAGAGGAAGCCAACTTATTTCTAAATAAAATTTATAATGAAATTGTAAAGACAAAACGAAATATTCCTGTTCCACCAACAGTGAATGATGGCCGTCATTTATACAAAAGAGGATGGCTATGCCTGATCCCGCTTATCGGCGCCTTTATTGGCTTTGGACTGTTCATTTTGGGTATCGTCAAATACAAAAACATAAAGCTTATACTTATCGGGTTAGGAGGTGTACTGTTTACTGTAGCAATATATGGACTCATGTTTTATGTAACGATGTATAGTAAAGCTGGTCGCCAAAATTCTGCCGAGCTCGCCAAAATACAATTAAATGATGTAATGAAAAGTGTTGAATTTTATAAACTTCAAAGCGGTACTTACCCTGATAGTTTACCACAGATCTTAGATCATAATAATATTGTCGATATATATGATCCTATAGCATCTTTTAGAAACTCCAGGCAATTTAATTATAAAAAGATAGGAAATAAGTATACGTTATTTTCTTCCGGTGTTGACCTGATACCAAATACCAATGATGATATTTATCCAAACGCAGTATTTCTTGATAGTTCTAAAATAGGACTTATAAGAAGCGGTACCAAATAATATAGTAGTTTTTTATTGATTTATTTTACCTCGGTACAGTTTCTCACTGTTGCAAGTTTCTATTAATTTATTAGTCCACCAATTTGGTAGATTAATACAATCTACTTATTTTCGTTTTACAAATACCAAAAACCCAACGAATATGAGTACAAATAACATTCAAACAGCAGACACAAATAAAACATCCGCCTGGTCGGAATTCTGGTCGAAGGAAGATTGGTGGGCCGTTTGGCTTGGATTGGGCATTGTTTTGCTTGCCTATGTATTTTATCTTTCCGGCTCGAGTATTTCATGGATCGCGGTAGCTCCGGCTAAATGGTCAAACTTTTCACAGTTGGCTACGCAGTTATCAACTACCAGCATTCGCTACCTTGCTTTGTTGGCCGCTTTGCTGATACTTTTCACTATTGTGATCAAATTCATCGGACAAAAGCCAAAGGAATTTATTCCGGCATTTATTTTCATTTTCGTATTATCAGCGATCATTTACATTGTAGGCAACTGGGATCAGGCTAGTCATTATAATTTGGAACCACCATTAGTTGCATTGGTTATCGGATTGCTTATTTCAAATTTGGGCGTATTGCCACGTTGGCTCGATGCAGGTTTCCGTGTTGAATTTTATATCAAGCTCGGTATCGTTTTATTGGGAGCAACTTTACCTTTCACCTTAATTATCTGGGCAGGGCCGGTAGCTATTTTGCAGGCTTCGATCGTTTCCTTAGTTACATTTTTTGTTATCTTTTTCACTGCACGCAAGCTTGGTCTTGACCATCGGTTAGCAGCAGTGTTAGGAGCGGGTGGTGCTGTCTGCGGTGTCTCTGCATCCATTGCAGTTGGCGGTGCTGTACGTGCTAAAAAAGAAGATCCTCCGATCGCTATAACATTGGTTGTATTATGGGCCATTATTTTTATTTTCTTATTGCCATTGATCTCACGCATACTTGAATTACCAACAGGAGTAGCCGGCGCATGGATCGGAACATCAGAATTTGCAGATGCTGCAGGTTTAGCTGCGGCACAATCTTACGGTGGATTAGGCGGACATGGAGCCATTGCAGGAACAGCAGATCAGGCGCTTGCATCGTATACACTAATTAAAGTTATCGGTAGAGATATCTGGATCGGTATCTGGTCCTTTGTATTAGCATTGGTTGCAGTAACCGTTTGGGAACGCAATGAAACCAATTCAAAAGTTGAGGTTAGCCAGATATGGTTACGTTTTCCAAAATTCGTATTCGGGTTTTTGATCGCTTCGATATTAACAACATTGATCGTTCATGGAAATTCATTGGCTGATTATAATAAAATAGTAAAACCGGCTTTGATCGCACCGATCACAGCATTGCGTACCTGGGCATTCACTTTTAGTTTTTTAAGTATCGGCCTTACAACACGTTTCCGTGAATTGGCGAATGCAGGTATCAAACCATTTATTGCATTCACTGTGGGAGTTTTAGTGAACGTAGTTTTAGGCTATGTATTATCTGTAATTGTTTTCGGTCATTACTGGTCAACCATTGTAACGCATTAATACATGAATATTTTTAGATCCATTCAATTCTCTAATTCCGGGTCGGTGTCGATTTGCCAAAATTGCGCACATTTCCAAAACGATCCGGCGCTCATCGAAAAAGCATATCCCGGACTCACGATCATGAGTTCAGGATATGCTTCTGTCCGCGATAAAGATGGTATCTGTAATTTTAATCAGTTGTATCTTTCTGCAAGAGATAGTTGTCCGCATTTTTTTGCTGCTGTGGGAGTTACTAAATAATTAAAAGCTCTTGTCATGCTGAAGATTGAACATTGAAAATTGAAAATTTATTGATCTCTTTATTGGATATACAGTAAAACAGCCGTAACGATCACTCCCAGATCAACCAGCAAACTCAAAAAGAAAATAGGGATAATGTATCTGGTAGGCAAGGCCGCCAGGTTCACTACTACGCTTATTACCATTGCGCAACAGGCAATAATGTATAGCGCAAAAACATTTCCTAATAGCGTTACAACACCCAATGTAATAATGGTAAAAATAGTACCATGACCTAAAATTCCCAATGTCATCCACCATAGCCTTTTATCTTGCTGGTTATCGGCATAGGTGATGAATTTTTTCCAAATGCTTGTTACAGATCTGTGCGTATGATCATCGATGTAATAAAAATCTCCCGCGTTGTTATGTGTTACTGTTCTCATGATGAATAATTTTCAACAAAGTTCGGCAGCCCTTGCTTGCTGAAAAATGAAGCATCTCAAGTCTAAATATGATATTTATCAGTTTTAAGGCTTATCACAGTAAACGACAGCTTTTTATTAGGCATTGTAAAAAATTTTCTAAAATTTTACAATAAATTCGTTACAAAATAAACTCCGGTAAAATGCAGGATATCATAAAAAAATTCAAATTCAAAGATGCCGGCGTTGTTTGCAACGCACCAGCATCCATTGAAGCTGCGTTAAAAAAACTTGGCTTCAAAACAAATTTTGATAAAAAAATCAAGAGCGCCAATACATTGGTCTTCATCAACAACAATAAGAAGTACCTGAATTTCCTAAAAACCGGTTTAAAAAATATTGAACCGGATAGTGTGCTATGGTTTGCTTATCCAAAAGGAACTTCGAAAATTAAAACAGATATCAACAGAGACACGATTCGTGTAACAGGAGAAGAATTTGGTATCACCACAGTAACAGCCATTTCTATTGACGATACCTGGAGTGCTTTACGTTTTAGGCTTGTTGATAAAGTTGGGAAATGATCCTTTGTCTTAGTTCATGTCCTCCGGTAGCTATATACCTGTCAGACCATGATAAATAAAAGTAGGTGACCACACCCACGTAAACGCAGATCTATTTTTTAAGTTATAAAGGCCGGGGTTTATTTATTACTTGACAATTCGATATCAATTTGATCTTCTTAAAATAATCAATCAAAAGGTTTGTGTTTGAAGTAGGATTTGTCTTATAAAAGAACACCATTTCTATTTTGCCATTATTATCTCTCTTGATTCCTTTTTCGCCATTAGATGAAAGTTTTAATAATATATTTTCTGTAAGGCAAGTGTATTTTGTAAAAATAGGTAACGCTAAGAATTCATCATAAGAACCCAAACTTGTTTTACTACCCGTATTCCACCCTAATGGCATTTTCTCTCTATTGAAAAATAACCATTCTCCATTGGAGTGTGTTCTCATGCCATAAGGCATATTGATACTAAAGAAACTTTTAGGCATTCTACAAGGTAGATAAAATAGTTTGGAACAGCCTTATATTTTAGAAGTCTTGGTTCGTGTCCCCACTTAAGCATGAAAATAAAATTTGCGCAGTCAAATAACTGCATTATATTTGCAGTCAAATAACTGCGCAAATGGAAATTCGTAGAGATGTATTTCAGGCAATTGCCGACCCTACACGTAGGTTGATATTAAGCTTAGTAGCACTACAGGCAATGACACCCGGTGCCATTGCCGAAAATTTCGACTCTTCAAGACAAACGATCTCAAAACATATTCAGATACTGAGTGAATGTGAATTACTGCGCCAAACGCAGACAGGAAGAGAAATTTACTACCATATAAATCCCAAAAAGATGAAAGAAGTAGCCGACTTTATTGAACCGTTCCGCAAAATGTGGGACGACAGGTTTAACAAATTAGAAACCGTAATGAAAAAATACAAATCGAAAAAATAGTATATGGAACTAAAAACAAAAATAACAGCCAAAGATGGCCAACAGGATCTACTGATCACAAGAGAATTTGACCTGCCACTGGAATTACTTTTTAAAGCATACGCAGAACCGGAAATTGTTGCACAATGGATGGGAACAAAAGTGCTGAAATTGGAAAGTAAAAAGCATGGCAGTTACCAATTTGAAACCAGCGATGCTAAAGGGAACGTAGTATTTAAAGCCAATGGCGTGATCCATGAATTTATCCCGAACAAAAAAATAACCCGAACATTTGAAATGGAAAACACACCTTTCGGTGTTCAACTGGAGTTATTACAATTCGAAAAATTAACTGATGACACCAGCAAACTAACTATACACGCAATATATGAATCAGCCGCACTAAGAGACCAGGTGCTGAAATTGCCATTTGCACAAGGTTTAAATATGGCACATAACCGATTAGAAGAGATCATCAACAAATTAAAATAACAGACTATGACAAAGACAAATAAAATTATCTATTGGATCGCTACTATCTGGCTGGCACTGGGGATGGTATCAACCGGAATCGTGCAGTTATTAAAACAAAAAACGGGAGCGGGTGGGGTAGATATGGTAACAGGCTTGGGCTATCCGATCTATATCTTAACAATACTAGGTATTTGGAAAATTTTGGGTGTGATAGTTGTACTAATTCCGAAATTTCCATTACTAAAAGAATGGGCCTATGCAGGATTTTTCTTTGCCATGACAGGGGCGATATTTTCACATATTGCATTGGCTAGTCCTGTGAAGGAAATATTTCCTTCCATGTTACTTTTAGTTTTGACTGTTGTATCTTGGTATTTCAGACCGGCTGATAGAAAGATCATTTCAGTAAATCAATAAATTCAATAGCATGAATCCTAAAGTTGATTTTTATTTTGACAAAGCCAAACAATGGCCCGAAGAATATGAGCAACTAAGAACGATCGTTCTTGATTGCGGATTGGAAGAGGAATTGAAATGGGGCTGTCCTTGTTACACATTTGAAAAAGCCAATATCGTTTTGATACATGGTTTTAAAGAATACTGTGCGTTATTGTTTTTTAAAGGTGCTTTATTAAAAGATACAAAGGGCATTCTAATTCAACAAACAAAGAGCGTGCAATCTGCCCGCCAGATCCGGTTCACGAATGTTAAGGAAATAGCTAAGCTGAAACCCAGTCTGAAAGCCTATATCTACGAAGCTATTGAAGTAGAAAAAGCAGGATTGAAAGTAGAATTAAAAAAAGACCTGGAACCTATACCTGAAGAATTTCAAAAGGCCTTACATAAAAACGCTAAGCTAAAAACTGCTTTTAAAGCATTAACACCGGGACGGCAAAGAGCCTATATCCTGTTTTTTTCTGCAGCCAAACAATCTACAACCCGTGAAGCAAGAATTGAAAAAAGTACACCGCAAATTCTTAAAGGAAAGGGATTGAATGATTGATCAATACATAGAAATCGGATAAACTGAGATTAACAATTACCTATGAGTCATAAAAAAATAAAGTATCCTCAAAATAATCATCCACAAGACACATCAGAAAAATGGACTGCCAAAGACCGTATACTATATGGGGTCAGTTTTGCATTTGTCTTGATCTTTGGTACAGTCAAAGAATGATCACCAATTATCCGAATAAGCTTTTTTTTATAATTTATATAGTAGCATATTGTGGCTGCCTTATTTATTTTTTTAATGCATTTAGAATTGACATAAAAAAAAGCGTCGATTGGTTAGATAAAGTATTGGCTACATTTATGTTATTGGCCCAATCCCTTTTTGTAGCATTTCTTATTTGCTTTGCTATCTTATCACCTTTTAATCTGTACGATCATTATGTAGCCAAAAATAATATTGAAGAAACGATAGATTGCGACATCGATCATATTAGTTATACAAGCAGTACTAAAAATCATGGATATTTCCTCGTGGCATCAGAAGGACAATATGCCATGGGTTATGAGTTTAACAACAAATACAACACATTGCGAACCAATGACGAACTGGTTCGTGAAATATATGATCAAAAAGATTATAAGAACTACACACTGCTCATAACTATCAAACAAGCTTTATTAGGATCTTTTATTATCCAGAATTGGAGTATTACTAAGAAACATGAATGGTAAAAAAAATCCTGCTATTAATTTAAGACCGATATATAATAAAAATGGACACTCAATTATAAGTGTCCATTAGAAAGCATCCTGGAGTGGGTAATCTATACCACGTCATCTGCAACTGCAGCATTTTTAAATGCCTTAACTCTCTTAATGGCATATATAACTGCTATTACAGCACTAACTCCAAGCGCTATTTTGTGACTTGTTTTTAAGTTTTTCATTGCTAATCATTTTATACTTTTTAAAACAATTCTTATACCAATGAATTTTATTAGCGGGTACTAATTTTAATTTTCGCTATTTTTAGCAAAAAATGGCAGCAACAAAACTTACGATCAATAATAACGGCTCGATTAAAATTGAAGGCGATTTTGAAATAGTTGACAGAAATGGGAATGTATTCGGACTAGCCGGAAGAGAAATAATAGGCATGTGCCGCTGCGGATTTTCTAAGAACAAACCATTTTGTGATGGCTCTCACAATGGCCATTTTGAACATGAAGCGGTTGCATTTGATCTACCGCCTAAAAAAATTGTATAAATGGGTTTGTAACCCAACCTTTATAATAAATGGATCGTAAATGAATTTAAAAAATATACCCTATGAACAGTAAGATATTTTTATTAACCGGCCTGATCATACTATTGCTTGCATCTTGTAAAAGCAAGAACAAGACTGAAGATTATATTCTAAACGAAAACTTTGACTCAAACAATTTAGGTTGGGTAGAAGAATTTACACAATCGCATACAACAGAAATTAAAGATGGAGCACTTTATATTACCTCTTTAGATACGACTAAGGTTCAAACAAGTAATCATCCGCTAGATATGTCTTTTTTGTTGGGTCTCCCGGAAAAATATGAAATAACAACTTCTATTCAAAATATTGCACATTCCGATCCCGCTCATTATGGAATTACTTTAGTAAGCGCTTCTTTCACCGATAAATTTGAATTTTCAGATTCTGCCATAGCAAGTGTAAAAGAGTACGATTACAATCAAGGTGCTGAGACTGTCTTATTTTCGAAAGAAGTAAATCAAAATATAGAATCAGATACAACTCCTGTATATTTTAAGATTGATGTTGCAGACAGGGATTTTAAATTTTTCATAAACGACAAATTGCTTACCCAAGGAATATTAAAAACAAAACAATGGGAAGATGTTCGTTTATTTACAACTACTGGTTCGGCAATTAAAATAGACTATTTGCGTATAAAGAAATTAGAATAGCTGCTGCCATCTTGCTAAAAAACAGTATAGAGATATGATACCCTTCCGAATAATACCCACAAAAAAATATTCAGTATATTCAATTTACAAAATCACTGTAAATTAAAATACAATGATCATCTGTGTCAGAACAAATTCAGAAAATAACGACTTCCAAAAACTTGTCAAAGAGCTTGACGCAGATCTAGCCATCCGCGATGGAGCAGAGCATGCTTTCTATGATCAGTATAATAAAATTGATACCATAAAATATGCGCTCGTTGCCTATGATAATGCCATACCTGTTGGTTGTGGAGCCATTAAAGAATTTGCTTCCGATTCGGTAGAAGTTAAACGGATGTATGTATTGCCAAACAGGCGCGGACAAGGAATCGCCTCCATCATTTTAACGGCATTGGAACAATGGGCCGCCGAATTAAATTATATTAAATGCGTTTTGGAAACAGGAAAACGACAACCGGAAGCTATAGCATTGTATACTAAACACAGCTACGCAATAATTCCCAACTTCGGACAATATGAAAATGTAGCAAACAGCGTTTGTTTTGAAAAGATATTATTGAGCTAGTTCATACTGTATGTTGCTGAATAATATGCTCTAACTGACTGGCAGGAATTACACCCGACTGTCGCCATTTAATAACACCATTTTGAAATAGTATCAGCGTTGGTACACCTTGTATCTGGTAAGCAGTAGCTGTCTGCGGACTTTTATCGATATCTATTTTGATAATAGTAGCTTTATCGCCGATCTTCTTTTTTAATTCTTCCAGGATCGGCTTCATCATTTTACATGGTCCGCACCATTCTGCAGAAAAATCTACCAGCAAAGGCTTTGATGATTTGATCAGCTCTGAAAAAGTTGACATACAATTTACTGTTTAGGATAGTCGATCAATTATGATACCAACTTACAAACCGTTCTTATTAAGCCACGCGAGTGAATATTCAGCGACTTCCTTCCAGCCATGGTCTACAACCAATGAGTGTCCGCGACCCTCAAATAATTTAAACTCGGTAATAACGGCGGGAGAATATTTTTTAACGGATGCTTTACCCAATACCGGCGGCGCAATATGATCTTTTTCTCCTCCGGTAATTAGCAATGGTCCGCGTGTAGTATTTTTTGTATTTGCTTTTGTTTCCGCATTTGGATTGACTGTAGCAAAGGCCGCCTGGAAAAGTGGTCTGCCAGGCGCGGGTATCGTCCACAGTTTATAAAGCTCTTTTGCTTCTTCTTCAGGAACGGCATTGGCAAAGCCATACCTGAATTGATCGAAGGTAAGTGAAATAGCTTTTTTTAAATTGAATGGATTGCCTAAAACAGGCAAAGAAGCTTTTAAGGCAGAAAATGGTAACTGCCAAACGCCTTTTATAGGAGCTGGGTCAATAGCTATGCCTGCAGCTGCAATACCACGACCTAAAAGTATTTGTGTAAGCAAACCTCCAAAAGAATGCCCGATAATGATCGGCGGTTCGGGAAGGGTAGCGATTATTGTAGCATAACTATCGGCAATTTCAACAACGCCTCTGTTAGCGATCGGTAAAGGATTAGCGCGGCATTCTTCAACAGTAGCAGCATCTCCCGGCCATGCGGAGTTCAGTACTTCATACCCATTCTCTTTAAAAAACTGCATCCATGGTTGCCATGAGCTGGAATGTATCCATAAGCCATGAACAAAAACAACTGTTCTCTTTGTCATACTCCATTTGTTTTAGGTTGATGTTTCATATTACCGGTTCTTCCGAAGATAAGTGATTTGTTGCGGGTTAAGCACTATTAAGCATGATAAAATTGAGCTGTATTCTAAACAGAATATGCCATATTATCTTATTATCAATATCAAATTCAGGTCAAAAACAAATAAATAAATCAGTACTTTTGCACACTTTATAATATTTAAGCGCATAATACTGACATGACCTATCACGAACTTCGCAAAATAAGATTAGAAAAGATCGCCGATAAAGCAACCCGCTGGATCGGTTCTACTACCTCACTGATAGTACATACCATTGCGTTTGCTATAGCATTTGTTTTACCGGCTGTACACTTTATTAGTTTCGAAGAAATGTTGTTGGTATTAACAACGGTTGTTTCGCTGGAAGCTATTTATTTAGCCATTTTTATTCAAATGTCTGTCAATAAAAACAGTCAGGATATTGAGATCATCCAGGAAGACATGGGAGAGATACAGGAAGATATCGATGATATCCAAAAAAATGTAGACGAGATACAGGAAGATATTGAAGACATGGAAGATGAAGAAGAAATTCCAGATGATTTCATTATTGAAAAGAAAGAAGCCGACGCATTAGCAGCCATACAATCAATTCTCTTAAAATTACAGGGAGAAATAGAAACCTTAAAACACAAATAATTTCCTACTCATCATATCAATATTACTGAGGTATAATTACTACTTTAATAAAGACCGGGTCATTCGTTCCCAAACTTGGAGTAGAAGGATCCAGTGATGCATAATTTCCAACTGCCGGAACTTCTACATCTAAATATCCAACACCATTACTGTCTTGTGCCGTTATATAATCATAATCTACTCCTGAAAGGGTAAAAGGCATTAATGTTTGTGCCTGATCCTGCGTCCAGTAAACCATTACAGCATAAAAATTCAGCACATCTGAGGTGATAGCGGGTGTAGACACATTAAAATCCCATACCGGTCCGCTGGCACCCGTTGCAGGTATGTAGGTCCAATCACTCGAGTCAATCTCAAAATTGTAGTTCTCAGATTGGGTAGGCACTACCACCGTTTTTGTACAGGCAGTAAATACCATCATCAATACACCTATTAAAATATATAGTATCGATTTACGCATAGTGAATATCAATTTCAGCATAAGACCTATTTAACCCTAAGATAACTATTTTATGTTTATATTATATATTTTATGCCCCGATTAGTTCAATTAATTGGATATTTTTGTAGTGGGCTGTAAATTTTTTGTAAGGAGTAAACTTTATCAAAATATTGCAGTCTATACACTCACTAAAAAAAGCAATATGAAAAAATACCTCTATCTGGCAATTGTCTCAATTACATTCATCTTAGGATCTTGCGCCAGCGATAAAACCTATTTTACACCAGCTATAAGAAATAAAATAGAAGCTAATTCTATTCAGTTAACACAAATTCAATATTATGTTGATCGTACCATTACCTTAACAAGGGTACTGGAAAGCGGACAAACACAGGTCTCGGCAGGTTCGGTTAAATTTGAGAACGGTCAATATGTAAATGTGATCGTTCTAAAAAAAGGAACGCCGGGAGTTTGTACAGCAGCCGGGCCAAACAAATTATCTATTTCTTTCGAGATCAGTAATGGTAACTACCTCAATTTTGGCAGAACAAGAATGGGCTCAAACAATGATCCATACCGTATCCTGGCAGATAGCTGGGTGGGAGATTACGGATTGATCACTTACGAAGGCAAAATATACCATATCGAAGGGTCGGGTGCACAAGCCACTATTTTAATTAAAACAAAATGGCTGAACACCCAACAAGTTGATAAAAGAGAAATGAAAGGAAGAACGGTTGATGGCGGCACCACCACCACTCCTGCACCACAGCAATAAACTAGCCTTTCGGTAACAACGCTAACTCCTCATAAGAAATGGATTTTTTTATGAGGAGTTATTATTTTTATTTATCCTTATCTTACTGTAAAATTATTTCTATGATACGTTTATTGATGGCCATTCTATTAATAGCTTCTACTTATGCTGTGAAGGCGCAAACAACATTATTTATGCCCCGCAATATTGAAAGGGCATACCAAAGAGGAACAAGGTCATTAGACGGCAAGCCGGGAAAAAATTATTGGCAAAACCATGGTATTTATAATATTACTGTTACGGTGAACCCGCCAGATAAAACAGTGCGCGGAACTGAAACGATCACCTATTTCAATAATAGTCCGGATACTTTACGCGTACCTGTTATAAAACTTATTCAGAATATCCATAAAGCCGGAACGATACGTTTTGTCCCTGCCGGTGATGATTATCTTACTGGTGGCGTACAAATTGATAAGCTGACGATCGATGGTAAACAAGAAGATTGGGCCGAACCGGTATATACGCACCCTACGATCAGGCTGGAAAAACCATTGCCGCCAAAAGGCGCTGTTACATTGACCTTCGATTGGCATTATGAGATCTCAGGCAACCATGATGGCAGAGAAGGTGCGCTTGATTCCACTTCTTATTTCCTCGCCTATTTTTATCCGCGTGTGGCCGTGTACGATGATTGTCATGGTTGGGATAGGATGGATTTTACAGATGAACAGGAGTTTTATAATGATTTCAATGATTATACATTAACAGTAAAAGCGCCGAAAAATTATATTGTCTGGGCCACCGGTACTTTACAAAATACAAATGAAGTGTTACAGCCAAAGTATGCAAAGCGTTTAGAAAGATCTATGACAACAGATAGTATTCTTCATATTGCTACAACTGCAGACCTTGCTACAAAAAAAGTAACCGCACAAAACGATATGAATGCCTGGAAATGGACGGCTGATAATATCACCGATGTAACCTGTGCTATCAGCGATCATTATGTGTGGGATGCATCAAGCGTTATTGTGGACGATGCTACAAAACGCCGGGCCAGTGTACAAGCTGCTTATAAAGATTCTGCAACGGATTTTCATTATATGGTAGGGTTTGGCAGACATGCGTTAAGCTGGTTATCTAAAAACTGGCCGGGTGTTGCTTATCCTTTTCCAAAAACAACTATTGTGCAAGGCTTTGCCGATATGGAATATCCAATGATGGTGAATGATAATACCAATGCTGATACTACGTTTACGCGTTTTGTCGTAGAGCATGAGCTGGCGCATACCTGGTTTCCTTTTTACATGGGTATCAATGAGCACCGCTACGGTTTTATGGATGAAGGCTGGGCTACTACATTTGAATTATTGATCGGCAGAAATGATATGGGTGTAGCTGCAGCAGAAGAAGCCTACAAAAATTTCAGGATAACCTACTGGATACATGACCCGAATGATGAGGAACAAATTCCCATCATGACACCGGGTAATGCTTTGAGCGGAATAGGATTGGGCAATAACGAATACGGAAAAGCATCCCTTGGTTATCTTGCTGTAAAAGACCTGTTAGGCGATGATATGTTCCGAAAATGTTTACACGCATATATGGATCGCTGGCATGGCAAACACCCTACGCCATGGGATTTCTATTATACATTCAACGATGTATCAGGTAAAAACCTGGATTGGTTCTGGAATAACTGGTTCTTCGGCACAGGGTATATCGATCTTGCCATACAAAATGTAACAGCTAACGCGAACGGCTACGCTGTAACACTAAATAATATCGGAGGTTATGTTGCGCCTGCAGACCTGCTAATAACTTATGCCGATGGCACTGAAGAAAAATTACATCAAACACCGGCTATCTGGGAAAATAACCTAAGTACAGCTACGGTCAATATCAGCACCAGTAAAAAGATTAATACCATCATGCTTGATGGCGGCATTTTTATGGATGCGGATATGACCAATAATAAATGGACGGCACAATAAATTACTTTTTGTCAGTTACAGGATCAATAGTAATATGTATTGCCGCTGGTCCCGTAATTATTTCCGTTCACCAAAAGAAATCATACATTTAAAATATCAGGAAGAGTTATTCGTCTCTACCTAAGAAACAGTTCATTCATCTCGAAAAATCAGCCAATGGAAAATATCATCACAGTTGAAGGGGTTACCAAAAAATTTAAAGAGGTTACAGCTGTAAACAATATCAGCTTCACCGTTCGCGCGGGTGAAATATTTGGTTTTCTTGGCCCTAATGGCGCCGGTAAAAGTACCACCATAAAAATGCTGACAACATTATTAGCGCCAACAGCCGGCAAGCTTACTTTAGCCGGTCATGATGTGGTAAAAGAACAAAACACCGCCAGGCAAACTTTTGGTATCGTGTTCCAGGATCCGAGCCTGGATGGAGACCTTACTGCTTATGAAAATTTGCAATTGCACTCGGTATTATATAAACTGGATAAAAAAACAAGCGCAGTACGCGCAGAAGAATTATTAAAATTAGTAGAATTATGGGACAGAAAAAATTCTCTTGTAAAAACATTTTCAGGAGGCATGAAACGCAGGTTAGAGATCGCGAGGGGGTTGTTGCATCACCCCAAAGTACTTTTTTTAGACGAGCCTACGCTTGGCTTGGATGCGCAGACAAGAAACCTGCTATGGAACTATATTACAGCATTGAATGAGAAAGAAGGCATGACCATCTTTTTTACAACCCATTACCTGGGTGAAGCAGAAGCCGTTGCCGATCGTATCGCGATCATTGATCATGGAAATATTGTTGCCATGGGTACATCGGAAGAATTGAAAAAATTAACCGGTACCGATAATTTGGAAAAAGCCTATTTAGAATTAACAGGAAAAGATGTGCGCGACGAAACATTAAGCAGCAGCGCCAGTAAAAAAGAAATAATAAGAAGGGTAGCAAACAACAGGTAAAACTTAAACAAAAAAATTACATGGATACAATATACATTTTATGGCTTCGCCAGATGAAAAAATACAGGCGCTCAGGACTTCGCATGGTGCTGAGCATTGTGCAGCCACTGGTTTATTTTTTAGCATTGGGATACGGCTTTAATTCCATTTTTGAAAAAGCGGGCCGGGGTAGTTACGTACAATTTATTGTGCCCGGCGTTATAGCACAAACTATTTTATTTACATCAATTTTCTGGGGAGCCAATATCTTATTTGATAAACAGTTTGGCTTTTTAAAAGAAACATTGGTAGCACCTGTGTCGCGCACAACAGTAATGCTGGGCGGCGCTTTGGGTGGCGCCACCATTGGCGTTATACAAGGGATAGCCTTATTTATTATCGCCCTAATATTTGGTTTTCATCCATATAGCTGGCCGGCCTTATTCATTACAGTAATTGCGATGACGATGCTATCCTTAGCCATGGTAAGCTTCAGCTCAGCTATCGGCGCTATTGTTGATGATATGCCAAGCTTTATGGCAGTGACCAATTTTTTAGTGGTACCGCTTTTCTTTTTATCCGGGTCGATGTATCCATTGGATAATATTCCGGGAATAATGAAAGTGATCGCAACGTTGAATCCTTTGTCCTATGCTGTAGACGCTATGCGTACCACATTGATCAATCAAAGCCATTTTGGGCTGGCAACAGATTTTATCGTAATGACGGTAACTATGATCCTACTCTTCATTTTTTCCATTTATCGTTTTAGAAAAATAGAAGCATAAACTATAAAATTGATGATCATTAGGAGGTATCTTGTCGGTACCTCCTTTTTTATTAGGGGAGTTATGTATATTTGAAACTATAAAACTTTGTTACAAGGTCAGCAAAGCAATTTATTTTTTCTAATATATACAAAACTGAACAATGACAAGTGTATTCAATGAAAATGATGTTACGGAAATGATCAACCGTATCAATAATTTAAATGCTTCATCAAGGCCGCTTTGGGGAAAAATGAGTGTGGCACAAATGATGGCACATTGCAACGTAAGCTATGAGCTTGTGTATGAAAATAAACATCCAAAGCCGAATGCTTTTACAAAACTGATGTTGAAGTTATTTTTAAAGAATTTAATCGTAACGGATAAAACACCTTATAAAAAAAGCTCCCCAACGGCACCATCATTTTTAATTAAAGACGATAAAAATTTCGAAGAAGAAAAAGCCCGTTTGATTGAGCATATCATAAAAACACAAGACCTGGGTGAATTTTATTTTGATGGAAAAGAATCTCACTCATTTGGAAAATTAACTAAACACGAATGGAACGTTATGTTTTATAAACATCTCAACCATCATTTAAAACAATTTGGGGTATAGAAAAATGAAGCAGGTAAAAATAGCAGGTATTTTATTGATATTCGCCAATTGCGCGTTTGCACAGGATATGGTAAGCTATGCAGATTCAATTCGCAAAGCAGATAATATTCCGGAGTTGGCTTTTGCAGTAGTAACAGGTAATTCGGTGTTGGAAATGTCTTTTTTAGGGCATCATGCTGTCAATTCTACTGATACTGCTATGAGTACAGACAGGTTTCATTTAGGATCGCTTACAAAAGCAATGACCGGTTTTATTGCCGCAAAAGTTGTTGACGAAGGCAAGATCAATTGGGATACAAAGTTTTTTGATATTTATCCCGAATGGCAAAGTACCTGCGATTCAGCATATTTTAATATTACACTGGCTGATCTTTTGTCACACAGGGCAAGAGTAAAACCTTTTACAGATGACAATGAATATTTAGCCGTACCGCTTTTTAAAGGCGACAAATATGAGAGAAGAAAAGGGTTTGGCAAATGGGTGCTTACATTGAAGCCGGTTATAGCAGATACCAGCCTGCATTATTACTATTCGAATGCAGGCTATATTTTAGCTGCATTGATGTTAGAAAAAGTAACCAACAAAACCTGGGAAAAATTGGATAGCATTTGCTTCAATCAATGCCTCGGGATCAATACAGGGTTTTCCTGGCCCGATAATCAAACAAAAAAAGACACCTGGGGCCATTGGATGGAGGGCGATTCTTTAACGGCAATACCTTCTACTATCAATTACCATTTATATTACCAGGAACCTGCCAGTGATCTCAATGTGAGCTTGCCTGATTATATAAAATTCATACAGTTAAATATACAAGGCCTGGAAGGCAAGGATAATTTTATAAAAAGCAGTACCTACAATTACATGCATAAAGGGATTCCTTATTATTCTATTGGCTGGTCAAATATTTATGATAGGGGAAAAGAATTTTCTGCCCATTCAGGCACAGCAGGAAGTTATTTTGCAACCGTATCGATCGACAGGCAAAAGAATATTGCGTATATCATTTTTATGAACACCGCAACAGATGATGCTGTAAGCGGTATGCGTATTTTGCTGAAAGGATTAAAAGTTAAATACGGATCCTGGTAAATAAGTAATATTAATATTTGATATTTAATTTTAAGTATTCAATATTAAATATTCAATACCTAAAATGGCTCACCATGAGTTTGTCTTACTAAAAGATCAACCAATTTCGGAAAAGGCTTCATCACGACAATAAAAATATTGGTGATCGTTTTATTGCCAAATAAATGCTGGATCATCCTTCCCATTTTTAATCTTTTGCCGAAATGGCCGTTCCACTGAGCGCTGTATTCTTTTTCCATTAGCTCTCTTGTTATGCTACCCTGTAAAAAAGAGGAGACCTGTTCAAAAGCAAGCTTACTGCCATGTAGGGCCATGCTCATTCCATTACCACATAAAGGTGTTATCATGCCCGCAGCATCGCCGATCATCAAAATATGATCCTCTACCTGGCTTTTTTTAGCAAAACTTATTTGTGAAATAGTTAAAGGGAAATCATATAATATATTCGCGGTAGAAAATATATTTGTCAAATATGGATTTTTCGAAAGGATCGTTTGTTCCATTGCCTTAATGTTCCCATTATTTTTTTTGAGGTTATTAGCTGAGGTTAAATAACAAAGGCAATATTTGTTACCCTCAATTTTTGAAATACCACAATACCCATCCTGAAAATTATGTAATGAGATCGTATCGTCAGGAAGATCAATAGTTACATGGTATTTTATACCCACATAATTATTGCGGTTATTTTTTGTAGCGATCGCGAAAGGCCTTTGCCATTTTATATCCAGGTTACTTCTTTTACCAAAGCTTCCGAAGGCAACTTTTGCGTTATACATATTTTCTCCTTCATAAATAGTAAATGATCCGTTGTTAAAAATAATATCAGTGATCTTTGTATTGTCTTTTATTGTAACGCCATTCTTTCGGGCTATTTGTACTAAACTATTATCAAGCAGGTACCTGCTAATACCAAATCCACCTAATGCAAGTGTATGTTGCAGCATTTCTCCATTTGGCGCCGATATTGCTAATTTACTAATATGCGATACCTGTAATGCGTCCAGATCAACACCAAGACCTTGTATAAAATCCCATGATTCCATACTGATATATTCACCGCAAACTTTATGAAATGGGTAGGTCTCTTTTTCAAATAAGATAACGCTGTATCCTTTTTTAGCTAATTGTATCGACAACGATAATCCTGCTAATCCACCACCGGTGATAGCTACATCATAAGAGATCATATGTTGTGAAGGCTCATTCATGCAATAGTTTATTGTCAACCATCACTAGCCAGCGAAATGCCCATTGCCAGCTTATTGTATAATTTTTTATTCCTGCTTGCTTGAATAATTCTATCCAGTCTTTTTTTATAAAGCTGCGTGCCACCGATAAACAGGCGTCATTTTTTACTAAATATGATCTACTAAAGATCTTTGTGCTGTATTTGATCAAAAAATAAGGAAGCGGATGTCGTTGCAGGTCATTAATAAAAAATGCATTGCGACTATTTTGCTGTAGCCATTGCAACATCTCTATCAATTGATCATCCGTAAAATGATGACAAAACAAAGAAGAAAAAATAACAGTAGGGTTGCGTTCAAACTTTACTTTGGCATAATCACTGCAGATCCATGTAAGCTGCGGATACCGTTGCCGGGCATAGTTGATACAACCTTCGTTTAGATCTACACCAATAAAATTTGCTTTGATCTTATTATCGATGCAATACTGGTATATAACAAAAAGATTATCGCCGCCGCCACAACCGATCTCGCAAATGGTAATAGGTTGCAGCATTTCCACATTACTGAGCGATCTTTTTATTCCGCGAAGAGTGATGGTATGTCCGCCAAGCCAGGTATTAATAAAATTAAGCTCTTTCAGGTTTCGCTTGAGCGCAGTAAATGGAATAGTATCGCCATCCAATAATTCTTTTTGATCGCTGCGTCGACGTAGGTCTATCATGCTGATAAAATAAAGGTTTCCATTGTTAGCCCGGGCCCAAAAGCAGCGCCAAATATTTTTTCACCTTTTTTAGTAGTAGCGGATAATATTTTTTTCAATACAAACAATATTGTAGGCGATGACATATTACCATGATCTTTTAAAACATCATACGCCGTCTGCAATTGGCCGTTTGTAAAACCAAGACTTTTATGCACCGATTCCAATATTTTTTTTCCTCCGGGATGAATACACCAATGGGCAATATCCTCTTTTTTTAATTTTGCTGCAGCCAAAGCATTGGTCGCCAGGCCATCAAAATCTTCCTCAATAAGATCAGGGATATAACTGCTCAGTGTCATTAAAAATCCTTTAGAAGAAATATCCCAGGCCATATCACTACTGCCTTTTGCCACAACCAGGGAATAAAAATTATCAATATTTATTCCTGCTGCTTTTTTGTTTCCTGTTACGAGTACTGCTGCTGCACCATCTGCGAAAAGCATACTGCTTGTCATATTTTCAACAGTTGGTTCATTTTGAAAATGTAAGGTGCATAATTCTGTGCAAACAATTAATACATTGGCATTTTCATCTGCCAGGCAAAATGCATTGGCTATTTTTAAAGCATGTATCGCTGCGTAGCAGCCCATAAAGTTGACAGATGTTCTGCAGGTAGTAGGAGGCAAATGTAATAATTCAAGCACCTCAAGATCGAGGCCCGGCGCACTCATCCCGGTACAGCTTACCGTTATTAAATGCGTTATATCTTTTACAGGAAAGCTACCCAAACAATTGTCAATAGCTTTTATTGATAGCGGAGCTGCGTACTCTTTATAAACCTTCATTCTATCTTCTACCGAAGGAAATGGTTCCAGGTTTTCGGTTGGCGAGTAAAATTGCCAGTCTGCAGCTGTTGCACTATAATCCGGAATAACAGAATAGCGTGTATCAATGCCTGCTTGTTTGTAGAGGAATTGTAATTTGCGACTATCCGTTTCTGATAGTGCATATACCTGCTTCATGAATGTCAGGATATTTTGCTGATCATGTTTACAATCAGGTACCGCTGTACCGATGGATACTATCTTACTCAAAATGATTCCAGATTAATAAAATGATAAATGCTGTGTTGGTACAAGTTGCCGCGATCCAATTCATGCGCATGGTATTTTTAAAATTGGCTGCGCTATGGTCTTTTTTTACCTGTACAAACCACCAGGAAAAATAAATGATGATAGGAATAAAGAAGATGGTAACGAGTCCTAGTTTCTGCATACTTTTTTGTTGCAGAAAAAATTCTGCCATCAATAACCAGGCTACCAAATAAACAACTCCGCAAAAAATAAAAGTGCCGGCATAACCCAGCTTATAACTGATCGTTGTAACACCATCGACAATATCTTGTTTATGCTGGTATACCTGCGTCAGCGGATAAAAACCTCCTATCAATAAGGCGCATATTACTATGCCCTGCCAGGGTAACATAATAGCGTAGGAGGCATCGGTGCCGTAGTACACCATAAAAAATGTTAATGCTCCCTGGAAAATAATGACGGTCAGGTATCCGATGATCGCATATTTTTTTAACCGGATACCTCTGTAACTATAAGCCTTAGACGCTAAAATGTACAATAGCATCAGCGCAGCAAATGCAGGACTTATTATCAGACTTAATAATATCCCGGCTGTATCTAACACAACCGTTAAATAAAAAAGCTGTTTGGATGGAGGAGGGGGATTTTCTATTCCGCCAATGCTTTCTGTATCCCTGTCCATATAACTATTGTATCCGTTGCTGGCAGGGTATATTAAAAAATTAAGGATAAAAAATATCAATGCTGCATGGCTCCAGTTAATATGTGGCACCATCGACAAAGTAAAAAAATACAAGGGCGCAAGGAAAAAAGAAAAAGGTATCCGTAATAATTTGATGCTTGCAGCAGTTATCATGCGCCAGGTTTTATTTATCGGTGTAAAATAATATGAATTAGTTAAAAATATTTTATCCGTCATAAAAATAAATAGTCAATTATGAGTTTCCTAATTTACCATAAATAGCGGTTACCCATCTTCTGGGCAACCTTATCAAAAATGAAGAAGCTAAAGTGGCGAGCTTACCCGGCACTATTAATAATCTTCCCCTGATGGTTTTCTTTACAGCTATTTCACCAACCTTATCGGGCATCAGTGCCATTTTTACTCCCACTTTGCCCATTTTTTCTTTTGTATCCTTTATTACTTCAGGCTTTGTAAATACCGGGCCGGGACAAAGCACACTCACGCTAATATGCTCTTTCTTTAACTGGTACCGTAATGAATAACTAAAAAATACAACAGCCGATTTAGTTGCCGAATACATATTTTTTGATGGGATAGGGGCAAGTCCGGCCATACTCGCCACATTTAATATATAAGACGGTGAATTTTTTTCCAACAAGGGAAGCAACGTCAATGAAAGCGCCATGCAGGATTCAACATTCAATCTTACCATATACCGCAGCGAATCTAGCGGCAACGATAAAAAATCCCTTGAGCCGCCGATGCCTGCAACATTGCAAAGCATTTTCAAATGTATATTTCTATCCGTGCACCATTTTGCAATTGCTTCTGCAGATGAATCTTTACTAAGATCATATACCAGTATCTCTACATGAACATGGTATTTTGTTTCTAATCTTGTTTTTGCCGTTTCTAAAGTATCTAAATGCCGCGCAATTAAAATTAAATTGTATTTGCGTTTGGCCAATGCTTCTGCAATGCCATAGCCTATCCCTTTGCTTCCTCCGGCAACTAATGCATAAGGCGCTGTAGTATCATAGCGAATGGAAGAATCAACAAAGGCGGGAGTTAGTACACGCGATTTTGCAGCAGCGGTTAGACTACACGTAATAAAAAATAGAATAAATAATTTTTTCATCAAATAAATAATTGCTTGTTAAATACCTAACAAAACATGCGCCTGTTTTTAGTAGCAATTATTTTTAAAGATTTACCGAACCTGCTTCATATACGAAATTTGACAAAAAGCGGATGTTATTACCTGGAAAACGTTACGAATGGAAGAAAGGATGCCACAGGTATAAAATAATTGAATTATGGCAGAAGAATAGCTTATTTAAGTGCCGATACAAAACGCTTAAGATCTGCGATCTCGGCAGCAGTCAGTACCTCATTTTTATCGTACTTTATTTTAAGGAGCAGAACGGTCTTATGTTCCGGGCGTTTTTCTAAAATAGCTGTTATCATTTCACCGACTGCCGCATCTTTTTCAAATGCTGCTGCTGGCGCAGATATATCAGACTTATACCGCGTGGGCATTTTCTTAATTAAAGCCTCTAAAGTAGCTAATTTGCTGGTAGAAATATTGGGTATTTGAGCGGTCTTGCTATACAAGCCTTCCAACTGCTTTTTGCTAAGGCTACCGCGTTGCTGGTATTGTTTATAAAGGCTTATTATGAAGGAGGAGACAGGGTAGGCAACGATACATTCCTCTAATATCTCATTAACGATGTCTATTCGAGGTTTCATAAATTATAAGTGGTAAGTTTTAAGTTATAAGTAAGTATAAAAGTTGCTTCAACACTTAAAACGTATAACTTAAAACCCAGAACTAGTATTAATATTCATCTTCATTAAAGAAGAAATCATCCTGGCTAGGGTAATCCGGCCAGATATCTTCTAATCCTTCATATACTTCACCTTCGTCTTCCAATTCCTGTAAATTTTCAATTACTTCAATAGGAGCGCCACTTCTGATGGAATAATCTATCAATTCGTCTTTCGTTGCAGGCCATGGTGCGTCTTCTAAATGAGAGGCTAATTCGAGTGTCCAGAACATCTTCTAAATGGGTTTAATTTTTGCAAATGTAAAAGTTTGGTGGAACTGACCAAATGTGTTTTTCCCTAAATCGAATTTAAAAGTAAAAAGTGAAAAATAAAAAGTAAAAAAACGATCATTTGAGGTGATTATTAGCATATTAGATAGCATTTTTGGGTTTTTCCTTTTGATTTTTTCCTTTTTACTTAACTTGTGCCTCATGCTGAATGCGAAAGGGATTATTAAGAATTATGGAACATTGCCCGTATTAAAAGGGGTCGATATCAATATCCAGAAAGGAGAGATCGTAAGTATTGTAGGCTCTTCAGGCGCTGGTAAAAGCACTTTGCTGCATATCCTGGGCACATTAGACAAAGCCGATAAGGGAACAATTACGTTAGAATTTGAAAAGGTGAATGAGCTAACGGGTAAAAAACTGGCTGCTTTTAGAAATAAACACATCGGCTTTGTTTTTCAGTTCCATCATTTATTGCCGGAATTCACTGCTTTAGAGAATGTTTGCATCCCCGGATGGATCGCAGGCACAAAAAAGAAAGAGGTTACAGACAGGGCAACCGAACTTTTAGCAACATTAGGGCTCTCAGGCAGGTTAGAAAACAAACCCAATCAATTATCAGGTGGAGAGCAGCAACGCGTTGCTGTGGCCAGGGCACTGATCAATAATCCTTCTATAATAATGGCCGATGAACCCACGGGTAACCTTGATAGTAAGAATGCCAAAGAATTACATCAGCTATTTACCGACCTAAGAAAAAATTTCAATCAAACCTTTTTGATCGTAACGCATAATGAAGAATTAGCGCAAATGAGCGATCGTACTTTGCACATGAAGGATGGATACATAATAAATTAAGAGTGAAGAATTAAGAATGAGGAATAACTATCAACTAAAAATTCTTAATTCTTTATTCCTAATTCTTCATTATAGTCTTGGTTTCCACACCACTTCCGGCACATTTAATAAATGGCCCGCATATCTTGCTAAAACGAATAAGTAATCACTTAAGCGATTCAGGTATTTAATCACTAATGGTTCTACAAATAATTGCTGCTCCTGCATATTAACGCAGATCCGTTCTGCTCTTCTGCAAACACAACGTGCTATATGTGTGGTTGAGATGGTAGGGTGTCCGCCGGGTAAAATAAAAAATTTCATTACCGGCAGTACATCATTCATTTTATCTATCTCTTCTTCTAACAATTCAACATCAGTTTCTTTAAGATCCGGGATCTTCATTTTTGGTTCCTTTTCAGGATCACAGGCTAATGATGAACCGATCGTGAATAACCTGTCTTGTATCTCTCTTAAAATATTTTTACTATGCGCATCTGGCAATTGATCTGATACTAAGCCAATGTAAGAATTCAATTCATCAACAGTACCATAGCTGTCAATGCGCAGGTCACTTTTAGGAACTTTTGTTCCACCGATCAAACTCGTTTTACCGAGGTCTCCTGTTTTGGTATATATCTTAAATGCCATGATCCAAAGTTATTCAAAACAAAATCAAACACAAAGCCCTTATTCTTTCGAAATAAGGGCCTGTTTGTGTTTGATATATTGTTTCAGTTAATTAATTAACACTAACATCTGCTGTTGCAGTAACATTTACAGTTGCAGTCGCTTTTGCGTTTAACAGAACTGATAAAATATTTAATGGAGTAGCATTTGCTGTGAACATACCTTGTAATACAAGCTTACCGTTATGATTAACATCATTATAGCTTGCAAAATGTATTTCATACAGACCGCTATCCAAATAGCTTAATTTATATGTACCTGCCGTTACAACTGAACTGGTAACTGCATGGGCAAATTGAATACTGCTTGCACCTTGTCCTTGTAATTCAGCATCAGTAAATGACCCTGCTTTGTAAACATAAGCAATTACAGTATCAGCAGCATAAATAGCATTAGTGAATGTTCCTGAAATATTCGCACTTTCGGTAGCATCTACAATACGTACAGAATTTTGCAATTCAGCAGCGCTAACAAAAGTAAAAGAAGCAGTATCACCTGTTAAAGGGTGTGTGATCATTTTACGTAGATCAAAATCTGCAATGATCGCATTCAATGCTGTATCGCTCAGGATGAAATTTTTCGCAACTGTAATTGTGTTGGTAGTGCTGGTTAATGCATGTTTAACATTGTCTGTAGTTAAAACATAAGCACCCGGAGCAATTCCGTTTGAATCTTTACTATAATCCAATACAAATGTGACAGTACTGTATGATTTGCCTTGCAGACTAAAATTGCCAATATTTTTAATATTACCATTTTTAAATGCAGCTAGATCAACTGTCGTTTCATTAAATCCTTTAACACTTTGTCCATCTAATTTAATATCTGCGATCGTTACAAATACGCCACTTACAGAAGCATCATCGATAGCACCATCTGTTGTACCCATCGAAGTTTTAGCATTACCAGAGTTTTGAGAGTTGTCATTACTTTTTTTGCATGAAGTAAAAGCTAAAGAAGATAATAAAGTTCCTATTATGATCAGGCTTGTTAATTTGTTTGTTAGTTTCATTTTCAACATAAGTTTTTGTTTTATTTTTTATTAATTATTTTCTTGTAGTTTTCAAATGACATGCCCAATAATTGATTTTAAAAAATTGACCTATTGAATAACAATAAATTTTTTATAAAAAATATATACTATATATAATTGAAAATGAACAAGTTACAGTGTATCATAGAAATAATAAAACTGACTTATAATAGAAAATAATAAAAAAAATACTTGGTGGGATACGAGTAGCTTATTCTACAAGCAAAGAGGAGAAACGAGTAATATATTGCTGAAATATTTATTTCAAGAAAAAATAAGAATGGGAAATGACGTATTATGATGATACAACGCTATTTGTTGTAACAATATCACTTGCAATAATGCCATCCTTTAAACGGATAACGCGCCTTGCATAATTAGCGATATCTTCTTCGTGTGTTACTAAAATAACGGTGTTGCCATCTGAATGTATTTTAGTAAGTATATCCATGATCTCATACGATGTTTTAGAATCAAGGTTCCCCGTAGGTTCATCTGCTAAAATAATAGAGGGATTATTTATTAGCGCTCTTGCAATGGCCACACGTTGGCATTGACCGCCGCTTAATTCATTGGGTTTATGATGACTACGGTCGTCTAATCGAACTTTAGTTAAAACCTCCATGGCTCTTTCCAGTCTTTCCTTCTTTTCAATCCCACTATATATAAGCGGTAGGGCAACGTTTTCTATTGCGGTTAAACGCGGCAGTAAATTAAATTGTTGAAAAACAAAACCGATCTCTTTATTGCGGACTTCCGCGAGATCATTATCAGGCATGCCACTTACATCTTTTCCATTCAAAATATATTTGCCGCCGGTAGGAGAGTCGAGACAACCTAATATATTCATCAGGGTTGATTTACCGGAACCACTCGGTCCCATCAACGCAACGTATTCATTCTTAAAAATATCGATATTGATACCTTTTAGTACCTGCAGTTCCTGCTTACCCAAGTAATAGCTTTTGTTGATATCTTCTAAATGAATGATGCCCTGCATAAATAAGTTAAAAGTCAAAAATGAAAACCAAAAACTATGATTCGATTAAATTACAAAGTAGATGTCTACAGCAATAGAATTGCCTAATCAGGCTTTTTCACTTTTTGCTTTTGACTTTTTATTTTTGAATTACTTTAGGCACTTTAAAAAACTGTTCATCGTGCATAGGCGCATTTCTCAATGCCTCATCTCTGCTGATACTGCCTTGTACTTCATCTTCTCTTAAAACATTTACATTATCGCTCATGTGCAATAAAGGTTCAACGCCTGTAGTATCTACTTCGTTTAATTTATCGATGAATTGTATCATGCTTTGCAGGTCAGATTTGATCGCTTCTTTTTCAGTAGCATCAAATTGTAATCTTGATAAACTGGCTAATTTATCTATTAATTGATCATTTACTTCCATAGGTCAAAAGTAGCGAGTTTTACTAAATTATAGCCTGTAAGTTGCAAGTAATCCCGTTAAATAATGTTGAAACTTATTATTGGTACTGAATACTAATATAAAAGGAACCCAATAGGGTTCCTTTATAATTTGAAAGTATTTTAATTAATAAAGGACATTAAACTTACCATTAGTAAGCATTTTTTTATTAGAACCTGTTGAATCATTATTAGCAAAAAGAGTTCCCTGGAATGTTCCTGTTATTTCATTACTGCTTATAGATTTAATAGTTGCTATGGATGGGCCTTGTGAATATTTACCAGAAAACTCACTTCCAAAAGAACTCCCAAAGCTAGCATCATTGAGGGTAAAAGTAACTGTACTAGTACTATCTCCTATAGTTCCATATGTTTTATTTGCTATTAAATAGTTATCCGTTGTATTAATTGTTATATATAGATAGTTGGCAGCGGCGTTATTAGCATCGTCTTGCGCCTGCATTGCAAAAATGTGGAAAGGTTTCGCGGGATCACCATTCCACCCTATAATTGTACGTAGATCCATGGTACTGAAGTAAGTAAACAGGTCTGGAGTGCCGTCAATCGATTCTGATATACTGTCTGCTGATAATTGAACTGTACTATCATTTACAGGGAATGCAAAAGTAGTATGAGTAATTGTATCGATAGCATTCGCTGTATCAGTATGATTTATTGTATCAACTTTTATTACGGTAACAGTATTAGTCTTTTCCTTCGTACAAGATGCTATGATAATGCATCCGATAAATAGTCCTAATATTGGTATAGGGAGTTTCATATTTTTTTGTTTATAAGATAAATGAAAAGAAAAGTGCTTTATACTTTTTAATTAATACCTGGAAGTGTTTTGCTTAAAAAACGGCCTTAAACAACCCATTGCTAATCACTCTTTTGTCAGGGTTAGTTACATCGAAATCATAATAAACATTTCCCTGAAATGTTCCTGTTATTTCATCGCCGTTTATAGATGTAATAGTCGCAGAGGTTGGGCCTACTGTAGAAGCGGTTGCAAACCCATATCCGGTTTCATACTCAGTAGTTGCGTTAATATAATTGATACCAACTATGCTAGTGTTGTCTCCGATAGAGCCATACGTTTTATTCGGTATTAAAAAGCTATCTGTTGTTGCAATTGATATACCCAGATAATCCCCAGCAGAATCGTGTGCTGAAACGGAAAATTCGTGGTAAGATTGTGTCGATTCTGTCAATCCTTCTGGATATGTAGTTATAGTCATATCAGAATAGGTATTAAAAAAGTAAGGAGTGCCGTCAACTGAGGCCGATACGGTATCTTCTAATAGTCGAAATACAGTATCTGTTACATTTAGGTTTAAAGTGTCTGTATACCTGAGTACAGTGTGATTAAGTGTATCGTACTTCGTTACAGTAACAGTATCCGTCTTTTCTTTCACACAGGATGCCATAATACATACCATAAATAGTGTTAATAGCAGTGTAGGGAGTCTCATAGATTTTTCTTTTGAATGCATGTACAGCTAAAATAAGTAAAAGGTTGGGTATGGTAATAAAAAAAAGTTTGTGGTTAGCATTTTGAAGATGACCCAATACAAAGCCAAAAGATTTTATTTTACTTTATAGAAATTTATTAGAACCTTTGCCGCCATAGATTTGATGATTAATACAATAAACAACTTAGTTAGTGAGTGATCAAAAAGAAATAGTAATGAGTGGCATTCGCCCTACAGGTTTTTTGCATTTAGGCAATTACTTTGGGGCTATTCGCAATTATGTACGTATGCAGGAAGAGTTCAATTGCTTTTTTATGGTGGCAGACCTGCATTCGCTTACTACACATCCCGATACAAAAGAACTGAAAGCCAATGTACACAGGGTATTAGCAGAAAATATCGCCTGCGGATTAGACCCCGATAAAGTAGCCCTGTATTGCCAGAGCCATGTTCGTGAAACATCTGAACTGTATCTCTATTTAAATATGATGGCCTACAAAGGCGAATTGGAAAAGACAACTACTTTTAAAGATAAGGTTCGCCAAAATCCGGATAATGTAAATGCCGGTCTGCTGACTTACCCTGTTTTACAAACAGCAGATATTCTATTGCACCGTGCTAAATATGTGCCCGTTGGAAAAGACCAGGAACAACATTTGGAAATGGCCCGGAACTTTGTAAATCGGTTTAACCATCGGTATGGTGATGTTTTTCCTGAGCCTGTAGCCTTTAATTATAATGAGCAATTAGTAAAAGTTCCTAGCCTGGATGGCACGGGCAAAATGAGTAAAAGCGAAAACCAATTGGCAACTTTATATTTAGCGGATGATGATGAGCAGATACGCAAAAAAGTAATGAAGGCTAAAACAGATGGCGGGCCAACAGAAAAAAATTCAACCAAGCCGGATTATATCGAGAATATTTTTGGTTTGATGAAATTAGTGAGCAGTGAAGAAGTGATACAAAAATATGCCGATGATTTTGATAATTGTACTATACGCTACGGCGATATGAAAAAACAATTAGGAGAAGATATGGTAAACTTTATTTCGCCTATCCGTAATAAGGTTGATGCTATTTTGCAAGATGAAAAATATTTACAGCGGGTAATGGAACAAGGCGCAGAAAAAGCCAGGAAAAGCGCCGAGGTAACTATGAAATTGGTAAGAACAGCTATAGGTTTAAACTATTATTAGCCCCTATCCCCTAAAGGGGGAATAAAACACATTTTATATTTGTGATATAATTAAGTTTGCATACTTTCAACCTTTCAAAACAAAATAACAAAATACCCCTTTAGGGGATAGGGGCATGGCAAAGACAAAGAAACCCAAGCATATTGCTGTAGCTGGAAATATAGGCGCTGGCAAAACCACTTTAACAGAATTGCTTAGCAAACATTACAAATGGATACCCCAGTTTGAAGACGTGGATCACAATCCGTATTTAAATGATTTTTATGAGGATATGCCTCGCTGGAGCTTTAACCTGCAGGTATTTTTCCTGAATAGCAGATTGAATAATTTACTCGATATTCAACGAGGTACAGAAACCATTATACAAGATAGAACCATCTATGAAGATGCGAACATATTTGCGCCAAACCTGCACGATATGGGCCTGATGGGCAAACGCGATTTTACTAATTACTATAATTTTTTCGAAACCTTAAAGTCGATGGTGCAGCCGCCGGATCTGTTGATCTATTTAAAAGCGTCGGTACCAACATTGGTTGCACAGATACAAAAGCGTGGGAGAGAGTATGAAGAAAATATCCGCCTGGATTATTTAAAAAAACTGAACGACTATTATAACAACTGGATAGAGAATTATAAAGAAGGTCCACTATTGATCATTGATGCCAACACCAATAAGTTTGCAGAAAATGAAGAACATTTAGGGCAGATCATCAGCAAAATAGATTCTACTTTATTCGGACTTTTTTAAAAAGTAACGATGCCATTCTTGATAGCATAAATAGCCAATCCAACCCTGCTTTTTACATTCAGTTTTATAAAAAGAGAATCACGGTGGTTATCGATCATGCGTGGTGTTAGTTTCATGATGTCGGCGATCTCTTTATAGGTCATATCTGTACTGGCCAGTTTCAAAAAGTCAATTTCCACATCATTCAGTATCGCTTTATCTAAAGAAGAATTATTAGCATGATTGGTTTGGAATAATGTTGCCAGTTTACCTGTAATACCATGAGAATAATGGTAATCACCATTAGCAACCGAAAGCATGGCAGCTTTTAATTCATCGGGATGTACATCTTTTTTTAAGAAGCCTTTTACACCAAGTTGTAATAATCTTATCAATGCGATCTCAGAATCGTACATCGTTAATATCAATACACCTACTGATGGATAATTACTATGTAACCATTTTGCAGTTTCGTAGCCATCCATTCCAGGCATATTCAGATCTAATAAAACAATATTCGGGATATTGCCATTCTTGATCTCACGCACTAATTCTTCGCCGCCGCTGGCTACATTCATTACATGGCATTCATCAAAGGTATTTATCAGGGAAGCTAGGGCATCTCGCAAGAGGACATGATCGTCCACAAGTATCACATTGTACAGTTTGGGCATAATAAAGTTTTTTCGTAGAACAGATATGCTGCAAGGTAAATAAAAATGCAACAATAGTGTTACTTTTAGCCTTCAATTACAATAAAAAATACAACTGACATGTTAACAAATAACGATATACTAAAAAAATTGCGCGTTGCACTTTCTTTACACACCGAAGACATCATACAAATACTTGCTTTGGCTGATTTCGAGATCAGTAAAGGAGCTTTAGGAGATATTTTTAGAAATGAAGACCAGCCAGGTTATATGGAAGCAGGCGACCAGCTCTTAAGAAATTTTTTAAACGGACTGATCATTTATAAAAGAGGGAAGCTGCCAAACGCAAAACCAAATCCAAAGGATGACAACGGAGATGTTGGGCCACAGCGAAAAGATAGGGCTGAATAATGTTAAATGTAAAATATTGAATGTAGAATGTAAAAGAGACGATCACAGTAAATTATAACTGTTTAACTTTTACATTTTACATTTAAATTTTTAATTGATATATTGATAAAGCTTCACCATTGCAAAAAATAAAACTCAGCATATTAGATCAATCCATTGTTCGCAAAGGTGGTACAGCAGAGCAGGCTGTTGCTGAAACTGTAGAAACAGCAAAGCTGGCTGATAAGCTTGGCTATTATAGGTTCTGGGTTTCGGAGCACCATAATTCTACCATGATCGCTGGTTCTGCTCCGGAATTATTAAGGGTGAAACTAGCTGATGCTACCAAAACATTGCGGATCGGCTCCGGTGGTATTATGTTACCCAATCACAGCGCATTGAAAGTGGCCGAAAATTTCCGGATGTTAGAAACAATGTTTCCCGGACGTATTGATTTAGGTATGGGGCGTGCACCAGGTGGCGACCGCATTACGGCCGCCTTATTAAATCCAAGTAATACATTTAGCGAAGAAAGTTATATTACCCAATTAGAACATTTACAGGCTTTTTTTAAAGACGAGGCAGAAACAAAATATGGATTATTATTGGCTGTTCCACAGAGTGCAGGTATTCCACAGCAATGGATATTAAGCAGCAGCACAGGCGGCAGTAGTTTACTGGCAGCAAAGTATGGAATGGGATTAGTAATAGCCCGATTCATTAACGGGCATGCCGATCCTGAAATGACAAAACAGTATAGAGAAAATTTTAAACCATCAGTGCAATTTTCTAAACCAATAGCCTTACTTGCTATAACAGTTTTATGTGCAGAAACAGAAGAAAAAGCTGCACAAATGCGAAAGCTAAGCGATTATAATTTATTACAATTTGAAAAGGGGATATTTGAACCAATGAACAGTTATGAAACAATTGCTGCGTATGAATTTTCGGAAGATGAAAAGATGCGTATTCATAACAATAACGGCCGCATTGTATCCGGCACGCCTGTGCAAGTGAAGGAACAACTAACTACATTGGCAAAAGATTTTGGTGTGGATGAGATCATCATAACTACAATGACCTATTCAAAAAAAGACCGACTGGATTCCTTTAAATTATTGGCTAAGGAATTTGGTTTATACTAAAAGTGCGTCCAATAAATACTGAACGCACTTTAATATACCCTATGGTCTTTATTTTATTTCTTCTCTAGCAATATTTTTTGTGCGGTAAAATCTGCCGCGGCATTCATTACGGTGGCAAGCTTTGGCCAGTTAGAAGCAGGCTCAAAATTATTATTATAAATACGTGTAACCGTAATCGTTAAAGTATTTCCAGTAAGCTTCGCAGATGATTCGAATGAGGCAATATCATTTCCTACTTTTTTATTCAACACGTCAATACCTTGTGCGGTATAGCCATCAGGAATGGCAACTGAAAAATTATAGGTTAATGTTCGTGCACAAAGCATATACACATCTACTGTACGTTCGCTATCTTTTTTCGCAGCGCCGGTATAACTACCCATCAATCTTCCTACTTCAAAAATAAAATTGTTACCTGCTTTTTTTACAAAATTATCCATTGTAAAAACCTCATTGTAATCGAACACAGGGTTGTATATCGACAAACCGGTATTATTGATCTTATAGCTGATAAGATCGACAGGATCCTGGTCATACTGATCTTTTATTTCTTGCTTAAAATAATCTTTCTGTTTCGGCCTTTCTTTATCCAATGCTGTTTGTGCTTCTTTAGCCTGGGCGCGCGTAGCTTTATTCCTGCTTAATACAACTGTTGTAGGATCAGCCCCTATAGTAGCAGCCAAATTAGCTTCTACATCTTCGGGTAATAATAAATTTTGCTGGTCGCTATGTTTCATGGCGCCGGTTTCTTTACAGGTTCTATCAATCGTAGTTAATTGCAGGTTATCCTTGTTCAGCGTAACTTTTATATCTTCTGCAGATACATTCTCACTGCTTTTTGCAACCGGCAATACAAGCGGTTCTTCTGTATCTTTAAATTTTGCAAACTTGCCGCCTTCTCTGGTTAACAGTAAAGCATTTTCACCCTGAAAATTAGAGAGTATTTGTCCTCCATCCTGAAAGAAATCATTAAAACTAAACCACTTCAATTTTCCTGATTCACTTACTTTCACTAAAATATTAAAATCACCTTCAGAAAATACATCTTTCAACCTGTTAGAATAACGATCGGCAGTTAATACAAGATCGCAATTAAGATCACAAAGCTTCAGCATTTCGGTAAAGGAAACGGCTGCAGTATAAGCATCCATACCAAGCTGGTTGCGCTGATTAGATACATTCATATCAGTAAATGTTCCATACTGCGCCCAACGGTAGTAATTATAAAAATAATTCGCAATACTATCGACAGGTAGCTCTTTCACCGTTCTTTTTCCACCAAAAAAAGCAAGCATATTTATATACGGTGTATGATCGCAGGTTCTTGCAATTGTATAACAGGCGATCTTAAGTTTATTCTTTTCTATGTCTGTAAAAGGGCCGGTCGATTCTGTTCTATCTTTCGAGATCATATCACCATAAGCGCCATCAAACGAATAACGAATAACGTAATAAGGTATTTCTCTTGCAGGAGATGTCCATAAGGTAGTACTTACTTTAGGTAGATCTCTTTCAGTAAACGTAATGATCAGGTGCTTACTATTCTCATCCCTGCTGGCATGCAGATTTTTAGCGCCGTTGATACTCAATATATCTGCACTCGCCGCTTTATCCAGATCATATAATACGTTGTAATATAATACAGGGTGTGTATCAGCTAAATAATAAATATCGGGGCCTTGTATTTGTGCTCCTTCTTTTCCACCTGAAGTATGGGATTCATAACGAAAATAATAATCGATAATATCACCTACCTGTAAATTGGGAATGGCAATTTTTCCTTCCCGCTGTTTTTTATTATTTTCAGTAAGCACTTCTTCGGCAAGCGAATTAACAATTATTACTTTGCCATCGGGCTTTGTAATTTTAGCGCCAACATAAATATCTATCAAGGTCTCTTCTCCTTTTTTAAACCCTAAGGATGAATATTCATCTAAAGACACTTTATCTTTTATTAAAACCCTTTCCCGTATGGTTGTATAATAGGAGTTCATAGCGAAAGATTCATCAGCGGTTTTATAGGCTGATTTGGCAATGATCACAGCGCTTTCATCTTTATATTTAGCAGGAACAGTTGTAACATCGAATGCGCTATCCTTTCTATTCCATACTTCATCCTGAACTTCCATGGAACGGTCTTCATATTTTCTTTGTGCTTTAGTTTCCTTCTGTGCAAAAGCAATGGTACTGATCAAAAGAAAACAAATAGTCTTCAATAAATGTTTAGTCATTATACTAGGTTGGTGGTTAAAATTATTATTGCCTGGTTAATACGATCTGTTCATTATAAAAATCTTCTAACTTTTTTATATCCTTGTTCCACTGATCAAATTTAGTTTTGCTTAAATGCGGATCGATGATGATGATATTCTTATTATAAATTAATTTGCCCGGAAGCTTAGAGATCGTTGCAGTGATCTCGTAATGCTCATTTTTTATAGACACGTTGGGTGGCATTGCGGATACTGTATATCCATCCGGTATTGCCAGTTCAACCTGAAGATGCACATTCGATTTATAATCGAACCAATAATCATTTACTCTTTCTTTTAGATCAAATGAAGTCTGATTAAGGTCTTTTCTTGAGTCGATATCCACATACAGGTCTTTGCCAAATGATGATACAGCATTTACACGATGTACCTGGTATTTAACCGAAAGTGGATCATCATAATCAGTAAGGCCGGAGTTAGTAAGATTAGTAATGGTATAATCTCTATTACCCAGACTTAAAAAACTGGTAAAAGCATCAGTAGTATTTTCTTTTTCTATAGCATTTAATCCTGCGAAAATATATTCCTTTTCTTCGCCTTTCCATTCTCTTGTAACAGTGCCATTAAGATCAGTACCGTTAATAATCAGTACAGATTTTTCTTCATCAAGGTTTTGCTGATAAGTAGTGGTTGGCACTGTTGCGTAAATATATTTATCGCCATCTTCTATAATAACAGGCCTGCCCTGGATACGCTCAGCATATTCGTTAACACTGATATAAGTTTCTGTACCATCCAGAAAATAAGTTTTGCCCTGGTACAGTAAGGCAGTTATCATATGATTATGTATTGCTAAAGAGGGCGTTGAATAATCATACAAAATATGATCCGTACCGATCCAGCAAAGGCGGCCATCAAAGCCCAAAGATTTTAATAATTCTTTGGTAAGGTTTGCCATGCCTTTACAATCACCATATTTTTTATTTAATACCACATCAGCTTTTTGCGGTTTATAGCCGGCTATACCATCTTCAAAAGCGATGTAGCGAATATTTTCATGTACCCAATCCAATACCTTTTTAACCTTATCCATATCGGTAGTAGTGCCGGCGGTTATTTCTAAAGCTTTTGCTTTTATTATGGTTAGGTTTTCATCGCTTTCCAGGTCTTTAGTTAAAGAACGGTACCAGGCATATTGATCTGCCAATGTATTAAAATAAGTTATTTTACCATCGGGCACGTCGGCGTATTCGCAATGAACGAGTAGGTTAGGTTGTGTGTAAGTTATGCCCGGACTATTTCCCTCCTGGGTTATTGCAGATAAATTTTTGATAGTATAGGTAATGATATCGGCATCTTCTCTGCTATCGTATACGGTTGTTTTTGTAATATCATGACCGGCAAAATTAAATTCTTTTATTTCCAGCTTCATCCAGCGAGGCACTTCAAATGTTACTGTTTTATTTTGGACATTGTAATCATCACTTAAAAAAATAGTGGAGAAATAATGCGGGTCAGTAATGGTCTTTTCAAAATGTACCTGACTGCTGCTGCCTGCTCTTTCTATCGGAAGTAAGAAGTTACAAATATGTTCGTCTGTAAAAAAATATTCGCCTACAGAATAATACTGGTATTGAGGAATGATATTTTTTGCTTTGTTTCCATCAACAGTGATTTTAACTTCGTCAACAGTTGTTTTATCATTATATAATTCTCCAATGGGGATCTCTGTCCGATAGCTTAGGCAATTGTAAGTAGTAGTTTGTTCTTCTTTAATTTTTACGGCTTTATCGTGCCTGTTATAATCAAAACTATAATTTAACTGTACATTGGAGATAACCACATTGCTGTCTCTTCCTTCAGCCCTGGCAATAGTTAATAAGGATGTACCAATGACCAGACAAATAATGATCTTTTTCATTTGATAAGATTTACGGAAATAAAACAGCAGTATTCATTAAATTACCGTGTTAGTTTTAGTTAATTATAAAGCTAATGTGAATACAAGTTAAGCAATTAATTGTACGAATTAAACCTACGCCGCTATTAAATATATTAATGAGCGCGTTTCATTACGATCTGGATCGTATCCTTATTTTGCTGACTAAGCAATCTGATTTCACCTTTTGTTAATTCCTGTAAAACAGCTTCTGTAAAGTGCCTTACTGTTAATAAAGTGAGGTTTTTTTCTAATTGCACGTCAAACATTTCGCCGGCTGCTAAGGCCAGTTTTTCAATTCGTTCAGGTTTATCATCTAAACAATACAATATACTGATGGCGCCATTTTGAGAAAGATTGGGCCTGATCTTTATCTCTTCGAATAATTCGTACAGCTTGCCCACAGGTTTTTCTTCTACAAAAGAAAAATCTTTCGAGCGCAGCTCCATCAATACCTGCTTTTCTTTTATTACAATAATAGGAGGTAGGTCTTGCGCCGTTTTTTTACTAATGACCGTTCCCGTTAGTTCAGGTTTTAAAAAGCAACGAACATGTAACGGGATATTTTTATTCTGGATCGGCTTGATCGTTTTAGGATGTATCACCTGCGCACCGTAATAAGCCATCTCAATAACTTCGCTATAACTTAACTCTTTAATAATAGTTGCTGCGGGAAATTTTTTAGGATCGGCGCTAAAAACACCTTCCACGTCTTTCCATATTGTCTGGCTCTCCGCATTTAACATATTGGCAAAAATGGCTGCCGTATAATCGCTTCCTTCTCTGCCTAAAGTAGTGCTTTCGTTTTCATCGGTAGCGCCGATGAATCCCTGCGTTATTACTATTTTTTGTTTGGAGAAAAGCGGTACAATATTTTTTTGTACTTTCTTTTCTGTTGCCTTCCAGTCAATGGAAGCTTCCCTAAAATTATCGTCTGTGCTAAATGTATCCCTCACATCCACCCAAATATTTTTGATATTGATCGAATTGAAATAATCACTGATGATGGCCGTGCTTAATAATTCACCGCAACAAACGATCTGATCATAATAGTAATCATAATCTCTTACAGGTTTATCATGTAATAACCATTCAACTTCAGTAAAAAGATCGCTTAATGTAGCCACGGTTTTTAAATTTAACTGTGCCACCAATGTTAAATGTTCTGTCTTGATCTCGGTAAAAAGTCTCAGCGCTTCATCTTTATTTCCCGCAAAAAATGATTCGGCTACTTTCTCCAAAGCATTGGTTGTTTTGCCTATAGCAGATATTATCACTAAAATATTGTCGTCCCTGAACGATTCAATTATCTTACCTACGTTATTTATCCTTTCAATACTGTTAATACTGGCACCGCCAAATTTAAAAACCTTCATTTGTGCTATTGCTTATTTGGGTTGATTGAGTTAATTCGTTTAATTTAGCCCTCTCAAATAGTTTGCAAAAGTCGTAATTCTTATCTAATTATAATGGTATTTACAACACTATTATTAAATGGTTTAGAGGGGAGACAACTGCAAATATTCGAATAGCTATTTTTTTACTTAAATTGCCCTGCCTTTAAGCAGATCGGGTATGCAAAAAACAATTATTTCAGTAAAGGATCTTACAAAGAATTACGGTTCTTTTGAGGCAGTAAAGGGAATATCTTTCGATGTGTATGAAGGCGAGATCTTTGGTTTATTGGGCCCAAATGGCGCCGGAAAATCAACTACACTTGAGATCATAGAAACGCTCCGCAAAAAAACAAGCGGAAAGGTTATCGTTGACGGACTTGATCTTGATAAAGAACCTGATAGTATTAAAAAGATAATCGGCGTTCAATTACAAACATCAGGTTTTTATCCCGGGTTGAATTTGGTTGAGCTGATCAATCTTTTTGCAGGTTTATACAACCAGAAGGTTGATCCGATGGAATTGCTAAGACTGGTGAACCTGGAGGATAAAGCGAAAAATAAATTTAAAGAAATGAGCGGCGGCCAGAAACAACGTTTCTCCATCGCTACAACGCTTATTAATAAACCAAGGGTTGTTTTTTTAGATGAACCAACAACAGGGTTGGATCCGCAGGCCCGCAGAAATTTGTGGGATCTGGTAAGAAAGATACGATCAGAAGGAACGACCGTTATTATTACCACCCATTATATGGATGAAGCAGAACAATTGTGCGACCGGATAGCGATCATGGATGAAGGCAAAGTGATTGCCCTGGCTTCGCCCGATAAAATGATCGATGACCTTGTTGCTACAGGTTTTGAAAGGCCAAAGCAAGTAAAATCGGCTAACCTGGAAGATGTGTTCATTCACCTGACAGGAAAAGAAATAAGAGAAGAATAAATTTTTATACCATCACACCAATTAAAACTAAAAAATGACAAAGTTTATTTTTGCTGCTATTATAGTAGCAATCGCAAGTACAGCTACACAAGCACAAGTAGCACCTAAGAAAGCAGCGCCAAAAACGACAACAACAAGGGCTACAACTCCCGGTATCGTTTTAAAAAATGCAAATGATTCATTCAGTTATGCTTTAGGGATGAATATTGCACATAACCTGGATAAGCAAGGTATCGAACAGGTAAATTATCCTGCTATGCAAAAAGCAATGGAAGATGTGCTTAAAAATAAAACAACAACGCTAACGGAACAACAGGCAAATATGACCATCCAGGAAAAGATACAAAAGTACATGGGAGAAAAACTGAACACTGTAAAAGCAAAGAACCAGGCTTTTTTAGATGCTAACGGTAAACGCGCAGGTGTAATTACTTTACCTGATGGCTTACAATATGAAGTAGTAAAAAAATCAGATTCATCAAATGTATCACCAACAATTCAAGATACTGTAGTAGCAAACTATGCAGGTAGCTTAATTGATGGAACAGAATTCGACAACTCATACAAAAGAGGTCAGCCATTAACAATACCAGTTGGTGGTGTTATCAAAGGCTGGACAGAAATTTTGCAGTTGATGCATGTTGGTGATAGATTCAAAGTATATATCCCAAGCGAGCTTGGATATGGCGATAGAGGAGCAGGTGGCCAAATACCTGGTGGATCAACTTTAATATTTGATATGGAATTGTTAGCGATCAAAGCTCCGGTTGTTGTACCAACACCAACTCCAACTCCGGCTCCGTCAACAGCACCAGCACCTAAAAGTCATTAATAAACCGAGTGCTGTTTTATGGCAGAAGATGTACGATATCCTATTGGCAAATATGAGCCACAGCCCTTTTCTGATAAGCAATTACAGGAATGGCTGCTTGATATTAAGTTTTTGCCGCAACAGCTCGAAAATTCGATCTTGAATTTAGATGAAGCACAGATCAATACGCCTTATCGTCCGGAAGGCTGGACAGTAAAGCAATTGATACATCATGTAGCTGACAGCCATATGAATGCTTACATACGTTTTAAATTGGGTTTAACGGAAAATAACCCAACTATAAAACCATATGAAGAGGCTTTATGGGCAGAGTTGAACGATACAAAAAATATTCCTATTAATGTATCGCTTACCTTACTGCACGCGCTGCATACAAGATGGGTAGAAGTGATCAGAAATATTAAGGGCGATGAATGGAACAGAACTATTTATCATCCTGAAGCAAAAAAAGAATTATCGCTTTGGTATTTATTGGGTTCGTATGCGTGGCACAGCAAACACCATACGGCACATGTAACAAAATTGCGGGAAAGAATGAATTGGTAATTTAGTCTGAACAGGATTAGAAAGATTAAAGGATAGACAGGATTTATTATTATACAAAATCCTGTCTATCCTTTAATCAAATAAAATCGTGTTCAGACAATTTTTAATAACACACAATGAACTGGAAAAAACTGTCTTCCGAATATATAGCTCGCTTTCAATATTTTACCGCACGCAAAGACAGGTGCGAGATGCCCAACGGCAAAATTGTTGAATCTTATTACGTAGTCGAATTGCCCCGCTCAGCCTGTGCTTTAGCATTAACAGAAGATGGCCTGGTGATCATGACAAAACAATATCGCCATCCGATCGAAAAAATAATACTGGAACTTCCCGGTGGTTTTATTGAAGAAGGAGAAGATATGACCAAGGCGATCGCCAGAGAGTTATTAGAAGAAACAGGATATACATTTACCCAAATAGATCATGTAGGAAAAGTTGCTGCTAACCCGGGCATACTAAATAATTACACCGATCTTTTTTTAGCCACCGGCGGTAAAAAAGTAGCCAAGCAAAGCTTAGATGCGAACGAGGAAATAGAAGTGGTCTTATTACCGCTGGAAAAAGTAAGAGTAATGCTACAAAGCAATGAATTTGACCAGGCATTACATGTAAGCTGCATGCTATATGCTTTTCAGAAATTAGATGCAGAAGATGCGCACGGAATTTATTAGAAGCTCTTTAATTTGGCAATAGTATCTTTTGGGTTAGCCGATTTAAAAACTGTGCTTCCAGCTACTAATACATCTGCACCGGCATCAATGATAGAGCTGGCATTTTCCAGTGTTACGCCGCCATCTACTTCAATCTTTACTTTTAAAGAGCGCTCATCGATCATTTCTCTCAACAGCTTTATTTTGTTTAGCGTATGCGGGATAAATGATTGTCCGCCGAAACCAGGGTTCACGCTCATCATACAAACAACATCAATATCCGCTAAGATATCATTCAGGTCGCTCACCGGCGTATGCGGGTTAATGGCAACGCCAGCCTGCATACCCAGACTTTTTATTTGTTGAATATTTCTATGTAAATGCTGGCAGGTCTCAATATGCACAGTAAGGATATCGGCTCCGGCTTTTTTAAAAGCCTCTGCGTACTGCTCCGGTTCCACTATCATTAAGTGTACATCGCAAACCTTTTTTGTTGCTTTGCGAAAAAATTCTACCATCATCGGCCCAAAGCTGATATTTGGCACAAAGCGGCCATCCATCACATCCAAATGAAACCAATCTGCTTTGCTTTCGTTCAGCATTTTGCATTCAGCGTCAAGATGTAAAAAATCAGCAGATAATAATGATGGAGCAATAATGGCCATAAGTGAAGTTTAGTATTGCGAAATTACAAAAAATAAAACCCAAAAAGCAATAAATCAAAATACAAAGAAGAAGCCTCAATAACTATATTTTTGAAATTGGGATCTTGTTATTTGGATCTTTAAAATCAGTTGCCGATTGATTTTAAAGCGTCTTTTGCATCATCATAATCAGGATCAATTTGTACGGCTGATTGGTAATTAGCAATGGCATCTTTTTTATTGTTTAATTTTTCATAACAGCGGCCTATCCAATAATAAGCAATGGTATAGTCGCTTTTTACACTGGTGGCTTTTTGTAACTTTTTTATGGCAGCTTCATATTTACCCATATTATACAGGCAAATGGCTTCTTCGCGGTAAGCATCAAGGTAGGTATAATCAACTTCAAGACTCTTATCAAAAAAAGGAATAGCCCTTTCGTTTTCTCCTATTGTGGAATAATACAAGCCCTTAATGAAAAGGGATTCTTTTTCATAGTCAGTAGAATCTGTTAATAGTTTATCAGCTACCGTTAGTGCTTTGGCATTCTTTGATTGTGCATATACCGAGCCCAATGTTATATAATATTGCGGATCGGCATTTAGTGAAATGGCTTTTTCAAGACTTGTCACGGCGTTGGCAGTATCCTGGTTCTCATAATACAACCAAAATAAGTGCTCCCACAATACGCCATTCAGGCTGTCTTTCGTAATGGTGATCTTTGCTTCTGCAATAGCGTCATTATAATCACCACTATCCCGGTAGTTTTGTATCAGTGTTTCCCTTAACAAGATAGAATCAGGATATTTTTTGATCTGGTCTTTTAATTGTTCCGGGATAGAAGCAGCTGTAGGTGCGATATCTGTATCATTATTATCGGCAGAATTGCAGGATGCAATAAAAAAAACAGCTATAATGAAAAGAGGAATTATCCCACGCATAAATGAAAGTAATAGGCGCAAATTTAAGGAATTAGGCTGTACGCTATTTTTTTATATATTTGGACAATATTGTCTGGCAATATATGGTTTATAGTTTTCACATTATATTGTCATTTTTGTATATATTTTAAATTAACTTTGTCTCTTAAATAGAATAGAAATGTTATTTGGATTTGACGTATTTAATCAAAATTTTGTTGCCCTGTGGTTAATTTTAGCCTTGATCAATGTGGGACTTGCCCAGTCAAAAAATAGAGATGGCCTTACCTGGTTTATAATATCTTTTATATTAGGGCCGTTGGCTACGCTACTAATTGTCATCAGTAAAAAAGATATAGAAGAAGTATAGATCAGTGTAGCTCTATTACTTCGCAATCTTTTATATCTTTTCCATCAATTACAAACCTTATCAGCGTTCTTACTTTTTGCCAGCCTTGTTTACCTGCTGCGCCGGGATTCATATGCAGGCATTGTATCTTTTCATCAAACATTATTTTTAAAATATGTGAATGCCCGCTGATAAATAGTTGCGGATGTAGCAGCAATAATTCCTTTTTTGTTTCCGGGTTATAATTGGGCGGATAGCCTCCAATATGTTTCATAAATATTTCTATTCCTTCGCATTTCCATTGTAATTTTTCGGGATAAATGCTTCTGATATCCTGACCATCAATATTACCATACACACCTTTTAATGGCTTAAAAGCCGCCAGTTTATTTGCGATATCAATAGTACCAAAATCTCCACCATGCCATATTTCATCACAGTTTTTGAAATGCTCAAAAACAGCCTCATCCAAATAATTGTGCGTATCTGATAGTAACCCGATCTTTGTCATAATAGTGGTAAAGTTATAGAAGGCAGGTAAATAATCAGGGCTATTTCATAAAAGAATAAACATTAACTTCTACTTTTGTTTAGACAGCATACCTTGCCTGAATATGCTCTACATAGAGTAAGCTTAGTGTAAATAATGAGAAGAGAAAACAATATTATTGTAAAATTGCTACTGCCATCGGTTGTAATAATATTCCTTTTAATATCCTGCGGAAAATACAAGGCTCAACCCGGTAGTTCAACAAATCCGGGCTCGGGCATTCCTGTTGATACTTCTAATGGCGTTGGTATCACAGTGGCAGGGGGCAATGGCGATAGTGACCTGGCCAACCAGTTAAACGCACCCTTTGGTGTTTTTGTTGATAGCTCCGGAAATATCTTCATAGCTGACACCTATAACAACCGGATAGAAGAATGGGCGCCGGGTGCAACAAGCGGTGTAACTGTAGTAGGAGGTAATGGCATCGGAACAGCCTCCAATCAATTGTACAATCCCAATGGTTTATTCGTAGATGGAGCCGGCAATATATACATAGCTGATACCTATAATAACCGGATACAAAAATGGATCAAGAGCTCAAACGCTGTTATTACTGTGGCGGGCGATAGTGCCGGTTCTGCGCTGCCGGATTCTGCCCATCTTGATATGCCCACCGGAATCTTTGTTGATAAAACAGGTAATATCTATATAGCGGATGAGTTTAATAATAGGATACAAAAATGGAACGCAGATAGTTCTGTTCACTATGGGGTAACGGTAGCAGGTAGTGCAAGCTCTACAGAGCTATCTCGTCCGGTAGCTGTATTTCTTGATAGCACCGGAAATATTTTTATAAGCGATTACGGCAATAACCGTATACAGGAATATTATGCGGACACATCTATTCATACTCCAGTAACCGTAGCTGGCAGCAACGGCTTTGGATATGGCTCTACCCAGTTCAACCAACCCTGGGGTTTATCCATTAATAATAACGGAGATATGTATGTATGCGATAGGTTCAATGATCGTATTCAAAAATACGTGAGTGGCATTGATACAGCCGTAACAGTTGCCGGTGGCAATGGTAGAGGTGGGGGGAGCTTACAATTTTTTGCACCAACAAGTATTTTTGTAGATAAAACGGGGATCATTTATGTGGCAGATACTTACAATAACCGGATACAAAAATGGGGTAGTCACTAGAATGAGATCAAACAAATTACTTCCTGTATTATCTATCGTTTTTTCTTGTGTGTTGTGGGGCTTATCGATCAGTATTACCAAGAAGACGACCGCTGTTCTGTATTTTCCGCATATTGCTGTTTATCGTTTTATTATATCATCCATCGCATTGATCCCTTTTACGATCAATAAACATTTTTTGTGGCCAGATAAAAAAGACCTTCCCAAGTTTATTGCCGTTGCCATCTTAACAGTGCCTTGTACTTTTCTCTTTCAATTTGCCGGATTGTCGTTAACCAGTGGAACAAGTGCCTCATTAATGATCGGCACAACACCCGTAATGTTTGCTATCATATCTTTTTTCTTTTTGAAAGAAAAATTAAGTCTGCTTACGATCATCGGTATACTCATTTCTGTCATCGGCATATATATTGTTATTGGCGGCGCTGTATCAAATAATAACTGGATAGGAGATGGCTTTATAATTTTATCACTCATTACATTATCTGTTAGCGTTGTATTTAGTCAGCAGTTAATGGTAAAATATTCACCGCTTATTTTAACTATCTATACATTTTGGTTTGGTACAATTTTTTTATTGCCTGCATCATTCTTCTTATATGGCCTGCCGCCAACAAATTTATCTTCAGTAACCTGGATCTCTTTATTTATACAAGGGATTTTTTGTACTTGTGTGGCTTCAGTATTATGGAACTACGGACTTAAAAAGATATCTATAGCAAAAACAGGGATCTATGCGAATATTGAACCTATCGCCGGTATTTTTTTCAGTGCATTATTATTGCATGAAGTGATAAATTTACAAGTAATTGCAGGCGGCTTTTTGGTACTTTTAGCCGCAATAATTATAGAGTACCCGCAATGGCGCAATGGCTCCTAGCTTGCTATACAGATAGTTTTAAAGTGTATATGTAGCCCATTAAAAATTCGTTTCTCATACAAAATCAAGTAACTTTGTGCTTCTTTTAATTAATATCAAATAGATGTTTGGATTTGTTCATAAACAGGTTAGATATTTTCTCGTAAGCATTCGCAAAAAACTTTCTGAAACGCAGTTTCTGCATATCGCTTGTGTAATTGTAGGTCTATCTTCTGCGTCAGCAGCTATTGTCTTAAAATTATTTGCCTTTCATATTCATCGTTGGATAGAACAAAGTACGCAGGGTGGGGTATGGCCCTTTTTATATGTTTTTTTACCCGCCATTGGTATATTTTTTACGGTATGGTTTGTTAACCGCATTTTAAAAGGAAATTTTTATAAAGGGAACGATAAGATAATTTATGCCATTGCAAAAAAATCCAGCATACTGCCTTTAAGCCAGATCTACTCTCATGTTATTACAAGCGCTGTTACTGTTGGCAGTGGAGGCTCTGCAGGACTTGAGTCGCCTATTGTTGCAACAGGTGCTGCCATAGGAAGCAATTTTGCACACACTTATTATTTATCTTACAAAGAAAGAACGCTGTTATTAGCATGCGGTGTAGCAGGAGGTATCGCAGCGGCTTTTAACGCACCCATTGCCGGTGTGCTATTTGCACTGGAAGTATTTTTAATGGATGTAAGCATCAATGCATTTATCCCCTTAATTATTGCGGCAGCATCCGGTGCATTATTATCAAAAATAATTTTGAAGGAAGGCATTTTGCTTTATTTCAATTTACAGGAGCCCTTCAATTATAACAATGTTCCTTACTATATTGTTTTAGGCATATTAGCGGGATTTGTCTCGCTCTACTATGCAAAGATGTTTACCCTATTGGAACATAAGCTGGCAGGAATAAAGTTGAAGTATAAAAGAGCGCTTATAGGTTCAGTATTGTTAGCCGTTCTAATTTTGTTCTTTCCCTCTTTATTTGGTGAAGGATATACCAGTATCACTTCCCTGGCTACCATGAGACCCGAAAGAATTTTTGAGAAGAGTATCATCAAAGACCTGTTTACAAACGAGTGGTTGATATTTGCAGGCGTAACATTGGCGATGTTCTTCAAAGTTTTTGCTGCTGCATTTACAATAGGAGGCGGTGGCAATGGCGGTAATTTTGCACCCTCTTTATTTGTGGGCGCTTATCTCGGTTTTGCTTTTGCTACTTTATTACATTTATTGGGTATAGCAAATGTGCCTATCAGTAATTTTACCATTGTAGCAATGGCAGGCATATTAAGCGGCGTTGTGTATGCGCCGCTGACAGGTATTTTCTTGATTGCAGAAATCACAGGTGGTTACGAACTGATGATACCATTAATGATCGTTGCAGCCATCAGTTACCTGATCGTAAAAGCATTTGAGCCTGTTTCAATGGAAATGAAAAACCTCGCATCACAGCGTAATGTGCACATGCATGATAAAGATAAATTCTTGTTAAGCAAACTGGAAGTAAATGAATTGATCGAAAAAGATTATGACCCCTTGGATGCAAATCAATTATTGCCGGTATTTGCCAGCATCATAACAGAATCAAAACGTAATACATTTCCTGTTGTAGATAAAAAAGGAAAGTTGTTAGGCATAATTAAGCTGATCAATATCAAATCTATTTTGTTTCAATCGGAACTCAATAAAAAAATATATGCCAAGGAACTGATGGAAAAACCACCAGCAGTGATCGAGCTAACGGAAGACCTGAACAGCATCATGGATAAATTTGATAGAACGGGTGTAGACCAATTGCCGATCGTTGATAAAGGCATTTACATTGGCTTTATGTCTAAAACATCTTTGTTAACACGCTATCGCAAAGAGATACTTGATTCCTTTTAGTTTATAGTTGAGGGTTTATAGTTTAGGTTGAAATTCTAAACCTTCACTAAACTTCTAACCCATAAACCCTAAACTAATAACTATTTGCCACCAAATACTTTCTGTAAAATTCCGCTCACCTGTGCAGAAGGGTCCTTACGGATCTTTTGCTCTTCTAATCCCATGTTATAAAATAAACCCGCAAGCGCTTTGTCCGTAACATAAGCCACAAGATCAGGATTTACCGGAGTAACGCCGGGTATGCGGTTATAATTGGTAAACATATCGCTCCAGTATTCATCAGCGTGTACCTTAGCTAATGAAGCCTGTATGATCGGTTTAAACTTTTCGGTTAATGCCTCGCTTGTAGTTTGTTTTAAATAATCAGTTGCTGCTGTATTGCTTCCTTGTAAAATATGCAGTCCGTCAGTTACGGTTAATTGTTTGATCGCATCAAGAAAAATATTTCCTATTCCGCTTGCTGCATCTTCAGCGGCCCTGTTCATTGATAATATTGTTTTATCAACCTGGCCACCCATTCCAAAATTGCGCAATTTTTTTTCTACATTTTTAGCTTCGTCCGGCATCAATATTTTTATAGAGGGGTTACCGAAATAACCATCTTGCTGTGATAATTGTTTACCGGTATTATCAGCAGCAACTTTTAATGCCTCTTTTAAACCGCTTACAATATCATCGCTACTTAAGTTTGCACCAAGTCCGCTATTATTGCCGGAACTATTACCTGAAGATGGAGTTTGTGCTTTTTTAAGCAAATTTCCAAATCCCTGGGCATTACCATTGAGATAAAAAGCAGTTAACAGAAGGCAGGCAATCGTTATCTTTTTCATATTGGTTTGTTTTATACTACAAAAATAGCCACTCGACATATAATAAGTGCCAATTATCTTACCGTTCATCATTTTAACAATTTATATCTAACACTTTATTATTTTTGTTGCTTATCCATCATTAATGACAAAATATTTATCGATCCTTGCCGCAGTGGCGATCATTAGCTGTAATAGTGCTTCTAACAACCAGCCGGCCCAACAAACTGATACTGCTGCAGCTTCCGGGATTCCGGTTCCAAAAAATATTACGGTGAATATTATTGGTATGTACCCGCACGATACCAGTGCTTTTACTGAAGGCTTGCAGTTTCACGATGGTAAATTATACGAAGGTACGGGCGATTATCAGGCGTCTGCATTGCAGGTAGAAGATATCAAAACAGGTAAGGTAGAGCAAAAACATACCATGGGAACTGCCAATATTTTTGGCGAAGGCATACAGGTCTTTAAAGGAAAGATCTATCAATTAACATGGACAAATCATTTTGTAAATGTATATGACGAAAATAATATTGATAAACCGATCAAAACTTTGCAATGGCCAAACGAAGGCTGGGGGATGACCAATAATGGAACGGATCTGATCATCAGTGACGGCACATCCAACTTATATTTTGTAAACCCCGATGATTTTAAAATAATAAGCACTTTACAGGTGGTAGATAATCTTGGCCCGGTTGACCAGATAAATGAACTGGAATATATTGATGGATATGTTTACGCAAATGTGTGGCAAACAGATTATATCATTAAGATCGATCCTGCAAACGGACATATAGTGGGGAAAATAAGTCTGCCGGATCTTATACACCAATACGCACCTGCGCAATATATTGAAGGAAGAACAGATGTATTAAATGGCATAGCCTGGGACAGTACCACTCAAAAAATGTACATAACAGGAAAGCGCTGGCCAAAAATATTTGAAGTAACCCTTAATAATTAACCGCTACTTTATTTCGTGGTGCATACCCGTGCTGGCAGGTGCCGCATTGATTGGATTGTTATTACCAAATGAAGGAAGACTGCCCGGGTTTTGCGAAAAGTACACAAAAATAATTGCAGCGGCAGCTATGCTTAAACCAATTGCCCAAACCCACCAGTAACTTCTCTTCTTTGTGATCAGAACGGTTTCCTCAACAATTATATCAGGAGCTGTAGCAATTTTTATTGGCGTTTCTTTCACTACTACTTTACGTTGTGGAGCAGTATGTTTTGATACTCTTTCTGCTTTTACCGGCTGTACAAATTCTCGTGACAGCGCAACACCCAAAAAACGGATCTTATCAGCTGTCTTTGTAAAAGTACCAACGCCGTTCAAATGAAAGCTTCCTGTTTCTTCTAAACTTGTTGTAACAAATTCACTCGTGCTGGAAAATTTATTGAAAAGATTGGCGGCTTGCTGATCTTCAGTAAAGATGATCGTATGCACAGGAGATTTTATCGTTAGGTTCACATAATCCGTTTCTGCCGCGTTTGTAACGATCGACAATGTACCTATACCAGGTAACCTGAAACTTTTATGCCGAAAAAGTGATGTTTGTATTAATTTGTTATCCATAATGAGCTATCATCAAAAGTATGTTTTGCTCAATAAAGTTGGAAAAGGAGCATTAGAATTTTACTAACAATCCTCCCACAAAATTTATTCCATATACCTGGTAATTATTCCAGCGTTGGTATTTATCATTCAATATATTATTTACATCCAACCAAAGACTTACTCTTTTAACAACACTAAATTCTGCACCTGCACTCAGGTCTACGCCACCGGCAGAAGTTTTTGTAGCATCTCCTTTGGTAATGTATGGGCCGCCTGCAAATGCTACCAGGTCGCTCTTTAACAATAGACGTTTGAATGCCTGCCAGCGTGCAGATGCATTTAGCTCAAACGGAACTGTACCCCAGGCTCTTTTATTATCAGTAAAGCCCGCGTATGTGTTAGTGGTAAATCCAGCCGTGATCGTTAGTTTTTCTTCGCTGATATAACTTGCTTCTCCATGAATGCGCATATCATGCACACTGCTTTCATTGCTTATTAAAAAAGCTTTAGAATCTGTTGCCGTATCATTTATAAAGAAAGGCAGGTTATTAAATCGTACAACACCTGCTTTAGCGCTTACAACAAAATGCTTTGCAATATTTGCTTTAATACCACCATATACTTCTACTTCCTTGGTATTTCGTTCTGCTGCAAAAGTTGCGAGGTATGGATTGATAGCAGAAAGATTTTGGTAAGTATTTTTATCATATTTGCCGACAAAGCCCGCTTGTATCGTAAACTTTTTCTTAGCTAATGGCAGCTCACCGTAAATATTTGGCAGCACATTCGTTTCATTATTGTCCCAGGCAGGTGTAAACCCTACATGCAAATTAAAAACAGCTCCGCTGTACACAACCTCCGGCGCTACCTGGTAAATGTTATTATTAAACTTGATAGCAGGAATAAAGCCTGTTGTTGAATAAGTAGTGATATCAGCATTCAAACCAAGCTTCAATGCAAATTGATCGGTCAGTTTCATTTCCAATGGCACATTCGCTATGGCTGTTTGTTCTGTTAATTTATTTTGATTGGTAAAAGAATTAACTGCTATAGTTGGGTCATAACTAATTCCCGAACCGGTTATATCCGTATTTCTAAACCCTATTGTAGCGCTGATGTTTTGAAAACGCTGACGAACCTGGCTGGCAGAATAATCATAGATCGAATGATCATAGCCGTACAGATAATAAGTATTTTGTCCGCCACCGATACCGCCATATATTTCATTGTTTCTCGTAAAATAACTGATGGTTGATTGCACATTGGCCTGAGAATAATCCTGATTTTTTATATCGCCTTGCGAAGAGATATAATCGCCATATACATTTACCAGTAATTTTTTTGCATCGCCAAAGCTTAATCCTGCTTTGAAATAAGGAGTGGAGTAATTCCCATAACCACCTTTCAAATAATTTCTATTACCAAGATCAAGTATCGTATCACGATCCAGCGCTAATGGTTTTAAAGAAATTGGCTGATACGTATAAAATAAATTTTGTGAAGGGATATTATACGATAAAGCAGGTTTAGAAGTATCTGCATTTAAATTGGTTGCCGAAAAATTGATCTTCACCGCATTGCGCATAACGGGTTTATAGCTTGATGTGATATCAATAACCGCATGTTTGGTAGAATCTTTTTGCGCCATAGCGGCACAAGACAAAAAACAAAAAACAAAAGACAATAGCCAAAACCGGAACTTGGGATTGGTATTTTGGAATTTGATATAAATATATTTATCAATCATGATTAGTTTATTATTTTAGAATTTTCCGCCTCATCAGCTAATGCTTTGTCCAATTTTTGTTGCGCTTCCGTTTTCAATTCATCGATCGTTGCGTTTTGGATCACACTCTGATAGGTTGCCTTGGCATTAAAAAAATCCTTTTTCTGTTCAAAAATATCTCCTAACAAAATGTACGAGCTGGTAACCCAATAATCATAAGAGTTGGTTTCTTTAATAACTGTCATTGCCGCTTTTTGTGCTACCGGAAAATTTTTAAGGCTAAACTCGCAATTAGCTATTTCATATCTCGCTTCCGCGCCCCAGGCTGATCTGTTTATTGCTGCGCAGGATTTAAAAGCGATAATAGCATTCGTACTATCACTATTTGTTTCCAGTGATTTGCCCAGAACGAGATCTGCAATAGACTTATCATCTGTACTAATACCTTTTTTCGTTAATAATTCTTTAGCAGCAGTGTCTGCAGATGCATAATCCTTCAGTTGATAATAACAGCGAACCAATCCACGTAAGGCTTCTAATTTATTATCCTGATTAATGGCACTAAAACGTAATGATTCAAAATTTTGTTTGGCAGCAGCATAATCTTTTAGTTCAAAATAATTTATCCTTGAGGCAGCTAAGGTTGCTCTTTCAAAATATTTATTTGTACCAAGACTGCTTATATAATCATATCCTTTCAAAGCATTGACCCAGTCTTTATTTTTTGAATAACATTCGCTGGAATAAAAACTTGCTTCTACAACAAAATTTCCGTTTGGATATTTGGTCAAGTAATTAGCGAAATCTGCGAGCGCAGCAGCACAATCATTATCGATATATTTTACCTGTGCCGTGTGATAAGTAAGTGAATCGGCCTCTGTATCGGAAATGTTTTTCCCGATCTTTTTCATCAAAGCGATATAATCATCGGGCCTGCCTTCCTGGATATAAATATTTTTTACATTTTCCAAAGCTTCGTCCGCTTCGGGCGATTGAGGGAAATTCTGGATCAGCTGCGTATAATTGTCTAACGCTGCTTTATTATTATTTGTATTATAATATACCAACCCAAGCTTTAAGTAAGCTTTAGGCTGCAGATCACCTGCATCAGGCACAGCTAATATTGTATTTAAATAGGGGATAGCATTACTGAATTTTTCATTCGCCATATACACATCTGCAATACCTAAATTAGCATCAGGTACTAAGCTGCTTTTGGGGTATTGATGAATAAGAGAGGTGAGCAGCTTTATTTTTTGTTCAGGAGTTTTAATACCGGCGATCATTGCTTTTTGAAATAAAGCATAATCACTTTCGGGCAAAGCATTCTTCAGCACATTCTCATACATATCACTTGCCCTGGCGTAATCTTTATCCATATAATAGCAATCGGCACAACGTATATAAGCATCCTGTTCTAAAGAAGATGCTGCAGAAGATGATCTGCCGGTCTGTTCAAAATAGGGAAGCGCCTGGTGATAATCTTCTTTCTTTAACCAACAGTAACCAATATCATATTTTGCAGTGCCGGAATTTGCTTCTCCCTGTGCCGGTGCTTTACTATCGAGGTAGGCTGTTAAATGCCTGATGGCATCATCGTAATTAATTTCTCTGTACGCAATTTCTCCTTTCCAGAAATGAGCATAAGGTATTACCGATGATGTTGGTAAAGACAAAACCTTTGTCAGCAAGCTATCAGCCATGATCAATTGCTGGTCGTTGATATACTCAACAGACTTGCCATACAAAATACGCGGATACAATTTTTGCATTGCCGCCGTAGGCTTATCAAATGACTGATATAAGGCCAAAGCGTCCGTAAAATTATTAGTATTGGCAAGCAGGCCTACTAATATTTCTTTTGCTTCAGGAGTGTATACAGAGTTGGGATACCTGGTTACAAAATTTTTAGTTTCGCTCAACGCAATATCCTGGTAATTTAATTCGTAAGAAAGCTTGGCATAATTAAATGCTGAGACTTCTTGTTGTTCTTTATTGCTATTGTTATTGGCGCAATATTGAAAAGCATTTCTTGCATTTTCTTTTTGATTGGTACTCAAATAGCAATCAGCCAGCAAGTACATTGAATTTTGACCTAAGGAATCTTTTTCATTGCTTAATTGCTTAAACCCTTCAATTGCTTTATCTGTTTGTTTTAATTTGTAATAACAAAAGCTTAATTCATATTGTGTTTCTTTCGTTATTTTTTTGCTCTTGCCTACATAATATTCTAATAGAGGAAGCGCCTTTTTAAAATCCATCTGCTCAAAATAAATTTGTCCGAGCAATTGTTTCATTTCTTTTTCATAGAACATATTGCCTTTGGCTATGGCTGTTTCCGTATACTTTTCTGCTTCTTCTTTTTTGCCCTGGAAATAATATATCTGTGCAACATAGTACGGCACGATGGTTTTGTATTGATCCAGGTCCTGTATCACTGCAAAGCTTGCCAATGCTTCGCTGTATTCTCCATTATAAAAACAAATGAACCCATAATAGTAATTGGCTTGCACATAATACCTGCTATCATGTTCTCTTTGGATCAATTCAAACAAAGGCTTGGCTTTTTTAAAATCTTTGATATTGAAATAGGAGTAGGCCAATTCAAATTTTTCATCTGATACTTCATCAACACTTAGATGAGTATAGCCTGCAGCCACATAGTAACGGATAGCATCTGCATATTGTCCTTGCATAAAATAATATTTCCCAAGATGATAACTCATCAATCCGGTTCTTGGATCATTTTCAATGGCGTAGATATAATTTTTTGCATCTTCAGGTGCAATAGATAAACGCAGGTTTAATTCACAAACGATATAATAATAATTAACATCTTCATAAATGTATCGTTCATTGCTTGCCTGGTTTTCGGGATAGGCTTGTTTTAATTCTTTTAGCAATGGATAGGCTAATGCGTATTCCTTTTTTATAAATAATTCTTTCGCTTCTTTATAATTTTTTTGAGGATCAGTGATCACGGCAGTTGGCTGGGCAAAAGCAGTATAAGAAAAAACTAGCGCAAGCAGAGAGAATATAATTTTTTGTTTTTTCATATTAGAAAGTGTCAACTTATTTTTCTACAGGATGTAAAAATAACTATATTGCCCCTCAGGAAAACATCAGCAAATGGTGATTGTTAATAAGTGGATAAGTGATGTTTGCCTATGTAATTTATTTTTATTGCTGTTAAGAAAAATCTAAAGTAAAATGAAGAAACTATTATCGATTAATTATTCTGACGGGGCATTCAATTTTGCCATGCTGTTGGTACGTTTGGTGTTTGGCATTTTGATCATGAACCACGGTTATGGTAAACTCATACATTTTGGTGATTGGCACAATAGCTTTATGAATTTTATGGGCTTAGGAAGCACCATATCGCTTGCACTCGTAATTTTTGCAGAATTCTTTTGTGGCTTGTTCGTTATCATCGGGCTTTTTACAAGGTTGTCCGTTATACCTATCATAATAGTAATGATCGTTGCTATTGTTAAAGCGCACCACAACGCCATATTTGGTGATGCACAGCCTGCCACTTTATTTTTAACAGCCTTTCTTGTGCTATTATTTGTTGGCCCGGGAAAAGTTAGCGTCGATAGCATGATAGGGTAACTCGCTAAATATGCTTACTTACTAATACTAATTACCACCAATGTTCATCACCGAAACAAAGATCCGCGTCCATTATGCGCTGACAGATCAAATGGGCGTGGTCTATCATGGCCACTATGCACAATTTTTTGAGATTGGAAGAGTAGAAGCTTTCAGGCAAATAGGCTGTTTGTATAAAGACATCGAAGCAATGGGTGTAATTATGCCGGTAGTTGATATCAGTAGCCGTTTTTTGCGACCAGCTAAGTATGATGACCTGCTAACTGTAAAAACATTTTTGAAAGAATTGCCACAAAACCACAAAGTAGTTTTCTATAGCGAGATCTTTAATGAAGAAGGCGAGCTGCTGACCACGGGAAATGTAACGCTTTACTGCATTGAATCAAAAACGATGAAACGCTGTGATATGCCATTGGAGCTAAAAGAAAAGCTATCTCCTTTTTTTAAGTAAAAATCCAAAAAGCAAATCCCAAATTCCAAGACCGGAATTTTTGAATTTGTTTTTTGGACTTTGTTATTTGAATTTTACCCGTCTATTGATCTGCCAGTGCGTCGTTCCCTTTATTCTGCAGGTTTAAATGCACTTCATAAGCACCTCCTGCATTGGTTAGTTCTACCTGCGCAACAAATTGTGCATACTGTTCGTCCATTGCTTCTAAACGCAAAGTGCTGATAGCAAAATTTACATTATCCTTCGGCATTTCAAGATCACCCACAAAATTCAGGTAGCTTTTATCTACCCATTTGATACTAGAGTGCTTTACCAGCCTGAATAAGCTTTTGTATTCTGCCAAAGCAGCGTCAAAATCATCGCCTTCATACATAATTGCCTGCCAGCTTGAGGTCGTATCTACCCTTGAATTAAAACGGTATATAACACAATGAGAAGCACCCGGTAAGGTTACTTTTGAATTATACACGCGTACATCAGTTTGGGTTTGAGCAGGTAAATTGGTCCCCTCAATGTTTTTGTAATCAAATTTAAAATCCGTTACTGCCTTGGTTAAAGAATCGGCAAATGGATTTGAAGGCGTAATTGTTTTATAAAATTGTGCCTCAGAAATGCTACAGCATAGCATACATACCAACGTAAGTAGAGTTATCTTTTTCATCGTTTCATATTTAAAATGCAAAATAAACCATTGATTAATATCGGTCTATATCAAGTTTTCAACTTATTAACATTTTTTCAATAATCGCGCAGGAACCATAAATTTGACCTATACTTTCATTTTTATACAATTCATAACGATCATGGCATATTGGCTAATAAAATCAGAACCTGCTGTATACAGTTGGGACCAGTTTGTAAAAGACAAACAAACTTTTTGGGACGGCGTTCGCAACTATGCGGCCCGCAATAATTTACGGGCAATGAAGAAAGGAGAGGAGGTTTTATTCTACCACAGCAATGAAGGAGTGGAGATCGTTGGTATTGCAAAAGTGGCCAAAGAAGCTTACCAGGATCCAACTACAGAAGATACGGCATGGTTAGTGGCAGACTTTAAGCCATTCAAAAAATTGAAAAAGCCGGTAACCCTGGTACAGGTAAAGGCTGATAAACGTTTGGCAAATATGGATCTTGTTCGCCTGGGGCGATTGTCTGTACAAACAGTAAAACCGGAAGAATGGGCCATCATTATGGAAATGGCAGGAGAGAAATAAATCACAAAAAACAATAAATCAAAAAACAATCATTATGCTTGTTTTTTGATTTATTGTTTTTTGTGAATTTTAATTACCCCCAGGTGATTTTGGTTTTGGCCTGTTGACATTAAATGCACGCGAAATATTGAAACCAAAGTAAATATTGCCATCACCCCAATCGCCCGTGCTTTGATCAACACCATGTATTGATTGCGCAACATATTGGGTTTGAGACATACTTTGTGAATTACTAAATACCAATTGGAACACATGGCCCCCGGTTTCGATACCCCAGCCAAATGAAAATGAATTATGTGTTTTTTGGGAAACGATCTGTCCGTCAGGTAAATAATTATATTCAGCTTCGATACTCATGCGCTTTGTAAATTTTATCCTGGCGCCTGCACCAATCGCAAACACATCATTTTTATCTTGTTTAGTTGCTACTAAATTATAATGCAGGTAGGTTGGTGCTAACTGAATAGATATATTCCTGTTGAATTTTCTTGCGATCAATAATTGGGCTGAGTACGCCGTTCTGTTGCCAATATTTAAAAAAGAATCATCAGGGCTTTTTTGTGTGTAAACAGCGGCATAAGCAATGGCACTTACTGTCACAGGCATACTATTGTTATCAGCTGTTTGTCTTAAAACTTTATACTTTAAATACCCGTCAAATGTTTTTAGATAGGAGCTGCGGCCAACACCAACGGTTAAACGATTGGTGATCCCGTAATCAAGTCCCAAACGCAAAGTGGCATTATCTAATCCATACAAATTATACGAACCGCCGGTAGGCCCATTGATCTCTCCGAACCTATGTTGTATCTCAAAGTTCAACATGCCTTTTCCTTCACCTTCAACCGTCTGCATATTTACAATGTAAATGGCTTTAAATGTTCCGGTAACATAAGAAGTTTTTTTATCGACCTGCATAGAATCATCCAGCTTTGAAAGCAGGGTAGAATCCTGTGCATATACTTGTTGTAAGCCTACCGACAAGGCGATAATGCAAATAATTTTTTTAATAGACATATTGATTAGATTAGTGAGTGGTATAATTAGCTTTTACAGTTACGGTCAATTCTTTGGCGATATTATCCCTTACTACAGAAGGCACCGATATATTATAATCTTCAGGCTTGATCTTGAATTCGGCTGTGCCTGATAATTTACCATCTTTAACTTCTAATGTTGCAGGCAGCTCAATTGGCTTTGTAACGCCGTGTAATGTAAGATTTCCTTTGACCATTATTTTATACGTGCCATCTTTATTTAAAGTAACATCCCCTGTATATGCACCGCTAAAAACTGCTTTAGGATATTTATCGCTTTCAACATAGTTCTCATTAAAGTGATCCTGCATTAGTTGTTTTTTGAAAATAAAGCTTTTCAGTAGCAGGCTGAATGCCATATTTTTCTTACTGGCATCAATAATAGAATACACCTGGTTATTATCTGCCGTAATATCTTCTAAAGCAGCTTTAGAATAAAAATTTATATACGCATTTCTTGTAGAATATAATTGTGCATGAGTAGAAGAAGCGATGCCTGCAATCAGAAAAAAAAGGATAATGATCTTTTTCATTTTATAAGGTTTGATGGTTAATTATTTTGAGCGCCGTTCTGCACCCAATCGAGAAATACATTCAAGTCACAATCAGATAATTTGGGCATACCATATGGCATCGGTACAAAACCCGGAGCATGAAAAAGGTCGCCTAATAACTTGCTATTGTCTGCATATAATTTAAGGTTATCATAGGTTGCCAGGTTTATGCCTCCGCTACCGGCAGTATTCGCATCACCATGACAATAGTAACAATGCAGCTTCATCAACGGTACGATATTCTCATTGTATTTCATATTAACAGTATCGTTGTCACATGTTGTTGCAGATTGACCGGTAATTGTTTCGACATTGTTTTTAGAACAGCCGATTGACAACAAGATCACAAGGGCAACAAGAATTCCGGTTATCAGTAGAGTGTTTTTCATTTATAATTTTTTGGTACTTGTTTTTATTCTACGCCACAATCTACAAGACTTACATCCATTAAAAATCCTGTGCACTTACCTTTTATAGTGATATTGCTTCCGATGGCCGGATAAGGAGTAGTTGTTCCTTTTTCGTGCGGAAACATCTGGCAACTTATGCCACCACCTGTTTTTTGCGGAGACAATTCTAAGATATCAATTTCACCATTATGATCAATTGCAGCCAATACACCTTTTACTTCAATTACTTTCCCCAAATACATTGAGTCTGCTTTGTGTTCATTCTGGGCATATTGTTGGTATAATGTATCTGCAATGACCGAACTAGAGGCTGTTTCTAATGCAGCACTTCCGTGCGGCTTATTGTATAAATAATAACCAAACCAACCACCCGCACCAATAAGAACAATGGCTGCAATGACTAATATTATTTTCGTATTCATGTTGGTATGTTATTGAACATAATGTATATACGCAGCTTTTGTTGTGTTGGTTGCCACCATAAAATAATAATCCTGTTTATAAAAAAGACAGTCTGAAATGGACTGTCTTAATTTATTACAAGTTTTATAGGTTTTATGGAGCCTGAACTACCTGTGATCTTAATGTTTCAACAAGCGCACCAACACTGCCTATTAAATTTGCAGGAACATGATTTTGGTTAGCACCTGTTACAAGATCATCCACGAATGCATCAAAATCAGCATCGGTTGCCTTACCATTCATTCTTGAATTCGTGGCAGGATTGTGTGCATCTGTCATACTTAATCCATCGTAAGTATAATCTTTAGCGCCGGTTCCAATAGATACAAAGTTTGTCAAATTTCTAAGTAATTCATTAAAGCCTGTATAATTAGCTGGCGTAGCTGATACTTCAGCCAGTAGCACCTGAAAATGACTGTTGATCCTGCTATCTCCAGCGATAACAAAAATTGTACTGTCTAATACTGAACGAATTGCTAAATGTCCTGCTTCAATTTTTGTAGTTGTATCAGTAGGATCTGTTACCAGCGTTGTTCCCCCTAATGAATCATATAAAGTAGGTTTTGCAGCTGTAGAGCTGCTTTTTTTGCAAGATGACATTGACAATGCTGCTAGCATTGCCACCGCCATAATAGCCACTGCGGATAAAATTTTTACTCTTTTCATAATGTTGTTTTTGTTTTTAGATTAGATTGATATTAAAATACATGTTTGATAAAACTGTAAAACTTGTACGTTGTTGATGATGACATAGGGCATCCCCCGGCTATAGCTGCTTCGGTTGGAACAAAGCGTTCTGCTTTGTAGTTATTAACAGATTTAAAATCAGCTACAATTTTGTTGGCGCTGGTTTGGGCAGGAAAAAAGGTAAAGACCACAATATCATTTTTTGGATTGCATAACACGTGATCAATACCTTTTTGTTGGTACAGCCATGCAGTTATTTTTACTGAATCATTGCCTGTAAGGTCTTGCTTAAAATCAATGCGGGCCATCGCTCTGGTATGTGCATTAATAGGCTGTGGCCTTGTTACGATGTAAATATGTACGCATAATACAACTACTAATAAAAGCATAATGGAACCTGTCCATTTTGCTGTTTTTTTGAATGTTTTCTTTGTCATAAATTGATATTGAATAATTGATGGATGATTGGGTTCCTTAACAAATACGACAATTCTATGACAATAGATTTTGGTGGTACCCTATAAAGTCGAAACCGCATAACCAGATAATTCGCATACCCAATACGGTAAGCAATTACATTTGAAAAAAAGAGAAAAAAAATAATGAAAAAACACATCGTTGTATTGACCGGAGCAGGTATAAGCGCTGAAAGCGGCTTACAAACTTTCCGTGATAGCGATGGCTTATGGATGGGTTATGATGTATATGAAGTGGCCTCACCAGGAGGTTGGAATAAGAACCCCGAATTAGTGCTGGATTTTTATAATATGCGCAGAAAAGATGTGGCAGCTGCTGCACCCAATAAAGCGCATATGGATCTGGCAGCATTAGAAAGGGATTTTGATGTAACGATCATCACACAAAATATAGACGACCTGCACGAAAGGGCCGGCTCAACAAAAGTATTGCACTTGCATGGTGAGATATTTAAGATGCGTAGTGTCGCAAACGAAAGAAATCTGTTTGAAATAAGAGGCGATATCAAATTAGGCGATACAGCTGCCGATGGAGCACAATTACGCCCGCATATTGTTTGGTTTGATGAGCCAGTTCCTTTGATCGAAGAGGCTGCTGCAATTGTAGCAACGGCTGATATTTTTATCTTGGTAGGGTCATCCCTGCAAGTTTATCCTGCAGCGGGTTTATTGGGTTATTTGCCGCCAGATGTCCCAAAATATATCATTGATAAAAAGATACCACAGCTGAGCACAAGACCAAATTTATACTTCATTGAAAAACCAGCAACCGAAGGTGTGGAGATAGTAAAAAAATTGCTGATTGTTGATGTATGATTGCTGATTTTTGGAGAACAGGCGCTAAAATTCATCTTAAAATCAGACTTCAGCGATCATATATCAGCAATTAAAAATCTTCTCCACAAATGCGTAAAAAATGTGTAAAAGTAACCCTCCAAAAGCACCATTTTAACAAGGAAAAACAGCAGTAAATCGTTATTTTCGCTACCTATAAAATTATATGGAAAACAACGTAGCTAATGAAGGCGGAAACGCCAATAACAGGGGTAGGATTATCCCTGTAAATATTGAAGAGCAAATGAAAACATCGTACATCGATTATTCGATGAGTGTGATCGTTGGACGTGCACTTCCGGATGTTAGAGATGGTTTAAAACCGGTACATCGCCGTGTGTTATATGGTATGACCGAACTGGCCAACTATAGCAACCGCCCCTACAAAAAATCTGCCCGTATCGTTGGTGAAGTAATGGGTAAGTATCACCCGCATGGTGATGCCTCTATTTACGATACCATGGTTCGTATGGCACAAGACTGGGCCATGCGTTATAAAATGGTTGATGGTCAGGGTAACTTTGGTAGTCAGGATGGAGATCCACCCGCTGCCATGCGATATACCGAGGTTCGCCTGCAAAAGTTTGCAGAAGCCATGATGGATGATATCGAAAAAGAAACAGTCGATTTTCAATTGAACTTCGATGATTCTTTAAAAGAACCAACCGTACTTCCTACAAGGATCCCTCAGTTATTATTGAATGGCGCCAGTGGTATTGCCGTAGGTATGGCAACGAATATGATGCCGCATAATTTAAATGAAGTGATCGATGGCTGTGTAGCGTATATCGATAACCGTGATATCACTATTGATGAACTGATCACTTTTGTAAAAGGTCCTGATTTTCCTACAGGAGGCGTTATATATGGCTTTGAAGGCATTAAAGCCGGTTTCCATACAGGCCGTGGCCGCGTAGTATTGCGTGGTAAAGCAAATGTTGAAACAGACGCCAAAGGCAGAGAAAAGATCGTTATCACTGAAATTCCTTACCAGGTTAACCGTGATACGCTAACACAAAAGATCGGCGACCTCATCAATGATAAAGTAATTGAAGGCATCAGCGATGTCAATAATGAAAGCAATAATAAAGAAGGTACAAGAATAGTTGTTGAGCTGAAGAAAGATACGGTGGCACAAGTTATCATTAACCAGTTGTTTAAACATACTGAGTTGCAGACTTCTTATGGTATCAATAATGTGGCACTTGTTAAAGGCAGACCAAAGATCCTGAATTTAAAAGACCTTATCAGTGAGTTCGTCGAATTCAGGCACGAGGTTGTTGTGCGCAGAACACAATACGAATTACGCAAAGCACAGGAAAGAGCGCATATTTTAGAAGGATATATTATCGCCTTGGATAATTTAGATGCAGTGATCGCTTTGATCCGTAATTCATCTACGCCTAACCTGGCGCAGGATGGCTTGATGAGTAATTTCGGTATGTCTGAGATCCAGGCTAAAGCTGTTCTTGAAATGCGTTTACAACGTTTAACAGGAATGGAGATCGATAAGATCCGTGAAGAACATGCAGAGATCATGAAATTGATAGACCACTTAAAAGAAATATTAGCCAACGAACCTTTGCGCTACCAGATCATCAAAGATGAATTGGCTGAAGTAAAAGAAAAATTCGGCGACGAACGTAAAACCGAGATCACGTACATGGATGATGAGATCAATATGCTTGATCTGATCGAAGAAGAAGATGTAGTGGTTACGATCTCTCATTTGGGTTATATCAAACGTACTTCTGCAGATGAATACCGTTCACAACGCAGGGGCGGACGCGGTGCAAAAGGCAGCAGCACCAGACAGGAAGATTATATCGAACATTTATTTGTAGCATCAACGCACCATACTTTATTGTTCTTTACAGAAAAGGGCAGGTGCTTCTGGCTAAAAGTATATACTATTCCTGAAGGCGATAAAACCAGCAAGGGGCGTGCATTACAAAATATGATACAAATACCGCCTGATGATAAAGTAAGGGCAATTATCGATATTAAGAACTTCGACGATGAAGTATATGTCAAGAACCATTACATTGTTCTATGTACCAAACAGGGTATTATCAAGAAAACGGACCTGGAAGATTTCAGCAGGCCAAGACAAAATGGTATCAACGCAATTAATATCCAGGATGGTGATCAGTTACTGGAAGCTAAATTAACGGATGGTAATTGTGAGATCATGCTGGCGGTGAAAAGCGGTAGGGCAATCCGTTTCCCTGAAGAAAAAGTACGTTCTACCGGCCGTGGTGGTATTGGGGTATATGGTATTGAAGTGGATGATGCCAACGACGAGGTAGTAGGAATGGTTTGTGTGAACAGGGAAGATAAAACACGTACCATATTAGTGGTGAGTGAAAAAGGATATGGCAAACGCACCTTCATGGATGATCCTGAAACAGGAGAAGCTAATTACCGTGTAACCAATCGTGGTGGTAAGGGTGTTAAAACGATCAATGTAACAGATAAGACCGGTTCATTGGTTGGCTTATTAGATGTAACGGAGAAAGAAGACCTGATGATCAGCTGTGTAAGCGGTGTTACTATCCGTATGAGTGTAGCAAGTGTGAGTGAACAGGGCAGGGCTACACAGGGCGTTAAATTGATAAAGGTTGATGATGGTGATGAAATTGCAGCAATTACTAAGCTCGATGAAAAAGAAGAAGAGATCGAAAGCGTAGTAGAAGCACACGCACATCCTACAGAACCAGCAGATTCAACTGATACAGCGGCTCCTGAAGCTGATGCAGAAGAAACTCCTACAGAAGAATAAAAAATTGATACTAACAAAAAAGGCTACCAATTGGTAGCCTTTTTTGTTACTGTACATCTCTAATTTATAAGGAAAGGGCTGTAAAAACAGCCCTCGTCTCTAACTTTATTTACCCGAACTAACAGAGTAATAATACCACAATATCGGGCTAAATAAAGTTTATATAAGAAGAAAACAAACTCATATTAAGGTGTTTTTCTTCTCATAAAAACTATTAACTGGGTTACTTTACAAATGATCCCTAACACTATGAATTAAACAAAACAGTATTGTAATAAAGGACCGTGGTGAAAACTATGGTCCTTTTTTTGCTATAGAACCCATATTGCATAATAAATGCAGGGCATTTTATATAAGTAGATAAAAAAACACCGCTATGTTTTACAATTATCCCGAAAACAATATTGTCGATACAGACATAAAAGATAGTCTGACGAGACAGGAAGAAGCTTATCTTAATTCTTATGAATACAAACGTATTTTCCGGCAAAAGAACTGGCTGGTAGTAGGATTGATCATGACCTGGCTGGCCCTTATACTGGTATGTGTTCTCACTTAGCAAGGTTTATTATTGCGCTTTTATTTAAAATAGCTACTTATTTTGCTTTCTAAAAAAAGAAAGTCACTATATATTAGGTTATTAACTATCTTTTTTTTATATTAGAGTAATAAATATCCTAAACACTATGAAAAGCCGCCAAAGAACAACATTTTTATAGAAGGGCCTTAGATAAAACTAAGGTCCTTTTGTATTTTTATTGTGGTCGGTTTATTTAATCCAAGATCGAGCTGTAATGAAAGCCACATTCATTCTACTATTCGTATTACCATTGCTGTCTGATGCCCAGGACTGCGAAACCCTATTAAAAAAATGCACTAACAATACCAAAGACACTATATTATGTTGGCCCGCCCCATTGTGGTACTGGCAAAAGACAGGTTGGCACTACCGAGGCCGAACAATTCAGGCTGTCTGCTAAATGCCTTTTTAATAAATAAATGGATATTGGAATTAACCGGGCAGCGCAATGATAACAAACAGGGTCTATATAAATGTTGACGTTTATAGATTTTTAAAAGTAACCGAGCTATAGTTTCTACTATGGCTCTTTTTTATTTTGTGTTGAAAATGAGTGGGAACGGCTGGTTACAGGTTTGTAGTAATTCAACTACATGATAAAAAAAAGGAGAATATTAATAATGTTTAAACACTAATATTTGGTAATATAAAATGTTTCCCTTATTTTAGTAAAACATTATTCCTAACACTACGAAACATTACCAAATAGAATTCATTATAAAAGGGGTTGTAGTTATGCTACGATCCCTTTTTATTTAGTTGATCTTCTTAAAAAAATTCAAAAAAATAAGTAGCTGGCATTGATCTATAAGCCGGGCAGTAGAAACTACAGCCCGGCTTAATATTGGGTAAATAATTTTATAGCAACGAATTAAAAACGGGCAGGGGTAATGCCATTATTTACATATACTTCAGAGAAATAAGAAAGGTTGGGTACACTGCAAAATATATGCGTAAAAGCATACACGTTGCACTAGTAGATATCGATCAATTTGCTTACAACTAAAATGGGTACTAAGCAATCATTGTAAACAATAATATTTATTTTTGTATAAGTTTTCATAGGGTACGGATTAAAAACGGGCAGGAGTTTCTACTTCAAGCCTTATTTTTTTTCTCTGCGATATTTTACAATGTTCACCCTAATTTGTTCCCACATTAAAATTGCCGTTTGTTACAACAAGTTTTGCTTGTGTCGAATCGCCATTCACATAAATATTTTCTGCAAATGTTCCTATTGCTAATTTGTTGATCAAGGTTATTGCATTGACCGGTAAGTAGGTTAAAGGAACAGTTGAATAACTCACAGCAGAATGAGCAGGCCTAAAATTAATTGAGCCGCTATGTAAGTCGCTCCCCGTCTCAAGTGTAAGTATAACGCGGCTTTGAATACTATCCGTAGTATCTGAACCAGCATAACCTATGACCGTAAAAGGGGTAGTAGCCGTGTACAACGAATCATAGAAAGGGAATGTGTAATTAACACCATTGATAGTGGCAGAAAATGTATTGATATGTGGCCCATCAATGGAAGATCGTTTAGCACAAGAAGATAAAAATACAAGGCATAGAAATACAAATACTAGTGTAGAAATTTTCATATATCGCAAGTTTTTAGTTAGGACTACTAAGTTAATTAATACTTATCAAAATATAAAAAAAAGGACTGTAGAAACAGCCCTCGTCCAAAACTTGCTTGCATACGATATACGTAGTAAGTACCGGCTTGCAATATCTGTATTAAGTTAATATTTTAAAGAAGAAAATCACCTGTATAATAAGAGGGTTTTCTTATAATTATAAACGCTATGGGAATTGTATCAGTCAGGTATCGGCAATAAAAAAGAACTGTAGAAACAGTTCTAGAGATTGCTATAAAGATTGTACTATATGAGCTACATAAACGCCCTTTTGAAGAAATTATTTCATGCCATAACATTTAGTTGTACCCATTCTCTATATTGCAAAGAATGACAGAAGAAGATAATATTATTGAACAGATCATCACCTTTCTTACGGAAGAAGCAGTAGGAGATATCCGCTATACTATAAAGGACAGACAAATGGCAGCATTCATTTTAGCTGCTTGTTTTATAGACCTTTTAGGCGCTTACCGGTATAATATTTCTAAGAACAGGAAAAGATGGGCCGCTATCATAGATAATTACATGTATCCTGGTAAAGGAAAAATACTGTTCACAACTTTAAGAAGCGATCTCGTCCACAATTATTCCCTGCAACAGTTTCAGGTTGTAAAAAATGAATTGCTTACAGATAAGCACCCCGAAAACGCCATCAGCCTGCTGACATTTTTTAATGACCTGGAAATTGCTTTTAATACGATCATTATTGAATTGAGAACACCGGGCTCTGATGCCAGGAAAAATGCCCTGGCATGGGATAAAAAATATCCTATCATCAAATAAAGCGAGAGCGAAAAAACAAGGTTTAATGACGACTTGCCTTCCTTTAAACAAAAAAGAACTGTAAAAACAGTTCAATTAGATAGATTGTTATAAAGATTAATACCGAGGATGTATAAACGCTTTTATTTGAAATTTATTGTATATGGACAAAAAATAGTGCTAAAGATCAGCGCCCGGGCTTTAAAAGACAATAAATATTAATCCTTATCCAGAAAATTTTTTGCGAAAATGTAACCAATTGCTACAGAGCTGGCCATTAGAGTTATCGTAATCATAGTAAAGAGTTTTATGATTAATAAATAAGATCCTACTTACATATACGATAATTAGTAAGAAAAGGTTGGGGTAAACAAAAGCCCAATAAAAATTATTGGGCTTTTGAGCGAATATGATTTCGCAAAATAAATAGCTTTTTTATTAAGGTTGAGGCAGGTTGCCAATAATGATCTGTATTCCAAATGGTCCGCCTTCTCTGTACACTGATACGCCATTAAAAGGATCTCCTAAAGATTGTCCATGACTACCTACACGAAATCCGTTAGCGTTCAAATAATTTTCTACCTGTATAGCTGCTGTACTTCCGTTGCTGCCCTGCATTAACATGATACCGACAACAGAGTCGGTAGCAGATACCTGCTTGCTGATAACCATTTGTAATAATCTTTTCAGATCCACATTTGATAATAAGACCTGCTTGCCATTACCATCTCCAATACCCAGGTTATTAGCATTCCCATCAATTATATGAATGCTTCCTGATGGTAAACTGTCAATCGATAGGGTAGGTAAATTCGTTGAAGCCGTTCTGCTAAAACAATTTTGTGCGGTAATAGTAAACATTGCAATCGATGCAATTAGTGCTAGTTTCTTCATATAGTTAGTTGTTTTTATACAGCTAAACTAAGGCCTTTATTTGATACGGGCAATATTATTTACTGCCAATTTATCATAAAATTATTTAAGATATTGTGTTTAAACAGGTAGACTGTAGGCGGGAACCCGTACCCCTTTCTCATTGTGTAGCTTAGATAATAATTATTTTATCTTTCAATATAAAATTCAGTAAATGTTTGCGATAATTTAGAGCCGTTAATAGTTTGAGAAAGGGCTATTGTATCGCCAACCGGGAGTAAAAGTTTATACTCAAACGTATCAGCAACCGAAGGCAATAATGGAATAAATAAACTGCCATTGTCATAAATAAAATTATAATGACCTCTCGTAACAGTAGCAGGTGTTATTGTATAATCTGTATAAACCAGGCTATCGAAAGCAGGAGTCGAATAACTATGCTGGGAATGGATAGAAAAGTTAGTGTCAAAAGTAGTGATAGTGTATGGGTCGGTAGATGAATCTGTAGTTACCTCATGAAGACCAGCGTAATCCCATGGGCTAGAGAATTGAGAAGGAAAGGGCACAAATAAACCTCCCTTTAAAGGCCCGCAGGAAGTAAATAGCATACTTAGTATAAAAAATATAATTAAACCATTTATTACTTCTCTCATAATTAAAGTTTTAGTAATTATATATACTACTAAAACATAGAAAAGGTTGGTTAAAAAGAGAGGGCTGTATAAGCAGCCCTCGTTATTGTTTAATTGTCTAATTCTGAAAGAATATAAACTAACTACTTATTCAATATCAAATAGGGTGCCCTATTTCCATTTAAAGGAAAACAGCAGATCAAATGGTGTTTTCCTTTAAATGGACAATATAACCAGTCTTATATTGTACAATACTGTTTACGATCGAAAAAGCATTTGAAGTAAAGGAACATTATACCTCCTTATTAAGAGGTTTACCTTTAGTTAAGAATCTAAAAGTTCCCATTTGCGCATTATTTATTGCCCGGAAAGAAAAGGCAGACGAGGTATCATTAAGGCTGGTAGAGCTCGGTTTTGATGAAACAAAATTGCTTACACTGAGCGATCAAGAAAGCAATTACGGAGTATACGTTTATAGTTATGATGGCATAAATGTTTTCTACTACGAATTAGATGCTTACCTGATTGCGAATGGAATTGCTCAATACTCAATATTATAGAGGACCTACAGATCCATTTTATTGAGTCAGGAGATTAATTGAAGTCGGGGAGAGCCGATTAGACGCCCCCCCATTAGCACTACTTACGCAAGCTCTTTGCAATTTTATATACGATCCAAAATAGCAATAGCCCACAAATGATATCAAAGGATTTGATAAAAACAGATTCGCCTGAACCTTCAGGTGATATTGATTGATAGATAAGATAACCAATCATATTAAATATACCTGGTCGCATTACAAGAAATAAAAAAATCAATGTCGCAATAGCAGCAATTATAAGAGAGATTGCTTTGGTTTTCATTTCGACAATAACAAAATTAAATAGGGTTAAGAATTGTATGTTAGTCGGGAGAGTGTACATTTCTGATCACTAAGATAATTAAATAAGGTAATTAAAAAAATATTGGGGGGAATAATTGAATAATACTGGAGAATTTTTTGTGAGTGACAGCTGATCCTTCTCCATAAAATAAAAGAAAGGGCTGTATATGCAGCCCTTTGATTATAATAATCTCTTGGAGAAGGTATGTAAAAACATCCCTCGTCTATAACTCTATTGACCTCCTATGGGAGTCAAGACAAATGTAAAACATATATAGCACGTTGTGCTACTAAACAACATTAACTGCCCTATGGAGCATTCAAACAGGTCTATTAGGCTAGAAGGTACCCAAACTAAGTTCGGATAGAGAAATAAAAAGGATAGCTAAAAAATAGGTGAGAGGCGAAGCTTACGCTATTATTTCCATCTTACTACTATCGCTAAGCTTTATTGGAGTAACCTTGGCATTAAAAAATATGTGTTACTTCCTTTGATCATAACGTCTTTAATTAATAGCAAAAAATTTAATAGGGTTAAGGAGTAAGATATGAGTGTTAGTCGGGATAAACTTATTTTCAGGAGTAAGATAATCTATAGTACAAAATTGTAGAGCAAATATGTGAATGATGTAACTATATTATAAAATTGTGTAAGAGAATTATAATTGATACGCCTACATTTGAATGTCGCTAAAGAAAGAAAAGGGTGTTGAAACACCACGTAATTATCCAGGTATGCTAAAAATTGAAACCAAATATTACATTTATAATCGCAAGCAATTGCTTAAAAAGTACAGCAATAAATTCATTGTAATAAAAGGTAAGAAAGTGATTGGTAGTTATGATTCTCACAAAGAAGCTGTTAGCAACACAATTAATATAGAGGAATTAGGCACATTTATTATTGAGCATTGTGAAGAATTAAATAAGATAGGATAGGAGAACTAATTATTCTTTATCGTCATTCTTAGCTTCTTCCCAACTTATAAATCCTTCTTTCCATGTATATTCATCAATAGTCCAATCTTCTAAATGGAAGCATTCAATAGGATGTTTATTATATCCCGGTAAGTCTTTTAGCTCTTCAATCACTTTCAAAGCTTTTTCCATAGAAGAAAATACACCAATAAATTTTACTTCTTCGATTTCATCTTGCTCGTATACATGGTTTAATAAGTAAACTTTTTCCATTTTATTTTTTTTATAGGATAACTGATCAGGGATTATCGTTATCCTGCCTGTATATACTGCTAAATACAGAAAAGGTTGGGTCCAAAGAAAGGGCTGTATATGCAGCCCTTTGATAAATAATCTCTAAAAAAAGAAGACTGTAGAAACAGTCCTCTGTAAAATCTAATTTATTAACCCTTAGATATGAGTTGCAAATGTCTTTAACTGATCTTTCTTTTACAAGAGATAGATCATGTCGTAATGTGATTCTCGTCAGTTTATTATACAAGAAAGTTCGATGTATGTTACTTTGGCCTGTGACAGTGGGAAATAAATCTATTTAATAAGAAGATGATCTTCGGCATTACTTTCTAAATAGTAGGAAAGCGGAGCCTAGCATAAAAACTACAAGAAATCCTTTCCATATGGATAATACTTTATTGCAGATAAAGCAATCATTCAATACCGGCATAGCTAATACACATGCAAAAAATAATAATATTACTAACAAACCTGCAACGCTTTTTTTCTGAAATTCTGTAAGAAATACTTCTCTAAAGGGTACTATATTAATTGCCCAAAATAAAAGAGGGTTAAAGTTTTCACCTTAACCCAACTCTTAACCGCCTATATTTAAAAGCAGGTCAGTAATCCCTGCAAACTGTTATATAAGAGAGGTCTGTAGAAACAGACCTCTGAAGAAGATTAAATTGCTTAACCATATTATTGCTATACTGCTTATCAATAAACAAAGCGAGTGCCAATAACAAATAAGTACCCGAACTAATATTTTTTGCGAGTTGAAAACGAGTCTCCTTTTCGAGAGCGATAGGGAATTCCCTTCGCACTATTTATTCTTGTTCCTCATCATTAAAATAAAAAAGATAATAATAGGAGAGATAATAATGCAGAAGAATATTATTGTCATTATAACAAACGGAACTGAACTTGTAGCATCATTCATGCTGAGAAAGACAGGTTTCATAAAAATAATTAAATAGGATAGGAGGGCTGATTAAGCTCCTGGTTGTAAGGGAGAAAGATAATAGCTGAAAAATAATATAAATTCTACGATAAATAATATTAAAAATCCGATACCAATAAGTTTTAGCTTTTAAAAGTTCAAAAATATTCCTCCTGTGATCAATACTAATAGAGGATAGAGAATATCTAAAATTATATTTATAGGCATACTCCCTTCCATCATTATGTCATCTTTATGGCCGATATATTTACCTATTATTATTTGTATTCCTAAGGGCAATACAGTATAAAGTATAACAATAAGAACAGATCGTATTTTCTCAAAAATTGACATCTGTATTTCTTAATTAAATAGTATAACTGATTAATCCGATCCGCATTTAAAAATCACTTGACAATCCAAAAAGTCTTTCTCCTTTATAAAAAATATTAACTAGAATCGTTACAATGATAGTTACAATCCATTCTCTTATTAAATAATAATCTATGATTGAAAACCTATTCTTATCGTTTACGTAGGCGTTAGCTATAATTAAAGAAACTGCTACTAACATGACCGAATAAGATATTATTATGATCCATCCTGTAATTTTTTTGTTCGATGGAGCAATGAATTTTACTGTACCCATAAAAACAATATCGGAAAGCGAACTCCACAATAATGGCAACCTGATTATATATTTTGAAAAATACGTAACTATTTTTTCAATAAATCCTTCCGAATAAAGAACAGCTCTGGATAATAAATACGCTACAGGAATAAAAAATATCCATCTTAACCAATATATAGTGCGATTATGTTTATGCTTATATGCAAAGTCATTTTCATTAAGTAAATCGCTCATAAAAAAGTTTCAACTAAGATAGAAATAAAAAAAGCAAGAGAGTATAACTGATAAAATAGTTTAATATTTACCAGTTTAAATTCCAAATAGCACTTAATTGATTTATAGAAATAACAAGTGGTAATAATATAGAAAGGATAAGCTTCTTGGCATTATTAAAAGTTAAAATCTTATAGTTTGTAGATGTTTTATCTTCATCATAGTTTATTCTGAAAGCCCTGCTAAAAACAAACTTATAAAAATACCAGGCTGGAAATTGAAAGTAGCTAAATAGAATAAGGAACAGAATGTCCTGGTTTGAAAGAGAATTGAAAATATGATATTCATAGTTTACTCCCAATATAGCGACACTTAGCAATAGAATAAAAAGAATAGGTAACAATTTGAATTTAAGACTCAAATAAAAATGAATATAAACGTAACAGTTTAACCCAAGTAAAAAGGCAGATAAAAGAATTTTGATAAACATAAGGCTCTTTAATTTTTTACTAAAATACAATAAAAGAAATAGTAGTGGTATAGGTGTTTAATGAAACACTGATTTATAAATCTCTATTAGCGTAGTTACCTTGGTAGAGCTTTTAAATACTACTTAACATAAAATTTTGTTATATGTGTTTTTATAATTCCTTGTAGCCGATGTTGCGATTTTTTAGGGTTTGCCCTTAACAAACAGTATTTAAAACCCTAAAAAATCGCAACATCGGCTACGCCTTAAATTTTGAAAAAATTTAACCACAAAAGAAGATTATAAAAATTCATATAACACCAATATTATGTTTAACCAGCTTAGCCTGTGGGAAGGGAAAAAATTTAATTTAGCGTAGCTTAAATTTTTTTATGTAGCGTGGCGGCTTGCAGAGGGAAGCGCAGGGGCTGTGCGAATTTTCCTTTATTTGTTTTAAAAAAAGCTGCGGAGCATGCGAGTTGAAAACGAGCTCCCTTCGCTACGATAAAAACTAAACGACAACCACATCCTTATTGCCGATAGGCGGTGCTACTGATCGAGCGGAGCGAGGTAGCAATAATAGAGCTGGTATGCCTATCTGCCGAAGGCTAATTTTGATAGGGTGCTTTTTTGCAAGCGCACCATCCGTTTTAGCAATTTTAAACTTACAAGCGATAAAAAATTTAGTTTTTTGCTAATTGGATTTAACATATTATTTTACTGCATAATAATAATTGCTATCTTTGTAAGGTTGTTAAAAACAAAAATCCTTTCGATGTCGAACTCGAAAGGATTTGATAAATGTTTGTTGTTATTAATTGGGCAAAATCGAATGCAAATGTACGTAGCCACTATATAGCTTCCAAATCTTTCTCCACTGTAAAGTGTTTGTTTTACGCAGCCCTGTATGTTCTACAGGTATATTTTCGTAAACGCCAAAAAACAAACAAATGGCAAAACTATCCAACAACACCGTTAACTTTAACGGTAAAACAAAAGAATACACATTTACAGAGATTTACGCTTTAGGAAGCGAGTATCCAGATAAGGCTGGTATCTATGCTTTTACTAAAAGAACTAAAAACGAAAAAGACGAGTACTCACATACTCCCATATATTTCGGTTTAACAGAATCGTTTAAAACAAGATTTTCTAACCATCACAAGGAAAAAGAAATATTAAAACAAGGCGCAAACGCTGTCTGTTTAATGTTCGTTCCAAAGGAATTAGAAAGAGAAGTTTTTGAGAAAGATCTAATCAGCAAAAATAAACCTTGCTGTAACGAAGTTCATGTTTAATATGCGGCAACAGATTCAACAGAAATACCTCGTTTTTTAATTTCCTTTTCAAAGGAGCTTTTCGTAATCCATTTGCATTCAAAATAAACGTCCTTTTTAAAAGGGCGTTTTATTTTTTCTACCATAGCTTTAAATAAGTGCAACATAATAGGAGCTTTAAAAGTCTCCTTCGTTCAACATCTTCGCTACAATCTACCAGACGATACGTTCGCTCGTGGCAGGGGCTTTTTTAAAACAAATAAATGAAAATTCGATGTTGGCCTTGTGAGGCTGGTTAACATAATATTAATTATAGGATAATATATACTAATAATTGACCGCCTGAAATACAGCCCTAATAATTAGCGATATGATAAACAGCTTCAAAAACCAGTTCATAATCAACTAATTACTACCTTAGTTATCAAACTTACATCCTAAAAATGACGCTGTGAAAAGATTAGGCCATTTTATATTGATCATCCTGGTACTGCTTTTTGTATTTGATCCCAGCAGACAAGAAATGAAAAGATTTGCCAGGCATATCACACATATCATTTTTGGGACAACGGATACCGAACCAAGCAATGACCGTTACGGGAATGATTATATACCTGACCAGCCTGGCGCAGATTCAAGCGAAATTCTCCAGGGAATCGATTCAATTGAAAACAATCGGTCTAATTAAGAATGAAGAATGTTTTCATAATTTGAAGGAATTTGTAATTCTTCATTCCTAATTCTTAATTACGTTATATATTTGCTGCAGAATAAAGCAGAATAAACTTAAACCACAAATATCAAGTCATGGCAGAAATCAGCTACAAAACGGAGATCGACAAAAAAGACGAAAACAAATGGTTTTATATCGGTATGGTTGTAATGACACTATGTGCCGTTGGTTTCTGGTTGCTATTGTACTTCTTCTATCTTAGATTAACCTATTAATTTATAGCCTGTTTTGTGATTAATTGGCTTAAAAGGGGCAAATAATGCCTACTTTTGCCGAAATGCAAAACAATACTATTTCTGTAGAAAATATCCTTTCCAGCCTGGAAATTGAAGCGTTGAATCCAATGCAGGTTGCTGCCGGAGACGCCATCAAAACAACGAACGACGTAATTTTACTTTCCTCCACCGGTTCCGGTAAAACGATCGCTTTTTTATTGCCTGTTGTACAGGCACTCGATCCCGCAATTAATAAGGTGCAAACGTTGATATTGGTCCCATCGCGCGAGCTGGCCATGCAAATTGGCGATGTGTTTCGCAAAATGGCGACAGGTTTTAAAGTAACGCTTTGTTACGGCGGACATCTAAGAGAAACTGAAGAAAATAACCTTATCCAGCCACCGGCTGTGATCATTGGTACAGCGGGCCGCGTAGCTGATCATATCCGCCGCAATAATTTTGAGCTGGATCTTATTACCACTTTGGTATTAGATGAATTTGATAAATCATTGGAGCTTGGCTTTAGAGAAGAAATGGCTTTCATTATCGGCTCTTTAAAAAATATTCAAAAACGTATTCTCATCTCTGCTACTGTTGGATTGGAAATTCCGCCTTTTGTACGCATGGGCCCATCGCCCACCAAATTGAATTTTTTATCGGAAGATGACCTGAAAGATAACCTAACGGTAAAAACTGTTTTGTCTGATGACAGGGATAAATCCAACACGCTTTTCAGATTGATCTGTTATTTAGGCAATAAATCGATCATAGTTTTCTGTAACCACAGAGATGCTGTTGAACGTACCAGTAATCTTTTAAAAGAAAAAGGTATCATCAACGAATTTTACCATGGCGGTATGGAGCAACAGGAACGCGACAGCGCTTTATGTAAATTTAAAAATGGTACGGTAAATGTATTGGTTACAACAGACCTGGCATCACGTGGCCTGGATATTCCTGATATCAAATTCATTGTACATTATCATTTACCGGCTACCGAAGAAGTTTTTATTCACCGCAACGGTCGTACAGCCCGTATGGACGCACGTGGTACTGCATTCCTGATATTATCTGAAGAAGAAAAATTACCTAACTATATTGATCCGTCAACAGAACAATTGCAGCTGCCCGAAACATGCGAACTGCCGGAGAAACCAAAATGGTCAACCCTTTTTATCGCCGCAGGCAAAAAAGATAAAGTAAATAAAATAGATATCGTAGGCTTCTTATCTAAACAGGGAAACCTAAAGCAAGATGATATCGGACTAATAGAAGTAAAAGATTTTTTCTCTTTTGTGGCCATAAGAAAAACAAAAGTGAATGTAGTATTGCCGATCATTCAGAAAGAAAAAATAAAAAATAAAAAGGTTAAAATAGATATTGCGAAATAATTGCTGCCGTTTTTTATTTCTGATTGCTGATTTCTGATATATGATTTTTTAAAATCAGCGATCAGAAATCAGCGATCAGAAATTTTTATTATGGAGTAACTTACATTTGCATTCACAGATGGAACTCAGTAACCGCAAAGCATACCACGAATTTTTTTTTGAAGCAAAATATATTGCAGGGCTCGTGCTTGCCGGAACTGAAATAAAAAGCCTGCGTGCAGGCAAAGCCAGCTTTAATGATAGCTATTGCTACTTTGACAGCGGCGAATTGTATGTGAAAAGTCTGCATATTTCCGAATACAGCTTTGGTACCTACAATAACCACGAACCCATGCAGGAACGTAAGCTCCTGCTCAATAAAAGGGAATTACGTAAGCTGGAAGCCAAGACAAAAGAGAAAGGTTATTCCATCATCCCTTTAAAAATATTCCTTACAGAAAAAGGGCTTTTTAAAATGGAGATAGGCCTGGGAAAAGGTAAAAAGATCTACGATAAACGCGAAACGATCAAAGAACGCGATACAGACAGGGATATTAAACGCAAATACGGCATTTAGTTTGATGGTTGAACGTTTACGGTTTGGGGTTTATATTTGGCCTTAACTAATCAACTATCAACTCTTAACTAAATGATAAAAGTCATATTTATCAATGACTTAAAGTGGCAGAAATACGATAAAACATATTAACTTTGTATTGTAATCGATAAGACACCTAACTATCTATCGAGTAAAGACATTTTAGATTAAAACGATGAAGCTGAAGCCTACCAGGATCGAAGTGATGAATTTTCTTGGACAAAAAATCGAGGATATTATAAGCGATTACCTAAAAGAGATCGACACCAACTGGCAACCTGCTGATTTTTTACCTGATAGCTCTCAGGATGATTTTACCACAAATATTAAATTATTACAGGAACAGTGCAGGGAACTGCCCTACGATTATCTAGCCGTTTTAGTAGGCGATGTAATTACGGAAGAAGCGCTACCTACATACGAAAGCTGGTTGATGGAAGTTGACGGCATTACCGGAACGGAACCACAAGGCTGGAGCAAATGGGTTAGAATGTGGACCGCAGAAGAAAACAGGCACGGTGATCTTTTAAATAAATATTTATACTTATCAGGAAGGGTCAATATGAAACAAATGGAGATCAGTACACAACACCTGATCGCTGATGGTTTTGATATTGGCACGGCACATGATCCTTACAAAAATTTTGTATATACTTCTTTCCAGGAATTAGCTACCAATGTTTCTCATCGCCGTACAGCTACTATTGCGAAGCAACATGGCAATAGTCACCTTTCAAAAATGTGTGGTGTAATTGCTTCTGATGAAGCAAGACATGCAAAAGCTTACAAAAACTTTGTTACCCGCATATTTGAGGTTGACCCAAGTGAAATGATGCTGGCTTTTGAATATATGATGAAGAAGAAGATCGTAATGCCCGCACATTTTATGCGCCAGCAAGGTGAATCTATCGGTGCCTCCTATACGCACTTCAGCGATGCAGCTCAGCGATTGGGCGTTTATACAAGTCTTGATTACACAGAGATATTAGAATCATTGATCGTAGACTGGAATATTGCGAATATGAGCGACTTAAATGCTGAAGGAGAAAAAGCGAGAGATTATTTAATGGCGCTCCCTGCAAGGTTTAGAAAAGTTGCTGAAAGATCGGGAATCAAAGCCCCATTGGAGTATCGGTTCAATTGGATCAAGTAGCATTTAATAAGTAATATTCAATATTAAATCTACAATATTACATTACTACGGTCTTCTTATGTTTAAAGCTTGATTGAGGATCCTGAGGATAAGTATTCTTTAGTTTATTGCGGTAGCTTTTAAACAGGCTCATCCAGCGTAATTCCAATACCCCCAGCACTCCTTCTTTTATAATCCCCTTATTCATTTTGCTATCGCCTAATTTACGGTCTACAAAAGTGATCGGCGCTTCGGCTATTTTGAAACCTAATTTCCATGCAGCAAATTTCATCTCTATCTGGAACGCATAGCCGATGAAAGTAATATTATCCAAGTTGATCGTTTCTAATACTTCTCTTCTGTAACAAACAAAACCTGCTGTAGGATCTTTGACCGGCATCCAGGTAATTAACCTGGTGTAAATAGAAGCACCTACAGATAAAGCAATACGATCGAATGGCCAGTTAGCAACTGCCCCACCCTTTACATACCTTGATCCAACGGTAACACCTGCACCTGCTTTACAAGACTGGTATAATTTATCAAGGTCATTAGGGTTATGAGAAAAATCGGCATCCATTTCAAAAATGAATTGATAGCCATGCGCCAAGGCCCAACGAAATCCGTGAATATAGGCAGTGCCCAGGCCTTGTTTGCCACTACGCTCTTCTAAAAATAACTGGCCGGGATATTTGCTGAATAATGATCGCACAATTGCGCCTGTTCCATCGGGTGAACCGTCATCAATGATCAGTACATGGAAACCTTGTTGCAAGCCGATTACCGCACCGATAATACTTTCGATGTTCTCCTTTTCATTATACGTTGGTATGATAACAAGTTTTTCCAATGCCGGGATAATTTTCTGACTACAAATTTACACTAATAAGATTAAGCGTTTTGTAACTTAATGTTAATAGATCTTAGCTATTTTTCAACAATGATTTATTGAGGATCTCTGTTAGTTTTTGTTTAGTGTGTAAAGGAAAATCTCCCTTCATCATCCAATCGTAATACTGAGGCTCAGCTTTCAATACATCCAATACTGGCCTGCCTTTATGTTTGCCAAAATTGAATACTTCAATACCCTTGACATCAAAACAGAACCTGCGGGCATAATCAACGATCTTTTCCTCTCCTATTTTTGCTAAAATAGTCTCTACTGAATTACCCAGGTCGGGATATTTTTTTATCTGTGATAACAATACGTCGATCGTTGCATTTACATCGGCTTCTGCGCTATGTGCCTGCACCAGGTCTTTTTCACAATAGAACTTATACGCTGCCGTTAGTGTACGCGGCTCTTTAGTATAAAAAATATGCTGTACATCTACCATTTTACGTTCGCTTAGATCCACATCCATACCCGCACGTAAAAATTCTTCCATCAACATGGGTATATCAAAACGGTTGCTGTTATAGCCGCCCAGGTCACAACCCTCAATAAATTGCTTTAGTTCGTTACCTGCTTGTTTAAATGTTGGCGCATCTTTTACCATTGCATCAGTGATACCATGTATCTCTACAACAACTGCAGGTATTGTCATTTCAGGATTGATCAGCTTGCGTTTTACCTGCCTTGTACCATCAGGCAATACTTTAATGATGGCTACTTCCACTATCCTGTCTGTTGAAAGGTTAACTCCGGTAGTTTCTAGGTCAATGAATGCAATAGGACGAGTTAACTGTAAGGACATTGTTGGTTAAGACTTTTCGATTTGTTGAAATTCGGAATACTGGTGAGCAAGTTACCATTTTTCGTAAGTATTAGGAAGGGAAATCAGAAAAAAACGCGATTTGATAATAACTTCTATTGTTTTTGTGGATAAACTGCTGGTTTTCTTCGAAAACGTAGCAAGTAGAAAGTAGCAGGTAACAAGAATTTTCCTGATACTTGATACTAATATATTGATACACAGAGATTATGTTATAATTACAGAGGAATGAAATATAGGTTTTAAGGGTACGGATCAAATCCTTTTTAGTTTTGTTTTCACTGTCTGGATGATATCCTGGATCAAATATCAATAAATGCTATTAAATAGAAAGAAGAAAAACACCCTTTTTTATGTTGTTTTCACCGGATTCGTATTTAAAGGACAAGTGTACCTTTGCCATATTTCATAAAATCGTCTTACTTTTGTGCTGATGATTACTAACGGCGATACTTCAACAAAACACAGCGAAGATACGGATGTGCTTACCGCATCTGAGGATACCTGTACGCTGATCGTATGGAATGATGAAGTAAATAGTTTTGAATGGGTGATCGAAACCCTGATGGAAATTTGCGGGCATACGGAAGAACAAGCAGAGCAATGCGCCATGATCATTCACTCCAAAGGAAAATATGCAGTTAAAGAAGGTTGCTATGATGCACTAAAACCAATGTGCGATGCTATTACAGACCGTGGTATCGGTGCTACTATTGAGATCATTGCTAATTAAATTATACATCAATAGTTCAATCCTTTTCTCCCCTATGAATAATAAGCCTTACTTATTTCTCTTACTTCTTTGCTTCGTATGGCTGCTACAATCTTGCACAACTAATCCGATTTTTAAAATTGATACACTGAGAGAATCCGATGATTCAATGTATTGTAACAAAACATTTGGAAAAGACGTCAACACTATTAAAAACTTAAATGAATTTTGGTTTCAAACAGGAAAGATGGATACCGGTACTGTTGACAATTCCCCTTTAGTAAAAGCAGGAATTATTTCTATAGATAAAAAAAGAAACATCCTTTACTTGAAAAATACACATACGATTAATGATACAACGATAGAGGTTTACACTAATAATATTTTTATTGTAACACTTAGCTATACACAAAAAGAAAATGAGTATAATGAAATATTTTATATTGGGGATCTTATAATAGATAACACTAAACAAAAAGAAGATTACAAGATTGAAGGAATTGATTGTCGGCTATAAAAAATCCCCGATGAAATTTCACCGGGGAAGTATAACTTATTAACCCATCAATATGTTATCCCAAATATGCTTTTAATGCACCGCTGTAGCGTGCTTTCTGTAAACGTTTGATAGCTCTTTCTTTGATCTGGCGGATACGTTCTTTTGTAAGATCATATTTTTGACCTATCTGTTCGATCGTAACACCATTTTCACCATCTAACCCAAAATAAGCATTTACTATTTCTGCTTCTCTCGGACTTAATGATTTTAATACACGGCGAATTTCATTTTTCAATGAATCGTGCATGACATCTTCATCCGTATCATCGCCACCTTGTAAAAGATCACCCATTGCCACATCTTCTGCTTCGTGAACCGGAGCATCTAATGAAGTATGACGTGTATTGCTTTGGAAGATATTGTTGATCTCCGTTTCGCTCATTTCCAATAATTCAGCTAATTCTTCTGTACTTGGCTCTCTTTCATGTTCCTGTTCGAAAGCCATGTATGCTTTATTTGCTTTATTGTAGGTACCGATCTTATTCTGCGGTAAACGCACTAACCTGCCCTGTTCTGCCAAAGCCTGTAAAATAGACTGGCGGATCCACCATACTGCGTATGAAATGAATTTGAAACCTTTGGTCTCATCAAAACGTTGTGCCGCCTTGATCAAACCAAGATTACCTTCATTGATCAGGTCACTTAATGAAAGGCCCTGATGCTGGTATTGTTTTGCTACGGATACAACGAAACGTAAGTTAGCTTGCACTAATTTATCCAATGCCCGCTGGTCTCCCATCTTGATCTTTTGGGCCAAAATGGTTTCCTCTTCAGGAGTGATCATTGATATTTTTGAAATTTCCTGCAGGTACTTCTCAACCGCTTGTGAGTCACGGTTGGTAATCTGCGTTGCGATCTTTAATTGCCTCATTTGTTTATATTAATCTTTCCGAATGCCTAACGTTAGGATGACTCCATTAGTATGGAAAACGTTGCTAAATTTATTGTTAATTAGGTTAAATCCACTAAAAATAATGTGCAAAGGTACGATTTGCATTTTGCATTTCAATAGAGTAAGTATAAAAAAGAACTGCTATTACCTCAAAACATTATACAAACTGCCCCCTTTATTGAATATCCTTTCTATATTTTTCTCCGTTTCCGGGTCTATTGCCAAAACAGGCGCGTGATGCGACTTTATCCTTGCATCAAAAACAAGCGGCCCATTACAGCCCCAATGCTTGTTTTCGCTAAAGCTATCAATGCCATATATGTCGTGTGATGGGTTGCATCTGGTGAAAGTTACCCATAAAAAATTGCTTAGGGTACCCGCAGTAAAATTTGTGTCATCCGTTATTACAATAAATGGCAGGTTTTGCAGCTCATTTAACTTACTATTCAATTGCGCATTAAATATGCCAAACTCTTCTTTTGCGTCAGAATAGCTGGAGAATTTTGTCATTTGCAATGCAATAACGCCAGGTAGTACCATTTGAGGGTTCCCGAACTGCTGTAAACCCTGTAAACAGTCTGGGACTTCTGTTGTCAGCTCCCTGATAACAGGTCCGTAAGCTGCCAAAACAACCTTGCTGCCACTATTCAACGAAGTGCCCGAATAATCTAAGGTATCGATCGTTGTATTTGTATAAAAATGGATATCACGCGCCAGGTTGATACGCTGCAACAGGAAGACCAGGTAGGCTTCAATATTGTTAGCGCTCAATTTATTCTCGTCATCGGCAGTGATAAAAAGGAATTTGGCCAGACTCAACTGTCCTGTTCCCAAAATATGATTAGCGATCGTTAATATCTCGGCGGGCTGTTTGGTTTGCGCATAAGGTGTATACCGCTCACTGCCAATAGCTAACAGCAACGGATGTACGCCGGCAGCATCTACTGCATTCACTTCTTTTAATCCGGGGATCTCTTGTTGCAGCGCTGAGCCGGCAATTTCATGTATCAATTGGCCAAAGCTGGTATCTTCCTGCGGCGGGCGACCCACTACCGTAAATGGCCAGATGGCATCTTTTTTAGCAAAGACCTTATGCACTTTCATCACCGGAAAAGGATGCGTTAAACTATAATACCCTAAATGATCTCCAAAAGGCCCTTCGGGTTTATTTTCATTTGGATAGATCTCTCCGGTAATAACAAAATCTGCATCGGTACTGATACAATAGCCATCCTGGTAAAAGTATTTAAAACGCCTGCCACCTAATACACCTGCAAAAGTCATTTCACTGATACCTTCCGGTAAAGGCATCACTGCTGCTACAGTATGTGACGGCGGGCCGCCAACAAATATGCTGACTTTCAGGGGCTGGCCTTTTTTATTTGCTTTAGATTGATGTACCCCTATGCCGCGGTGCAACTGGTAATGCACGCCTGCTTCTTTATTGGGAATGTAATTGTTACCTGATAGCTGAATGCGATACATACCTAAATTGGCATGCATGATACCCGGCTGATCAATATCTTCTGTATAAACCTGTGGCAGTGTCACAAATGCGCCTCCGTCGTTTAACCAATGGTGGATCTGTGGAATATCCGACAACTGAATTTCCTGCGCTAACACCGGCTTTGAACTTGGATCTTTTAATGGGAACGCTTTCAAAGCAGCTAAACCTATAGCAAGGTTTTTAAAAGGGCTTTTAATAGCTTTTACCGGATCCTTGCGGAGCTCCAGTAATTGATGGACAATTGGCAATGTATCGCGGAAGATAAATTTACTTCGGTCTAAAGTGCCGAAGATATTGGAAGCAGCCCTGAATTTACTGCCCTTAACATTCTCAAACAATAAGGCTGGCCCTTTTGCCTCATGAACTTTTAAATGGATCGCTGCTAATTCAAGATAAGGGTCTACTTCTTCTTTAATGCGTATTAACTGACCGGTATTTTCAAGGTCAAGTAAACACTCTTCTAGAGATTTGTAGCCCATTAAATTATCTTTTTCAATGCTGAACGAAGGGGGCACGATTGCTGATCTCTGATTTGATTGCTTTGTATAGCAGCAATCAGCGATCAGAAATTAATACAAGATCACATTAGATGGACATTGTATCATCTGTAATTGCATTTTTGTAAAATCGCTTTCTTTATTTGAAACAAGTCTGAAGCTCAATGTTAATTCAGTGAAATAGTAATCATCATTTTTACCACTGTTACCTCTTCTGCTACCTGCAGGATAGGCACCAAATCCACCTGGTCCTCTATATGCATATTCTTTAGCGCCAGGAGATAGATCAGCCACAGGAGCATAATATCCACTAACATCATCCAAATAATCAGTAAATAATTTGCGGAAACCAACTTCAAAACCCAAACGTATATTTTCATTTATGGCAACTTTAACACCACCACCATAAGGAATATTTAATTGGGTCAAATTATATTTAGAAAACCCATTCATGCCTTGTCCTTCTGTTCCTAATGGTTGTAAATATATTTTATCGCCTAACTGATCTGAAGTGTATGGATTAAAATGAAATACACCAAAGCCAACAAAAATATAGGGTGTTGCCTTCCATTTTTTTAAACTAAGGAAATCATATTCAGCATTTAAAGAAAACTCTTCGATACCTGAGTTAAATTCTAAATTACGTGCAACATCAGCGGGGATACCAGAATGGCGATCTGCAGCTCCAACCCTTGCCACAGATAGATCGGCCCTTGCTAAAAAGTGTTCAGATATTTCATATTCAAGTCCAATTCCACCTACCAATTGCGCCTGGCTAAAAGTGTATGCTTTAGGCTGTAGATCGCCCGCATAATTAGCAGCTCCGGCAAAATATTTTATACTGAATTTTTGGGCATTAAGAGTTGTTACTGAAATACATAGCAAAAAAGCAACGGTGATTATACGCATAAGTTAGTAAGGTATTTTAGCAAATGTAAACCTCAAACGCTAAAATATCGAAAAATAGTATCTAAAAAAACATAATTAATATTCTATAGAGGCTTGCTATAAAAACTGATTGGCAGTTTTACCACAACAAAATAAAAGGTCAATAATGCTTAGATTAGGTAAAAAGCCGAGCTTTTCTTCAAATACCTGTGGGTATTTTATTGCTGCAAATTCCAGGTAATTTTTTGGTGTAACCTTATTCCTGTTATCAATATGATCGGAAGAAACAGCCTGGTAAGCAGTAGAAATTGACAGCTCTCCCTCCCAATTTATCTTCCTTAAAATATGGAGCAGGAGATCCTTGTTCCATTCAAAAAGATAGGTATACTCTTTTTGGTAAAACGGTTTTAGCTCGTCTTTATAAAATTCAAACCAGGGCGATCGCATATAACTAGACTCGATCGCTCTCCAGTGTTTTATCTGCCATTTTTGCTGATTATCGATCTCAACTTCATTGACCAGGCTTTTCTGATTTCTTCCTTTTATCAACGGAATTGTCAGGGCAATTAATCCATTGGCCCCGGCGATATAGCACCGGTTGCTAAAACCTGATTTTAGGTGTCTTTCATATGATTCTAATTCAATATACTTACTATTAAATAAACTTTTATAGTAGATAACACTTCCTAAGTATTGATTATCAATTAAATTAATCATTTTTATTAATAATATTTAAATATCTGTCTGCTTTCTTATAATCGTACATTTTATCTAAAAAATGGCTATTTATTTTTACATTTTTATAGCAAATAAAATTTATAATCAATTATTAATTAATATATTATATAAAATATTAAATAATAAAAATAGTAGTAAACAAATAAGCTGGTTTATCCAGGCTTATTTTGGTGTAAAACTAATGTATTTAGTAGTACGAATTGATTTTTAGAAAATTATTTTAACCGATTTAAAGCAAAATTACGCAACGTTTGGCTAATACCCTTCCCAGGAAATCAACGTTCTATTTTAGCCTTTAGAAGCCTTAATAGCATAATGAATTAAAATCAGATTACTGACAAAAGTGCATATTTATAATTGAGAGGTTAACACTCCTATTTTATAAACGCCGGATCGCGATCAGATAATTTACCCAACCATTTGAAACGATCGGTCGTATATGTAAGTAACGATCATTTTATATTTCTACTTAAAACTTGCAATATGAAAATCTCTACACTTGCCTTTGCACTATTATTGTGCTCTATTTTTTTCTCTTGTAAAAAAGAAGGCGTAACCCAACAATCAAACGGTATTACGGCGATCATTAATGGTGTTATCTATTCTTTTAATTACCATGATACTTTGTACGAATATGCCACCCCTCCAACACAGGTTGTGGTAGGTTACAGCGGCATGGATACGCTAAGCTCCACCCAAAACCGTATCATTATAGCGCTCGCCGAACCCGATAATTATTATAGCGGCTCTGTTTCAGTGAGGCTTTCTGATTCTACCAATACTTACTCGACACTTGCCGGGACTTATTTTCCTGTTAATGGCGTAACATTAGTGGGTAAGGTTGCTGTTGGTACGTTTCAGGGTAATGTTTACTTAAATGGAGATTCTACTCAAACAAAACTGGTAGTTACAAGTGGTAATTTTAGTGCAGCTGCTCATTAAAATATCGAAATAATATGACCTGCAAATAGTAAATGGAGTTGATACCAGGCAAATTATTATTTGCAGAACCCAACCTTTTTAATTCATCAGGAGTATATACAATAAATCATAGCGGTGATTTTTGTTTTAGAATTATCAAGGGACTGTTTTTACAGTCCTTTCTTTTTTATCGGGTACCAATAATCCGATATTCCGGATATCATTGACCTTAATCTATGTTTGATTGAATTAAAACGACAAATTCTTCCCCTATTGATACTTTTAGTCTATGCCTGTACGTTATTATACAAAGCATAAGCTTTTGACTTATTAGTTTTGGACGGAGGCTGTTTCTACAGCCTTCTCTTTGTTTTAGGATATACTACGCCAATAAAAAAGCCCTGCAATTACAAGATTATCCATAAAAAAAGCTTCCAAAACGGAAGCTTTTTAATTTGTGCCGGGCTAAATCTATGGCAATAACTTTTTCATTGGTTAGGATTGCTTTTATTCAATCTACCCGGACTTAGTATTTTATTTGCTGTCTAAGCTTTTTATAAATGCAATTATTTCATCGCTTTCTTTTGTTGTAAGATTCAGTTTATGTGTAGGTAATGTCTGGTTATCTACTTTAAAACCCAAACCTACTCCTCCACCCTTATTATAAAAATCCAATACCTGCTGCAATGTAGTAAATACGCCATTGTGCATATAGGGCGCTGTACTTGCGGCATTGCGAACAGTAACAATTTTAAAAGCATGTTTTTGTGATTCAACCGGAACGATCGCATACCTGCCCATGTCATTATCTATTACTTTTTTATTGATCGCCTGTGGCACGCCAATTATTTCAGTCTCGATCTTTATATACCTTGGTGGAAATGTTCCGTTAAACAACGGCATATAATGACAGGTGCCGCATTTTGCCTTACCCATAAATAAATTGAACCCATTTATTTCTTCCTGGTTCATGGCTGTTTTATTGCCACGCATATATTCATCAAAACGGCTATTAAGCAGTACAAGGCTGCGTACATAAGAACCGATCGCATTCATCACTTCAAAAGTATCAATGCCTGCCCTATTGGCTTTAGGAAAAGCTGCAGCAAATAATTTCCGGTAATTTTTGTCTTGCCATAAACGATCTGTTGCTAAACGCATGTTGCCATGCATTTCTTTTTCATTTTGTATTACGGCAAAAGACTGGTCTTCTAAAGTAGTGGCGCGCAGATCATAAAATTGCGATGGCTGTAATGCAGCATTTATCAGCGTGGGCGTATTTCTTGGTAGTAATGCTGCACTGTTTATGATGGTATTTTTTGCGAGTCCATCTGTAAATGCTTTATCTGGCTGATGGCATGTCTTACAGCTTCTTGTTCCTGTGGTAGATAGAATGGGATCTGAAAATAACATTTTGCCTAATGCTATTTTTTTATCGGTCATATAATAAGGCGTATCGGGCGCATATGCGTTGGCATTAAATGCATTGGTATCAGATAATGTTGGAGCATCCTGCCGCAATAGACGATTATACCTGATCACATGTACCTGCAATTTTTTTTCCAGGCTGGTAATGGCTGTTGTGATAGGATCTGCATAGTGTATAATAAATTCGGCCCTGTTGAAAGAATCAAAATTGGTATTGGCAGATAAATAGCTATTCGCCAGCGTAAATTTTTCTGAAAATTTACTTGTACCATTTTCATCTGTATAATACCCCATTACTTTTTGCAGGCTTTCAATACTTGCTGAAGACTCTTCTGCACTTTTTAATGTTAGGGGGTTATCAAAACCTGTAATGCCTAAGGTTTCTATTCTAAACATCTCCAGCTTAACGGCATCAAAAACCTGCCAATCAAAAATGCCGATATTATTAAAATAAAGCTTGTATTTATCAGATCCTGTCTGCAGCATGTTCAGCTGTTTTATTATTGTGGCTTTTCGTGTAGTATCGTATTTTGGAAAAAGAACTGTTTCAATTGTTTGCAATCCTGCCGGTTCAATTACTTGTCCGTCTGCTTCTATCTCTTCAACCGGTGGCCCGTTCACAAACCTTGATGTAGTGGGAGCAAAATATTCTGCGGCCCATTCAAACCTTTTATAAGCCATTCTTGTTTGTAAAAACAATGCTTGTAGTTGTGCTTCGCTTGCGCCGGTTTCTACTGCGGCTTTCAATTTATTTTTAGCTGATACAAAACTGTCTACCTGCATTACCAGTGTTTGTGCTATAGCCTTTTCCGGCGCTACTGCTACATGTTTATAAAAGCAAGCTGTATAAATGACGATCGCTGCCAGCAGGCTCACTAAAAAAATAAATTTCTTCATCAATTCAAAAAGATTATCGGCCTGTTAAAAAAAATGGGAGGCAACTATTGTAGTTGCCCCTTCATTTTATATTTATTAACGCTATAGAATATTTTTATAAGGTTGGATAAAACGAGTCTTTATTTAAATGCATTGGTTAAAGGATTGGCATTTTGATCACGCGATGATAACGGCGTTAAACCCCATCTTTTTTCGATAAAAGCAAGGATACTTACTGTTTCATATTGTGTATGATCTACATAGCCTTGTTTAGCGAACGGAGAGATGATGATCGCAGGAACGCGTGTACCAGGTCCCCATTTAGTATCGATCACCGGAGGAGCAACGTGATCCCAGAAACCACCGTTCTCATCATACGTAACAATGATCACTGCATCCTTACCATTTGGCCCGTTCAATACATCATTGATCAATTCTACGGCATGTGTTTCTCCATTGTACACATCAGAATAACCAGGGTGTTCGTTATTGATACCTAATGGCTTGATGAATGACACTGCAGGTAATGTACCATGTGTAGCTGAATCTATAAATTCTGTTTCGTCTCTCAAGTGAGCTGCTTTAGCTGCTGTTCCATCTGCATAATTTGCATAAAAAATAAATGGCTGATGGTGAAACTGGAATGTTGGATCAGGATGGCCCGCCAATGCACTATCCCATCCGCCGGAATACCATGCCCAGGAAATGTTTTTATCACTCAACCTGTCACCTATTGTTGGGTTGGTTTGATTAGGCACTAATTTATTAGCTGCAGTAGTTGACGGATGTGGCGTATTAACTGAATAACTTGTATTGACTACATACCCATCAGGCGTTACTTGTCCGTCTGTAATAAATTTACCTGTTGCTGAATCTATTGTAGCAACGATACTTGCCGGTGCATTTGGAAATGTAGGACTAGCAGCAGCGATCAACCACTGGTGATTTAAGAATGATCCGCCGAAGGCGCTATGGAAAAAATTATCGCACAAAACATATTTTTGAGCCATACCTAACATGGGCAAAATACTTGTTGTATAGTAGCCTTGTGTTAAACCTGCTGAACTACCCGCGATATTATAATAAGCGTAGCGATCCATTTTACCACCATCAATTTGTAATTGTTCCTGATAGTAGCGATGGGTAACATCGGGTGTTATCATATCAGCGGGGATATACTGATCGATATTGAAATAAGTATTAGGAAGATTTGTTGGGAAAGCGCTTGAACCTGCAACCGGTGGTAAAAAAGTATATACAGCACCTGCAGAATCTACCTGTGTTGTATTACCGGGAACTGCATTTGATAATCCGTTAGCACCGGCAAACTGGCCGTATAAATTATCAAAGCTGTGGTTTTCCAGATAAATGACCACTACGTGATTTACTTTACTGATATCACCGGATGAGCCGCTGCCGCTGCTCTTTTTACAACCGATAAAGGGTAAGCTTAATAGCATCATCCCCATAATTGTCCCTGTTACCAGGTCTGTTTTTAAAATGCTTTTCATGATAGTGTTGTTGTTTTAGTTTTACTAAATTGATGATGTAAAACAAAAACTTCTGTGTGAACAGAATATTAAAATTATGTAACGGTTATATTATCTAAATGTGAACGAATTAATTTTCAGGGGAATATTTTCCTCAGGATATACCAATCAGAAAGCCGTTACACATGTAACGGCTTTCTGATTGGTATATATTTTATTTACCTATTGTAAAAACCGGTTGTTTTCCATTGCATCAGTTACTGCATCAGCGATCGAGCTAATGGCTTTATCCATTTTTTTAGGATTAACTGTTTGCGTTGTGCAGTTCCATATCAGTTTATTAGGATTTACACTGTACACGGTAGTTTCAACATAATAGCTTTTTGTTTTTGAATAATAATCCGGCGTCACATAAAAACCGGAGCTATAGCCAAAATAATTATCGTAGGTATCATAATAGACGCCGATCGAAACATTGCTGGCTATCTGTGTAGTGCCTGTATAAGAAGATGTATTAGGATCATAGGTTGTTTCATCTTTTACATTATTCAACCGCATCATTAGTATGTAGTTGAAATGCCCTTGTGCTATGGCTTGCGCCAGTAAATTTTTGTTGCCTCTCTTCAGTGAATCTATCGGCAAAATTGTATATGAAGCAACCGCCCTGTCCATTTTGAATTTTTTAACCAACTCATTTTCGATGATCTGTCTGGATCCTTCATCTTTTACCAATGCTATTACAAGTGTTCTATTAGTGCTGTTACTTGTTACCGTAACGCCCGGAGCCTGCCATATTTTTACGATCTGCGTACTTGGTGCACAAGATGCAAGAGAAACAAGTACAAGAGCTACAAGGACATTTTTGATATTATTCATTTTATCTGTTTATATGATTGATATTGTAGCTAAAGCTACGCCAAAATATAAAAAGAAAATATTTTAGGTTAAGGTCTTAAAAATTGAACCCCTGAGGAATCATAGCCTGGTGTATCATCTGTTATTATCAGCGGACGAAGATCTTTATTTCTCATAGTGAAATGCACATTATTTAACCGGATATTTATGGCGTGCCGGATATATAAACCACTTGCAGGATATACCTGTCCATACATCCTGTTTTCGGGATACGCCGTAGGTTTTTCCGGTAAAATTATTTTTGCATCCGAGCTATCGCCTCCTCCCATGCCATTGATAGCTATATTTTCAAGCAATACATTTTCAATATAATGCCCCGGCAATGCAGTGATAGAACTTGCCATTTTACTATGGCTGGTGGCGATAATATTTTTGATAGTGATATTTTTCATCTCACCAACAGGTGCCGAAGTAGTATCTCCTACTTGTTTTCTTCCCCTGTTTCCTACAAACAAAAAGATCGGTGTTTGTACATCATTCATTGTTATACCTGAAATGGTAATGCTATCCGCAATGCCGCCATCTGTTATTTCTATTGCAATGCCTGCTATTGCTGTTATGGATTCATCAATAAATTGTATACTTTTTTGCCAATGAAAAATAGGGCTCTCTGCAGATCTATGAATGACACAATGCGATATATTGATATTTTTAAAACCACCGATCGAAGTAGTGCCAAATTTTATAGCATTACAATTAGAGGCTATCGTACAATTACGAACAATAATATTTTCGCAAATATTATTGCGGCTATGGCTTTTAAAACAAATAGCGTCGTCATCGCTATCGATCGTACAGCTGTCTATCGTTACATTGCGGCTGTCGATATCCATTCCATCAACATTTGTATTGGAGTGGTTATAAATATTTAATCCTTTTAATAGCAGGCCATCACAATCAATATAATTCTCCAGCCAGTAAGCAGGATCGGTAAGGTGGATATTTGTTACTGTTACTTTTTTGCAATTGATAAAAAGAATGGTACATGGCCGCTCTTTACTTTTAGCAGAAGCTGCATCATCACCCAGATCAAATGCTTTACTCGCACCATTACCATCGATCGTTCCTTTACCCGTGATGGTAATATTTGACATGCCTTCTGCAAAAAGCAATGCCTTATTCGTTCTTACGCTACCATCGGGAAAATGTGTAAAGAAATTTTTATATTGAACCTCATTATCAGGGTAATCAGCAAAAGAAGGGCTACCCAGGATCTTTGCGGCATCAGTAAGATATATCGTGACGTTGCTTTTTATATACAAGGTGCCTGTTTCAAATATGCCGGCAGGAACAATAACTTCGCCGCCCGTTCGTGCACATTGATCTATGGCCGCTTGTATGGCTTTTGTATTGATCGTTTTACCATCAGCTACAGCACCATAATCGAGAATATTATATGTTTGGGCTGAAACACGGATCGCTGCAAAGAACAGAAAATAAAAAAAGCAATATCGTTTCATCATGATAATAGAACAATATATTATTTCAATGCTGTTTGTATATTTTGCCAGTTATTCATTATAGTCGCTTCATCAATATTTCCGTTTGATATTTTCACCTCTTGAATATAGCCGCTAAAGTGTGCATCCCTGGTTGGTGCATTGCCTATTGTGAGCGGAGTATCTCCATATACTATCGGCAAACTACCTGGAACAGCATAATTACTAACCAATTTGCCATTGTTGTATACTTTCATAACTGTCTTACTAATAACAATGGTCAAATAATTCCATTGATCAGCCTGCAATGGGAAATATATAGCAGGCATTATCTGTCCGTTGCTGTAAGTAAATAAATATTCCCCTGGCACTTTACTATTGGCCTGAAGAATTAAACCTGTAAGCTGATTCGTTTTATTGAAATTACTAAGTATCGTTGCATTATTTGTTTGCGGCCCAGTTGGTTTTACGAGCAACTCAATAGTGAAATCATTTTTGATAGCAACAGTTGGAAAATCCATCCCGTTTTTAGGAACAGTATCTTTAATTGCAGCATGCAATATTTCTGATGGAGTTGCAGGCAATAATAAATTTATATCCTCTTTTGACAGCGATACCAGATCATTTTGCTGCCGCGTATGATCATAATTTAAGTAAGGAATATAATCTGTGAGATCATTATAACTCCTCGCATTATAAACAATGTAATAATGTTTATTCAACAGGTCTTGCATAAAATCGACCAGTTCCTTTCTATATATCCAGGATTCTAAAGGGTTAAAATATCCCAGTGGAACGTAATGGCCATAATAGTAATAATAGAAATCATTCTGAAAATCAAGAAAAAATACATTTCGGCTATGAGTTGTTATTTGTTGTACAGCGCTGGTATCTACCTGCATCGTTATTGGCGGGCATATATATTGAGACGCTACGAAATTATCATATTGTGTACCCACTTTTTCCGAAACTGTACCCGAATAATAAAAACCGCTCAGGAATAAAAATAAAAATGGCAATGAAATATATGCGGTCCTTTTGGAGAAGAATACTGTTTTCTTTTCCGTGGTTTTTTGTACCGTTTTTTTATTCTTTTTATCTATCGATGTAACTGTAACAGCCACTTCTTCTTTCGGGGATAAATAGATCAGTATATCGAATAATACAAATAATGCCAATATCAATATGGCTGAAATATTAATGATATTACTTTCATGGCTACGGCCAAAAAAATACATGGAATTACCCACCAATAATAATAAAATAAACATACCGGTTACGCTGTATTGTTCACCCAATTTATTTCTGAAACGATATAGTAATACTGTGAGGCAACTTACCATCACCGGCACATACCAATAGAATGAAATATTAGAAACCCTCAACATCCCTACTCCTATCTTTCTATAAATAAGTACGCTGGGTGAAAATAATTCTTTAAATAAAATAAGGCAAAGCGCTACTGAAGCAAGTAAGATCAATATATTTTTTAAGTTTAACCGCAAATGGCGGACAAACAATTTACCTATCCCTGAAACAAATTGATGTTCTACTAACAACGGTATCGCATCCAACACAAATAATACCACCAACAATTCGGCATAGGCAATAGTATATATAATACCCAGGTTACGATGAAAAATGATCAGCAAGCCGAGTGCTGTTCCAACCAGCCAATGGTGTACGCCTTTGTAATAAGCTATCATCAATGGAATGATCCAAAGATCTAAACGAAGTGGCGTGATCTGTAAAAAGCTCATGCCTATTGCTGCTATTGAATAGTAACGAATAAGCACCAACGCCGTAATGAATAATACTGAAAGCCATTTCGTCTTAAATAAGCGATCAGCAAAGAAAAAAGAAGCAACAAAAAATACAAAATAAGAAACCTGTCCGATGTAAGGAAAGGTATCAATAGAAAAATTCAATTTCATCCAGCCATAAGCGATGAAAGATAAAAACAAATCGTACTGAAAATATATTTCATGAATTTTAGTGCCTTCGGTCATGCGCAATGCCGGATATAAAATATACGAAATGTCCATAAGACTTGCCGGATATATCATTACAAGCGATGCGTACGCCATCAATAAAACCAGTATGATCTTTATAATAAGGCTAAATCTTTCGTACAGAAAATAGGCTCCGAAACTTATAATTGCCAGCACAACAAAGATCACAGGAAATGTAGAGCTGATATCATCTCTCATATCATACATGGGAGGTATAAAGCTTATTTTGTAAAAATAATACGCGGCCAATAAAAAGAGTCCGGAGAAAACGCCGAGGTATAGGTTGCTGTTTTTTAGCTTTAATAAAAGATTGGCCAACAATAATGTTAAACCCATGCCTGCTAATAACATCACGTATAAAACAAAGCTCTCTATCCCCCCATCATTTCCAAACACACACATTTTTACCGCGGGCGTAAATAAATAAGGGTCGATATGCGGACTGAACGACCATATCGAATGACTATATGATTGAAATAACAGCCAAAAAAGACAGCTTACGGATGCACTCACTATAAATATTTCACTAAACCTAAAGTCATTATTGTCGGGAAGACTTGGGGCCTTAGTTTTTGTATTAAGCAACGGATATAAAAATGCGGCTCCTAACGCCAAAAAAAGTAATACTAATAAATAATTTGCGCGGCTATCATTTGCAATAGATTCATCCAGGTCTTTAAGCGTGGCAACAGAGCCAGCGGGATCTGCCTGTTGTACCTTATCTCTTATTTTGTCTGCTTTGCTCCACTCTCCTCTTTTTGTGTAAGCAGTAATAAGCAAGCTATACACAGGTAAAAAACTGGGATCTAATTGAACTGATCTTTCACCAGCCTGGATAGCACTATCCCAATCAGCATGCATCTCATGAATATCGCACAGGTAATAATACGCAACGGCACTTTCTTTTTGATCCTGTGCCAGCTTAACATACGACTCTGCCTGATCAGGCTCGTTTCGGTTAAGCAGTTTTAATGCTTGTCCGAGATAATCTTTTACCTTCATTTCACTATCAGGTACAGGTGCTGAAGACTGAGCAACAGCATTTGTATAAATGGCTATGATAAATAAAACAACAAGAAGACACCTACCTGTTTTTTTTAGCAAGTCTCCTGTAAAAGAAGTCGATAAGAATCTGCGCATACATTAATTTAGGGATATATTGAATCGGTCATTATAAATACGTTACAAATTACTATATTTTTGTATTTAACAATAAACTTTATAGACTAATATTACAAATGACTAATTCTGCAGATAAGACCCTTTGCTGGGGCATCATTGGTTGTGGCGATGTTACCGAAGTAAAAAGTGGTCCGGCTTTTAATAAAGTGGGACATTCAAAACTTGTAGCGGTAATGCGCAGGAATGCTAATAAGGCTGCAGACTATGCAAAGCGGCACAACGTGCCAAAATGGTACAGCGATGCAACAGACCTGATAAATGATCCGGAGATAAATGCTATTTATGTAGCGACACCTCCAAAATTTCACGAGCAATATGCTATACAGGCTTTACAGGCTGGTAAATATGTTTATGTAGAGAAACCGGTTACCACAGACATTGCCTCTTGCAGAAGAATGATCGATTGTATGAATGCTACAAATGGAAAATTAGTGGTGGCTCATTACAGAAGAGCTTTGCCCATGTTTCTTGCGATAAAAAAAATGATCGGAGAAAATACAATCGGTGAGATAAAACTGATCCAATTAAAAATGCTACAACCGCACCAGTCTGCTATCATTGCCACTAGCGAAGAGAACTGGCGTGTTGATCCTGCTATCGCCGGTGGCGGATTATTTTTTGACCTGGCTCCGCATCAGTTAGATATCATCAGTTATATTTTTGGTAAGTATATCAACTGTGCGGGCACATCAGTTAACAATGCCAAATTGTATGAAGCAGAAGATACGGTTGTGGGTTATATCAATTTACCTAATGATATTTTATTTTCAGGCAGCTGGTGTTTTACTACGCCTGGAATAAAAGAAGATGAATGCAGAATCATTGGTGAAAAAGGTTCTATCAGTTTTCCATTTTTTGGCAATACGCTTGAATTGATAACTGATGAAAGAAAAGAAGAGCTTTCTTTTGAACATCCTACACATATTCAAGAACCCATGATCAATAAAGTGGTACAATATTTTTTAGGTAACGAACCTAACCCTTGTTCTTTAGAAGAAGCGATCATTAGTTTGGAGATCATGGAAAAATTCAGGCGCGAAAGTTCTTGACATTAAGAGATTTTATGAAATAGGACTTAAATATATTGTTGTCTTCCCTGTAAAATTATTTTATTCCTATATTCGTCAGGTTTACAATGAGGTGCTGAGGGATGGTAGCTTTGAATTATTAATTTATTTTTTATTCCTAATTCATGTATATATCCACTTGTTCCACCACAAATAATAATATCCGGATTTATATCTTCAATTTGTTTTTTTATTATATGTTTATAATCTAAAAATGCTTTATCAAGAGTTGGAAAGTGTGTACGGGTTCCCCAAAAATTTGCAACTTTTCTAATATTAATAACTGCAATTTTTTTCAAAACATCTACAAGGTCAGGCTCATCTTTTATGTCAGAAATATCTAAATACTCTTGATTATTAATTATTCCATTCGATATATAAATAACAGCTTCATAAGTTGAACCATACCCCGCTTTTATTCCGTAAGGAGTTTTCAAATTGCTTAATACTTCTCTTAAATTATTAATTTCGCCTTCTACGTTATTAAACTCTCTTAAAACCCAGAGAATTTTTGGCGAACAATTGTTATAAGATTCAATATCAACAACACCGTCTAATATTGGCTTATAAAAATCATCTTCTCCTTCAGATTTAATATTTGATAAAATCAAATTATCTATTTCATCTTGTTTAGACCTTAAAAAAACTTGTCGCGTCATAAAATGTTTTTATTTCTTATTTTAATAAGGGAGGCGGAAAATTAAGTCTTGTATAGTTACAAATATTTTTTATATTTTACTCCATTCTTCAATTGTAAGAACATCTGCCTGTCGAGGAAAAACTTTTGTAGTTAATACACGATGTACTTCTTCATCTCCATCCGCGCAGCCATCTGCTAATACCGTTATTTTATAATCTTTATCAGCTGCTTCGCGTACGGTTGATAATACGACACCACTGGTGGCTACACCCGTGAGTATCATGTGCTGAATACCGAATGCTCTTAAGATCACTTCCAGGTCGCTGCCTGTAAATGCGCATACACGGCGTTTTATAACAGTTACTTCTCCTGCCAATGGTGCCAGATCCGGGTGAACTTTTATGAACTCATTCATATCTACGGTGGCAAATCTCTCTTTATTTTGAGCAAAGCCTTTGTTATTCATATTTATTTCCGGCGATCCTTGTCTAAAGCCTACCACCACATATATCACAGGTATCTTTTTTTCACGGGCATGAGCTATCGCTTTTGCTCCATTGCTTATTACTGTTTCATTGTTGGGTAGCATACCAAGTATTCCGGATTGCATATCCATTACAAGCAAGGCTGTGTTTTGTTTGTTTTGTTCCATTGTTTATTATTTTATTTATGTACAATTAAGCTTTGTGTTTATCAGCAAAGTTTTTCGCCATCAGTATGCTCAGCAATGTAAAGCCAATAAAAAATATAATAAGAGAAAGATAATTGTGTATAGAAACCCTGCCTACTTTAAAAAGTAAGACTCCTATTATCAGATTTAGCAAAGCCCATAATACATTTACCATCGGCGATGATAATCCCTTACCGGGAGGTTTTGCAAACGGTGTGGGAAAACCATTTCCTGAAACGCCGTTAATAAAATGTGGGACAAAGTTTGCCAAAAAAGCGCCGGCCCAAAAGCCACTGAAATAATGATACCATTCCATAATTAAAGTTTTAAAGATTAATGATTATTTTTTATTGAGATTATTTTTTGAATTCTGCTGGCACTGATCATTTTATTGTTCCACCATTGGAGTTTTATCATTGTTATCTTTTGATCGCTCATAGCCGCTGGGCTGTGTTCCTGTTCCAGCGCTGCTTTAGCCACAGACAAAATATGCTGCGCATAATTGTCTGCCTCGCTTCGCTTGTCACCGTAGCTAAAGAGGCGCTTACACAGGAACTGGTAGAGTTTGCCCTATTAAATGGCAGTTAGTGTTTATTTATCTTACTTATTACTTATTACTTTATTAAATTTTTTCCATTGCCATCTCTTCTGCTTCTGTCAATTCTTCTATGTGAGCTTCATTCATTTTATCTTTTCGTAAAAATTTAAAAAATACGGCAGCTATAATGAGTGATACGATACCCTCGCCCAACATAGTATTTGCTGCTCCTATTTTTTGCGATACGGCACCAATAAGCAGACTACCTAATGGTAACATTCCAAAATAAGCCAGTGCAACATAACTCATCATCTTGCCCCGCATCGCTGCAGCTGACTCAACCTGTATGATCGTAATACAAACTGTATTTTGAGACATTGTACCAACTCCTGTTATCGTTGCAAATAGCATGGCCACAGGTAAATAACTGGTATGAGAAAAAAGTATTAGTCCTGCCCCTAAAGTAATACTGCTACACAGTAATATAATTTTCAGATCCGTTCCCTTTTTTAAAGAAGCTAAAAAGAAAGTCCCGCAGATGGCTCCTAGTCCCATAAAACTGTTGATATAGCCGAAGGTTGCGGCATTTCCTTTAAATATATCTTTGGCAAAAACCGGTAACAGCGTACCGAATGACAATACGAACAAACCGGATATAGCCAATATCAAAATAATATTACCTATCGAAGGCGTATGCTTTAAATAATTAAACCCTTCGACTAGCTCTGCAATAACTTTCTTTTTAATGGCAGGTGGATTGAATGGAGGTAATTTCATTAACAGCAAAGAAGTGATCACTGCCATAAAGCTTACCGCATTTGAAAGAAAACAAATACCGGCACCAAATCTTTGCAACACAATACCCGATAATGCCGGGCCTATCAAAAAAGCTAAATTGACCATGGCAGAATTAAGTGCCAATGCATTGGGCAGATCTTCTTTATCGCTTACCATCTCGTGTACCATTGGTTGTCTTGCCGGTACATCAAAAGCATTGATCACACCGAGTATGATACTCAAAAAAAGAATTTCCCAAACCGTATAATGGCCAATCAATATTAATGCTGCCAGCAATGCAGCCTGTACCAAAGAAGCCGTTTGCGTTACGAGCAATATTTTATACCTGCTGTACCTGTCGGAAACAATACCACCAAATAAAGAAAGAAGAAATGAGGGAAACTGTTGTGCAAACATGGCAAATCCCAGCATTAAAGACGAATGCGTCATTGAATAAACAACCCAGCTCACAGCCGTTCGCTGCATCCAGGTACCGATCTGTGAAACTGATTGTCCGCAAAAGAATAAAGCGTAATTGCGGTTCTTAAAAGCCCGGAATGTATGTTTTGTTTTACTTGTCGTCATGAAGTTGTGCTAATAATTCTAGTGTTTGTGCGATCTGTTCTTTTTGCTGCTTGCTGAATTGCTTTGAAATAATAGAAGCAAGCCAGTCTTCTTTTTGCTTTCTTTTTTCTGCCAGCGTAAGCAACATATTTTTTGATAAGGATACCAGCGATTTTCTTTTATCAGTTGTAGATGGCTTCCTGGATATATGCCCAAGCTCTTCCAGGCGATTGAGCACCTGCGACATGAACTGTGAAGAAATATCTAATTGTGTGCAAAGTTCCGAAGGAGATAGCTCTTCTTCTAGTATTAATGCCCTTATTACATTTTCTTCTGCAATTGACAATTCTCCCAGCTTGCCTGATTGTTTGCGTAGGCTTCTGTTTAGTTTTGAAACAAGATCGCGTATGTTATAGGCGATCGTTTGATCGTTTGCTGTTACCATAAGTATCAAATTGACTTTGTAAAGTTACTTTGGTACTTTTAAAATAAAAAATATATTTATTCACAAAACGCCTTCCCCTCTTCCCGGCAAAAACATTTTTTTGCCCCCGTCCCCTGAAGGGGAGTTATATTGAGCGTTTACTTTTTTATCCACATCCCCCCTTTAGGGGATGGGGGCTGTCTCGCTTCGCTTGGCACCGCAGCCAAAGAGGCGCCTCCGTAGGAACTGGTAGAATTAGCGAACGGGTTATCAATTGAATTAAAAAGGCTGCTCATTTTGAGCAGCCTTTACAAAAACTATTAATGTGTTTAATTTATAATGTAGCCATATCGATAACAAATCTGTAACGAACATCACCTTTTAGCATACGGTCATATGCTGACTGGATATCTTTTATATTTATTTTTTCTATCTCAGAAACGATATTATTTTTTGCACAATAATCAAGCATCTCCTGGGTTTCTTTGATACCGCCTATATTTGATCCTACTAAACTTTTTCTTCCTCCCAATAAACTAAAAGCTGCGATCTCGGCGGGCTTGGATGGAACGCCTACACAAATATGTACGCCATTTGTTTTTAATAAAGACAGGGATAGATTAAAATCATGTTCAGCGGAAACGGTATCCAATATAAAATCAAAACTGCCTTTAGCGGCTTTAACCTGTGCTGCATCAGTAATTACAACAAAATGATGCGCGCCTAGTTTTTTTGCATCTGCTTCTTTTTTAGGTGAGGTACTTACTACCGTTACATCTGCACCAAAAGCCACACCGAATTTAACTGCCATATGGCCCAGGCCGCCTAAACCTACTACCGCTAATTTATGGCCCTTGCCTACTTCCCAATGTTTCAGGGGAGAGTAAGTGGTGATACCTGCACACAATAAAGGAGCAATAGCCGCAAGATCCTGATCTTTAGAAATATGCAAAACAAAATCTTCGTTAACAACGATCGTATTTGAGTAACCGCCGTAGGTAGGTGTTTTATGATCTTGTTCACGGCCATTGTATGTTGGGGAATTTCCGTTCAAACAATATTGTTGCAGATCTTGTTTACAGTTTTCGCATGTTCTGCAAGAATCAACCATGCAGCCCGTTCCGGCAAGATCCCCCACTTTAAAATTCTTTACATGATCACCTACTTTCACAACGCGGCCAACAATTTCATGTCCGGGTACCATTGGGAATATTCCGGGGAACCAATCATTTTTTATTTGGTGAAGATCTGAGTGACAAACGCCACAGAATAAAATATCGAACTGAACATCGTGCGGGCCTACTTCGCGCCTGTCGAATGTCCACGGAGCCAAAGGAGTTTTTTCATCCTGCGCTGCATATGCTTTTGTTGCTATCATGATACTATATTTTTAATTGTTTGATAATATTTAAATTGAAATACGGATCGTAAGTTACGCAGAATATTGTTGAAGAGAAATTGAAATTTGAATTATAACTATAATATATTTGGAGGGATATAAAATAAATTACATGAGTTTGATATGGCACTATACTTCAGTTGAAAATTATAATCATATTAACAGAGATGGCTATATAAAAGTGTTTTCAGCAGATAAAAGCTATCGCCTGAGACCTGTTATCTGGTTTACAAAAAGCAGTGACTGGGATAAAACGCTGACAAAGCTTGACAGCAAATCTGCAGCAGACGACAAGGCTATAGGCTATGTAAGAATAGGTATAGAATCTTCAGATGCTTTATCATCCTGGTACATTTATAAAAATGAACACAATATCTCCAGCCTTATTTATCAAAATATCGAAAAATCAGGATTGAATTTTGGAGAAATTAAAGACTGGTATATCAGCTTTGAAAATATTAAATCGAAGTATTGGAAAGCGGTTGAGAAATTTGATGGGAAGGAATGGAACACGATTATGTCTATTTAAATTCAACTATTTTCCCATTTCCAATTGGCTCCATCTTATTAGCAATCAGAAAGTTTACAGCTTCTTGAAAATCTTCATTAGTAAAATCACTCTTTCTAGCATGCCATCTACCTTCCTTTGCAATATCGTTTAGACTAGCTGGTTGTTTTAGAATAATAAGATTATTCCATGCAGCATATGTGGTAGCCAGAATATCAATTTTTCTAGTATTTAAAGGCCGTAAAGTATCTAAAAGTATATTAATCTTTTTCTTATAGGGCTTAAATGCATTAATAGCTTCGTTAATATATTTCATAAAATTTTCCCCGGTAGGATATTTTGGAGATTTCCCAAATCTATCATGAAAGAAAATATTGTTCTCTGAGGCATAATGATGCAAGGCATAAAGCCTTTTAAAATCTGCAGGACCATATTCTTCTTTGATAGGGATGCGATTAAATTGTAATTCAGGGATAAGATACTCTGCTAAGTGACATGTTTTTTCCATTTTGACTTCCCCTAATGTATTTTCCTCGGGTTTATTTTGATGACCAAAAATATTCAAGCAAATAAAATAAAACTGTAATAACTCATCTTTTGTTAGACGATTGGCTAGTTTCTTTTTATAATCTTTACTACTTTTTGCTTCGGCAGCTGATACCGCAGGTATTGATAATGTATCAGATACTTTTAGTTCTCCGCTAAAAGCACGTTGACTAATGCTGCTATATAAATTTTCTACCTCATTCAAACTCTCTGTATATTGCTGTTTTAATATTGCGATTTTTTTTACGATATCCGCGAACTTAGTCTGAAGCTCAATGGGCGGGACGACAATCTTATATTTATCAAAATAATTCGTTGGCACTCTTTTCTGCCCTGCACTTCCAGTCATATTTCGCTCTGCTTTTCTCCTAAATGATTCTTGCATTGTTAAATGATATAACCATTCTGGGTTTGATATACCTACAATTGGTCTTAATACATGAAATTCCGTTGTCCCAAAACCAATCCCATTTTTTAAATTTCTCATAATTGCCCCCTTACCATTTTCCATGCAAGGAGTAATTTTTGCAAATACAACGTCATCATCCTTAAAATATGTAAACCCATTCCAAACTACTTCAAGTTTTCTTATTTGTGATAAATCAACTTCGCCATTTTCTGAAACAAAAGCCATGGGAATAAACGAAACTTCAATATCTTTTTTGAAACTTCCTATTTCAGATTTTTTAGGATTAAGTAAACAGGTTTTAGAAAGAGATACTTTTTGTCCTTTTAACTTTCCAAACATTTCTTGGAAAGTGCTTTTCAAAAATTCATCAAGTAAACTAATACTTTGTTTACGCTGTTCAATGAGTGTTTCAGCTTTATCTAAAAGATTAACTATTTTGATCTGGTCAGGAAGTGAGGGAAGAAAAAAGTTATAATTAGAAATATCCTCTTTATTGAATCCTGCTTGAGCTGCTCGCCCTCCAATATTTTTTATAAAATTTTGGAATCGTGGATTTAAAAGAAAATGATACAGGAATTTTTTATCTAGTTTTTCCTTATCTGGAATTGTTTTTACAATAGCAACATTGTATGCTCCTTTTAATCCGGTTAATATTTTCCCAACTGATGCACCATATCTGCCAATTAAAATATCGTCTTGATTACATTTACTAAGTTTATTATTCTCTTTAACATATTCAATATATTTAGTTTTTGCTTGCGTAAAATCCCTTATCTGTAACATTCGAACATAGCCATCTCTGAGCTCAGAACACCATTCATTTTTAGGTGGCTGTGTTCCTCCTTTAAAATCGCAAACATTTCCAAGTCGAATAAAGCTCATATTATTTTTTTTATTTCAGCCAATCCTGTCTGAATATAGTCTTCTATTACTTCTAATTTTTCAAGAATAATCTCAGGAATTTCATAGATTACTTCTTCATAACTATCCTCTTTGTAAGTGCTTAAATTCAGATTGTAGCCCTTACCTACAATTTCTGTTTTAGGAATGAAAAAGGAATTCTGTTTTCTATTAGTATCCGTTCTATCATTTCGTATTTTATACTGCTGCACTATATCCGGTAAATCACTATTAGAAACTTTACTTCTTTTATCGTCTAAAGTATAGCCATCCGATTGCATATCGTAAAACCAAACATTATTCGTCTCTCCACCTTTTGTAAATAATAAAATAGCAGTACTTACACCTGCATAAGGTTTAAATATCCCACTTGGCATAGCTATAACTGCTTTCAATTCAGCCTTCTCTATTATCAACTTTCTTAAAGCTTCAAATGCATTGCCTGAATTTTGTATTACGCCTGAAGGAACAATTACTGCAGCAGTCCCTCCTATTTTCAGCATATTAAAAATGCGTTCCACAAAAAGTAACTCTGTTTTTGTTGTTGGAAGTTTTAGGGTTTCATTTATATCACTTTTGTCGATATTGCCAGTAAAAGGAGGATTCGCCATAATGACGTCGAAATAATTGTCTTCGTTGTAACTTTTACTCAACGTATCCTTATAATCTATTTGCGGTACGTCAATTCCATGCATCATCATGTTCATTAAACCCAATCGTACCATCGTTGTATCGAAATCAAAACCAAAAAAGGATTTATCTAATATATCACGTAGTTTCTCATTAAGCATAGAAGTGATAGTAGCACGATGAAAACCATCTTCATCTATCCATACTTCGTCGGGATTATTCTGCATCACTAAATGTGAAAGAATATATTGATAGGCCCCTAATAGAAATCCAGATGTCCCACACGCTGGATCTGCAATGCGTTGCCCCAATTGAGGTGCAACTAATTCAGCCATTAACTTAATAATATGACGAGGAGTCCGGAATTGCCCATTTTTGCCAGCTGTTGCAATTTCACTTAAAAGCATTTCATAAACATCTCCTTGTATATCTTGGAAAGCATGTCCACCTTCAGTAGCATCCTTTTCTATTGCAATAAATATTTCTTCTATTGTTTTTGTAGCTTCAACTAATAACCTTCCATTTGGAATTACAAATACAGCATTTGCCATATGCTTAGTGAAAGGAGAAGTAGTGCCGTTTAGTTCTTTAAGGAAAGGGAAAACTTTTGTTTGAATAAGTAATAGCATTTCGTCTGCGGGCTTATGCTTGAAAACACTCCAACGTAATTCATTCTTATCTATTTCTTCATTACTACCCGGAACTTTAAATTTACCCTTGAAACGAGAAGCATATTTTTCTCCTGTAAATTCGGCATCTCTCTCTCTTTACCTCCAAATCATCAAGCCGCTTCATGAAAATGAGGTAAGTAATTTGTTCAATAGCAGTAAGAGGATTAGCAATTCCTCCTTCCCAAAACTTTTGCCAGAGCTTAGCTATGAGGCCTTTTAATTGTGAATTGTTTTGTAACATTTATGCTGCGATTAATTTTTGGGTGAATTTTAATATTTCATCAATCTCATTCGGATTAAAAACGCCTCTAATACCTTCTGGATGTAATAACGTGAATGGAGATTCGATCAGATTTCTTCTCGTAAACATTCCATTATCAATGATATATTTTCGAAACAACTCCAAAAATTGCAACTGTCTACTTGTGAGATATGAATGTGCTAAAAGAAATTCGTCAAATGCTTTTGAAACTGTTTCAGGAAATGATTGCAATACCTCTATTCCTAAAATATGCCTAATGAATTGAATAAATACTGCCTTTTGGTGATTATATACTCGGCGTAATAAATCAATAGTTATATGTGGATGTTCATTATGTAATTCTCCCGCTAACTGTTTAGCCTCTTCTTCAGATATATCCATTCCATCTTTTAATTTTTGTAAAATAGGATTTGCAATAACTAATTCATTTACTTTTAGCTCGACTAATTCACGATATTTTGCAGTACTTAAAGCTTCATGTTGCGGGCCAAATTCAACATAGTCTTTATCAACCGTAAAATCTTTTAAATTAAACTTAGGCAGATCTAGCAGAATCACTACTTCACGAAATCTCATTAAAGGGGACAGTTTTTGAATCAATTCATCAAATCTGTCTTCCGTAATTGTTGTCCAATAATTATTCGTTTGCGCTTGTTTGATAAGCTTCTCTTCTTTAGCAACAATATTAACACTAAGAGGTAGTTCTCCTAATTCTTCAATAATACTTTCCTGTAGAGTTTCTGTTTTAGCTTTATCTCCTACCAAGTGCGCAAGTGAAACTTCAAGTATATCTTTTTCAAATCGCATAGCCTTAAAATCAGTGTCCACAACTGTTCTGAAAAGTGGTTTTACAACATTTTTTAAAAAAGATATTTTTTCTTCTGAAAGGTTATTCCAAAAATTATCATCATCCATCCTCTGTAATTCATGCCTAGCTTCCATTATCACCACAGAATATTGGGGAAGTGTTTTAATCTGCTTTTTTAATTTCTTGATTTCTTTTTCTGCAACCTCTAGTTTATATAACATCAAGGCTTCTTTGATTTTATCAAGTCGAATACCAAACAATCGAACAGGCAATGGAATTTGTTGTTTCGGTTCTTTCCCTTTTGGATTTAATTTGAAATATTCAAAGTTGTCCCAGCAATCCAAAATAAAAAATGAATCTTTTTGTGTACACCAGGACTTAATTTTTTCAGCCTCAAGCAAACGTGTTCCCCGGCCTATCATTTGCCAAAATTTCGTATAGCTATAAACAGGTTTTGCAAAAACAAGATTTGTCAATTCTCGGATATCTATTCCCGTATCAAGCATATCAACACTAAGGGCTACACGCGGCATATCGTTGTTTTTAAACTGATCCAACAATCCTCCTTTTCCATAAACACGGGGATCTTCACTTACCAATACTTTTGCTAACTCTCCTTTGTATTCAGGATAAAGTGAATCAAAGATTTCTTCGATTCGTCTTGCATGTGCTTTACTGATACAAAAGAAAATTGTTTTTCCTGGCAATACGCCATTAGAATCTTTGATAGATTCTTCCATAAACTCCCTAACTATTAACGCATTTGTTCCTCGATTAATTACTTTTTTTTCAATCTCTGTTCCTTCGTAATTTATTTCTTCGATTTCTTTTCCTTCAAGAATTAAAGTCTTTTGATCCTCAAGTGTAATAGTTCTCTTGCTTATCCCTTCTTCTTGAAATTTTGTTTTTATTTTCATTACCTGAAAATTGCACAAGTAAGGCGGAATATGATTAACTGCTTCATCATATGAATACGCAAAAGTTGGAACTCCGTCTTCGGTTTCAAATAATTCAAAAGTATTATGATCAATCACATCAGTAGGTGTTGCAGTTAATCCCAAAGTGATAGTATTGAAATAATCTAACACTTCCTGATAGGTATTGTAAACGCTTCGATGACATTCATCTACCACTATTAAATCAAAAAAATGTGGGCTCAAGGCATTTTGTCCATCGCGAATAATATTAAGCATTGTTGGATATGTGGAAACGTAAATTCTTCTATCCGTTGCAATTTCTTTTTCGTTTTGCTTTGGCCATCGTGGTTCATTTGGCAAATGCTCTTTAAAATTTTCTAATGTTTGATCTCGCAACGATATTCTATCAACCAAAAACAAAACACGTTCAGCCCAGCCAAATCTCATCAAAGCATCTACTAATGCAATGCAAGTTCTAGTTTTGCCAGTACCAGTTGCCATTACTAAAAGAAATCGTCTTTTCCTTTTTTCAATCGCTTCCAGTACAGCGCGAATAGCACTTATCTGAAAATCACGGCCTGCAATTTTTGAATTAATACTTTCACCTATTAATGACTTACGTGCTTTTCTTATGTAAGAATAACGCTCAAGGTCTTCTCTTGTAGGGAATCCATGAACTTTCTTAGGTGGATAATTCTCTATGTCCCAAAAATAAATATCATGGCCATTTGTATAAAAACAAAATGGTAAATCACCTTTATGCTCTTTTTGAATATTAGAACAGTACTGTTTAGCCTGCTCTCTGCCGAGAGCTGCATCAACGGTTGTTTTTTTAGCTTCTACCACTGCTAATGGCTTTCCATTCTTGCCTAACAAAACGTAATCGCTAAATTGATGACCTGCGTAGGGTGTAGATGTTTCTTGAACTAAGTAACTGTCAACAATGATATCAAATTCTTCAATTACTTGCGTGCGGTCTACAACATTCCAGCCAGCTTGTTTAAGACGGATATCAATGACTTCTTTGCGAGTTAGTTTTTCGTTTTTTGACAATGGTAATGCAGACTGGGCGTGAAGATAACAAAAATGGATTACTTAATAAATATAACAAGAAACCGATATACGGCAAATTATTATTAATTCAAATATCACATCGCTCTTGGTTGATTAACATTAAACAAAAAACCCTGCAAAATCAAAAATTTACAGGGTTTTAATGAATTCTAAAAGTGGAGCTGCAGGGAGTCGAACCCTGGTCCAAACACACTCGCCGTAAGCTTTCTACATGTTTATTTATACATTGGTTTTCGAGATCCGGCAGGGGTATAACAAACCAACCGGATCCTTAGAAGAATGGTCTTAGGCAATGGTCACATCATTCCATTGCAGCGTCCTCTGGTTTTTTTGAGTCGGCAGATGAACTTGGTCACAGGTGAACCTGTTCAATAGCCCTAATGGTTACTTAATTTAATTAAGCAGCCATGGCATACGAAGTATTGCCATTTGAAGTTTTCGTATTCAGATTAAAGTGCTAATTACGCAACGCACTACATGCTTACACTTACAAAGAACTATGCTGTCAAAACCGGTCAGCCCCGGGTAATTATTTTATATTGTTGATGTAATATTTAATATTGTTAGAGACTAAAAATTAAACACTCTTCACAAATAGTCAATATTAAATATTACCTATTAAATCTAATGGCTCAATCATTGCCATTATTTTATATTGTCGATGTAATATTTAATATTGTTAAGAGAGTAAAAAATTAAATGCTCTTCACAAATAGTCAATATTAAATATTACCTATTAAATCTAATGGCTCAATCATTGCCATTATTTTATATTGTCGATTTAATATTTAATATTGTTAGAGACTAAAATTAAACGCTCTTCACAAATAGTCAATATTAAATATTACCTATTAAATCTAATGGCTCAATCATTGCCATTATTTTATATTGTCGATTTAATATTTAATACTGTTAGAGACTAAAATTAAACGCTCTTCACAAATAGTCAATATTAAATATTACCTATTAAATCTAATGGCTCAATCATTGCCATTATTTTATATTGTCGATTTAATATTTAATATTGTTAGAGACTAAAAATTAAACGCTCTTCACAAATAGTCAATATTAAATATTACCTATTAAATCTAATGACTTCTTCCCCATCCAAACCAATCATTGCCATTGGCGTAGATCATTAGAGAGAATAACAATATCATGCCAACGATCTGTGCGTACTCTAAGAATTTTTCACTTGGCTTGCGGCCTGATACCATTTCGTATAAAGTGAACAGTACATGGCCGCCATCCAATGCCGGTATGGGTAACAGGTTCATAAATGCCAGGGCAATTGATAAGAACCCTGTCATTAACCAAAACGTTTCCCAATCACCCCATTGCGTTGGAAAGTTTGACGCTATTCCTTTAAAACCGCTTAACCCCTTTGCACCACCGCTTTTAGGATTTAATATTGCCCCAAACTGCCTGACATAATTTGTTAACCTGTCTATCGCTAAACCAATACCCGCAGGAATTGCTTCAAAGAAACCGTATTTTTTTGTCTGGATCTTAAATAAACCAAGACTATCATATTGTTCAACAGATAAAGTTGGTATACCAATTTTTCCATCTTCGTCTACACTTGCCTGTAAGCTCATTGGTTTACCCTGTCTTTCCAACTGTACACTTACCTTTTGATTTTTCTTAGTACTTAATACGGCAGCCAGCTCATCAAAATAATGCACAGGCACTGAATCGATGGAGGTGATATTATCCATAAATTTCAAGCCGGCTTTTTTACCACCTAAGGTTGTATCCTTCGGATCGTATTCGCCTACCAGTGACGGTAAGCGTGGCGTTAATAGACTAAGACCAGCTTTTGGTTTATTTTCTACCAACTGGCCAAGAAGATCTTCCGGTAACGTTATATTGGTTTGTTTGCCGTCTCTTTCAATTATTGCCGTTTTTGCCAATAATAAGTTCTGTGTGATCTCATCAAAGTATTGTATCGGCTTACCATCGATCGAAACTATTTTATCGCCATTGTGTAAATTGAATTTATACAATGCACTGTCCTGTATCCAGATCCCTTCCTTTACAGATGAGTTCACTATTTTTTGAGATCCCCATACAAATAAGATCATTGCATAAATAACAAATGCCAGTAACACATTAACGATGATACCTGCTAACATGATGATCAGCCTTTGCCAGGCCGGTTTTGCCCTGAACTCATACTCTTTTGGCGGCAATTGCATAGCTTCCTTATCCATGCTTTCGTCGATCATCCCTGAAATTTTTACGTAGCCGCCTAATGGCAACCAGCCAATTCCATATTCTGTATCGCCTATTTTCTTTTTTACCAATGAGAACCAGGGATCAAAAAACAAATAGAATTTTTCTACCCTGCACTTGAACCATTTTGCAGTGATATAATGTCCGAACTCATGTAATATCACTAATATGGATAATGATAAAATAAGATAAAAAACCTGCATGGCTACATTGCCCGCATTGATCGCTAATAATGTCATGTTCTGTACTTCCGAAAAAGCCTTTATTTAAACTTGTTATTAATATTTTTTATGCTTGTAGTTTATTGTTGCACAGAGATTTGCCGCTGAAATGTGCGACGCCACCAATGTTGCTAACAGCTACCAATGCTGGGTAACGAAAATTGACTGATCACAACTTCATTACCGATGCCGCAAAATTACGGGCTTCGCCATCGCTTTCAAAATATTCCTCCAGCGTTGGGTTTTTGATAAAAGGCAGGTTCTGGATGGTTTTTTCTACCACGGCAGAGATATCTAAAAAGCCGATATGGTCGCGGAGAAAGGCCCACACGGCTATTTCGTTGGCAGCATTTAATATGCAGGGCATATTGCCACCCTTGTATAAAGCATCGATGGCCAGCGCCAAACTTCTGAAAGTTTTAACATCTGGCTCCTCAAAAGTGAGGCTCGGGTACTTGCGAAAATCTAAACGGGGATGGTCGTTCTCGATCCTTTTTGGGAAAGACATGGCGTATTGGATGGGCAATTTCATATCCGGCAAGCCCATTTGTGCTTTGATACTGCCATCTTTGAACTGCACCATACTGTGAATGATGCTTTGCGGATGTACCACTACCTGTATCTGATCTGGATGTAAATTGAAAAGCCATTTTGCTTCGATCATCTCAAGCCCTTTATTGATAAGGGTTGCAGAATCGATCGATATTTTAGCGCCCATTGACCAATTGGGATGTTCTAAAGCATGTACCCTTTTTACATTGGTTAAAAAGTTAGGTTTTTTACCTAAGAAAGGCCCGCCGCTGGCAGTAAGGATAACCTTTTCTATCGGGTTTCTTCCTTCGCCAACAAGGCATTGAAATATGGCTGAGTGTTCGCTATCTATCGGGATGATCGGTGTGCGGTTCTCGATCGCTTTTTTCATGATCAGGTCGCCGGCAACAACCAGTGTTTCTTTGTTAGCCAGGCCGATCGCTTTGCCTTTTTCTACAGCTTTTAAAGTAGGACTTAATCCTGCAAAACCTACAATACCCATCAGCATCATATCATAACTATCGAAATCTGCTACTTCAACCAATGCCTCAGCACCGGCAAAAACTTTTGTATCTGTAGAAGCAAGCGCTGCTTTCACCTTATCATATCTTCTGTGATCGCCTATTACTACCGCGTTTGGCTTGAATTCGATGGCTTGTTTGATCAGCAGGTCATCATTACTTTGTGCAGTAAGTATATCTACTTCGAATAATTTATCATTGGCACGAATTACTTCTAAAGCTTGTGTTCCTATTGAACCTGTAGATCCGAAAATTGCGATTTTTTTCTTATGCACTTTGTCCCGAATTATTATTTGACTGTTATTGGACAAATCTAACTTAATAATTGTTTCAATACAATTATAGTGTTGTGAAAATTATTACAGTTTTTGGGATGATTTAACGCATTGGTTTAGCGTATGTTTTTTCGCCGGCATTTATCGATAACATGATAAGGTTTTCTCCGGTAGGAATAGGGCAATTATATCCCGTAGTATAGGCGCAATAAGGATTGTAGGCTTTATTAAAATCGAGTGTCACTTTATTATCAATGATGTCGGTTATAGCCACATCAAGGTACCTGCCACCGCCATAACTTCCAATACCATTGCTAAGATCAATGAAGGGTATCAGTAAATTGTTTTTGTAACCGGGCAGTTTCATCAATGTTTCCGATTGATAGAGATGCAACGTGATCGTTTTATTTTGAAGCTTGAATGTTACGGTACCGTATTTAAGGTATTTAGCTGTTTTACCTTCAGTAAGCTGCATGGTAAAGGCACTGTCTTCCGTCTTTTTAAAATCAGCTACTACACGGTAATTACTATCGATAGGAAAGAATTGTAGATAAACTGTGTCTTCACCTTTTATTACATGATGATGATGAACATATTCCTGCTGGAATTTTTGCAGGGAGTCCACATAATTGTTGCGTACATTCTTCTGAGCAAAAGCCGTTATGTTTATAAAGAGTAAAACTATCGTTGGTATCTTTTTCATAAGGCTTTGTTTAGGTTCGTTTAACTACTGACCAATTTCTCCAAAGCGGCCCTTACGCCGGAAAAATTGTATTGCTTTATCACATCATCCATCATTTTCGTTATCTCTTTGTTGCACAAATTTCCGATAGAACCTTCGTGCACATGATTTGGTGATGCTGTGTGTACAAACGTACCTGCTTCAATATCCATGCCTATTTTTTTATACGCATCCCTGAATGGCGTTCCCTGTAATACCAGTTTATTCACTTCTTCTACACTGAACAGGTATTTATATTTTTCATCCTTCAACAGGTCTTTGTTAACGCTGATATTGGTTAGCATTAAACCGGCCATTTGAATACAAGCCTGTAAATTTTCAAATGCAGGAATGATATGCTCTTTTATCAATTGCAGATCACGATGATAGCCTGATGGCAAATTGGTTGTCATCATCATGATCTCGTTCGGCAAAGCCTGAATTCTATTGCAATGAGAACGTATCAATTCAAAAACATCCGGATTTTTTTTGTGAGGCATGATGCTGCTGCCTGTTGTTAATTCATCAGGAAATGTAATGAACGCGAAATTCTGGTTCAAATACAAACAAGCATCCATACTCATTTTAGCCAGCGTTGCTGCAATATTTGCTAACGCAGATGCTACTACTCTTTCTGTTTTACCTCTACCCATTTGCGCGTACACTACATTGTAATTCAAATGCTCGAACCCTAACAATTTAGTCGTCATGGTTCTGTTAATAGGAAATGATGAACCATAACCTGCGCCTGAACCCAATGGATTTTTATTCACCACCTGGTAAGCAGCTTGCAATGTGATCATATCGTCAACCAGACTTTCTGCATAAGCACCGAACCATAATCCAAAAGAAGATGGCATGGCTAATTGCAAATGTGTATAGCCGGGTAAAAGATCTGCTTTATGTTTTTCGCTTTGCGAGATAAGTAAAGTAAACAGTTCATGCGTTGTGCCTACTAATTTTTCGATCTCACTTCTTAAAAATAATTTAAGGTCAACCAGAACCTGGTCGTTACGGCTTCTCGCACTGTGAATTTTTTTACCGATATCGCCCAGCTTCATCGTTAATAATAACTCTACTTGTGAGTGCACATCTTCTACGCCTTCATCCAGGATGAATTCGCCTATTTCTATTTTGGTATAGATATTTTTTAGTTCAACTTCTAAAACTGCTAATTCTTCTTTGGTCAATAAACCAATTGACTGCAACATTTTAATATGCGCCAATGAACCCAACACATCGAATGGTGCTAAATACATATCTAATTCACGGTCGTTACCGACAGTGAATTTTTCTACTTCTTTTAATGCGACCTTATCTTTTTGCCAGAGCTTCATTTGAGTTGTAAGTTTTAAGTGATAAGTTTTAAGTTAAGATGCAGGTTATGTATTACTTATAACTTACAACTTATTACTTAAAACTATACGATCTGTGCTACCATTTTAATATATGTTTCAATTCCTTCTTCGATTTCTTTCAGATAAATAAATTCATCTGCGGTATGACTTCTTGCGCTATCACCTGGACCCATTTTCAATGTTGGGAAAGGCATGAGCGCTTTATCCGATGTTGTTGGCGAACCGTAATAACCTTTGCCTAAAGCGATACCTGCTTTTACCAAAGGATGATCCAACGCGATCGATGTTGATTTCATTCTTGTTGTACGTGGCTTGAATTGACTTTTTAAATTTTGTTTTAACGATTCCAAGATCTCTTCAAAACTGTACAATTCATTTACACGAACATCGATCACAAATTTACATTGCGCAGGAACCACATTGTGTTGTTTGTTATCTGTATCGATCACCGTTACCGTTAAACGTGATTCGCCTAACAGGTCGCTCACTTTATCAAATTTATAGTTTCTTATCCAATTGATATCATCTACTGCTTTATACAATGCATTTTCACCTTCGTTACGTGCAGCATGGCCCGCGCGGCCCTGTGCTGTACAATCAATTACCATTAGTCCTCTTTCTGCAACGGCCATTTCTAATTTTGTTGGCTCACCTACAATTCCAAAATTGATATTGCCTAAATATGGCAACACTAATTCAATACCATTTACGCCACTGATCTCTTCTTCTGCGCTTGCCGCAAATACTACATTGTATTTTGTATCCGCCTGGTTATAAAAATGTAAAAATGTTGCGATCAATGAAACTAAACATCCACCTGCATCATTACTTCCCAAGCCAAATAACTTACCGTCTTTTTCAATTGGCGAAAACGGATCTAATGTATAACCTTTATTCGGCATCACTGTATCATGATGAGAGTTCAATAATATAGATGGCTTATTCATATCATAATGCTTATTCTTAGCATAGATATTATTGCCTACTCTTGCATAGGTTACTCCGTGCTTTTCAAAAAAAGCCGTGATAATTTCAGCCGTATCATTTTCTTCTTTCGAAAAAGATGGCGTACTGATCAGTTGCTTAAGTAGGTTTACTGCGTTTTGGTACAAAGCCCCATCCCGACCTTCCCCGAAGGAGAAGGAGTTTGAAACATTCGGTTTACTTTTTTCGGTCATTTTTTTAAAATTTTATAGGCGACCCTCTTTAATAAAGGATCTATAAAGATTGATCTTCAAAAGTCTCCCTTTCGGGGAGATTTAGAGGGGCTTTTTTTTTATTATTTTATTAAAGTCCCCTTTGTATTATCAGTTACGTTTTGTATCAGATCCTTTGCATCGCCGATCAATACTTCTTTTACGCCGCTATTAATGGCATCAAAAGCATTATCGATCTTTGGGATGATACCATCAAACAATTTCTTATCGTCGGTTAGTTGTTTGTATTTCTCTTTTGTGATGAGCGTTATCACAGAATCATCATCATTCACATTTTCCAACACGCCTTTCTTTTCAAAACAATAGATCAATCTTACATTATAGTTTTTAGATAGACTAACCGCCAATGATGACGCAACTGTATCTGCATTGGTGTTTAACATTTGCCCATGACTATCATGTGTTAAAGGCGCAATGATCGGCATCATACCATTATCTAATAGAATCTGTAAAGTATTGGCTCCGATCTTTGATGCTTCTATATCACCCACAAATCCATAATCAATGCCCCCATCCCCTGAAGGGGAGCTAACAAATGGACGTTTAACTGCAGGAATGATATTGGCATCTGCACCTGTTAGACCGATCGCATTGCAATTCAAAGATTGTAGTTTCGCAACTACTTTCTTATTCACTAATCCTCCGTATACCATTGTCACAAGGTCGATCGTTGCTTCATCAGTAATTCTTCTTCCATTTACATACTTTGATTCTATGCCCAGCTTATCTCCTATTTTCGTTGCCACTTTTCCGCCGCCGTGTATCAATATTTTCTTTGCTTTGATACTGGAAAATGTTTGCAGGAAGGATTGCAACGATGCATCATCATCAATTACATTTCCTCCGATCTTTATGACAAATAATTTTTCCATTTTGCCCCCATCCCCTGAAGGGGGGGTATGTTTCGAGCCTGTTGATTCGGTTGCAGTTATTTGTAATTTTATTATTGTATCGTCTATTGTTTGTAAAACTTTTTCTAAATTTTTTGTTACTTCTTCGTTTTTAAATCTTAATACAGTTATTCCAAAATCTTTTATATTATTTTCTCTTATTACATCGTTCCTCTTAACCTCTTCATTTTCATGATACCCTCCATCTAATTCAATTACCAATTTAATTGCATGGCAATAGAAATCTGCTATATATAATGAGATTGGATGTTGCCTTCTAAATTTTAAATGAAAATCATTAATTTTTATTGCATTCCATAATATTTCCTCCGCTTCTGTCATCCTATTCCTTAATTCTTCAGCTTTTTCAAATATCAATTTCGTTGCACCATAAAACATATTATAAGGCGAGTTTCCGCCCCCGTCCCCTAAAGGGGTGGTATACGACCAGTCTTCTGATGACGCTGAATGTATAAATTTGTTGGTGTAATTGCTTTGCATTATAAATTTAAAAATTTCATCAATATGATATCATATCAAAAAACGTGAACTCTACTTATAACTCCCCTTCAGGGGATGGGGGCGAACTACCCTCTTCCTTTTAATATTTCGCTTAATACTGCCTGTGCCGCCCAAACCCTGTTAGAAGCTTGTTGCGTAATAATGCTGTTGGCGCTGTCTAATACTTCGTCGCTTAATTCTACGTTTCTTCTAACCGGTAAGCAATGCATTATTTTAGCATTGTTTGTTGTAGCCAGTTTTTTATTGGTCAACATCCAGGCTGGATCGTTCGTATAAATTCTTCCGTAATCCGTGTAAGTACTCCAGTTCTTTACATACACATAATCAGCATCTTTTAATGCTGCATCCTGATCCAATATAATGGTGGCGCCTTTTGTATATTTCTCATCCAATTCATAATCTTTCGGATGTGTAATAACAAAATCTGCTTCGCCCCAGGCATTGATCCATTCTGCAAAAGAGTTTGGAACACATTGAGGCAATGCTTTAATATGCGGCGCCCATGTTAAAACGATCTTAGGCTTTCTTTTTTCTTTGAATGTTTCTTTGATGGTAATGATATCAGTCAGACTTTGCAATGGATGAAGTGTCGCACTTTCCAGACTCACGATCGGTACACCAGCGTATTGTTTGAATGCTGTCATCACCTGTTCGCTGTAATCATCTTTTTTATTTGTTAAAGATGGGAACGCACGAATGCAAAGGATATCAAAATAGTTACCCAAAATTGGTGCTGCATCTTTTACGTGTTCAACTGTATTGCCGCTCATGATCGCGCCATCTTCAAATTCCAATGCCCAGCCATCTTTATCTACATTGAAAACGATCGCTTCCATGCCCAATTGCTCTGCAGCAACCTGTGTACTCAAACGCGTACGCAGACTTGGATTCAGAAATAACATACCGATACGTTTATCTGCACCCAGATTTCTGTCAGCAAAAGGATTGGCTTTATACGTTAATGCTTTTGTTACTAAAGCATTAATATCAGTTACGTCTTTTACCGAGATGAAATTCTTCATGGTTTTGTTGTTGGATAACTTGTTTGGTTATAATTATATCAACGATTAAAATACAAGTGTCAGACGGAGACCGTCAGACACTTGTTGGGAATTGGTCTGACGGTCTCCGTCTGACCAATAGTTATGCTAATTCCTTTTTCAAAGCATCTAAAAATATATCGGCTTCAACCTTTGTAACATTTAATGCTGGTAGCAATCTTATTACATTTGGTTTTGCTTCACCGGTAAATATTTTGTGTTTAAATAATAAATTCTTCTTCACGTCTTTTAATTCTTCAGGCAATTCAATTCCTATCATTAAACCTCTACCTCTTACCTCTTTGATCTTTGGTATTTTTTTCAACTCAGTGATCAAATAGTTCCCAACTTCTAAAGCATTTGCCATCAGGTTATCTTTTTCAATAACTTCTAAAACTGCTAACGCTGCAGCGCAGGCTAAATGATTACCACCGAATGTTGTACCTAGCATAGAATATTTAGCAACGAATTTTGGCGCAATTGAAATAGCACCGATCGGAAAACCATTGCCCATTCCTTTTGCCATGGTATAAATATCTGCCTTTACCCCACTATGATCATGCGAATAAAATAAACCTGTCCTGCCATAACCGCATTGTACCGAGTCTGCAATAAACACTGCATTGTATTGATCACACAAACTTCTTATCTTTTGTAAAAAAGAATCTTTTGCTTCGATGATACCGCCTACACCTTGAATGCCTTCAATGATCACAGTGCAAATTTCATTGCCATGTTGTTTGAAGTAAACTTCCAAAGCTGCTTCATCATTGAATGGTAAAAAGACTACATTATCCGTTTCATTCACCGGTGCCACAATACTTTTATTATCCGTTGCTGCAACGGCCAAAGATGTTCTGCCATGAAATGCTTTTGTAAAAGCTATGATCTTTTTTCTACCGTTATAAAAAGACGCCAGCTTTAATGCATTCTCATTTGCTTCTGCACCTGAGTTACATAAAAACAATTGGTAATCTTCTTTGCCCGAAACCTTACCCAGCTTTTCAGCCAGCTCGATCTGCAAAGGAATTTTTATTGAATTAGAATAGAACCCAACTTTATGCAATTGATCTTCTAAACGTTTTACATAATGCGGATGTGTGTGCCCGATACTGATAACGGCATGGCCGCCATATAAGTCTAAATATTTTTGATCTTTGTCATCCCAAACATAAGAGCCCGCAGCTTTTACAATGGTGATATCATTTAATGGATATACGTCGAATGGTTTCATTTTAAAAATAGTTTGCTTTTAATTTTAAGCCGGTTGTTTCTTCCAGGCCAAAAATCAGGTTCATATTTTGTACTGCTTGTCCGCTGGCGCCTTTCACTAAATTATCAATAGCAGAATGTATGACTAACCTGTTCCCTATTTTTTCTAATTGAATGATGCACTTATTCGTATTCACGACCTGCTTCAAAGACAGCGATTCTGTTTGTACTGTTGTGAACGGATGACCGTCATAGTATGCTGTATATAATGCGTTCAATTCATCAAGGCTCTTGTCACTTTTTACCTGCGAGCTGATGAAGATGCCTCGTGTGAAGTCACCGCGCCATGGAACAAAATATAAACCTCCTTGCTTCGGTGAAGCTGGAAAGCTATTTTGCAATTGGTGCAATGACTGCTGTATTTCGTCGTTATGCTGATGCGTTAATGTTTTGTAGCCCGAGATATTATTTTGTCTGTAACTAAAATGAGAAGTAGGTGAAAGCGATTGTCCGGCACCGGTACTTCCCGTGATGCCCGTTGTATTAATATCTTCCGGTAACAATCCTGCTTTTGCCAATGGCAATAAACCTAACTGAATGGCCGTTGCAAAACAACCCGGATTGGCAACATTATTTGCTTTCTTGATATCTTCTCTTTGTAATTCCGGAAGTCCGTAGACAAATTTCCTTCCATTTATTTCAGCATCTGCCACTAACCTGAAATCGTTGCCGATATCGATCAGTTTTATTTGAGCTGGAATATTATTTGCTGCAACAAATTTCTTTGCTTCACCATGACCTGCACAAAAGAAGATCACATCAATGCCCCCATCCCCTAAAGGGGGGAAACTGGCAGAAAATTTAAGATCGGTTTCACCAACAAGGTCAGCATGTATCTTACTTACAAGATTGCCTGCATTGCTTCCGCTCTGTGCAAAAGAAATAGTAGCATTCGGATGATTCAATAATAAACGTATCAATTCGCCCCCGGTATATCCTGCAGCGCCTATAATTCCTACGTTTATTATCTTAGCCATTGTTACTTTCTTTTACTTTATGATAGATTGAAGTCTGATTACCAAATATCTTACTAAAGCCTCTTACATCTTCGCCTGTAAAGCCTGTATTCATTTCGCCATATTTGCCAAATTTAGCAGACATCAGATCATGTGTTGATTCAATACCGATCATTTGAAAACGATAAGGCAGCAATTGTACAAACACATCACCAGTTACGGTTTCCTGACTACTTGTAAAATAAGCTTCAATATCGCGCATTACAGGATCCAAAATTTGTCCCTCATGCAACCAGCTGCCATAAAATAATGCTAATTGATCTTTCCAGTTCAATTGCCATTTTGTAAGCACATGTTTTTCTAATGCATGGTGCGCTTTTAAAATAACCATTGGGGCTGCTGCTTCAAAACCTACGCGTCCTTTAATACCAATGATCGTATCACCAACATGTATATCTCTGCCGATACCATACGCACCTGCAATCGTTTGTAAATATTGTATCGCTTCTGTAGGATGGCCGAATTTTTTATCGTTGATAGATCTCAATTCTCCTTTTACAAAACTCAGTTTAACTTCTTCGCTTCCTGTTTTAGTAACCTGTGTTGGCCATGCTTCTTCAGGAAGAATCCCTTTGCTATTTAATGTTTCTTTACCACCAACGCTTGTTCCCCATAAACCTTTATTGATCGAGTACATCGATTTTTCAAAATTCATGTCAACACCTTTCCCTTTCAAATAAGCGATCTCTTCTTCCCTGCTTAATTTCAGATCTCTGATCGGCGTGATAATTTCAATACCCGGAATTAAGATATGAAAGATCATATCAAAACGTACCTGGTCATTTCCCGCACCGGTACTTCCGTGTGCTACCGCATCTGCGTTTAATTTTTTTGCATGTTCAGCAATATGTAAAGCCTGGCTTAATCTTTCTGCGCTTACACTTAGCGGATAAGTATTATTTTTTAAGCAATTACCAAATATCAAATACTTAACAATATCATCATAATAACTTTTAACCGCATTAACAGCTGTATGTGTCTTTACACCAAGCTTGTAAGCATGCGCTTCGATTTGTTTGATCTCTTCTTCAGAAAAACCTCCGGTGTTTACGATAATGCTATGCACTTCGTATCCCTTATCCTCAAAATGCTTTACGCAGAATGTAGTATCTAATCCGCCACTAAATCCTAACACAACTTTCTTGATGCCCCCATCCCCTGAAGGGGTGTTAGATGACAATGTGCTTTTTGAATTACTTATATCCACTTTTATAATTATTAGTATCTAAAAAAATTAATGCTCAAGTCCCCCTTTAGGGGATAGGGGCAACTTAAAAATTGAAAAAATATTTTAATATCATCTTGCTTAGACTTCCGCCTCCGCCTTTTTTAAATCTTTTTAAGAAACGGCTTTGTTTAGCTTCCATGAATCTTCCGTAGGCTTCGGAATTTTGTTTAAAGTCTTCTTTTGTTTCTTCAGGAGTTGTATGTTCTTTTGGATCGTACAACATGGCTGTACACATACAATTCTTTCTTTCCTTGCTCATCAAGATATCGTAGTTCACACAGCTTTTGCAGCCTGCCCAAAATTCTTCATCATTTGTTAACTCAGAATAAGTAACCGGTTCATAGCCCAGGTCAGAATTTATTTTCATCACTGCAAGGCCGGTAGTCAACCCAAATATTTTTGCATTCGGATATTTTTCTCTCGATAAAGCGAACACTCTATGCTTGATATGTTTGGCAACACCACTTTTTCTAAAGGCAGGCGCAACGATCAACCCGCTATTCGCAACGAATTCATCATGTCCCCATGCTTCGATATAACAAAAGCCAACCCATTGGTCATCGGTTGTTAATGCTATCACCGCTTTGCCTTCTTCCATCTTTTTTTGAATGTACTCAGGAGAACGTTTAGCAATGCCGGTACCTCTAGCTGCCGCAGAGGCTTCCATTTCGTCTGTAATAGTTTTTGCGAAACGACTGTCGCTTGGGGATGCAACCCGAACTATAATGTTATCTGTTTCCAATTAGCTTAAAATTGAAATAGTTAAATAAATAATGTTGAAAAAAAGTAAATTAGTAAGAACCCGTTTCTGGAGATTTTTTCACTGACAGGGGCATTACAAAAATGCTCGGCCTATCAGCAACCAGGTCGGCGTCGTGGGGAAGTTTTTACAACAGTCCCAATAGCAAATAGCACCCTGCCAGGGTTGAAATTTGTATTAATGATATGGAAGTGTTTGCTGTTCATTTTGCTTATAATAGTAAAGCAGCGCAAAGATATAGATATTTTAAATATCGGGGCAGTTTTTTATTAACTTTTTTTCGACCTAAATACCTGAGTCTTAAATAGAAAAAGGCTTCAACTCATCCGCTAATTTTCGATCGTTACTTAAACGAGGCACTTTGTTTTGTCCTCCGAGTTTGCCAACGCTTTTCATATAATCGATAAAGCCATTCTTTTGCACTACCGATATCTTTAGTTTATCTAAGATATTACCGCCTACTAAATCATCGTAATACACATTCTTCTTGCGTAAATTATCATCGATCTTAGCAGCAAACCTGCTCAGATCAGCTGGGGTATTTTCAAACTCAATAAACCATTCATGATAGCTTTTTCCCTTATCGCTACTGATCATTGGCGCTACTGTAAATTCTGTTACATGAATATTTTCTTCTGTGGCAGCTTTTAATAATGCAGCTTCTACTTCTTCACCGATCACATGTTCGCCAAAGGCAGATATAAAATGTTTTGTTCTTCCGCTAACAATCAAACGATAAGGATCTGTCGATACAAACTTCACGGTATCTCCAATATTGTACGCCCACAAACCTGCGTTATTAGTAATTATCAGCGCATAATTCTCTCCTATTTTTACATCCTTTAATGTTAGCCTTGTTGGATTCTCATTAAAGATCTCTGCTGCAGGAACAAATTCGAAAAATATCCCGCTATTGGTATTTAATAATAATCCCGGTGCTGTCTGACTATCCTGAAAAGCAAAAAAGCCTTCACTTGCAGGAAACATTTCGATACAATCTATTTTTCTGCCGATACTCTCAAATAATTTAGCCTTGTATGGTTCGAAGTTTACGCCGCCCTGTACCATTACGCTAAAATTAGGAAATAACTCTCCTACTTTTTTACCGCTTTTTTCAATTAATCTGTCGAAATACATTTGCATCCATGGTGGTATAGCACTGATCAATGTCATATCTGCATTGATGGTTTCTTCAACGATTTTATCGAGCTTTTCTTCCCATTCTTCAATACAATTTGTTTCGTAAGATGGTAATTGATTACCTCTTAAATAGGCTGGTACATGGTGATTAACAATACCACTTAAGCGACCAGTAGGAACACCGCCTACTCTTCCTAATTCCGGAGAGCCGCTTAAAAAGATGAGCTTACCATCCGCAAATTTTGTATTACCGGTCTCTGCCATATAGCATAATAAGGCATTGCGTGCTGTGTTGATATGGTTTGGAATAGAATCTTTGGTAATAGGGATATACTTCACACCGCTGGTAGTACCGCTTGTTTTAGCCAAATAGATCGGCTGGCCTTTCCACAAAATATTGTGCTTACCTTCTTTGATTTTTTCGATATAAGGTTTAAAAGCTTCGTAATCCCGGATAGGTACCTGCTTTACAAAGTCTTCATGGGTTTTGATCGTATCAAAAGAATGGTCTTTTCCAAATTCGGTTTTGGTACCAACTTTTATCAATGCTTCAAAAACAGCTTGCTGGTCTTCCACAGCAGTTTCCATTCCTTTTTTGATCTGTTTGTAAATGTAATTGGCAAATGGTTTTGCCAGTAGAGATTTTATAGCCATCGTATTGATCTAATAAGCAAATTTACGAGAATATTTATTCGCAATCACAACTCCATTCCCTATCAAGGTCGATACAGGTTACCACTTCCACGTCGATATCGCCTTTAGGCGCAAAAACAACGCGTAAATGCTGGTGTTCCTGTGTAATTCCTTCTAAAGGATAGGTTTTACTTTTCGGATTTTCTTCTATTTTAGTATAATTGATCTTCCCATTAGTTAAGATCTCTTTTATTTCAGTTTCGGTAATATGCCTGCAGTCCATACGGCAACGGGCATGCCTGCTGTAAATTATTTTATCAGGATGGCGGTTTATAGGGTCATCAGCGATCGCCGTATCTCCAGCAGACGATATAGCCGTTGCAGCCGATGTTGGCGAGATATGCATTGCTACCGGCTCAGGACGTACCCCAACCTGGTGTGATTTTATATACAAAATCGCGAAAGCTGCCGCTAACAAAACAATAAATGGGATATATTTTTTAAACATATGATCGTAATAAGTATGCGAATGTAGAATATATAATGCTATGTACGATGTTTGATGTACGACGTACGATGTGAAAGGAAAATATGCAGATAATTAACGTTCTTTTTTAGAAAATGTTCAAAAAAGGTAAACTTTATAACATCATACCTCGTACATCAAACATCGTACATTCTATTATCTTTGCATTGAATGAGTAAAACTGTTGCATTACATACTTTAGGCTGCAAATTAAATTTTTCAGAAACCTCTACCTTATCAAGGTTATTGGAACAGGATGGGTTTATTAAAACTGATTTCGAAGCAGTAGCTGATGTGTATGTGATCAACACTTGTTCGGTAACAGATAATGCAGATAAAGAATGCCGCTTATTAGTGCGCCGCATACAAAAGAAAGCACCCGAAGCAATGGTAGTGATCACTGGTTGCTATGCACAATTGAAACCTGAAGAGATCGCTTCTATTCCAGGAGTAGATCTTGTATTAGGCGCAGCTGAAAAATTCAATATCACACATCATTTAAAAGAAATAACAAAAGGCGATAGCGCAAAGATCTGTAGTTGCGATATTGAAGATGTCAATACTTTCACTGCTTCTTATTCAATCAACGATCGTACTAGAACATTTTTAAAAGTACAGGATGGATGTGATTATACTTGTTCTTTCTGCACAATACCAATGGCGCGTGGTAAAAGTCGCAGCGATAGTATCAGCAATGTGATCGCCAACGTAAAAGAATTATCTGCCAACGGCATAAAAGAAGTTGTTTTAACAGGCGTTAACCTCGGTGATTTTGGAAAAGGTGTAACTGGCGGAAAGATCAAAGAAGAGAATTTTTTTGAACTGCTGCAAGAACTGGATACTGTAGAAGGTATTGATCGTTACCGCATCTCTTCTATTGAACCAAACCTGTTAACCAATGATATCATTGAGTTTGTTAGTAATAGTAAAAAGATAATGCCTCATTTTCATATTCCGCTGCAAAGTGGCAGCAATAAGATTCTTGGCTTAATGAGAAGACGCTATAAAAGAGAATTGTACACAGAAAAAGTTGGGTTGATAAAAACGTTAATGCCGCATTGTGCTATTGGTGTCGATGTGATAGTTGGTTTTCCGGGAGAAACAGACGAGGACTTTAAAGAAACTTTTGACTTTTTGCATAGTCTTGATATTTCTTACTTACACGTATTTACTTATTCAGAAAGATCAAATACTTATGCATTGGAGCTTAAACCTGTAGTGCCGATTCATGTCAGAAATGAAAGAAATAAATTATTACGTAACCTAAGTTATCAAAAAATGCAATACTTTACACAGCAACATATCGGGGAAACAAGAAAAGTATTATTTGAACACAGCAAGAATAATACGATCGAGGGGTACACAGATAATTATATAAAAATAACCGCTTCGTATAAAGAAGAATGGGTAAACAATGTAGTAGAATGGAAAATTTAAACGAGAAGCAATTAAACAAATACCAGGTCACTATTCATTTTAATATGGATGATGACTTCATGACCGTTGTGCCTGTACACCGTGTTTATATAAACGACCTGATCACGAAAGGAATTATTGATTATTATTCTGTAAGCATGGAAACACAGCGCTGCTGGATAACGATCAATGCACTGGATAAAAAAGAAGTGACCGAATATTTAGAACAATCTCCATTATTTAAATACTGGAGCATTGAAATTGATGAATTGTTTGTGTACGACGGACAAACCTATCGCCTGCCTGCAGTTCAACTGAATTAACTATTAATAGTATTTCTTTCCTTTGAACCAATGATCTGCATAAGATAATATCAGGTTTATGTTTAAATAGTTCTCACTTAATATGGCTGAGTTCCAGTTGCCTTTCCTGCCTGCTTCTAAGGCAATATAATAACCCAGGCCGCTCTTTTTTGAATTTTTACCGAAACCTAATGTTGCACCAAAATCAGTAACCGGCAAACCTGATACCTGCAAATAAGTATTGCCTCCATACAAACCTAGTTGGAAAAAGGACCTTTCATATTCAATACCGTATACATTTTTTAATCTGTTGGATTTCTGAAAGCCGATAGAGATTTTATTATTGTCGATCAATTTATAAGAAGCTCCGCCAACGGGTATAAAAGCATTTCCTCTTATATCACTCCAGTTTTGTTGTTCTGCATTTATTGTAAAAGTATATTTATCATCTTTAATAAGTGCGATACCTAATTTTAGTTGCGCAGGTATAGTAAAACGATCATTTACCGTTGGGTCACTTTTTAAAGTATCTGTCGAACCATCCGTAACAACAACATCATAAGAAGAACGCAATGTAGTTTGAGGCGAAAAACTTATACCGTAAGTTGATATCCAATGATGGTTAAGTCTTTTTTTGGTCTGTAAACTAAAATCAAAATACGCTCCTGAAAGAAAGACACTTGTAGTAGTGGCCAAAACGGCCTGTGCATCAGGACTTACAAGAGTTTCCACTTGTTGAAGAGATCCGAACAAAATAGAAGAATTAATTCCCAGAGAAGTATTTCTCGTGATCTGATAGCCGTTGCCTAAATAAAAACGGTTGATCCCTCCGCTACCATGGTATTCTCCAAGCACTATCTGAGCGTTATTTCCCTGAACTAATTTATTGGCAGTGTAATCGTAATTGGCAGTACTATAAGGTTCTAATCCAAGACTAAAGCCCCATTTATTGGTGATTTTTGTAGCTATCGCCATTCTACGAAAAGCAATATCAACCGTAGGACTTGGTGGTTTTTGATTTGGATTTATTGTTGATAGGCCGCCGCCGGTATAATCAACGATACTTGATCTAACCGCTAATTCAAAAGTAAAAACGTGGTTAGCTAGTTTAGGTAGCGATGCAGCATTTCCATTATTAACGTACCTGCTATCAGACAAAGCCAAACCCGCATTAGCCATGCCTGTGTAACGATCAAACGCGCTATTTTCTATATTACCTAATCCAACTATGGAATAAGGCGAACTATTACTCTGTGCCTTGACCATTGCAGGCAATGCAAGTAAAAAAAACATCCCCAAAAAAATACTACTCCTTAAAATCATGTAATGCCTTATTTTATTGAACTGCTGCATAATATATTTGTACCTCGGTAGCATAATTCTGTGACTGCCGGATATCACCAACTACTAATCTGTTAAGAATAGCTGTTTCATTGGGTGGTAATAATAACAACCCATATCCATAAACGTTATTATCATCAGGGATCTGTATCAATTGCTGAAAATAGCGGGTAAGATCATACGTATAAGAAGTTCCAAACCCTTGTAATTGATCTATATAAAGATTTCCGGTTCCGGGAATAGTAGTTCCTATAGCATTTGTTATATCTGTTTGAGCTAATATTAGTTGAGGAGGTAATGCATATGTCAGGGAAAAACTGTTCTTAACAGGCTTAACCAACAGTTGAGCTTTAATTATTTTAACAAAGTTTGGCAGTGTTAAAATATTGCGTAGAAAAGGAAAACTAATTTTTACCATCGACCCGGTTGTATATTGAAGATAACCGGCATTTCCGGTAACAGAAGAAGGCAATATTTTATTAGTAGCACTTAAACTTGCTATTGCTGTCCCAGTTCTGTTAACCCTGATATTATTAAATTGATTAATTGGATTGGTCATGTTGAAGGACAGGTAGGTATAATTATTACCGCCTGGTGTATGATAATGCAAGCGCATTTCTATACTATCTTTAAATGCTCCAACCATGCTGTTGCTGCCACTTCCTGAAATGGCTAATCCCTTAAAATAATTAAGAAAGGCTGGATTGTTCTGTATTTCAGGAGCACCGGTAACAAATTTATTGAAAAGGTCCTTACCTGTTGAATCTCCATTAAGCGTGATCGACAACGTATCAATTACAGCGGGCCTGATATTAGGCAGCTGTGTGCTACCTAAGACTATGGTTGCCGGATTATAACTAAAAGAATCTATATTATAAAAAACAGGCTGATTAGGTTGTAATGTTATTGGATCTGCCAGCTGATTTACGTTTATGGTAAAAGGTTTTGAAGTATCTCCATAGTAATACTTATTATTAAACCTTAGAATTATTTCTGTTGAGTCGTAAATAGACCCGGAAGGAATGATTGTAGACGAAGCAGGCAATCCAAATTGCATAAAAGACCTGGAAGATACAACCCCGAAATAAGCATCTGTATAGTCGCCAATTAATAAAGCCGCTGGCGCAGAAGTAATAAATGAATCCACATATACCGTAGATATTTGTGTAGTTAAAGTATCTACGTATGCTATATTGGTGGGTGTGTTTGCAATAAAATCAGTTCCGATAACGATGCTTGCTTTTTCACAAGAACTGATTGATATAGAGAGAAAATAACTTATAATTATTGTTAGTGGCAGGTATAAATATCTCTTTCGCATTAAAATCATGTTGGTAATGTGCCTTTATTAGCCCGCAATATTATTTCTTACAGCTAGTTTGGTATTGTTAATATGTACGAACAACGAATTTATATATATAAAACGTCATTATCAGCATACAAAACCTAATAAGTTGTTTTTTGCGGCTACACTTGAATTGGAAGGGTTTAAATATAATTAGTATATTAAAAGTGGCAGTTGGTATATAAAAAAAGGCTTTAAATACTTTTTAACGATTTAGCAGAGCACTTACACAATACTTTCGAAAAAAAATTAGTGTATGCACAAAATAAGAGTGTTTTCTTTCGTAGGTTTATTAGGGATTTTATTAATGGCGTCATCCTGTACTAAAACAAACTCCAATCCTTCAATTGGTAACTGGATCAGACGTGAAGATCTTGGTGGGGCTAACCGTAGTGAAGCAGTAGCTTTTGTAGTAGGCAATTCCGGCTATGTCACCACAGGATTAGATTTTACTTTCTTCTCTACTCCGGGAGCACAAGATAGCCTTGGTCGTTATTATGATCTTTGGCAATACACTCCCGATCCTTCAACAGATGCAGACAAAACAGGTAACTGGGCAGGATCTACTTTTGGTACAGAAACTCAATTAGATAGTTTTCCGGGTACTCCGCGCAGCTCTGCTGTTGCATTTAACATTGGAGATACCGGCTATATAGGTACAGGTTATGATGGTAGTAACGCTTTGAAAGATTTTTGGGCATACATTCCTTCACTTAACAAATGGGAACAAATGGCTGATTTCCCGGCAACTGCCAGGTATGATGCTGTTGGCTTTGAACTGGGAGGAAAAGGATATATAACAACAGGATACACAGGCGGAGCTTATCTAAGCGATACTTATCAATATGATCCGGTACATGATCAATGGAAAAATGTTGCGTCATTTCCCGGTACAAAATGTTCTCAGGCTGTAGCATTTGTTTCCAACGATACTACTGCTTATGTATGTACAGGATCAAATAATGGCAACACAAGTATTTGTAATCAATTGTTTGCTATGGAAGTAGTACCTGGAACAAATGGCGACAGTATTACATGGACCCAAAAAAGACATATCAGTAACTTTTCTACAGAAAGCTATGATGATCTATATGCAATGGTAAGAACAAATGCTGTTGCTTTTGTAATGGGTGATTTTGCTTATTTAACAACAGGTAATAATGGTGCTGAAAGAGCTGATACCTGGGAATATGATATTAAAAATGATCTTTGGTACCAGGAAACTTCGTATGAAGGGTTAGCAAGAGAAGGTGCTGTAGCATTTACAATAGGTAACCGCGGTTTCGTAGGAACTGGTAGAAATGCGACTATAAATACAGGCCAATTCTCAGATTTTTGGGAATGGTTTCCAACACAGCCTTACAATGCACTTGACTAAGTTTAAACCGAACATAATAAGTTTATTCGGCGCTGGTTTTCTGGTAATGTTATTAATAGCAACAAGCTGTACGAATAATAATAACGCCCCTGATTCAAATGGTAGTGAATTACTATTGATCAAAGACAGTACGTTTCAATCAGGAACAGGATGGGGATATAAAATATATGTTGGAGATCAACTATATATCAATCAACCTTTCATTCCCGGTGTTCCGGGCAAGCAATATTTTTTAACGGAAAGTGATGCAGAAAAAGTTGCGGCGTTGGTTATTGAAAAAATAAAACAACACCATATTCCTCCCACTGTAAGTGGAAGTGAATTAAGACAATTACATATAATTGAATAAATAAAAAGGAGTTACAAAATGTAACTCCTTTTTTTATGAAGATTGTTGAATAATGCTAAACAATTGGTCCCGGTAACTCTCTCCTATCGGCAATTCTTTTTTTCCAATAGTGATCTCATTCTTGCTCACCATATCAATATTATTCAGCGATACAACAAAAGAACGATGCACCCGGATAAACTGATCAGCAGGCAATTTACTCACAAAAGTTTTTAAATTCTGTAAAGTAATAATTGGTTTTTCCCGGTTGATGATATGTACCTGCGTATAATCTTTCATGCCTTCACAAAAAAGGATATCGGTGAATTTTATCTTATGAAATTTATAGGCAGATTTAATAAAAACAAAATCATTTTGCCCACTCACTTGTTTTTTTATTTCTCCGTGTAAGTAATTGTTGATACGCGATACCAATTGTAAAAGCAGGTCAAGCGAAACAGGTTTAGGCATAAAGCTAAACACATTATAAGGCAATTCTGCGCTCATTATTTCGCCTTCGGCAGATACTACCACGATCAATGCTTTTGTATCCTTTTGTGCCAGCAATTTCTCTATATCAGCATTTATTGCCATTGCATCACAAAAAATAATATCGGGCGCAAACTCCTGTAAAAAATATTGCACCTCTTTTTTTGTACTGACCGGTTTACCTACAACAGCCAGCGATGATAATGTGGAAGCATAATCAAAAATGGTTTGTAAAGATTTTTCTTCCTTACCGATAAAAAGACATTTTAATTTAACCATAACGATTGCTGATGTATGATTGCTGATTTTAAACATCCGATATCTGCGATCAGACATCAGACATTCTTTCAAAGATAAACTGTTACTGCATAAACTACAAAGCAATACGCATACCTTTTGGGTATGCGTATACTTTAACTTATTTAATCGAATTAATTAAGCGATTTCAACTTCAGCACCTGCTTCAATCAATTTAGCTTTTAATTCTTCTGAAGTAGCTTTATCAACGCCTTCTTTAATAGCTTTTGGAGCGCCATCAACTAGATCCTTAGCTTCTTTCAAACCTAAGCCAGTTAATTCTTTAACGATCTTAACGATCGCTAATTTGTTAGCACCTGCGCTTTTCAAGATAACATTGAAAGATGTTTTCTCTTCAGCTACTGCTGCTGCACCACCACCAGCACTTACTACAACTGCTGCTGCAGCTGGTTCGATACCGTATTCTGATTTTAAGAATTCTGCTAATTCTTGTACTTCTTTTACTGTTAAGCCTACTAATTTTTCAGCTAATACTTTTACGTCTGCCATAATGTTTACATTTTTTCCGCCTTCATAGTTTATTAACTCCGGCGGAGGTTATTAAAAAATTGTTTCTATTATATAATTACTGGTTTCCTTACGGTTACCGGTAGATTATTAAATTATTCTGCCGCTGGTGTTGCTGTTGCGTCAGCAGCTGGTGTAGCTTCTGCTGTTGGAGCAGCTGGAGCTTCTGCAACCGGAGCCGCTTCTACTTTTGCTTCTGCAACCGGCGCAGCTTCTACTGCAGCACTTGCTTCAGGCGCTTTTCCGGCATCTTTGTTTTGTAATGCACCCAATACACGTTGGATTGGAGATTGTAATAATCCGATCACTTCACCGATCAATTCATTCTTAGTCTTGATCTGTGTTAATGCAACCAGTTTATCGTTACCAATAAATACATCACCGTTAATGAAAGCTGCTTTTAACACAGGTCTTTCGTTATTGTTTTCTCTACGGAAACTGCTAATGATAACAGCCGGATCTTTTGGATTTTCGCTGAACAATACTGCAGTTACTTTGTTTAAAGATTCATACACACCTGCATATTTTTCAGCATCTAAACTTTCTAATGCTTTTTTAATAAGGGTGTTTTTTGCTACCTTCATTTCTACTTGCTTGTTAAAGCAATGGCCACGTAACGTAGTCACCTGAGCAACTGTCAAGCTTTCTGTATCAGTGATGTAGAAATTATTATACTGAGAGAATTTGCCTTTCAGCACTTCTATCACGTCGTTTTTTTCCTGTTTAGTCATAACAAATATTTTTTAATAGACTCGCTGTGCGCTTCTATAGTAAATTAATTCTGTACCGTTTTAGTGTCAATCAAAATACCAGGGCTCATTGAGCTGGCCATGCTAACTCCTTTAAGGTATGTTCCTTTTGAAGAAGATGGTTTTAATCTAATGATAGCATTAATTAATTCCTGGCTGTTTTCTGCTATTTTATCAGGAGCGAAACTTACGCGACCGATAGAAGCGTGAATGATACCCACTTTATCAACTTTGAATGCAATTTTACCACCTTTAACTTCATTCACTGCTGCAGCTACATCATTAGTAACCGTACCAGTTTTAGGGTTTGGCATTAAGTTACGAGGACCTAATACTTTACCAAGTTTCCCTATCTTAGGCATTACAGACGGTGTAGCGATAATTACATCGATAGCTGTCCAGCCACCTTCGATCTTAGTGATAAATTCATCTAAGCCAACGAAATCAGCACCGGCGTCTTTTGCAGCTTGTTCCTTATCAGGAGTGCAAAGAACCAATACAGTTTTAGTTTTACCAGTACCATGAGGTAATGACACCGTACCACGGATAGCCTGATCAGCTTTCTTAGGATCTACTCCTAATTTGATATGTAAATCAACAGAACTATCAAATTTTGTTGTGTTTATTTCTTTAACTAAAGTTGACGCATCTTTCAAAGAATATGCTTTATTAATATCAACCTTAGCATTTGCTAATTTTCTTTTTTTAGTAATCATTTTCTAAAATTTTTGTGGTTGATAATTAATTTGCGGTTGGTGCTTGTCCTTCAACAGTTAAACCGATGCTACGTGCAGTACCAGCAACCATTTTCATAGCGCTGGTTAACGTGAACGCGTTTAAATCTGGCATTTTATCCTTAGCGATCTCTTCGATCTGTGCCCAGGTTACTTTACCAACTTTTACACGGTTAGACTCTTTACTACCAGATGTGATCTTAGCAGCATCCATTAACTGTACAGCTGCAGGAGGAGTTTTGATGATGAATTCGAAAGACTTATCAGCAAATACTGTGATAAGAACGGGAAGAACTTTCCCTTGTTTATCCTGGGTTCTAGCATTGAATTGCTTACAGAACTCCATGATGTTGATACCTTTAGAACCTAATGCAGGCCCGATTGGTGGTGCTGGATTGGCTTGTCCTCCTTTACATTGGAGCTTGACATAGGCCGTGATCTCTTTTGCCATGTTTTACGTTTTTTGGTGATAGCGTTCCGGCAATAACCGAAACTCCCAAGTCAATAATTTCTTACTAAGAACTCTTTTTGGGAGCGCAAAGATAAATAAATAATTGATTATTCCCTATTTTTTTGCAATTATTTTCAGCTATTTTTCAATCCTGCCAAAGGTTTCAGCCCTTTTAAACGGTCGATTTTCTCAGGTACTTTGTCAATATCACAATGGTATCTCCTTCTATCTTACCTTCTACCTGTTCGGCATTGTTTTCTACCAGTTTTATTTTGCGGACAATAGTGCCTTTTGGCGCTATAAAATTGGCTCCTTTTACGTTCAGGTTCTGTGTTAACACAACTGAATCTCCTGTTGCTAATACTACGCCAAAGGCATCTTTATGAATAACCTTGGCTGCTGCTGCATCGTCTTCGGCATTTGCCCAGTTTATTACCGATTCTTCTAATGAAACAGACTCTACCGTTTCCGCCGCCCATTCTTCTGCAATAAGCTTATTTAATATTTTGTAAGATAAAGCCTGCACTGCGGGTACTTCGTTCCAGATACTTCCTGTAAGAAAACGCCAGTAGTTAGGATCGCTATAATCTGATTTATTTATTTTATCATAACAGTGAACACACAACACAACCAGGTTATCGATAGAATCATCTTTAGGTGGAACTGCGTAAGCATGTAAGTTTTGATCGGGTTCGCTGCATAATTCGCAGGCATTACTACTTCTGCCTAGCAAGGCGGTATTTATCGTCATGGCGCGAAAGTACATCATACAAAAAACAAATACTAAAAACAAAATACAAAACAGCATGAATAAAAAAAGCCACCCAAAAAGGATGGCTTTGCAAATATTTAATAGAAAAATTTAAGCTAGTTTTTCAACCTGCATGTAGTTCAACTCAACCGGAGTAGCTCTACCGAAGATCTTAACCTGTACTTTCAATTTCTTCTTTTCATCGTTTACTTCTTCGATAACGCCGTTAAAGTCGTTGAACGGCCCATCAATGATCTTGATCGTTTCACCGATAATGAATGGTTCGCTCATGGTAATTCCGCCGCCTTCGCCCATTTCATCAACCTTACCTAACATCTTATTTACTTCTGATCTGCGTAAAGAAATGATATTCCCTTTACTGCCTTTACCATCCGTTAAAAAGTGCATAACGTTGCTGATATTGCTGATATGTTGAACCATATCATCATTCAGTTTATTGTCAGATACTTCGATCATCACATAACCAGGATAGAAATTTCTTTCTCTCATTACCTTTTTACCGTTCACTACTTTATACACTTTCTCAACAGGTAAAAATATCTGTTTGATGACCTCAGACCATCCGTTACGGATAATGTCTTTATCAAGGTATTCTTTAATTTTACGCTCCTTGCCACTTACAACGCGGAGTACGTACCATTTGCTTTCTTTTTCTTGTACTATGATGTCTTCCATTATCCTTTTGTTGCAAATAAAGAGTAAATAAATTTCAATGACCCGTTAGCTACAAAATCCATTATCCAAACGATAAGGGTAATGACAGCTGTTGCGCCTAGAACGATCATTGTAGATTGTTGTAACTCATCCCAGTTAGGCCAGGTTACTTTCTCTACAAGCTCTGTGTAAGAGTCTTTGATGTATGCTGTTAATTTGTTCATAATTGTCAATTTGCTAATTAGCTAATTTGCTAATGTGCTAATTTTTTTGTGAAGTCTGAGTGTTTGTTATTAGCAAATCAGCACATTAGCATATCAGCACATTATATTTTCTGGCACGGGAACTAGGATTCGAACCAAGATCAAAGGTTTTGGAGACCCGTATGCTACCGTTGCACCATTCCCGTAGAAAAGCAAAAGCTATTCCGGTTGATTGGAACAGCTTTTGTAATCTTATTTTGCAAATATAATAAAACAATTTGCATGTCTTTCGACTAAAAGCTAAAAAGCCTAAACTTTTTTGCTTATTTAACTATTTCAGTAACCTGACCAGCACCTACTGTACGGCCACCTTCACGGATCGCGAATTTCAAACCTTTTTCCATTGCGATCGGTTGGATCAACACAACATTCAATGAAGTGTTATCACCAGGCATAACCATTTCAGTACCTGCATTCAAAGTAACTTCTCCAGTTACATCCGTAGTACGGAAGTAGAACTGAGGACGATATTTGTTGAAGAATGGAGTATGACGTCCACCTTCTTCTTTGCTTAATACGTAAACTTCACCTTTAAAAGCAGTGTGTGGAGTGATAGAACCTGGTTTGCAAAGAACCATACCACGACGGATCTGCGTTTTTTCAATACCACGTAATAAAAGACCTGCATTATCACCAGCTTCACCTTCGTCAAGCAATTTTTTGAACATTTCAACACCTGTACAAGTCGAAGTCAATGGTTTTTCCATTAAACCTACGATCTCAACACCTTCACCAACTTTGATACGACCTCTTTCAATACGGCCAGTAGCAACAGTTCCACGACCAGTGATAGAGAATACATCCTCAACACTCATCAAGAAAGGCAAATCAACTAATCTTGGAGGTAATGGAATGTAGCTATCAACAGCATCCATTAATTCGTCGATCTTAGCGATCCATTTTGCATCACCAGCAAGAGCGCCAGTTGCAGAACCTTGTATAATTGGTGTTTTATCTCCGTCGAAACCGTAAGAAGTTAACAACTCACGAATTTCCATTTCAACTAATTCTAATAATTCAGGATCATCTACCAAATCAACTTTGTTCATGAAAACAACGATTTGAGGTACACCTACCTGACGAGCCAATAGGATATGCTCTTTAGTTTGTGGCATTGGACCATCGGTCGCAGCAACAACTAAGATAGCACCATCCATTTGAGCAGCACCAGTGATCATGTTTTTCACATAATCGGCGTGACCCGGACAATCAACGTGAGCGTAGTGACGTAATGCTGTAGCATACTCTACGTGCGCTGTATTGATAGTGATACCCCTTTCTTTTTCTTCAGGAGCTCCATCGATATCATCGTAATTTTTTTTCTCCGCTAAACCTTTTTTAGACAAAACATCGGTTATAGCGGCTGTAAGTGTTGTTTTACCGTGATCCACGTGACCGATAGTACCAACGTTAAGATGGGGCTTATCCCTCTTGAATGCTTCTTTTGCCATTGTTTAATTTTTAATATTTGTTTTGAAATTGGTTCTCATTTATAGTCTGTAACCATTGACTGTTATTCTTTAATAATTTTTATAATTCTATTTCAACCTCTTCTCGCTAATCCTTCTTAGCTTTTAAGAACTATAGAGCCATCAATGAGAATCGAACTCATGACCCCTTCCCTACCAAGGAAGTGCTCTACCCCTGAGCTACGACGGCTAATTTATTTAAGCCTTTGTGCAGGTCGGACTTTTGACCCTCCCGATTATCATCGGGATGCTCTACCCCTGAGCTACGACGGCTTAACTCAGTTGACAATTAAGAATTGAAAATTGACAATTAATTATCAACTGTCAATTTTCAATTGTCAATTGTTCTGAGCGGAAGACCGGGCTCGAACCGGCCACCTGAAGCTTGGAAGGCTACCGCTCTACCAAATGAGCTACTTCCGCTAGTTAAAATCCAAAATAAAAAAGAACTATCTGTGGGCAGAGTAGGGTTCGAACCTACGTACACTCGCGTGAACAGATTTACAGTCTGTCGCCTTTAACCACTCGGCCATCTACCCATTAAGTATAAGGTTTTATACAAACTTTATACTGGTTAAAACTGAGCCGAAGACTGGAGTCGAACCAGCGACCTACTGATTACAAATCAGTTGCTCTACCAACTGAGCTACTTCGGCTTTTTAAAGAACTTTTCCTATTTGTAAAAACAAGCAAATTTTTATTCCTTATTTTTTAGGAATGCAAATGTAAGTGAATTTGATTAATACAAAAATTTTGGAAATGTTTTTTTTGCCCAATAAAAAAATAAATAGGCAAAAGCCTGAAGTAGCGGCTAAATCCCAACAAAAACAAATTTCAAAAAACATAAAAGTAAATCCCAAATTCTATACAGATATGCGGTAGAATTTGGGATTTGCCTTATTGTATTTTGGTATTTAGCCTGCTATATCAGTATCTTCTCTTTCTTTCGTTTTATCTGTGTTATCATTGAGTTTAAAGCTTCATCAAAACTTTGCTCAAATGATTTGGATGATTGTTTTACAAAAAAATGATGTCCGGGTATATTGATCTTTATCTCTGCTATTTTATCCTTTATGGTATGGACGACATTATCTAATTTAAGGTATACATCTACTGTGGTTATCTTCTCATGAAATTGGTAGATCTTAGAAATTCTTGTCTCAACATAAGATACCAATTTTGAATCTGCGTCAAAATGTACTGTTTGGATGTTTACGTTCATGGCACTTTAATTTAAATAGTGAAGAATTTTGTGATAAAATCGAGTAGATGTATTACTTCATTTAGCGGTTTTTTAGATTAATTGGAGTAGGAAATTCAATTACTTGAAGTTATCTTCTATGGACCGGATTTCCAAAAGAAAAAAACGCACAGTTTTCCAACAATATTATCCACAAAAACTATGCCTTAGGGTGGGCTTTTTTGTATATGTCTTTTAACTTTTCGATGGTATTATGGGTGTATATCTGCGTGGCAGCCAGACTGCTATGTCCTAATAATTCTTTAACCGCATTCAGGTCAGCCCCGTTATTCATTAAATGAGTGGCAAAGCTGTGGCGAAGTACATGCGGACTTTTCTTATCGATGGTAGTGACCTGAGAAAGATATTTTTTAACTACAATATAAACCTGCTTAGGATCAAGCTGGCGGCCTTTTTTACTGATCAGTACAACCGCAGGATCAAATTGCTCAAACAATGTTCTTTTCGCAGCCATGTATTCCAGTATAGAATTTATCAATTCATTGCTTACGGGTAGTACGCGTTCCTTATTGCCTTTGCCTAGTACTTTTATAGAAGTATTACCTTTATCTATCTGCGATTCTTTTAAACCTACCAGCTCTGCTCTACGCATGCCAGTATTGTATAAAAGCTGCAATAATAATTTATCCGTTCTACCATCCCATGTATCGGGGAATTCCATGTAGGCAAACAGGTCGTGCATATCATTTTCTGCCACAAATTGGGGTAACCGTTTGCTGATCTTTGGCGATATAATAGCCCCCATGGGACTTGCCTGTAATAACCCATTTTTTAGCTGGTATTTGAAAAAGGATTTTAGGGCAGATATCTTACGGTTAATGCTTTTAGAGGTCATTTTACCCTCTTTTAAGCTAGCTAACCAGCTACGGACAAAGGAAGAATTGATATCAGCCAAAGGCATGCTGCCGAATTGCAACTCAATAAAATCAAAAAAAGAGATGAGGTCGTTCTCATAAGAAATAATAGTATGCTGAGAATACCTTTTTTGGAATTTGAGGTAATCTAAAAAAGGCTGTATTATTTCCTGGTTACTTTGGGGCATAAAAAAACTGATAACCAAAGTTACAATAACCGGTTATCAGTTTAAAATATTACTGATAGCTATAAAAACGACTAAACGTCGATTTTACCGCTTGCTATATTCTGTTTGTAGACTGCTTTCAACACTTCTTTACGGCGTCTGATAGAAGGCTTGATAAAAGCTTGTCTTTCTCTTAACTGTAATAGAACGCGGCTTTTTTCGAATTTCTTCTTGTATTTCTTAAGCGCTTTGTCTATGTTTTCGCAATCTTTTGAATCTATTATTAACATTTGTATATACCTCCTCTGGTAGTTTTTAGAACTGCAAAGATAATTGAAATATTTAAAATTCAAAATCAATATTAGAAAAGTTGAAAATATCCTTATCTTACTTTTTCAAGCCGAATTTGCGTTTTTGCCGATGAAAAAAATTAAATATTTGGAAGGATTACGTGGTATAGCGGCTTTTGCAGTTCTTTTAGGTCATTTGGGGATATTTTTTTTTATTCCTTTTTATGAGATCCGGCTTTTTGCTGTCATTAATAATGCTTTTTTTTTACCCTACTTTATAAAAGCTATCATTATCCATATAGTAATTCTGTTTACCAATGGAGAACTTGCCGTATGGATATTCTGGCTGTTAAGTTCCTATGTGCTTTCAATTGCTTTTTTTAAGGCAGGCCGGCCACATAAAAATGCACTACTTGTTTATCCTTTAAAAAGATATATCCGCCTGCTTATCCCTGTATTTTTTTCTATCTTTTTTGCTTATCTGTTATTAAGCTTCGGATTGATGTATCATCAAAAAGTAGCTTTGTCTTTCAATCCTCCGAATCTTACTATCAATTCATTGTATAATTTTAAACCTGATCTTCTGGAAGTAATCTGGTCAGCTTTTTTCACAACATTTTTTAATTACACCAGAGCTACATCCTATAACACTGTACTATGGACAATTCAGGCCGAATTTTTAGGATCGATCTTTATTTTTGCTATGTTCAGGATCATCGGCAAGAATGCTAAACGCTTTATTATCTATTCCCTTATTGCTATTATACTGGTGATTATAAATATGCTCCCTTTATTAGCTTTTGTAATTGGCTATGCTTTATGCGATTATGATTTTTCGACAACAGGGAACACTATTATTTTTTCTCTTAAAAAAATGGAAATCTTTATTCAACAATACAAACTGTTATTTTTTGCAAGTACAGTTTTGCTGATACTTTTTGGAAGAGGTATTATGAACTTTATGAAAATATCTCCCGACATGGGATTGCTAATTGTAGGCGCATTTGTTCTTTACTGCTGTTTAAGGAACGAGTATTATCAAAAAATATTATCGGCAAAACTACCCTACTGGCTAGGCGAAATATCTTTTAGTCTTTACCTGATCCATGTTCCCATATTTTGTTCGTTTGCCTGCTTTATTGTTTTCCATTACAATAGTTTAGAAGGTAAAATTGTGGCTTCTGTATCATCGATCCTCCTCACATTGTTGTTATCAATTTTTTATGCGCGATATATTGATAAAAAGGCCGTTGCTATTTCTCATAAAATAGGCAATTATTTCAAAAAAGAATCTTGATGATAAAAAAAGTAAATTTGCAATATGTTTACAGGCATTGTTGAAACCATCGGCACAATTGAAGCAGTTATTGCTTCGGGAACCAATCGTACCTTTTGGATCGTATCCCCTATCTCAGCTGAGTTTACCATCGATCAAAGCATATCGCATAACGGCGTTTGCCTGACCGTAGAAGAAATAAAGAACGGGCAACACAGGGTTACCGCAATTGATGAAACATTGGCAAAAACCAACCTTAAAAGCTGGCAGAAAGGAATGGCAGTAAATATTGAAAGGTGTTTACAAATGAACGGGCGCCTTGACGGGCATATAGTCCAGGGCCATGTTGATGCAACAGCCATTTGCACCGAGGCTATAACAAAGCGGGGCAGCTGGGAATACAGTTTTGAGTTTGACAAAAAATTTGCTTCGCTAATAATTGAAAAAGGCTCGGTAACAATTAATGGGATCAGTCTTACGCTTTTTAATGTTGGAGATAATTATTTTTCTGTTGCTATCATTCCCTATACACACGAACACACCAACATGCAATTTTTGCAAAAGGGCGACGAAGTAAATATCGAATTTGATATGATCGGTAAATATGTGAACCGGTTTATGCAGTTAAAGTAAACGATCTAATCCCTTATCAAAAACAATGGCGCAGAAAAATATTATACCTGCATTAACCGGCATACGCGCTATAAGTGCCTATTTTATATTCCTTTTTCACCTGAATTTTTTCTCATCGGCTACGCATGAGCATTTATATGTTTTTCTAAACCAGTTTTATTGTTTCACTAATTTCTTTTTTGTTTTAAGCGGCTTTCTTATTTATTACAGGTATGGTGATATTAGTACCTTAAATCAAACAGTATTGCATAATTATTTTGTAGATAGAGTCGCAAGGATCTACCCTATTTTATTCCTGCTTGTCAGTGCTACTTTTTTTACAGCGTACTATCATCATTATTATTCTACTGGAGAAACGATCAAATTATACTTATTAAATATCTCCCTATTAAAAGGCTTCTCTGCCAAATACTGGTTTTCGGGAATTGGGCCTAGCTGGAGCCTATCTGTTGAAGAGCTTTTTTATTTATTAGCCCCACTGATCTTTTTATATGCTAAAAATATCAGCACGCTTATTAAAACTGTGTTGATATTTTATGGTATTGGCCTTGCATTCACTTTGCTCTTTCATTACTTTCCATTTGAAAATTTTTTCGATAACCTTTTATTTACCAGCTATTTTACTTTTTTTGGAAGAGCTTTTGAATTTGCCTGCGGCATATTTTTAGGTATGGTTGTAAAAGGAAAGATCAAAAATAATTTTGCAGGGTCACCAGGTAAATACAGTTTGTATGCAGGATTGTTGATCATTAGCGCCTCTATTATTTTTCTTTATTTAATTGCAACATATTATAATATCGAACATGCAACAAATTCATGGATCGGCATGGGTGTAAATAATATTCTGCTACCATTGGGTATTACCATTCTATTCTACAGCCTTATTTATCATAAAAGCCTATTGGAACGGTTCTTATCTTCTGCTGTGATGGTGCAGTTAGGCAATGCCACGTATTCTTTTTATTTATTGCACACATCTTTTGTATTGTCTTATATTTTTAAATTTATCAGTAAGAATATTTTTATCGCTTTTATTTGTATGGTCATTGTTTCATATATTTTTCATAAATTGATAGAGCAGCCACTGGCTTTGATTGTAAGAAAAAGATTTCATAAAAACTATTATCCTGTGTCTCAAGCGTGAAACCACCATCAACCACGATATCGTTAGCAGAAAAATACGGGGTGTACATTATTGTGCTTTGTTGGTTTTTATCTTTACTCGTATATTATAACCTATTCGGCATATTCACTCAATTAGAAGCAGAGAAATATATTTACCAGGCAGATTACTTTCTAAGGTATGGAGCCATGTCAGCAACCAGGTATTGGTTTTACAGCGCTACCATTTTTATTATTGCATTGGCGACAAAAACTTCCATTGGTTTAGTGGGTGCATTTTTTATCCAGGCAGGCATCAATCTTTTTGGGTATTTATTTTTCTACAAGGCATTAAAAACAATATTTACAAATATTACCGCACTGGTAATTATTGTATACTTACTCGTTTTTTTACCTTATCAAAGCTGGGTGGTGTATTTGTATACTGAATCTGTTTTTTACAGTTCGGTATTACTATTGTTATCCGTCTTGATCCTTTACAAGCCAGATAATATTAAAAACATCGCCATCATTGCATTGGCAGTATTGTTTACGATCATTTCAAGGCCATTGGGCATTTTATTTGCCATTAGTACTTACCTGTATCTTTTTTATGCCGCTAACAAAAAATGGAAGGTTATTATTTTTTGTGGGTCGATCCTATTATTAATGGCATTTTACTTTATAGTTAATACTATTTTTTCTTCTATCGAAGATTGGACGATCACTAAGCCGTTTGAAGAAGAAAATATAATTTGCGATCTGCCATCAACCATACATACCACAATACTTTACCTGGATAAAAGTGCAGGGCCTGTTTATCAATTATTCTATTATATCTATCACAATTTTGGACACTTTATACATTATGCGGGAATAAAGCTTCGCTACTTTTTTTTAATGAGAAGAGACTATTATAGCAACAGGCATAATTATTCCCTTTTACTAAATATCATTCCCATCTACATTTTAAGCGTAGCTAATTTATTTATAAAAAGCAGGAGGTTAAAAAAAGAAATAATGGTTTTTCTTGTAAGCAGTATTTTTCTATATGCAGTTACAATAGTATTACAATGTGACGATTACCATAACAGGTTCATATTATCTATCTATCCTTTCTTCGTTATCCTTGCGGCAAAAACGATAGAGTATTGGGTAATGGCATCAAAGAAGATCGAATAGATCAAATAGCTTTTCCTTTCATAGCCAATGAAACGGCCTGATCCATAATGCGCTCTGCATATGGCCTTGAGATATCGTTCAGCTCTTCCACCTTAGTATGTATTAGGTCTTTATCCTCCATTGTGATGGACAATTGTAATGCCTGCATGGCATTGGCCGTTTCCATCAATTCTTCTTTGGATAATAAAGCCGCATTTTTTTGGATGAATTTTTCGGTTGTTTCCAGCAATTGTTCTGCTTCCGTTCTGGCTTCTACCAACGCCCTGGTGGCAATATCATCTTTGGCATGTGTAATAGAATCTAATAGCATTTTTTCTACATCTTCATCGCTTAATGAGAATTGAGATTTTACCTCGATGCTCTGCTCTACCCCACTTCTTAGCTCCTTTGCTTTTACAACCAAAATCCCATCGGCATTAATTAAAAAGCTTACTTCTACTTTTGGTAGGCCTGCCGGCATTCCGGGTATGCCTGTTAAATTAAACTCTGCTAGTTTTCTATTATCCTTGATCATGTCGCGCTCACCCTGGTATACCGCGATCTTCATTCCGCCTTGTCCGTCTTTATAAGTAGTGTATTGTCTTGCTGCTTTGTTGGGTATCTTAGAATTGCGTGGGATCAACACATCCATCAAACTGCCCATTGTTTCAATGCCTAAAGAAAGCGGTGTTATATCCAACAATAAAAAATCTTTATTGTTCCCTGCTAAAATATCTGCCTGTATCGCTGCGCCTAACGCTACTACTTCGTCAGGATTCACTGTATCATTTACCGGCTTTCCAAAGAACTTACCAATGTTTTCTTTTACTAACGGAACTCTTGTAGACCCGCCCACCATCACTACCACATCAATATTTGTTGCTTTTAACGAAGCATCCTTCAAAGCATTGCTGCAACAGGTTATCGTTTTATCAACCAACGGCTGTATCAGCGCATTGAATTGTTCCTTTGTGATCGTTAATTTATCGCCATTCAATTCGCCATCAAAACTAGTATTAGCCGATAAATATATTTTTGCTTCCTCTGCTTTTAAGCGAATAGCCTGTGTTAATTCTTTATTGGTTCGTAATTCTTCTTCCTTGATGCCTGATTGCTGCAGCCAGAACTTTACAATTGCATTATCAATATCATCCCCGCCTAAATAAGTATCGCCGTTGGTAGATAACACCTCGAAGATGCCATTGCTTATTTTTAATATAGAGATATCAAAAGTTCCACCACCGAGATCATACACGGCGATCGTTTTTTCGTCCTCTTTATGAAGGCCTAATCCGTAAGCAAGGCTTGCAGCCGTTGGTTCGTTCACAATGCGCAATACATCAAGGCCTGCCAATTTACCTGCATCTCTTGTTGCCTGCCTTTGTGCATCATTAAAATAAGCCGGTACTGTTATCACCGCTTTATTAACCGGTGTTTTAAGAATATGTTCTGCGCGTTGTTTTAATTCTTTTAAAATAAAAGAAGACAGATCAACCGGAGAATAGAATTTGTTGCCTACCTGAACTTTTACCAGGCTTTCTGTATTATCATCAATTACTTTGTATGAAAAGAAAGCCGCGTTTTGTTTGATGTCATTGTAAGATTTACCCATCAAGCGCTTCGCAGAAAAAATAGTGTTTTGCGGTTCGCTTATCAGTTTCTTTTTTGCTTCTTCTCCAACAGTTATATTTCCTGCTTCATCAAAATGAATAACAGAAGGCACTAATGAACTCGTGTTATGTTCTTTTAATGCAACCGGTTTTTTTGTTTCGGGGTGAATAATGGCCACTAAACTATTAGTAGTGCCCAGATCAATACCAACGATTATTTCTTCCTGTTGCAAACTCCCTGTTGCTATATTAATACCAATTTTTGCCATAATATCTTAAGTAAAAAGCCAAAAGTCAAAACCCAAAATTTCAGATCATTTTAAGCTAACTTTTTTACTTTTTAATTTTTACTTTGTAATTAATAAATGCAAAAGTAACAAATAAACAATGGTCTGTTTTTATAAGATGTATTTAACGATTTCGAAATAAGAAAATTCAACAAAAAAGCCCCAATTTGAGGGGCTTTTTATTAAAATAATGTTTGCAATTGGGGCAATTACTCGTTAGCAAAGTATTTTTCTTTAAGTATCTTATCCCTGTCATAAATATCATCATAAAAAACAAGCTTGCCATCATTTGCTTCACAGGCAAAATAGAGAATATATACCGGGATCCTGTTTCTAACAGGCAGCAATCTTTTTACTTTATTAGCTAATAAATTTTCTACCGTATCTGTATTATACCAGGGCCTTTGTCCTGGTTTTAAAGCCAGGCTATCATTCCTAATAATATAAAAAGCCAATTTTTGCCATTCCTGTACGCGAACGCATCCGTGACTGAGATCCCTTGTATCATTTTTAAAAAGATAGCGCTGATTTGTGTCATGTAAATAAATAGCAAATGGGTTGCTGAAATTAAATTTCATCACACCCAATGAATTATCATCTCCACTGCCCTGTACTACATTATACGGAATGCCTGCAGTATACCTTTTAAAATTAAGTGTCAATGGATCAATAACATTCCCTGTTTTATCTATCAGATGAAGTCCGAGTTTGGTTAAATAATTAGGATCTGTTTTTAGTTTGGGTAAATATTGTTTAACGATAATACTATTAGGCACTGTCCAGGTAGGATAAGTGATCATATTGGTAATATTGCCCGTAAGCAATGGTGTTGGCGTTGATGGTTTACCGCAAATCACTTTCGATTCAAAAACAAGTGTATCATGATCCCAGACATGCAGTTTAAAACTTGGAAGGTTCACCCAAATATATTTTTCGGGAATGCTATCCGGCATATGCTTATAACGGTCAAGTGTGATCGCTATTGTTTTAAACCTGTCCACATCATTTTGGTTCATCACACTTATCAAAGAAGCAGATATAATACCATCAGGCTTTAATCCTTTTAGGATCTGGTATTTTTTTATTGATGTATCGAGTATTGAAAATGTAGGTAGTGAATCTGTAAAATCGATACAATGGCTTTCATGCAAACGCTGCTGCAAGATCTTTACAAAATTGACCGAATCTGTTTTACTCTTTGTATTATACGGATATGGCACCACCGTATAAATGTGGAGGTCCATACTATCCAAAAAATTCCTGATACAGTTTTTAATATTCCGATAACCTCTATACTTTGGCTCTAAAGAATTTGCTAAAACGCTCAATTGTTTTTTATTTAAAAAACCATTTAGCGTTGCGACAGAAAAACTATCCGTTAAAACAGAATCTGCACTTTTAGCAAAAACACTATCAACAGGGATGCGCCCTATTTTAAGGTCTTTAATGATGTGCATAAAACCATCAGTAAGCAACAGATCGGCATTCGTCCATAATGATGCATCTTTTTTACTGGAAGAATTTTTAGACAGGCTATCTCTTAATGCCATTAATTCTTTGTAATGATAATCTTTAGGGAAAAGTCCGTATAAAGCCGAATTAGCAATAAATGTATACACCGAATCTGCTAATGGGTCCCATTGTTCTTTATGGCTCCAGATAGATTGGAATTTATTAGCTGTGTAAAAACTATTGACCGGGTTGATATAAGCCAGCTTAAGTCCATCTTCTGTTTTTCCGCCATTATCTATTGCATACTCTAGATCATCCTGGATATAATCTTCTACTGTTTCATCCATTTTTTCGGGACTGGAAACAAGCTGACCCGTGGTTTTTTTATGGTGACAAGAGAAAATCAATATGCAAATGAGCAAAGATGCAGAAACCAGGGCTATATACTTATAACGATTCATAAATAGTAGGTAGTAGGGTAAAAGTTTTTATTTCGATAGTTTTTAACTCATTGAAAGATTCAAGCCCTTGTAAACAAGTTAATTAATTACCATCACAAAAAGAATATTTTATATAATATTTTTTTGTTATCTTAAATAAGGTAGATAACATGTTACCAGATAGCGATTGGGAGGATGTAGCGGATAGTTATATAACGCGGTGAACACGCTGTTCTAACATCATCATATCTGCCAGTACAAAGGCAGTTACTGCTTCTAAAACTACAGGTACCCTTAAGGCTATGCATAGATCATGACGGCCCTTTACAGAGAAATCTTCTACTTTACCTGTCTCAATATTTAAGGTATGTTGTTCTTTAGGTGTGGATGAAGTTGGTTTGATGGCAATTCTAAAAACCAATTCGTTGCTATTGGTAATTCCGCCAACAATACCGCCCGCATGGTTTGTTTTTGTTTTTCCTGATGCATCGATGATGGCATCGTTGTGTTCAATACCGAACATTTTTGCAGCTGCAAAACCGGTGCCGAATTCTATACCACGTACTGCAGGTATAGCAAACACAGCATGACTAAGCAAAGATTCAGCAGAATCAAAAAATGGCTCGCCTAATCCGATCGGCAATCCGTTCACTCTACATTCTACAATGCCGCCAATACTATCTTTATGATCGATCGCATTTTGTAATCCTTTCTCAAGGTCTTTTTCATTTCCTATTTCAAGAATAGTAGATGCTACTTTGATCCCCGATCCTAATACTTTTTTTGCAATTACACCTGCCGCAACTAAACACACGGTTAATCTTCCGCTAAAATGTCCGCCGCCCCTGTAATCTTCAAAGCCTCCGAATTTTTTAGTGGCAACAAAATCTGCATGTCCCGGTCTTGGTACCGCTCTTTGTTTTTCGTAATCGCCACTACGTGTGTTAGCGTTATCAAATAAAATAGTAATGGGAAAGCCGGTTGTTTTACCATTAAAAACACCGTTCATTATTTTTGGCAGATCTGCCTCTTTACGAGGTGTTGTTCCTTTAGCTCCCGCTTTTCTTCTTTCAATATCAGTTGTAAAATCGTCTACGCTTAAGGATAAGCCGGCAGGACAACCGTCAATAGTAAGGCCCACGCATTCGCCGTGCGATTCGCCAAAAATGCTTACTCTAAATATTCTGCCAAAACTATTCACTGGTATTAGTTTAGATGTTTATTAGTTTAGTTGCTTAGCAGGTACCGATACAGCTGCCTGCAATAATTTTAAATGCTCATAAAAATCAGGATATGATTTATTGATCGCTTCTGCTTCTTCAATTATTGTATTGCCTGTTGCTTTTAAGCCTGCTACTGCACAAGCCATCGCAATGCGATGATCGTGGTGAGAATGAACGGTTGCACCGGTAACGCCATGGCCGCCTTTAATTAGCATCAGGTCATCCTGTAAGGTAATATTCACATCCATCTTGCCAAACTCTTCCTGCAAGGTTAAACCGCGGTTGCTTTCTTTGTGTTCCAATCTTCTTACGCCTTCGATCACTGTTGTTCCTTCGCAATAAGCTGCTAAGGCAACTAATGGAGGAAACAGATCAGGACATTCAGTAGCATCAAAATGAAATGCCTGTAATTTACCCGGACCAACAACAATTTGTTTTTCTTCGATGGATAATTTTGCTTTTGACATATTCAATGCCTGCAAAATAGCTTTATCAGCCTGGGTTGAAAATACATCTAATCCCTTGATCGTTATTTCACCCGCAACGGCACCCATTACTAATAAAAATGCAGCGCCGCTCCAATCACCTTCAACTGTATAATGGATTGGTTTAGGGTTTAGTGGTTTAGGGTTTATTAGAAATGATTCGTAATTATTATTGACAACATCATACCCAAAATGTTTCATCACCTGTAAGGTAAGATCGATATATGGTTTGCTTTTTAAATTGTTCACTGTGATCGTAACAGGTGCTGTTGCTGATTTGCCATAAGCAAATAACAACCCTGTTAAAAATTGTGAGCTCAGCGAACCATCGATCGTTATATTTTTTGGTTGTAAAGGGCCTTGTATTTTTATCGGAAGCTTGCCGCCGTTCGATTGAATTTTTATACCCAGCTGAGGGAATATCTCATCAAAGAAATTCATCGGACGTGTTAATAAGCTTCCTGTTCCGTTAATGGTAATTTCGTTTTTATTCAATGCTGCAATTGGTGCAAACATTCTAATCCCCAAACCAGCCTCACCACAATTTATTTCTTTGTCTACCGCGTTTACACCATTTTTAATTCTCAATTCTTCATTCTTAATTTCAACAGAAGCTCCTAACTTTTGAATAACATCTATTGCTGCCAGATCATCATTACTTTTGCCCGGGTTTGAAATGATCGTTTCTGCGTCAGCTAATAAAGCCGCTGCGCAAGCACGTTGCATAGAACTCTTAGACGTAGGCGCCTGAATAGTTCCTGAAATATTTGAAGGATGTACTGTTACGATCATTTATAAACTCTGGTTAATTATAGTTTCTAATTCGTTCAACGGAATTGGTTTTACAACCGCCTCTCCTATTTTATTTAATAAGATGAAATTCATGCTATTGCTCACTCTTTTCTTATCCATCTTCAACACTTCCCAAATTTTTGCTTTATCAAAATGCAATTGAATAGGAAGATGGTACTGATGCAATAATTTTTCGATACGGTGTTTTTCTTCGCGGGAAAAATGATTGATCTTTTCTGATATGATACAAGCTGCTACCATTCCAATGCTTATCGCGTGCCCATGTAATAAAGTATAACTATTCTCAATAGCATGGCCGATTGTATGTCCGAAATTCAATAGTTTTCTATCACCTGTCTCAAACTCATCGTTCACCACTACGGTAGTTTTGATGCCTACATTTTTTTGTATCAATTCATCCAATAGTTTTTTATCAGATTGAAATGATTCCAATGTTTTGCTTTCTAAAAAAGAAAACAATGCTGCATCTTTTATACAAGCATGTTTAATGATCTCAGCAAAGCCGTTCACCCATTGTTCTTTAGGTAAAGTATCTAAGAAGGAATAATCGAATAGTAAAAATGCCGGTTGCCTGATCAGCCCTGCAAGGTTTTTGTAAACGCCCACATCTACCCCATTTTTACCGCCAATAGCTGCATCAACACTTGCTAAGATAGTTGTTGGGATAAACCCGAATTTTAATCCGCGCATATAAATAGATGCTGCGTATCCTGTAATATCAGTAACCACTCCACCGCCAACGCCAATGATAAAAGTTTTTCTATCTGCTTCAAAAGCTATCAATTGTTGAATGATCTCATCTACCGCAGCTTGTTGCTTATGTTCTTCGCCGGCTTTTAATACGATGATCTTCCAGCCTGCAAATTTTGCGTGGTGTTGGTGGTAAACATGTTCATCCGTAACAATGATGGTGTTCTCTTTCTTCGTCAGTTCTTCCAAATAAGAAAAGCCTGCATCAAAATAATAAGATACCTGGCTATTACCGATCTGGATGTTTTCTGTCTTCATTGAATTAAGAATGAAGAATTAAGAATTAAGAATTCTGTCAATTTAAAAAGTATAAGCTTTTCTTCAACAATAAAAAATCTTATCTAAACCCTGGACTAATCCGAGTTGAAAAAATTCTTAATTCTTAATTCCTAATTCTTAATTAAATCTAAGAGTTCATTATTTTATTCTGGTGATTGATCGATTCGATGTGCACAGCATCGTAGTATTTTTCTACGAATTCTTTACTTAAACCAAGTGATTCACCTTTTTTGAAAGCTCTTTCTAACAATTCGTTCCAACGGTTTGTTTGTAAGATGGTGATATTATTATCTCTTTTGTATTGACCGATCTTATCAGCAATTTTCATACGGTTGCTCAACAATAAAAGTAATTCATCATCAACGTGGTTGATCTGTTCTCTTAGTGTAGCCAATGCCGTTAGGAATTCTTGTTTATCGGTTGTTTCAGAACGCCAGATCAATGCATCTAAAATTTCTGCTAAACGTTCAGGCGTGATTTGTTGTTTAGCATCGCTCCAGGCGTTATCCGGATCAATATGGCTTTCGATCATCACACCATCAAAACCAAGATCGATACTTTTTTGAGATACCGATTGTAAAATATCTCTACGGCCACTGATATGAGATGGATCACAGATCAACATCATTTCAGGGAACCTGCGTTTCATTTCGATCGGTAAGTGCCACATTGGGGCATTACGGTATTCTGTATTGCCATAGTTAGAGAAACCACGATGGATCATACCAACTTGTTTCAAACCTGCTTTTTGCAAACGTTCGATACCACCACTCCATAATTCAAGATCCGGATTGATAGGATTTTTTATCAATACAGGGATATCAACACCACGCAACGCATCAGCAACTTCCTGCACACTAAAAGGGTTAACTGTAGTTCTGGCACCAACCCAAAGCATATCTACACCAAAGCTTAACGCATCTTCAACGTGTTTTGCAGTGGCAACTTCTACTGTTATAGGTAAACCTGTAATTTTTTTAGCTTGTACTAACCATGGTAAACCTTTCACACCGATCCCTTCGAATAAGCCCGGTTTAGTACGTGGTTTCCAGATACCGGCACGTAGAATATCTACTTTGCCTGTCTTTGCTAACCGAGTTGCTGTTTCAAGTACCTGTTCTTCAGTTTCAGCACTGCACGGACCGCTGATTATTAACGGACGTTTGTTCCACTTCTCTTGTATTAAGTCTTTCATTGGTTTTGTTTCTGTTTGCATTGTAAAAATAGTTTATGTTAGCAATTGTCGTTTGTTTATTTGAATTTTACGTCTTTAAAAAATATCGTAACTATTTGATAATCATTACTTTTCTCTATCCAACACTTTCTTGATCTTGTTAGCGTTTTCCATTAGCTCCGCAAGGTACTCATAATTCTCCTTTTCCAAGCAAGATTTGAATTTTCTTAGCTGCGCGATATGTTCATTTAGCACATCCAGCACATTCTCCCTGTTTTGCATAAAAATAGGTGCCCACATACTCGGATTACTCCTTGCCAGACGAACAGTACTTTCGAACCCACCCCCCGCTAATTCAAAAATGGCATCTTCTTCTTTTTCTTTCTCTAATACTGTATTTGCTAACGCGAAAGAAGTGATATGAGAGATATGACTTACATACGCCGCATGGATATCATGGTTGGCGGCATCCATGTAAATGATATGCATACCTAATTTTTTGTAAATAGTTTCTACCAGTTCTTCAGCAGCTTTATCGCTTTTTTCTTTTTCGCAGATAACACAGGCTCTTCCTTTAAAAGCATTTTCTTTTACTGCTGCTTCCGGACCGCTAAATTCTGTACCCCACATTGGATGCGTGGCAACAAAACGTTTGCGCATTGGATGATCAGCCAAAGCTTTGCATAATGCATTTTTTGTAGAACCTGCGTCTACCACAATTTGTTTATCAGTGATCATGTTCATGATCTTTTCCATGATAGGAATAGTTGCATCAACAGGAATAGCTACATAAATAAAATCACTTTGCTTAACTGCATCTTCTAAAGACATGGCTTCATCGATCAAGCCTAATGCAAGTGCTTTTTCTTCACTTGCTTTTGTACGACTAACGCCTATTACCTTAGTGGCAAAGCCATGTTCTTTCATTGCTAATGCGAACGAGCCACTTATTAAACCTACTCCTACAATTGTAACTGTCATGATTAATTAACGATTGATACTTGTGAATGCACAATTCTTTTTATTGCTTCTTCGAATCTTTCTATACTTCCGCATAAACTAACACGGATATATTTATCACCCGCATTTCCGAATATGCCGCCAGGTGTAATGAATACATTTGCATTATATAATACTTCGTCTGCCAATGCATATCCATCCTTATATTTCGCAGGTATCTTTGCCCATATGAACATCCCTACCTGGTCTTTTGAATACGTGCAGTTCAGCAGGTCTAATAATTCATATACTTTTTCTCTTCTTGAATTGTATACTTTGTTTACGCTATCATGCCAATCTTTACCTAAGCTCAAAGCCTTTGCGGAAGCCAGTTGCAGCGGCAGGAACATTCCGCTGTCCATATTGCTTTTAAAACGCAATACTTCATCAATTCTATCTTTTGCGCCAACCAACATCCCTACTCTCCAGCCTGCCATATTATGTGATTTGCTTAAAGAGTTCAATTCGATCACGATATCTTTTGCACCATCAACACTTAACATACTCAATGGTTCTTCATTCAAAATAAAACTGTAAGGATTATCATGAACGATCAATATGTTATGTCTTTTACCAAAGGCAACGATCTTTTCAAACAGCTTTTTATTTCCGTTTTGTCCGGTTGGCATTTGCGGATAATTCACAAACATCAATTTAACTTTGCTCAGGTCTTTTCTTTCCAATTCGGCAAAATTCGGCTCATAGTGATTTTCTTCTTTCAGGTCATAATCAACACAAGTACCGCTCGCTATTTTAACCGCACTCCTGTAAGTCGGATAGCCGGGGTTTGGTACTAAAGCTTCATCGCCTTCATTTAAATACGTCATGCAGATATGCATGATGCCTTCTTTACTGCCGATCAATGGCAAAATTTCTGTATCAACATTTAAGTCAACATTGTACCATTTTTTGTACCAGTCACTTATTGCTTTGCGTAAGATCGGCGAGCCTTTATAATTCTGATACGCGTGTACATTCGGTTTCACACTCTCCTCACTCAATACTTTGATCACATCCGGATGCGGCGGCAGATCAGGACTACCAATTCCTAAATTGATCACCTGTTTGCCGGCTTTATTCATTTCATCTATCTCTCTTAATTTAGTAGAGAAATAATATTCACCAATGCCTTCTAATCTTTTTGCTGTTTTCATTCTTTTCTAATTAATAATTAGTAATTAAAAATTAATAATTATTTATACTTAATGTATTTTCTACTTTTTGGTTTTGCCTTTTAACTTATTACTTAAGGCTTATTCCCGTTCTTATATATCCCGTATACTTTCAATTCTTCTGTTAAAGCCTGCATGCTTTTAACTACTTTATTGAACTGTTTAAGGTCATCAAACTCTACATCTGCATGGAAAGAATATTTCCAATCACTGCCCGGTATCGGGAAAGATTGCAGCTTGCTTAAGTTGACACCTTCATCCGCAATTTTCGTTAACACTTTCGCAAGACTGCCTTTTGAGTGATCCGTATGAAAATTGATGGAAGCTTTATTGGCATTTTCAATTTCATTTGTTACTTCTTCTCTTTGCAAAATTAAAAACCTTGTATAATTATGCTTCAGTGTTTGAATACCCGGAGCAATTATATCCAGATCATATAATTCAGCAGCCAGCTTACTTGCGATCGCGGCAATATGTTTGCTTTTATGTTGCTGAATATGTTTGGCACTCAACGCCGTATCTTCCGATTCAATTAATTTCCAGTTATACTTATCCAAAAAACCAAAGCATTGCTGAATGGCCATTGGATGAGAATGTACTTCTTTAATATCTCCTAATGCCACGCCTTTGTTTACTAACAGGTTTTGTTTGATCTGCAGGTAAACTTCGCCTACTACTTTAAGATTGCTTTTCTGCAATAAATTGTAATTGGGTAAGATGCTGCCGGCAATTGAATTTTCGATCGCCATTACACCACCATCGCTCTCTTTTTTATTAGCGGCAATTTTTACCACTTCTCTAAAAGTTGAGCAACAGATAACTTCTACTTCCTTTCCAAAGAACTGTCTTGCTGCTTCCTGGTGAAAGCTACCTTCGAAGCCCTGTATCGAAACCTTCACTTTAGGTGATGTGGCGGTTGTACTATTTGATTTATTTATTTTGCTCATGTAGTTCGCTCGTTAGGGCTTTAGGTAAACAAAGAATCCCAGCTATTTAGCCGGGATTCTTTTATGTTAATTAGTTATTTCTATTTTTCATTTTTAACAAAAGACTCCCGTACTATTTCTAAAATAGTAGCTAAAATAAAATCGAGTATTTGTTGTTATTGCCATAATGAGAAGCAAAAATAAGTAAGCTAAACGTAATTGCCAATATTTTTTTTAGATAACTAGTTAATAGCCATATAGCTAAAAATAAAACGCCCCTAGGAATAGGGGCGACTTTAACGATTGCTTGCCATATGAAAATCTTTAAACCGGCTATTTCAAACAAACAACCTTTTCCGGTCTCTAACTATTTTTTAGTTGTATCAACTGCCATTTTAGTAGAATCTTTCTTTGTAGAATCTACAGCCATTTTAGTTGTATCAACTGCTGCTTTAGTTGTGTCAATCTTAGTTGAATCAACTTTAGTTGAATCTGTTGTTGCAGTTGCAGTTGTTGAACCACCACCACATGCAGTTAGCGCTGTAGCTACTACCATTACAAAAAGTACTTTTTTCATGCGTTTAGTTTTTTAAGTGTTAAGAGAGTTTATATATATAATATAGTTTAATACTGCAAAATTAAAAAGGTAACCCAACAATTTGAAAGAATTTTCAATGTCGGGCTACTTTTTTTTAAAATTTCGACCAGATTATTATCAAATAATCCGGTTTTAATTATTTTTTAGTTGTATCAACTACAGCTTTAGTAGAATCTTTCTTAGTAGAATCTACAACAGTTTTAGTTGTATCAACAGCAACTTTAGAAGAATCAACAATTTTAGTTGAATCAACTTTAGTTGAATCTGTTGTTGCAGTTGCAGTTGTTGAACCACCACCACATGCAGTTAGCGCTGTAGCTACTACCATTACGAAAAGTACTTTTTTCATGTTTTTGTTTTAAAGTGTGAATTATATATATAATGTGCTTAATACCATTAATAAAAAAAGGTAACCCTTGTATTTGAAATTTTTTTCAAATACAAGGGTTACCAAAGCAGGCAGATACCTGTTTACACTTATTTTTTAGTTGTATCAGCAACTGTTTTAGTAGTATCAACTGTTTTAGTTGAATCTACAGTTTTAGTTGAATCTACAGTTACAATTTTAGTTGAATCGATAACAACTTTAGTTGAATCTGTTGTAGAAGTAGAGCTAGATCCACCACCGCAAGCTGTTAGTGTTGCAGCAACGGCAACTACAAAAAGTACTTTTTTCATGTTTTTTGTTTTAAAATGTTTAAATTATATATATAATCATCCCTTAATACCAATTGTTAAAAAAAGTAACCCTGTTTTTTTAATTATTATTTTTCGTTCTTTTGGGTTACTATTATGCATCAAACAGTATTAATTAAAGAACAGTGAGTACAACAGCGCAAGAAAAGCAATTACTGGTAGGTTTAGCACAGAATGATAAAACGGCCATAGAAGCAATTTATCGGGAAAATTACACTATGATCCAGGGGTTTGTACTGAATAACACGGGTTCGGTAGATGACGCGAGGGATATTTTCCAGGAAGCCATGATAGTTTTGTACGAAAAGGCTTTATCAGGAACTTTTGAGTTGAATTGCCAGTTGAAGACCTATATGTACTCTGTCTGCAGAAGATTATGGCTTAAAAGGCTGCAGCACGATCAAAGGTTTAATACCAAGGTAGAGAATTTACAAGAAACGATACCTGTAGAAGAAGAATTAGAGGATCACGATAAAAAGAACACCGATTTTATGATAATGGAAGCAGCCATGCATAAAATTGGAGAGCCTTGTAAAAGTTTATTAGACGCGTATTACCTGCAGAAAAAAAGTATGCAGGAGATAGCAACAGAATTTGGTTATACTAATGCAGATAATGCAAAAACACAAAAATATAAATGCCTGGTGAGGCTGAAGAAAATATTCTTCGTATCTTATAAAAACGCTTAACAACAAAGAAAATGGAAGACTTATTAATATTAGAAAATCTTGAACGATACGTGAGTGGCGAAATGTCGCAACAGGAGAAGATCGCGTTTGAGGAATTACGTAAAAGCGATCCTCATGTTGATCAATTGGCTGTAGAGCATTCGTATTTTTTACATGAGCTGGACAGATACAGCGCTTTAAAAAACTATCGTCATTCTTTACATGAAGTAGAAAATAAACTGGCGGAAGAAGGTTTGATAACCCAGCCACAAATAAAAGGCACTGAAAAAGTTATTTATTTATGGAAGAGATACAGGCGCAGCATTGCTGTGGCAGCTTCTATTGCAGCAGTGATCTCATTTGTGAGCAGCGGTATCGTTGTTAATTATGCCAATACATCCGGTAACGAAAATTACGAGTTGCTGGTAAACAAGATCAACCAAACTAACAACGAGATCAATAAATTAAAAAAGACAACAAGCCAGTTGAATACTACTGCTACAAGAAGAGCAGAACCAACTATCGATTACAGAGGCACAGGTTTTTTAATTGATGGAAAAGGTTATCTGGTTACTAACGCACACGTTGTAGAAACAATGAAGACGGTGTATGTACAAGATAACAAAGGCAACTATTATTCAGCTGCTACAATTTATTTAGATAAAAATGCGGATCTGGCCGTTCTTAAAATAAAAGACTCTGCATACAAAGCATACACTACGCTACCCTACAGCATTAAAAAGACAAATGCAGACTTAGGCGAACAAATATTTATTTTAGGTTTCCCTAAAAGCGAAGTTGTTTATGGAGAAGGTTACCTAAGCGCTAACAGCGGTAATGATGGCGATTCTTCTGCGTATCAATTATCGATTCCTGCTAATCCGGGTAATAGCGGTGGGCCGGTTGTCAATAGCAACGGTGAGATCATCGGTATCATCACCGGTAAAGACACGAAGGCTGATGGTGTTGTATATGCGATCAAATCTAAAAACATTTTTAACCTGATCAACGAAGCTAAAGAAGCAGACAGCACTAATACTTTAAAGATAAAAGCTCCAACAGGCAATGGCTTAAGAGGATTAACCAGGGTTCAACAGGTTAAGAAAATGGAAGACTATGTGTTTATGGTAGTTGGGAATTAATGGATAATTGATAATTACAGACATCATAATAATAAAAAATCCCCGCTAATTAGTGGGGATTTTTTATTGCAGTAAATATTATTATTATTGTGATTGATACAATTGAATGATTGTAAAAAATTATCCATTATCAATTAGCCAATTATCCATTGTTAAAACTATTTTGCCATTGATTCGATAACTTCTGCAGTAACGCCTGTGAATGAAAAACCACCATCATGAAAAAGATTTTGCATGGTTACCATTTTAGTCATATCGCTAAACATAGTAACGCAATAATTAGCACAATCTTCTGCGCTTGCATTACCAAGCGGACTCATTTTTTCTGCGTAGTTAATAAAGCCATCAAATCCTTTTACGCCCGATCCTGCCTTGGTACGTGTTGGAGACTGAGAGATCGTGTTTACACGTACTTTCTTTCTTGTACCATAATAGTAGCCAAAATTACGCGCAATGCTTTCTAACATAGATTTTGCATCAGCCATATCGTTATAATCAGGGAACACGCGTTGAGCGGCAATATAAGTAAGCGCTATAACTGAACCCCACTCGTTGATCGCATCCAGCTTTAAAGCAGTCTGCAATACCCTGTGCAGGCTAATGGCAGAAATATCAAGTCCTTTATGTGTAAAATCGTAATTATTTTCCGGGTAAGAAATGCCTTTACGAACGTTGATGCTCATTCCGATAGAATGAAGGATAAAATCAACACCGCCACCGAAATGTTCCATTGATTTTGTTAATAAATTCAATACATCTTCATCACTGCTAACATCACAAGGAATTACCGGGGCGTTTACAGCCTCAGCAAGCTTATTAATTTCGCCCAGGCGCATGGCAATGGGTGCATTGGTTAAAATTATCTGAGCGCCTTCTGCGTGGCAACGCAGAGCTGTTTTCCAGGCAATAGAGTTTTCGTCTAGTGCGCCAAATATGATCCCTTTCTTTCCTTTCAATAAGTTGTATGACATTGGTTAAATCGTTTTGAGCGGCAAAAATAGCATTCTAATTCTTTTAAAGAAAAACTCTTTTTAAAGTCTGGCGGTCTCCGTCTGACTTTAAATCTTGCGAAATACTCAAAAAAGGAATAAGTCAGACGGGGGTCCGTCAGACTTATTCCTTTTTTTATAGCGCTAACATTTCCATTTTTGGCTAAATCCCTATATCTTTGCCGTCCGAAAATGTCGAGGTAGCTCAGCTGGTTAGAGCATCGGATTCATAACCCGAAGGTCGGCAGTTCAAGTCTGCTTCTCGATACTAAGCTCAAATCTTTTTAATAAGGTTTGAGCTTTTTTAGTTTTAGGAAGTTTATTATAGCAATGAACGCAACGTCCTTTTCAAGAGACGTTGCTGGGAAGAATTACTTATTCATGTAGAACTGCCAAAAATAGTCATGAAAATGCGATTACCAAAGCATCAAATGAAACCATTCTACAATTGAAAGACAGCGGTCTGATAAAATAGCATTATAAATTTTTGATTGTTCATATTGAACAACAAGCGGTGGTCAGGAGTATTGTGTCTACAGTACTCCTTTTCATTTTAAGATAAGATAGATTTGATATCACATATATTTGTGAGGATTACTGAGAAAAAAAATCCTATAACAATATGAAATTTAAATTAAAATCAAACTCATTTATAAGTCATTTCGTACCAGGCGTAACAACATTAGCGTATTTATTTGCTTTGATATATAATTGGGATATTACAGATATTTTAAACGCTGTAAAAGCCAAAAGTGAATTCATACTATTAATTGGAACTGTTTTTTTAATTGTTTGCTATGCATGTGGTTTAGTTATTGATGCATTAAGAGATTCAATTGAAGGACTTTTAGACAAAATAAAAAAATTCGAAATTAATTGGGACTATTTTTATCAAGAGGGCGAACAGCAACAAAAAAAATTATCTAAATGGTATTTTCCCTGGTATGTTTTTAACGTTAATACTTTTTATGGAATTCTGTTATCTTTAATTTTTTCATTAATTTATAATTATTCCTATTTAACAATTCCCCATAACAAATTAAAATATGGGGTAATACTGGGAATTATAGTTTTGACAATTCTATTCATTGATTCTATCCTATTGCGATTTGAGATTGTAAGGCACACTAATGATTTTAAAACTATATCTGAATTACCCGATTATAAAGTTTATACAAGATTAAAACAATCTACAGTACATGGCATAGGGGTATTTGCTATTAAGGATATTAAAGAAGGAACATATGTTTTTTTAGAAAATTGTAAAGTAAAAACCATTAAAGAAAAAGATATTTCAATTACTGAAAAACCTGAAGAAATTCGGAGATTATATAAGGATTTTTGTCCTCGTAATAAAGATAAGTTCACTTATACTTGTCCTGAAAATTTTAATTTCATGACTATTTCGTGGTTTTTGAATGAGGACAAGGATAACCCCAATATTGGATGTGACAATGAATTAGAATTTTATGCTTTAAGAGATATAAGTACTGGGGAAGAGCTGTTTGTTGACTATGGCGAAGTTGAAAATAACTCATAAAGTAACCAGCTAGCCAACTTACATCATGCACTATATGAGTTTGATTACCTAAATTATATCCTTAACCATTTCTTTTAAAAATATTCAAACAATGACTATCAAATCAAGGCAATTATTTATTTTTATTGGCGATGACAGAACTGGTAAGACCACTATTCAAAAATTATTAATTGACAAATTTTGCGGACACACATATGACCGATTACCAACTAATCTTCGTTTTGACATTACACACCCAGAAATAAAAAGAAAATATCAAAACATTTCATTCGGAAACAGAAGCTACCAGGAAAAAATAAGTGAGTATGGAACTGTTGACGAATACTTTCAAAATCATTTTAGCCCTGCTGATATTAGTTTTATATCCTCCCATCTTGATATCGGACACATTACGGAAATGATACGCAATGGTAGACAAAGATTTTATAATGTAAATGCTATCTTCTTTTCAAACTCAATTGCAGCAAATGGCCAAGCTAACTCGGACATATCATTACTTGATTGGGACGAAAAGTTAGTTATAGAAAATGCTTGGACAGACGATGAATGGAAAATGAATAGACAATTAAATTCAATCGCTGACAATATTGTTTTCTTTGTAGCAAATAGAACAAGTGTTTCATAAGGCCATCAACATTTTAATAAGGTTTGAGCTTTTTTAGTTTTAGGAAGTATTCTTTATAGCCTAGTTCAAAATTGCGAACATAAAACTCCTGTAGTGTCCCGTTGAGATATATTAAATTTATAGTAGTCACCAGAATTTTCTAAAAGAGCATTAACATATGGATCGGAATTTAATACAACCACTAAAATTTTATTTACGCCATTTTCATAATTACTAACGGTTGATAATGCACAAACATTATGCTCAATGTCAATCTTTTTTGTGTTGTAAATAAAACTGTAATTAATAATATTTCGACCACCTCTTCCTTCGCCCTGATATTTAGCATACGAAATTGTTGCACATAATACTATGTGGGCTTTATTAAGCTTTTCAATATTGGTTTTATTAATCCAAAAATAATGACCTACATAACAAATATAAATACCAAAAATACTATAAAGCAATATCTGTAATATCCGTTTATAATTTCTCATGTAAATAATTTTCAATAATCTGATTCTCTTAAAATTATATCACTCCTATTCATATCTAAAATTAGCCTCAATCTCTGCATTTTCAACTTGTCTTCTTTTTATTTTAGCTGTAAGTTATAAATTGCTACCAAATCCAATACAAATTGGTTAGATATTGATACATCACCCGATACTAAAGAAAAAAGACAATGGAGATGTGTTCCACTGTCTTTTTTCTTTTATCCGGAAAGAATAAAAATTTATTATGCCAGAGCAACAACTTCTGCAGTTGCTTTTACACTTGCTTCTCTTACCAGCTTACGTAATATTACCCATTGTTTCAATGTTTCACGGGATTCTAAAGCAGGATAGCCTAACATAGTTTTGCCCGCCGGCACATCTCCTATAACACCCGAGCCTGCACCAATAACAGCACCATCACCAATTGTTGTATGATCTTTTATAGATGCACTGCCCCCTATTATTACACCATTGCCAAGCGTAACAGACCCCGCAAGGCCGCTATGTCCTGCCATAATGCAAAACATACCCGTTTTACTATTATGCCCTATCTGAACCAGGTTATCGATCTTTGTACCATCGCCTAATATCGTTGAACTAAATTTACCTCTATCAACACAGGAGTTTGCCCCGATCTCTACTCCGTTGCCTAAAACTACATTTCCAATTTGCGGAACTTTTATTAAACCTCTTCCACCCGGAGCAGGCCTAAAGCCAAAGCCGTCTGCACCAATTGTTGCGTTAGGGTGCAGAATGCAATTGTTTCCTATAACACAGCGTTCACGAATTACAACGCCCGACCAAATAACCGTATTGCTGCCAATAATTGTTTCATCAAGAACCGTTGCGTTTGGATATAGTGTAACATTTGTTTCAAGCGTAACATTTGCACCAACATAACATCCTGCACCAATTCTAGTGCCCGCACCGATCTTTGCAGTAGCATGAATAATTGCAGACGGATGAATGGCCTGATCAAAAACCGGTGTATCAGGAATAAATATTTCCAATAACAACGCCATTGCAAGATCTGCATCTTTTACTTTTATAAATACCCTGTTTTCGCCCGGGTCAATATCAAGTGTATCGTTTACAATAGCAGCACAGGCTTTTGAGTTTTCCCACAGCTTTACATATTTTCTATTGCCTATAAATGTGATCTGGTTATTATTGGCCAGCTCTATTTGTTCTGGCCCGTTAATGGATTGTGTTGTACTCCCAACAATAACTCCCTTTAAAATTGTATTAATTTCTTCTATATTAAATGATCTCATACTGGCGCAGATAAGTTATTGTTGAATAAGGGCGGTAAAGTACAGGTTTAAAATGGATTTGTGGTTTCTTTCTTCTATGCTTACACCATAACACTAATAAGGAATGGAATAAAATTTCTACAATTTGATATGAAAATACAAACCAGATAACATGAGCTACCTTGATAGGTAGGCATTAAGTTTGAATAGAGAAAAGGCAAGATAAGCCTCGATAAGAAATGTTTAAATCTTAAAATATGAAAATTATAAATGTAGTAATTGAAACACCAAAAGGTTCTGCACAGAAATATGATTACGATAAAAAGACAGGCTTTTTTAAATTAGAAAAGATACTGCCGGCTGGTATGGTCTTTCCTTATGATTTTGGATTTATCCCTGATACCAAAGGAGAAGATGGAGATCCTTTAGATGTATTGGTATTTTCTGAATTTTGTAGCTTCCCTGGTTGCATGATCGAATGCCGATTGATTGGAGGAATTAAAGCTGAACAGAGCAAAGAGGCAGACAGTAAAATAAAATATTTAACCCCATCAAAATTCTTACAGCAAAAGAAGCTGTAAGAATCATAAAAATTAAAATTTGAACTGATTTTATTTCTTATAGAAAACAGATTATCGACTAATGCCTTTCTTTTCAAAATACAGTATAAATTCTTGTCTCTTTTTTATTTACAATATACCGTCTAAGACATTCCTCAAAAAAATAGAAATACTTAAATATTTCAGAGGTACCCTACTCTTTCAAAAATAAGTTCAAATTATAAATTGATAATAATATTGGGTAGAAAATGACACGCTATTCGATATTAATAACTAATTATATTCATTGCTTTTTTCATGTGTATTATTTATGTATTAAGTATAATCCGGTATTGTTTTATACAACACCTTACTTATTTTCGCAGCAAAATTCAAAACCTATTTTTCATGAAAAAGTATCTACTACTTATTATTCTTTTTATTTCTTCTTTTACATCTATCAATTTTTGTTATGCACAAGGTGTGGCAGTTAATACAGATGGCAGTACTGCTGACCCATCAGCAATGCTGGATGTAAAATCAAATAATCAAGGAATATTAATACCTCGTGTAACATCAACAGCAAGCATTACATCCCCTGTTACAGGCTTATTGATCTTTCAAACAACTGCACCTGTTGGTTTTTATTATTATGACGGCGCTACATGGGATTATCTGCAAAATAGTGCGAATGCAAATATTACGCTGCAGGGAAATACGTTTAATGCTGCAGGGGAATTATTGAAGTTAGATGCTTCGGGTAAAGTACCCATAGCTAATTTAGGGACTTCAGGTACGCCTTCGGCTACTACCTATTTAAATGGAAATGATGCCTGGGTAACAGCTCCTGCAGGATTGTCAAATGGATCAGCTGCAGGACAAATTTATTTAACAGGAGGCATTCCTTTTTTGCCACAAGCTCCTCAAACAGTAACAGGAGATGTATCTATTAATTCTGTAGCTGTAACAAGCTATAACAACATCGTACCGGCCAATAAAGGTGGCGCCGGAACCAATAATGGAATATTACAGGCAAATGGTTCTGGAACGGTAAGCGCACTAAGCACCACAGGGAGTGGCAGCGTGGTTTTAGCTACCTCACCAACTTTGGTAACACCTTCTTTAGGCACACCAAGCGCATTGGTGGGTACTAATATCAGCGGTACAGCAGCTAATCTTACTGCGGGCAACGTGATTACTGATGCAAATTTAACAGGGGATGTTACAAGTAGTGGCAATGCCACTACCATTTCCACCTCGGGCGTAGCAGGTCAAACTGCGGGTAGCCATATTGCAGACGCTTTACAGATCGCAGGCTCAGGTACTACAGGGGCCGGCAACGTGGTTCTAGCTACTTCGCCACAGTTGGTATCGCCAAATCTGGGTACACCTCAATCGGGCGATGCTTCTAACTTAACCAATTTGAACGCTTCACAATTAACAAGCGGTATGGTACCAATAGCCCGTTTAGGAACAGGAGCGACAGCCACCAATTTTTTAAGAGGCGATGGAACTTTTGCTACACCTGCAGGTGCGGGCGGCGCCATTACTTATGGTGGCACACTTACCAACGGCAATACAATTGCTGTCACCACTCCTACCTTCTATCTGGTTACCGATGGTGCTTCTATAACCCTTCCAGCGGCTACCACTGCGGGGCAGATGTTGTATCTAGTCAACACCGATATCAGTGTAACCAACGTTGGTTTTACTGTAAACAGACAAGGTGGGAACATAATTTACAATGCACAACTATCCACCCCTCTCGTAACCCACAGTCCAGCCTCAGGAAGTTCGTATGTACTCTATGATTCGGCTACTCTTATCTCTGATGGTGCCGGTCATTGGTTTATACTCCTAAACAATTAACAAAAAAAATTATGAAAAAAATAATCATCTTCCTCTTGACAATTAGCTGCACGCTGCAATTGTTTGCGCAAGGGACATTCAACGTATCGTCCGGCACATTTATTAAACCGGGCAATGGTACCGATATTGTTTTTAATAATGTAAACTTTGTTAACAATGGTACGCTTTTACAAGCACCGGGTGCTACTTTCAAATTTGCAGGATCGGGAACAGAAAATATTTCAGGATCGGGTGCAGATACGATCGATCATTTATTATTAGCAAAAAATGCAGGCGTTGATCTTGCACTGCAATCAAATATTGTTGTTACCAACGAAGTAAATTTTACTTCGGGATTATTAAATGTAGGAAATAACAATGTTGATCTTGGAACAACTGCTGTACTTAACAATGAATCTGAAGCAAGCAGGGCGTATAGTACAGGAACAACAGGCTTTATACAAAGTACCGGAATATTGAATGCCCCATCATCTGTAAACCTTGGCAATCTTGGTGCTATCATTACTTCTGCTGCCAATCTAGGCTCAACTACTATCAAAAGGACATTTAATACTTACGCACAGCTTAGTAATAGCAATATCTTCCGCGATTATATTATTACGCCAACTACTGATGCAGGTTTAAACGCAACATTTCGTTTTACCTATTTTGATATGGAACTAAATGGAGATAATGAGAACATGCTTGATCTGCTGCAAAGTCCCGATAATGGAACAACCTGGAATGATATAGGGTTTACCACAAGAGATGCGGTAAATAATTATGTAGAGAAAACAGGTATCGATTCTTTTTCAACCTGGACATTAACACCGCCTTCTACTATTTTAGCTACTACCATGGGGCCTTTGAATGCTTATCAGGAAAATAACAGCATTGAACTTAACTGGCAGGTATACTCAGATGAGAACGTAAATGCTTATGAAATTCAAAGAAGTATCGATGGTAAAAAATTTGTTACAATAGGCAAACTTGCTGCAAATAATACGGGAAATTATACTTATCCCGATAACAGTCCTGTAACGGGAAATAATTATTATCGCCTAATTATTGTTGATAAAGATGGATCAACAACATACAGCAATATAGATGTGGTAAACTTAAATGACTTGTCCGCAACTATCAGTTTCTATCCTAATCCTGTTGTAGATCGCGAAGTAACATTGCAATTAGCCAATATTGCCAAAGGCAATTATCAATTAGTAGTATTTGATAATACAGGTAAACAAGTATATGCTTCAGTTATTGATTATACGGGAGGATATTCGGCACAAACTATTTATCTACCGGCAAATATTAGCAGCGGTATTTACAAAGTGCAGTTAAAAAATGCAGCAGTAATATTCAATCAATCATTGCTTGTAAAATAACAGACTGATTCAATAAATTTTATAAAGAGGCTTACTTATGCAGGTCTCTTTTTTTATATCCATTCTTTTCGGCATTTATTTTGTCCATAGAGAAATGGAGAAATTTATGTTCTGGATTAACTAAGGGATGTTTTTACATCCTTTTATCTTTATTGCTTTAACTAATATTCGTAATTTGATGAAATTATAAACCTAAGAAATTATGGATAGCTACTCTCGTCAACAAGAAATAGTAAATAGTTTAACACACGCGTTAGGTATGCTGTTTGGCATAAGCGGACTTCCCGTGCTCATTGGGTTAGCTACTGCTCATCATAATGTACCGGGCATTGTAGGATCGGGTATTTACGGATTTTGTTTTATCTTTTTATTTACCAGTTCCACTATTTATCATTTATCAGAAGAGCCTGCTATCAGAAAAGTTTTTAAAATATTCGATCATATCAGTATTTACTTTTTAATAGCCGGAACATATACGCCGTTTCTGTTGGTATATATGAATAATACTTTCGGCATTACTTTATTAGCTGTGTTATGGGGATTAACCTTAATTGGTATTGTTTTTAAATCATTATTCACCGGCAGGTTCGAGCTTATATCAACAGGTATTTATGTATTGATGGGCTGGATAATGATAATAGGCGGAAATAGATTTTTTTCCTACTTACCTACATCGGTACTTATTTTTATTTTAATAGGCGCGGGCCTTTATTCCATCGGTGTCTTTTTTTATATTTGGGATAAATATTTATATACACATGCCGTATGGCATTCATTTGTGCTGGCTGCTGCTATTTGTCATTATGTAGCTGTCTTATTAGCCATGTAGTTTGATAAACATTTTATCTGTTGCCATTTTTAGTTTGAACAATTCTACTAACAGAGTCCCGTATATTTGAATATGAATTCTTTGTTACGTAAAGGCAAATTTTTAGAGTATGCCACATTGGGATGGAACGTTATTGGGGTATTCGTACTTATAATGGCAGTTCGAAATATTCATTCCATAGCTTTAATAGGTTTTGGGTTTGATACCTTACTTGAGATAGGTGCATCAATTATTGTTATATGGGAACTTAACGGGACTGGTGATAAAAGGCAAAGAGTCGGCTTAAGGTCATTAAGTATTGCATTTTTTGCTTTGGGCATTTATATTTTCATTCAGAGTGTAGCGAATATAAGCTATCATATTATTCCTGGCCGATCTTTACTTGGGATCGCCTGGCTTTTGCTAACTATTATTGTGATGATACTATTAGCTTTAAAAAAGTTTCAGGTAGGGAAACTATTAAACAATCCCGTTTTACTTACAGAAGGCCGGGTAACATTAGTTGATGCTGCACTGGCATTCATAGTATTAATTACCATGTTGTTTACCGCATTGTTTGGATGGTGGTGGCTCGACAGTATAGGTGGACTTATTTTAATGACATATTGTTTTTGGGAAGCAATACATATTTACAAAGATCTAAAGGCTAAAGGTAAATGATCTGCTATTCAGCCCTTTCATCGTTTTATGGTTAAAATGTAAAATAATACTCCACAAATAGGTATAAAATTACACAGTAGTTGCCTCAGTAAGATGGCTAAAAAATAGGCACCTGGTTTGAGTATTAGTATTTATAAAATGTGATCATGCATATTATAATTACTTTTTTTGGAGAAGGAAAAGAGCTTAACTGCCTGCAAATGTGTAGTCGTAGTTTGGTGATTTTTTTGTTTTCCCTTGGCTTAATAAGGGTATCGGGCCGCCGATCTTTTGGCGTAAAAACACCTTTGGATAATATAATAGTGATATTATTGGGCACTGTGCTCGGTAGAGCGATCGTTGGTGCGTCATCATTTTTGCCCGTTATAGCAGCCAGTTTGTTAATAGTATTACTTCACCGTATATTTTGCTGGCTAATGATCAACTCAATAAAATTTTCAACATTAGTAGACGGTGAAAAAATAATTCTTTTCAAAGATGGACATTTTATAAAAAAAAATATTGATAAAGGATTAGTATCAGAAGAAGATATAATGCAGGGAGTAAGAAAATCAGCGCTAACCGATCAGCTGGATAAAATTGAAAAAATTTATATTGAGAGGAATGGCGAAGTAACTGCCATAAAGAAAAATGTATAACCTATGAAAGGTAAAGTGCTGTAATAAATCCGACAGGAAATAATAAAACGAAAATCTAAAAATAAATACTTCCGTAATCTTAGCTTATGAAAGAAAAAATAATTGTAATTGGTGGTGGTGTTGCCGGTCTAATGGCTACAAAAGAGTTAACAGAAAAGGGAATTGAGGTAATATTATTAGAGGCAAATGAAAGGCTGGGTGGCCGTATAAATACTTTACTTGATGTACAGTTTGATGTACCTGTAGAAGCTGGTGCCGAATTCATTCACGGTGACCTGCCGTTGACCCAACAATTATTAAAGAAGGCGAAGATCAATTATCATGCTATTGGAGAAGAGAGGGTTTTCATAAAAAATGGCCGGTGGGATGCACCTGATGACCCAATACCACATTGGGACCTCTTAATAAAAAGAATGAAGGAGGTAACGATCGATATTACGATCGCTCATTTTTTAGACCTGTATTTTTCAGAAGAGCAATATTGAATCTTACGGATCAATGTCAGGCGCTACGCGGAAGGATTCGACCTCGCAGATATCGCAACAGCCAGCACAATTGCATTAAGAGATGAATGGATGAACGAGGAAGAGGATCAATACAGGATCGATGGTGGCTACCACATGCTGATACAATACCTTGCACAAGAATGTAAAAAGAAAGGCGCCTTACTATATACTTCCTGCGCAGCCGCGGTAATCAACTGGGAAAATGATGCGGTGAAAATTTCGACGGCTACAGGTAAAATATTTGAAGCCGGCAAAGCAGTCATTACTGTACCGCTAAGTATACTGCAGAAAAATAATAAAGATGAAAACGCGCTACAATTTAAACCTGCTATTAAAGAACAAAAAGCAGCAGCGTCGCAGATCGGTTTTGGCGCTGTGATAAAAATATTTTTACAATTTGATACTCCTTTTTGGGAAGAAAGATCTAAGGACCTAACTTTTATAATCAGCGATCAGCAAGTGCCTACCTGGTGGACGCAAATACCTAACAAAAGCAATATGCTTACAGGTTGGCTTGGTGGCCCAACTGCTAAAGAACTGATCAATGCAAAAGAAAGTGCTATTGTTAAAATGGCGCTGGAATCTTTAGCTAATATTTTTTTGATCGATTATACAATATTAAAAACGAAACTCACTGCACATAAAATAATACATTGGGCAAAAGATCCATATTCGGCGGGTGCTTATTCTTTTGCCACAACACAAACTTCAGCAGCCAGAAAATTATTAAGGCAAGGTGTTGAACAAACATTATTTTTCGCAGGCGAAGGCATATATGAAGGCGAGTCACCGGGAACGGTAGAAGCGGCTTTAACATCAGGCAGGGATGTTGCAAGAGATATTATCCGATTAAAATAACAGTTAGCTATGATGCAACACTAACAACATGAATTTAACGCTTTGAAAAATAATCTCGCACAAATGCATGCTCCTGGTTAACGGTCATCCAATCACTTTGCTTAACCTCAATTTTTATTTTTGAAAAAGTATTGTCAGCTCTTAACACATTTAATAATTCAGTCTTTGCTTCTGTTGGGCCGAAAAGAAGAACATCATCATAATTTTTAATTGCAGTACCTAATTTTTTATAATATTCTCCTTGCTCATGATTCTGCTTATTGTGCATTGTTTTTTCACTTTTGCTTAAGCTTTCCTCTTTTTGGTTATGGGTAAATTTAGATTCGACAATTATTGTTGCAAGTGGAGCCGATGTTAATTCAATTAAATGGGCGCTTGAATGATCCATCCAAATGCCTAAACTTCTATCTGTTGTCATGGGATTTATTTTTAATTATTTATTTTCCTACCTATTATGTAATTCTATCTGACTGTATACAATCTTTTTGTGAAATTTAATTAAGCATATGTTCATTCTGATCTATCTGACTAATAATTTGTTTGCCTACTTCTTCTGTTTCAGAATGAGTTATAAAATACATCGGTTTTCCGCGTATGATATGGAAAGTGAAATTGTCCATTAATATACCGCTGAAATCTTTATGGTGCGTATCAACTATAAATTTATTACCTACCCTGATATAACTACTATGATACATTTTTCCATTGATAGCTAATTCCAATTCTTTTTTCATGCCCCAATTTTAAAATGAGTTATTTGATTATCTAATACATGGTTTCTCTACGCCTCACAATAGATAAACAAATATGATGCCCTGTATAAAAGAATTGATAATTTAACAATAAAAAGAGTTTTCTTATGACCTATGGTAATATGGAGTTATGGTAGGCAGATCATTGCCGGGCGAAATTGGTGAGTCATCGTTTTGAAGTATTAGTTCTTGTAATCTTTCCATCAGTAGGGCATATCTTTCGCTATTTGATCTACGAACTACTTTTTCCGCTTCATTCAAATCCTCTTCGTTCTTAATTTTAATAAGTAATAAGTTTTTTTCTTTTTCTAATAAGCCGCAGATCTCCTGCAGCTCACTTGTAGCCTTTTTTATTTGATCTAATTTTTTGCATTCCATTGTAGCTTTAAGAAGCTCGTTATGCAATTGTTCGTGAAATGGCATTGTTGATCTTTTCGGTTTACAATTGAAAAGTTCAGTTTTTTACACCACATAAATGTTACAAAATTTCAGGAAAAAGTTACATTATTCACAGATTTTTCAACCGTAATTATAATATAAAGTAACTTGATTAAATGGAAGCAGTACCAGTTTTAATAGATTATGGCGTATATCAAGATCTGATCACAGGTGTGAATCCAACTATGAAAATTGAAATCATTAAACAAATTAAAAGTGGCAAGTTATTTTTTACAACAATTCAAGGTAGACAACAGCCTATGTCTGTAAGTGAAGAAGGCGATCTTGTAGTTAACGAAAAATTAATATTTCAGGTAATTTGTTTAAATGATGATATTGATGTAGAAAAAATTCAACTCTATAAAGAGGAAATAACAACATCATTGGCAAAGTATATTAATGTATTGAATGCCTGCGGGGCAACAATACAAATAACAGTTTCACAAGACGGAGAAAATCTTAGTTACGCCATATTAGATTGTGAGCCCGTATTATTTGCTGAAATAATGGCACAATTAAATTCTAAAAGACTTTATAAATAGCAAGTGTAGCCATAACAATTTTCAGTAATTGTTTCTACAATACTCTTCTTTTATTAAAAAAACCTCATAGCTTTTCTGCTTTAAAACCAGCTTTATCAAGCACAGCAATTATTTTATTAGCATCCAGATCGCTCGTAATGGTCAAAATTTTAGTGGGTACATTGGTATCAACGCTCCACTCCTGTATCCCCTTTTCGTTATTTAAGACTGGCGTTGCTTTTGCGATGCAGCCACCGCAGTTAATATTTGTTTTGAATTGTAAGGTTTCCATTTGTTGTCTGTTTTTATAAATTATAACGAGTGTAATTTTAAACGTAAGCTATTGCTGATAACACTTACGGAACTTAGTGCCATAGCGGCTCCTGCGATCATCGGGTTTAATAAAAATCCGTTAACAGGATACAATATCCCCGCTGCGATAGGTATCCCGATAACATTATAAATAAATGCCCAGAACAAATTTTGTTTAATAGCAGCTACTGTTAACCTGGACAATTTTATTGCCTGTGGTATTTTAGTAAGATCAGATGAAATGATCGTCATCTTTGCTACATCTATTGCGATATCACTGCCTTTGCCCATAGCAATACTTACATCAGCTTGTGCCAGCGCATTGCTATCGTTAATGCCATCTCCCACCATCGCTACAATTTTGCCTTGTTGTTGTAGTTCTTTTACAAAAGCTGCTTTATCTGCGGGCAATACTTCTGCTTTAAAATGTTTAATGCCTGCCTGCTGCGCAATTACGTTGGCCGTTGCTTCATTATCGCCGGTTAACATGTACACTTCGATGTTGGCTTCCCGTAATTGTCTCACTGCTTCGATAGAGCTTTGTTTTATTTTATCTGCGATAGCTATTACAGCTACTGCATTTTTTTCATCAGCAAAATAGATCACTGTCTTTGCTTCTTGTAACCAGCTGTTTGCACTGGTTATTAATGATTCATCGATACTGATATTATTTGACCGCAATAATTTTAAATTGCCTATATAAAATAACTGGTCGTTCACCAATGCCTTTGCACCAAAGCCTGTAATACTTTCGAAATGATGTATCGGTAAATAGTCTTTGACAGATAACTCTTTTACAATTGCTTCTGCCAAAGGATGTTCAGATTGTTTTTCGATCGAAGCAAGCACGACTGCTTTTGTTGCATCATTCTTTAACCAGAGAATATTGGTTACCTGAGGTTTGCCTTCTGTGATAGTTCCTGTCTTATCTAAAACGATTGCAGTTATTTTTTTTGATAATTCAAGGCTCTCAGCATCCTTAATTAAAATGCCATATTCCGCTCCCTTGCCCACTCCTACCATGATAGCCGTTGGCGTTGCCAATCCTAATGCACACGGACAAGCAATGACCAATACCGTTACCATGGCAATTAATCCCTGCGTAAAGCCATTATGTCCACCCAATATGATCCATGCGATCAAACTTGCTATTGCAATGCCCATTACCACCGGCACAAAAATACCGGCTACTTTATCAACCAGTTTTTGCACCGGCGCTTTGCTGCCTTGTGCATCCTGTACCATTTTTATGATCTGAGCCAATAAAGTATCACCGCCAACTTTATCTGCCCGGAATTGAAAGCTTCCTTTTTGATTAATAGCGCCCGCAAATACTTTATCGCCTGGCTCTTTTTCAACCGGGATCGGCTCGCCACTGATCATGCTTTCATCAACAAAAGAATTACCGGATATCAATGTACCATCTACTGCAATCTTTTCTCCGGGCCTTACTAATAAAATAGTATTCACTTTCACTGTCGCAATAGGCATTTCCATTTGATGGCCACCTTCATGCACAACTGTTACTGTTTTAGGTTGCAGGCCTATTAGTTTTTTAATGGCGGAAGATGTATTGCCTTTGGCATTTTCTTCCAACACTTTTCCTAAGAGAATAAAAGCAATAACTACCGCCGATGCTTCAAAATAAACATGTCCATGCAGCCCTTTGCTGTGCCAATAGTGTGGAAATAATGTATTGAACACGCTAAAGATATAGGCTACTCCGGTACTCAATGCAACCAGTGTATCCATATTAGCGCTACGATGCTTTGCCTGTTTAAATGCGTTGACAAAAAACTGCCTTCCAAAAACTACGACGACAGGAGTAGCCAATGCCCATAAAATATAATCAGCATAAGGCATATTCATAAAGAACATACCGATAATAACTATAGGAACAGAAAGCGCAACAGCTGCGACCGTTTTATTTTTCAGCATACGGAACTTTTCCTGGTGTAATTCTTCTAAGGATTCTTTGGCAGATTCTGTTTCGTCGATCAACAGGTCATACCCTGCAGATTGAGTTGCCTGCTTTAATTGTTGCAGTGTAATGATGGATGGAATAAATTCTACCTGGAGCATTGCATTAGCATAATTAACGCTGGCACTGATAACACCAACCTGGTTCTGCAAAATGGTTTGCACACTGACTGCGCAAGAAGCACAGCTTAAATTTAAAACAGGAAAAGATTTTTTTACAGTAGTTACATCATACCCTAAACCACGTATTGCTTTAACAGCTTCAGGAATTATTGCGATAGCATCAGTTGTCTGGATAAGCGCCCTGTTATTATTCAACTCTACTTTGTGAGCAGTAAGGCCGTTTATTTTAGATAACCCTTTATCGATGATCAATGCACAATGCTCACTATCCATCCCTTCTATAGGAAGATCGATAGTGTCATTTTTTGTCATGGTAACCGTATCAGCATTTTTCATGGTACAAATGTCCGACAAATCTGCTCCCTGACTGTTATATAATTCGGTAAATGTTTTATACTTTTCCGTGATGTAAGCCATCGATCGGCTTTCTGTGGTTAGGATGGTTCATTTTGAAGTTGGTAGGCGTAAGGCCTGTGATCTTTTTGAATTGGGTAGATAAGTGGCCAACATTATTGTAGCCCAATTGATAGGATATTTCGCTTAAAGTAAGCTCATTGTAGGTAAGCAGCTCTTTTACCTTTTCTATTTTCTGTAAAATAAAAAATTGTTCGATCGTCATTGCTTCTACTTCAGAGAATAAACGTGAAGTAGCCGCGTAATCTTTATGGATTGTTGTGGTTATATACTCGCTGATACTAAAATGCTCTTCTATTTCCTTTTGTACTTTTTTTATGATCGCCGTTTTTATTTGCTCTATTAATTTTTTCTTTTTATCATCGAGCAATTCAAATCCAACAGTCACAATTTGCTCTTTGAATGTAGTTAGTTGTTCGTCGGTTGGTTTTTCTTTTAATGTAACTGTGCCTAAACTGACCTGCAATGGCTCTAACCCAATTTTTTGCAGCTCTTGTTTAACAACAAGGATGCAGCGGTTACAGACCATATTTTTTATGTAGAGCTCCATGTTTTAAGATATTAGTGTTTTGTACTTCTTCTTTAAAGATAGTTGATGGTTAAATAAAAACAAAAAGAGCGGTTCAATTGAACTGCTCTTTTTGTTAAATACTATAACCTGCAATATTTTGAATAATAAAGCTATTTTAAAAATTTCTGTTTCTTCATTTCTGAACGGACAGCATTACATACATCCTGAAATAATGGTACTCGTCCGCCGGGATCAGTTGTTGCTGTATTGGCAGACCATATTAATTTATTTGTTATCAAAGAATATACATTTACCTGAACCATCCATGTTCTGTCTGTTCTTACATAACCCGGTGCATAACTCATGCCCCATCCATTACCCCAATAACCTCCCCATGTGCCATAGTAGCCAGGCATCATACCGGGAACATAATGTTCTCTGGTATGTTCGTTTACCTGTTTCATGATAACAACACCATCAAAACCCAGATCTTTGAGTCTTTTTGTTTCACCATTGGTATCATTTATTAAAGAATCTCCTAAAATTAAATAGGACTGAGTAGCCGTACCGGGATAAAGCGTCGACATATAATCTTCTACTTGTCTGCGTACGCCCTGATCATATAATAAAGCAGCGACAACTATCTTATGTACACCGGGATCAGTAATTGTTACATTTGGATCGCGCCAGGTATTAACGATCTGTGTAGGTGAATAACAAGCGAGTAAAAAATTACAGGTGATACATGCTAAAAAAATTTTCTTTTTCATAGTTATACATTATTGTTTGTAAATTAATCTTCAATACAAATTCAAACCAAAATAAAAAAGATCGAAATACTAAATAAAAAATTTCGATTGCGGGATCATCACAGGCCGCATATTGATCAATTTATCCAGGTGGTCTGTTTCGACGTTATCTTTAAAAGACCTGATCAGCATGCCTGTTTTACTTTTAACAGCTTTAACTTCTACCCCATCGATCCATTTTGCTGCTTCATAGTTCCATACTAAAGTTTGTATGGTAAATTTTGCCTCTAATAATTTAAGTACATCTTTTTCTGTTTTAATATCTCCTTTTTTAAACCCGGCATCCATATTCTGGTGCAGAAAAAAATGAGTGATCTTATTCTCTTTCGATTTCCATATCCCTGAAATAAAATAATTAGGATGAATTGCCATTGTAATAAATTAAAAATTGAAAAATATAGTTAGGTAAATTATTTTTTGTTGTTCCAGGCAGGTTTTGCTTTTAGTACTTTGGCATATATCGGGCAATCTGCTGTATGAGCGCCGGGTAAATAGCCAGCACTCATTAAAAATTCATTTACGATCTCTCCGCCCGTGAATTTGAAGGTCTTTTTAAAAAGCTTCATCCATTCTTCCTTGGTTTTGGGGTGATTGGTATCTAACCATTTTTTAAAAGAGCCGTGTTCCTTTTTTAATTGCAAGATCGTTTTAGCATTTTCGATCGCAGCATTTACTTTTAAGCGGTTCCTTATAATACCTGCATCGCTCAATAACCTTTCGCGGTCTTTTTCTTTATAGGCAGCTACTTTGGCTATGTCAAAATTGCTATAGGCTTTTCTGAAAGTGTCTTGTTTTTTTAAAATGATCTCCCAGCTTAATCCTGCCTGGTTAATTTCCAGGATCAAACGGCAAAAAAGCTCATTATCATCTAATATTGGAAAGCCATAGTGTTTATCATGATATTCTTTATGGACATTTTTATCCTTCTTATCCATCCCGTTGGTATACGTACAATAGCTCATTTGTTAAAAAGTTGCTTTCAAACAAAAATACTAAGATGAAACTGGAAATAACTATTGTACCAATAAAATATAAAAGAAGCTATGCCCGGGAGGCAATTATTCCTTAGCCAATTTGAGGTTGGTTACTATCTGGCCGGCTCTTACAACCTGCACCATGTACATACCTGATGGATAATTACTGATATCGATCTGTTTGGCATCATCAGTTGTTGATGAAGAAGTTATTGGCCTGCCTGTCATATCGATCAATGTTACCTGGTCGTTGCTTTCCAATCCGCGCACGATTACCAGATCCTTTGCAGGATTAGGATATAAAGATATATGAGCTGAAGGAGCGTTAGTAGTCTGCATTACAACGATATTGCTGTAAGTATAAGTACCATCAAGATCTACGATCTTTAACCGGTAATAGCCTATCCCGTTTGGTGCATCATATAAAGAGCTGTAAGTATCCCCAAATGAGTTACCGCTTGCAGCAACCGTATCGATCGCTTTAAAATCTTTACCATTATTATCAGGAGAATATTCTACAATAAATTCTTTAGAATCTATTTCTTCTGCTGTTTGCCAGGTCAATACTGTTGTTGAACCACTTTCAACACCGGCAAAAGAAACTAATTTAACGGGTAACAAAGTAGTAACATTACAGCGTGCGCCATCACTTTGATTAGAGCTTCTTACAGTAGTTGTAATAAACGTTGCAAATGGTGCGCTGGTTGTTGAGGCAGAATTGATCTGAAATATTTTCCCTGTTGTATTACTTTGTATGAACATATTTCCCGATGCATCAAAATACATTGCACCATAACTATCTCCGGCGGCAAGACCAGCAATAGAACCTACAATCGTTTCAACACCTGTGGTTGGATTTATTTTGATCAGGTCGTGTGTTGCACCGCCGCTTGTTACTGTATATAAACTGCTGTCAATGGAATTGAATGAATAGTCTTCTATATTCATTGGTGTAACAGGCAATGCACCGAGATAAGTAAGATAAGTAGGCGAAGACGGATTTACATCTACTTCCTGTATAGCTGAGCTTCCGCTATTATATAAATACAATACCCCATTGTAACTAATATCGCCACTGTTATAAGATGCAGGAGGTAGTCCCGTAATAGGATAAGTAGCAAAAGTTATTGAAGTGCTTGGCCCTCTGAATACAAATACAGAAGAATCTGATGCAGATCCCCATAAGTTACCATCAATTGGGTTAAAGCCCATACCATCTAAAATTGTTCCTGGAAGATTTTCATTATCAACAATTTCACTAACACCCGAAGCGATGTCGATCTGGATAAGATACTGTTTAGTAGGAGAGCCAGTAGTTTGAACAAGGTAACCGAATCCGTCGCAGCCTATTGATTGGGCTTTTGAACATAAGCTAAAAACCAAAATACACGGTAGTAGTATAAGCCCTTTATGGAGCCTACGCAGCAAATCCAGTAAGCTTGTACTTAACGCCACAACCGTAGCAGTTAATACAAGGCAAGTTGTACTGAGCACGTGTAAATTTTTATAGGTTTCGAAATAACTCATGTTTTGTATTTAGGATTACTAATCAAAATTCAAAAACATAGATTCTCTTACTTCTATAACGATTGGAGAGGCGGAATTATTGTTCTTTTTTTTATTATTATATAGTTATTATACAACAATTTCCTAAGTAGCACTTTTACTACTGTAATACGCTTTATGATAAGCATATATATTAAATAATTGATAATGATTTACTATAGAAAACTATACAGTCAATCAATTATTAAGGCTCTATTTGATGGTTAAAACACCAGAAAAAATGGGGTTTTAACCATACTCGACAAAAACAAGTAGGCGTAAGGGTTAGTTGCAATAAAAACGCGACAAATATTTTTTTAGTATTTAGATCTATCAAAAAATCATATTTGTTTTTTCGGATTTTTTTGCTTATATATTGTAATGCCCGATAAATGCATCGTATGGTTGGTACAGTAAATAAAAAATTCTGTTGCCAACAACATTCCTGCGACCGGCGCCAGCACGTATAACCAGAAAGCTGTCCAGATATGTGCCGGCAAAGCACTGGCAAATGTTCTCGCGGGGTTCATGCCAAAGCCACTAACAGGACCGGCAATGATCACATACATACACACAAAGCAACCTGCAAAGATCCTGGTGTATTTTTTCAGTTTGTTACTGGCAGATGTAAACAGGATCATTATTATCATACAAAATGCTATCGAGAATTCTGTTAATCCTGCGGTAGCAGTTGTTATCCCTTTCCCGGGAACGGTTACAGCAGAGTTTACAGGAGGATCGGTCAACATCCCTCCCATCAATGCCTGCATGATATATACCGTTATTGTACCACCGATGAATTGAAAGATGATATAAAAAAATGCATCTTCTTTACTGATCGTTCCCAAACGCAAAAAACTTATTGTTACAGCAGGATTTATTTGTGCGCCCGAAGGGCTTGTCCAGGGAGAATAAAAAATTACCAGTGCAGTAAGTCCCATTAAAACACCCATCAATATCAAACGTATGGATCCATTTGGAATTGCCAGGTGTAAGTAAGATCCTTTTGCTTCAAGCAAAGCGCCAAAAAAACAAGCTGATATCATAAAGATGGATAGGCCAAAGGCTTCCATCAAATATAATTTCCATTGCAATTTTTTTTGTGAAGACATTCAGTGTATTTCTTTCGGGCAATTTACAATATCAGTGGCAACGTGCCAGATTTATTAAAATAAAAAAGTCCTGATCGTTACATCAGGACTTTCAAATATGTTTCTATTCTAATAATTATTTTGCGAGGTCTGTGTACAGCTGCAGGTAATCTGTCAAATCACTATCAGGATTAAATGGCAATGTTTTTTTGCCTTTTACTTTACTGAATTCTTCTACTAATTTTTTATCAACTTTTTCAGCGCCAAAAGTAACAGCATCTGCAAATGCAGCACCGCCCCTGAACATACCTACATTGTTATTATCCTTAAAGAACTCCAGTTCTTTTTTAGTAACATTATCATTGATAGCAGCCAGCTTTAAAAAATCAGGGCCAAGCTTTTCTTTGAAAGTTGTTTGTCCGATCGTATAAATAACTTTACAGTGATTAAAAACCGGTTCTTTTTTATATGCTGCCTTAATGAACATCGGAATTAAACCCGTCATCCACCCACTGCAATGAATAATGTCTGGAGGCCAGCCAAATTTTTTAACGGTCTCTAATGCACCTTTACAAAACAGTACGGTTCTCAATCCATTATCATCATGCCATTTTTCTTTTTCATCATGAAAAATAGATTTTCTTTTGAAAAAGTCTTCATTATCTAAAAAGTAAACCTGTAATCTTGCATTGGGAAGGGAAGCCACTTTGATCACTAATGGGTAGTCATCGCCGCCAACAGTTACGTTTATCCCGGATAACCTAACGACTTCGTGTAAACGATGCCTTCTTTCATTAATAACACCAAAGCGGGGCATGATGCACCTAACTTCCATACCAGTATCATTTGCCTTAACAGCCAGCTTATTAATGATCTCTGCGAACTCTGTTAGCTCCAGGTAAGGAGACATTTCATTCGCTATAAATAAGATTCTTTTTTTTGTTGACATTTGTACTTGGTTATTATTTATGTTTGGTACTTTTAAAGGAGTGCAAAAATAGGCCTTTTTTGGGGAAAATGAGCACACAACTGGATTTGCAACATATTATATAAAAAATGATACTATTCAAAAAGGCTGCGGAAATAGCTGATTACCTTGTAATTCAGCGAAAAAAAGGGATAAAATTGGGCTTTGTCCCTACAATGGGCGCCCTACATAATGGGCATATTTCTTTAATAAATACTTGTAAAAAGCAAAATGAGCTTACTATTTGCAGCATTTTCGTTAACCCCACCCAATTTAACGACCCTACTGATTTTAAGCAATATCCCAAAACCATTGAGAATGATATTAATCTATTAGAAAAAGAGGGATGTGATATTGTTTTTCTCCCTTTGGTAGATGAGGTATACCCGGCGGGTACCCAAACCATTCATTATGCGCTTGGGTTTTTAGAAACTGTTTTAGAAGGAAAATTTCGTCCCGGGCATTTCCAGGGTGTTTGTCAGGTAGTACATCGTTTACTGAATATCATATCGCCCGATACATTGTACCTCGGGCAAAAAGACTACCAGCAATGCATGGTAATAAAGAAATTAATAGCGCTGACCAATACACCTACCCAACTGATCATTTGTGCAACACAGCGCGAAGCAAGCGGACTTGCCATGAGCAGCAGAAATATGCGGCTGAGTGAGGATGGGAAAAAAAATGCCCTTGCTATTTATCAAACATTACATGATATACAAACCGATATTAAGCCTGGTGATCTTCAAACATTGAAAGAAACAGCTGTTCAAACGCTTACGTCGAAAGGCTTTATGGTAGATTATGTTGAGATCGCTGATGCAGCAACGCTTGAACTGATCAGTAACTGGAACGGCACAACGCCATTGGTAACTTTAGCTGCGGCATTTTTAGATAACGTACGTTTGATCGACAACATCATTATCACAGATCCCAAAAAACAATAATTCAAAATCCAAATATCAAGTTTTGTTTTTTGAAATTTGTTCTTTGGAATTTGTTTTTTATTATTTGTGACTTGAAAACTGTAATTTGTAATTGCTATCATGAAAAAACAATTATCCTCAATACTTCAATACATCTTTTTTTTCGGCGGAGGAATAGCGCTCGTCTGGTGGCAGTTTCATTCAATGACGCCGGCCCAGTTACAACAATTTCTTTTTGCCTTATCCACTGCACATTACTGGATATTGATCCCTGTTACTATTGTCGCGGTAGCAGGCTATATAAGCCGTTCCCTTCGCTGGCAATTATTAATAGAACATTTAGGTTATAAAACTTCTTTATCGAATGTATTTGGTTCTTTGATGATCGGCTACCTTATTAATTCCTTTGTGCCGCGTTTAGGAGAGATCGTAAAATGTACATTGCTGGGCAAATACGAAAAAATACCTCCCCAAAAATTGATCGGGACGATCGTTGCCGAAAGAATTTTCGATGTGCTTTGTTACCTCTCTTTTATTATCATCACTGTCTTTATACAATATAAATTGGTGGGAAGTTTTGTAGAAAGATCGCTTCATGAAATATTCACCAGCCAAACGGGGTTTCCTGTTTGGGCAAAAGCAACCTTCTATATTTTATGCATTATCATAGTCGTGTTTTTATGCAGACTGATCTTCAAACATTTCGCACATAGCAATACCGTTGTTAAATTAAAGAATTTTTTCAATGGCTTGTCAGAAGGCATCGCTACCATAAAAAATCTCGAAAAGAAAAGAGCATTTTTATTGCATACAGCATTTATATGGACGATGTATGTTGTAGAAATATACATCGCTTTTTTTTCCATTAAAGAAGTTTCTCATTTAGGTATCGGCGCTGCTTGCTCAGTATTAACTTTGGCAACATTGGCTATGATCGTTACTCCTGGAGGAATAGGTACATTTCCTACAGCCATTTTTTTAGTATTGCAGCTCTATAAAATTGAAGGAAGCGTTGGCGTAGCTTTTGGCTGGTTGATGTGGGGCGCTACCACATTCATTGTATTGGCATTAGGAACGATAAGCGCTGCGTTGCTATTTAACAGGAATAAATTATCGACCAAAATATTGAAGTGAAAAGTGAAAAGTTAAAAGTCAAAACCAAAAAATATTGTACTTCAGTTATGGGTTTTGACTTTTAACTTTCAAATTATTTAGCTGTTGCCAACGGCTTAAATCCACCTTTGGAAATACTGCTTAATTCTTTCCCTATTCCTGCCATTGAAGTAAAGTTGAGTGGGAACTCTAGCAACACATGGCAAAAGCTTAAGAAAAATAACCATTGCAATCCTTTTGCATAATCAATTGCATAAATAGCTAAAGAGGCAACCCACAATATTATTACTACCACAAAACGCGCTTTAGGCACCTGGTGCCAACGGATAATTTCTGTCTTGCTAAACCAGTTAAGGTAATGGTAGGTATAGGCAAATGCAATAAAACGCATCAGCAATATGCCTAATTGAGAAGTAAATAAAATAGTCGATGTATTCTCATTAGTTACGTTGTCTGCGGGAAAACTAACATGAAAGAAACGCTCTAAAATATCTTTATTCAAACTGGCAAAGCCCTCGCCTTTTCCAATATAGGCATCTTTGCCGTAGTTGGTGATATGCACAAAACTTTCATCTCTGAATAAATAAAATAATAATAACGGACAAAGCACAAATACAAGAAAAGACCATAGTCCCGATTGGCTCCTGACCTTTAATGCGCCATACAAAATAAAAATACCTGTAAACACATAGACGTGTACCAGCGTTGGTAGTAAGGCAGCTAAAAAGAAGGTGAGGTTATCATCGCTATTCGGTAAAAATATTGCATTAGCGATGACAAGGATAAATAGCAGGCCTCCTATTTTAATAAAAGCATTTTTTACAAATGCCATCAATATCGCTCCAAAAAAAGCGACAAACATTATCTTATTATAAAAATCATTGCGGAAAATAGCCGGCACTTCATCAAGGTCATATTCTTTAATTAGATAATCAACAAAATGAGTTTGATAGGCTAATGCCTGCAAGGCGATCAATACACCGATAATTAATAAAACGATGTAATCGTATTTACCTTTTGAAAAATAATTCCGATCGTGCAGCCAGCTTATTTCGGTAAGATAATGTAAAGGTCCCAGCACTGCGTATGCAAAAAGAAACACTTCAAAAGGCATTATGAAAGCTGCTACGCAACTGAATAACATCAATCCAATATTGATTGTGTTAATACGGGTATCTTTGGTCATATCGAAAAAAAATCATTTATTGCAATTGCAAGTTATATATAATAATCGTTTTGTAGAAAAAATCAAAACGTTAAATCCCTAATAACAAAATGAATAAGATCATTACCCTATCACTGATCAGTTGCCTGATCGTATCCGCTGCATTTAGTCAGGGAAGAAAAAGCATTGATGTAACCGCTAATTACGGAACAAGTGCAAACGATCTATATTCAATTGATGCCAATGATAAGATAAGCCTGACACTGCAAGGCGCTTCCTTTATTGCTAAATGGAACCTCGAAAATTTTCAACAAGAATTCCCAAGCGGCTCGTATGAATTTTATAATAGCATTGATGATATACAAAGGCCCAATGAAAGCCATCCCGCTTTTTATGGATATTTTGACTGGCATTCTGCCGTGCACAGCCATTGGACCATGGTTAAGCTAATGAAAATGTACCCCGATCTGCCAGAGGCAAAACAGTTCCGGAGCATGATCGACAAAACATTGGATACCGCTAATATCAATGGAGAGATCCGCTTTTTTTCCAAACAATATAACGCAGTGTATGAATATCCATACGGACAAAGCTGGTTGTTACGACTGACCGCAGAGTTGCATTCATGGAATGATCCGCAGGCGCAAATATGGTACCAGCGATTGTTACCGCTTTCTAACCTGATCGCCAATCTCTATTTCACTATTACTTTCTATTCTCCAGTGTCTGACAGATATGGACACCATGAAAACACTGCATTTGGGTTATTGAACGGGTTGTATTATGCAGAGGAAATGAAAAATGAAAAATTAATAAATATCATAAAGTACAAAGCAAAACAATTTTATAGCAAAGACAAAAATGCCCCTCTTTTATACGAACCGTCTGACGAGGATTTTTTATCGGGTAATTTTTTAGAAGCTGCTATCAGGAGCCGGACCATGAAAGAAGGCGATTATAACGATTGGCTGCAAGGTTTTATTCCCGGCCTTTTTGTATTGCAGCCTGAGCAGGCATTTGAGCCGGTAATGGATTCGCTTAACTCTCACCTTAAAGGATATAACTTAACCAAGGCCTACTGCTTAAACACCATATTGCAACATGTAGATAAATCAACGCCGGGATACCAAAGTGTGAAAGATGCCAGTCATAATTTAGTGAAGAAAACGCTACCTTTATTAATGGCAGGGAATGAAGTTGACAGCCACTGGCTGGGGTCATTTATTTTACTGGCCATTACTTCAGATCAACAATAGTATCTTAACTATAAATTAATATTGTAATGGTTGCAATTGATGCAATTTGCAGCATTACATTTTTATAATAAACCAATGCAAAAGCGTAAAACTATTGCCAGAGATATCAGCTGGCTTTCTTTCAACAGCAGGGTATTACAAGAAGCCGCTGACGACACAGTTCCATTAATAGAACGTATTAAATTTTTAGGTATTTTTTCTAATAATACAGATGAATTTTTTCGGGTAAGGGTGGCTACGTTAAAACGCATGATAGAAGTTGGTGGCAAGATCAATATGCACCTGGAGGCTTCGCCTGATAAAATACTGACCGAGATACAAGGCAAATTAATTCAACAGCAAAAAGAATTTGATATCATCTGGACAGAGATATTGAAAGAATTAAAAAAGCAGAAAATATTTTTGATCAATGATGTGCAGCTGAACAAGGCACAACAAAAATTTGTTACTGATTATTTTGATGAAGAGGTCCGTGGCAATATTGTTCCATTGATGATAGAAAGTATCCAGGCCTTTCCTAACCTGAGCGATAAATCAATTTATTTAGCTTGTACCTTATCAAGAAAAGATAAATCCATTGCGGATAAATTTGCCCTGGTATCTGTGCCGGCAAGGCGTTTACCGCGTTTCATCATTTTGCCTTCCACAAAAAATGAAAAAAATATTATTTTATTAGAAGATATTATCAGGTTTTGTCTGCCTCAAATATTTTCTTTCTTTGGCTACGATGAATTTTCTGCACATATCATTAAAGTAACACGTGATGCGGAAATTGATATTGATAATGATGTATCTACTTCATTGATACAAAAAATTGAAAAAGGAATTACCAATCGTAAAAAAGGTAAGCCCGTACGTTTGGTATATGACAGAGAAATTGATGGTGCTTTATTGACTTACCTGGTCAAAAGATTGGGCCTATCTCAAAAAGATAATTTAATACCGGGTGGAAGGATACATAATTTCAAAGATTTCATGGGCTTTCCCGAATCTGTTTTTGAAAAGAAAAGCGCCCGTAAAAAACCTTTCGTACACCCTGCCTTAAAAGATGTAACAAGCGTTACAGATGTCATCTTGAAAAAAGATATCTTATTGAACCAGCCTTATCATTCTTTTGATAGTGTGGTAGACCTGGTGCGCGAAGCTGCTATTGATCCTGATGTTGTGAGTATAAAAATGACCTGTTACAGATTAGCGAACCGTTCTAAAATAGTAAATGCATTGACCAATGCTGTTCGTAATGGAAAACACGTTACTGCTGTGTTGGAATTAAGGGCAAGATTTGATGAAGAAGCCAATATCGAGTGGAAAAAAGAATTTGAAGAAGCAGGTGTTCAAGTATTGCTGGGCGTACCTGATATGAAAGTGCATTCCAAAATATGCCTCATCAAAAAGAAAGTAAAAAACAGCTTTGTCCATTATGGTTTTGTAAGTACCGGAAACATCAACGAAAAAACTGCCAAGCTATACAGCGATCATACCTTATTGACGGCTAACAAAAATATAATGGAAGACGTACACCGCATCTTCAATTACCTGGAACAGCCAAAGACAAGGATGCATGTTTTAGAAGAATGTAAAACATTATTGGTGAGCCCGGTTAGCATGAGAAGTACGATCTCTGCCCTGATCAGCAAAGAAATAAAAGCTGCGAAAGAAGGAAAGCCCGCTTCTATCATCGTTAAACTCAATTCGATCAGCGATGAATTACTGATCGATAAAATATACGAAGCTGCCAAGGCCGGTGTAGAAATAAAAATGGTGATCCGCGGTATTAGTTGCATGCTGACGGAAAATAAAAAATTTAAAGCGCCCATTCATGCCATCAGCATCATTGATGAGTACCTGGAACATGCAAGGGTTATGATCTTTCATAATAATGGAAAAGAAAAAATCTACATTTCTTCTGCAGATTGGATGGTGCGTAACCTGGATCATCGCATAGAAGCCGCCTGCCCTATTCTTGGGAAAGAAATTCAACAGGAGATAAAAGATATTATGCAGATACAGTTATCTGACAATATTAAAGCGAGGATATTGGATAATAACCTTACTAATCAATACATAAATCCACGTAACAAGAAAAAAGTACGTTCGCAAGTAGAGATATATAATTACCTGTTTCGCAAATTATCCACATAAGAGGATATTTAAAACAAGTGAGATGGCTGCTGACAGCTATTTTTGCTCAAATTAGTTGTATTGAGATTAGCCGCAATAGATATAGGCAGTAACGCTGCAAGATTGTTGATCACTGAAGTTTCCAAAGACAGTAAGGGTGTTGTACATTTTAATAAATTGAACCTGCTGCGCGTTCCGCTCAGATTGGGATTCGATGTATTTGAAACGGGTACTATCTCTAAAGAAAGGACAGGCATGTTCATCCAGACCATGAAAGCCTATAAGCATCTTTTGAATGCATATGGCGTTTCTCATGTAAAAGCCTGTGCTACCAGCGCAATGAGGGATGCAAAAAATGCTGCAGACATTATCCGAAAAATAAGATTGGAAACAGAGATACAGATTGAAGTGATCAGCGGTGATTATGAAGCCAGTCTTGTTTACGAGAACCATATTGCCGAGGGCCTTGATAAAAACAACAGCTACCTCTACATAGATGTGGGCGGTGGTAGTACAGAGCTATCATTTTTTAGCGGCGGGATACTTTCTTTTAAAAAATCATTTAATATCGGCACTATACGTTTGCTTAAAAACATTGTGCAGGAAAAAGAATGGGATGAAATGAAAGATACTATCCGGGCGCTTACAAAGGGGCCAAAAAAAGTAGTGGCGATCGGTAGTGGTGGAAATATCAACAAAGTATTTTCGCTGAGTAAAAAGAAAGATGGCAAGCCATTGCCGCTTGAATTATTAAGAGACTACTACAAAGAATTAAGTAGCGTAAGCCTAGAACAACGAATAAATACCTACAATTTACGGGAAGACAGGGCAGTTGTTATTTTACCTGCACTGCAGATCTATATCAATACAATGCGCTGGTCAAATGCTGATGAAATTTATGTGCCTAAGATCGGTTTGGCAGATGGGTTAATAAGGCATTTATGGTCGGAAGTTAAGCATACAGTCAAGCTGTAATCAATCATTTCTCTTTGCTGGTCCAAAAAAAGGAGCCATAGTGGAAACTACGGCTCGGTAAATCTTTATAATAATCCCTAACTAACTCTAACACTGAGTCGCTTATGTAAAAACAAACAGTGTGCCTTAATTTTTTATAGTAATAAAACAGCAATTAAATGGGGATTTGGGGAATATTTGGGGAATTAAAACCTCGCGACTGTGGTTTTAATTCCCCAAATGTGGGATTTTGGTCACTTTTAAAAGAAAAAACGAATAAATGCCAAATTTGGGGGGCATAAAAAAAGCCTTGAAAATCAAGGCTAGTGCGGAGAGTTAGGGATTCGAACCCCAGGACCTGTTACAGTCAACAGTTTTCAAGACTGCCGCAATCGACCGCTCTGCCAACTCTCCAGCGCGAAAATACGTTTCGGAGAGTTTAAAAAAAAATTCTTATTGATCTTTTATTTTACTAATTGCTTTTTTTGAAAGAATTTATAAAAAAATATCGCGTAGCGGCAGTATGGACTGCTATATTTACAATGAAATAATCATGAAAAAATTCGTAAAAAAGAACTCGTTAGATTTCAAAGATTACTTTGGAGTGCTTTCTTTTATAGGCATACTTGGTTTTGGAGCATATTTTTTTGTGTATAATGCCTATTAAATGGACCATAGCTAAACATTATCTTAAACAAGATGGTATTTTAACGAAAGCCGTGGTGATCGATGATAGTGTTTATCATGGCAATCGACGCGCAGGATCTTATGTTCATCTTTATAGGTTTACAGTTAAAGGCAAATATTATACAGAGGTTGTAGATGATATGAATAACTATCAAACAGGCGATACTGTTTGTATCCGATATTGGCCCGATTTCCCAAGCATGAGTATAACTAATGCGCAATGCGTAGCCTGGGGATGGGATGCTAAGCAATGTCTGGCCTGTAGCGTAAACTAGCGCTATTTTAATTCAAACTCCATCCCCTTCAATAATTCTTTATCGGGATTTACCAGGATATAATATTTATCTACGATCAACAAATTATCCGGCTCCATATCTAACAGGTCCGTTGTAGGATCAACTACTGCTGTTTTTCCTGGATCGATCTTGTAAGCATCGTCTACTGAATCGATGTATCGTGGTATACGGTCCTTCAATTCGTCTCCCCTGCTGATAACTGTTTCCATAGAATAAAAGGTAAGCTGCCATTGTGTAGGCACATCATCTGCAAAAACATATTTTATATGATTTTTGTTTAGCCAGTGAATGCAAGACATCAATTGCTTTTCTGACGTACCATTAAAAACAAAATTTTTGAATAGGAACATACAAACAGCGCCAATTACTATAAACGGAATGGTAATGCGCTTAATTAATTGCTGTTTATTTATTTTATGTAGTAAGATGGCCAGCGCTATTAAAGTAAAACCGGTTAACGGCAATAGGTAACGTGGTGCATGATCAGTTAAAAATACACAATAGCCGAGCGTGAATGCAATAGATGTGGCTGCGCAGATGAATAAAAAATTACCCATGAAATCTGTAAATACATCCCTGACAGCAATAACCAAAATGGTGATGATCAAAATGATGAAAAGACAAGAATATATTTTTCCTATAACCGGTGATGCATATACATCTGTGAGGTAATAGTAGGCATTTAAATGGTCGAACAACAAAGATGGCAGGTCCAATATGCCCGGCATATGAATATCAAATACTTTAGGGCTCCAGTAATTGGCTGCATGGCGCTGTAACAAAGTAAACACACCGATCGTAGCGAGGTTACCTACTGTAAATGCTTTGAAAGAATTTAACTTATGCCCTTCATGGTACCAACAATAAAATAAAAACGGTAGCAAGCCCGGCAGCCATAAAGGCTGGCTATAGGCAATGATGGCCAATAAAATTCCCGTGAGGCTATAGCCTAAAAAAGACCTTTTAAAGTCACTTAACAAATACCATAGTAAAATAAAACTTAAAGGAAATGCAGTAAGATAACCACCCCTTGCCTTCATTGACCACACGGCCCAGGCAGGCAAAAAGATAAACATTAATGTAAATAACCAGGTAGCTGTTTTGTTATTGGGAAGAAGTATCTCTTTACAAGTTTTGTAAAAAAATATAATGCCGATCGACCAAAGCGTAAGCATGGCAAGCTTGATACTATGATCATTTAAACCACCAATAAAGGAATAGAGTGCACTCATCCCCGATTCAACTAAAGTAAAGCCGTATGATTGTCCGTAGAAAAACACCCCGACATGGCTGCCTTCCATCAGGTGTTTTGCCATTAAGCCTACTACACATTCATCTTCATCTAGCATTAAATGCGGACTTAAAAGCTGTGGCAAGCGCGTTACAAGACAAAGAAATATAATGGTCGCATATGGAGCAGCCGCAAGTAAAAACTTTCTGATTCTCATCGATTAATTAAGACTAATTATTTCTGGTATGTTCCAAAAATAGGGAAATCTATGGATTTATAGTTTTGTCAATCTCTCTGCAGCAATTTCTAAAGTTTCTGCTGTCTTGGAAAAACAGAAACGCAGCACTTTATTTTCTTTACCATTTTTATAAAATGCAGAGGTTGGTATGGTTGCAACTCCGTACCATTTCACCAAACGAAGGGCAAAATCCATTTCGCTTTCGTCGCTGATAGCCTCATAACTATAGAGTTGAAAATAACTTCCGTAAGATGGCAGAGGCGTAAACTTTGTAGCTGCCATTAAAGTTTTAAAAAGATCTCTTTTTTGTTGAACCCTGTTTCCCAATTCAAGATAATTTTCTTTCCGTTGTAAAAATTCTGCCAACGCATACTGCACCGGCGTGTTACAACTAAATGCATTGAATTGATGGATCTTTCTAAATGCTTTCATTAAGTCCGGAGGCGCAACGCAATAACCCATTTTCCAACCGGTACAATCATATACTTTTCCGAATGAAAAGCAAACAACACTTCTTTCGTATAGATCTGGATAACGTAAAATGCTTTCATGTTTCTTCCCGTCAAATATTAAATGTTCATACACTTCATCACTTACAATAAAAATATTGGTGTCCTTTACAATAGCCCGTAACTGTTCAATATCATTTTTACTCAGCACCGCGCCTGTTGGGTTATGCGGTGTGTTCAGCATGATCATTGTTGTTTTGGGTGATATTTTTTCTTTCACCAAGTTCCAATCGATCGCATAATCCGGATAATGAAGCGGAATTAAAACGGGCACAGCACCATTTAATTCTATAGTTGGAATATAACTATCGTAAGCGGGTTCAAAAACGATCACTTCATCACCGGGTTGTAACAAAGTTGTTAGCGCAGTATAAATAGCATAGGTAGCGCCCGGGGTGATAGTAATTTCTGTTTCCGGATTGATGGTAGCTGTGTAGAGATATTGTATTTTTTCGGCGATCCTTTTCCGTAACAAAGGCAAACCATTCATGTGTGTATACTGGTTACTGCCATTTTTCATAGCCTTGTTCACGAGTTCGATCAATGCTGCATTCATAGCATAATCAGGAAACCCCTGGCCGAGATTGATTGCTTTGTATTCCGTTGCCAACAAGCTTATTGTTGTAAAAATAGTAGTGCCAACAGCAGGTAATTTATCGTGAATTTTCATAGGCATTATACTTCTGTTGTTTTTTCAACTACTGCAACAAGGTCAGATAACTCAACCGTCATTGGCATCAAGCCTAATTGTACCACGGCTTTTTTACCACGTATCTCTTTTACAATAGCAACCTGCCTGTTCTTTTTCATTTTTACTTTAGCGCCAACAATGATCTCACCTCCTACTTCCTGAAATTTTTCATCAAATTTTTTCTGTTGCTTGCCAACAACGATCTTTTCTTTTTGATTAAAAAGCAAAGCTTGTATCGTTTTAACAACTTTATCCTTGTCTTCTGCTTTTCTCCATTCTATCACCATTGCTTTTAACCTGCGCTCCATATCTTTCAGATAAGCAATCTTTTCTTCCGATATTTTATTTTGGTGGCGCAGTTTTTCTATTTCCTGCAAATGTTTTTCTTTATCCAACACTTGCTGCATTTCTTTTTTCAGGCGCTCATTTTCTTTGATCAGTTTTTGTAGCTCGATCTTATCCTTATTGATAATCTGCAGGTCCTGTTCCGTACGGTTCAATAATTTATCCAGACTAAAATGATCATCATCCACTAATTTTCTTGCTTTTTCGATCAGTCTTTTTTCCAGGCCAATTCTTTCTGCAATGGAAAAAGTATAAGAACTACCGGGTTTTCCGATGATCAGTTTATGCAAAGGCAGTAAATTATTTTCGTCGAACTGCATGGCGCCATTAATAATGCCAGGCACTTTGTTGGCCATCACTTTCAAATTAAGGTAATGCGTTGTTACAATACCGAAAGCATGTTTGTGCGCCAATTCTTCCATAATAACTTCTGCAAAAGCGCCGCCTAAATTTGGATCACTACCACTGCCCAATTCATCAATGAAGAACAATGTTTTACCATTGGCATTCTCCATAAAATGTTTCATGTTTTTCAAGTGAGAGGAATATGTGCTCAATTCAAACTCTAAACTCTGCGTATCACCGATATGTATCATGATCTGTTTAAAGATACCCATCTCACTATTCGGATGAACGGGCACTAACAAACCACTCTGCAACATCAATTGCAATAAGCCGACAGTTTTAAGCGTAACCGTTTTGCCACCAGCGTTTGGTCCGCTGATAACGAGTATCCTGTTCTTATCATCCAAAGTAATATCTACCGGTATTGTCTTCTTATTATTATTTTGATTGTACAACAATAATAAAGGATGATATGCCTGAATCAAATTCACATGGGCCTTATCATATAGCTGTGGATAATTGCCGCCCATGTCGATAGCCAGTTTTGCTTTGGCTCTTACAAAATCAAATTCACCCGCAATATCATGGTAAGTTTTTAACAGCGATGCGTACACGCTTAATTTTTGTGTTAATACACGCAGTATGCGATATACTTCTTTGCGTTCATCATTTTCTAAAGAAAAAATATCATTGTTTAACCCCGTTGTTTCTTCGGGTTCAATAAAAGTTGTCTTGCGGCTATCGCTTTCACCATGCAGAATTCCTTTTATCATTCTCTTTTGTTCGGCGAAAACTGCGAGTACCCTTCTGCCATTCATAAAGCTTTCTTCGATATCAGCCAGATGTCCGAGCTTATTTAATTTACTAACGATGCGATCAAAAACCCTGCGCAGTTCATTTCTTTTTCTATACAAGTTCATCCGGATATCTCCCAGCTCAGCACTGGCGCTATCTTTTACATTGCCTGTTTCATCAATTACCTCATCGATCAATTCGATAATTACTTTTTCGTAATAAGTATGTTCTATTATTTTTGCTAACGCAGGATAAGCAACTCTTTTGTCATTATCGAACCAACGAAAAATATCAGCGGTATTATGTGCCAGCTTTCTGATATGCAGGAATTGTTCACCGGTTAAAACAGCGCCCGGAATAGCGATCAGTTTTAGATCCTTATGTAAATTCAACACAAAATCATTCGGAAAATATTGTGCCTGCTGCATCAACAATTTAAACTCATGGCTCTGTTGCAGCTCCGTTTCGATGTACTCCTTTTTTGTATGAATGCGGAGATTACCGGCTTTGTCTTTGGCAAATTCGGTACGGCAATACACTGCCAGTAAAGCCTTTACTTTTTCATACTCTAATTGCACCAATGTTGATTCAGGGAAAAACTTTATCACAGCTCCAGGTTAATTGCTTTTTAATTGCCGACAAAGGTACGTAGAACCTGCTTATTTGACAGCTGATCTGTTGGCAGCATTTTTGCATATTTCAGACCTACAAGCGAGGCAAATCATTAACTTTATAGATAATAACTAATCTCATGAATAATAACAATACAAGCACGGCAGTAGCATATTTAGGTAACGGCTGTTTTTGGTGTACAGAAGCAATTTTTCAAAATTTAAATGGTGTTATAAAAGTAGTTAGCGGTTATAGCGGCGGACAAGTTGCTAACCCAACATACAAACAAGTGTGCACCGGTACTACGGGACATGCAGAGTGTTTGGAGATCACTTATGATCCTTCGATCATAAGCTTTGAAGAATTATTAGAAGTTTTCTGGAAAACGCATGACCCTACAACATTGAACAGACAAGGAAATGATATTGGCACACAATACCGCAGTGTGATCTTTTATCAGGATCCTGAGCAAAAAGAAATAGCAGAGAAATACATCGCTCAGTTAACTGCCAACAAAACATTCAGCAGTCCGATCGTTACAACTTTGGAACCTTTTGTAAAATTCTATACTGCAGAAGATTACCATCAGAATTATTTTAATGAACATGGTGAAGAATCCTATTGTCATTATGTTGTAAGGCCTAAAGTGGAAAAATTTGAGAAAATGTTTAGCGGTAAACTAAAAAGTAAGTAACATGTAATAAGTAAGCTTTAATATTTGATAAAGAGTAAGTAATAGTCAGTCTTACATATTAAATATTCTTTGTTAAAATTCCGTTAGTAATGATTATCCTGAGATCCATTTATTCAGTTTTTTGCGTATTTCAAATAAAAAAATGATTAAATCTTTTCTTTTATCAGTAATTGTTTTATTTAGTCTGTCATCTGCGCAGGCTGGCAATTTAAAATTAAAAAATACAAAGTCTGCTGATTCAACCGCTCCGCATACTTTGGTTGCTACATTTGGTACCGGTTGTTTTTGGTGTACGGAAGCTATTTTTGAAGAATTGGAAGGCGTTGTAAAAGTTACCGCAGGTTATAGCGGTGGACATACGGTTAACCCTACTTATAAAGAAGTTTGTACCGGAACAACAGGACATGCAGAATGCTTAAACATTGAATATGATCCAACAAAGATCAGTTTTGATGAATTGCTGGAAGTATTCTGGCAAACACATGACCCTACCTCGCTTAACAAACAAGGAAACGATACAGGAACACAATACAGAAGCGTTATATTTTATCATAATCACAAACAGAAAGAGATCGTTGAAGATTATATTAAAAAACTAAACAAAAGCGGCGCCTGGAAAAAACCTATCGTAACAAGTGTAGAGCCTTTTGTAAAGTTTTATCCCGCAGAAGCCTACCACCAGGATTATTATTTGAACAATGGCAAACAGCCCTATTGCCATTTTGTGATCAGGCCGAAAGTGGAGGAATTTGAAAAAGTGTTTAGCGATAAGCTGAAAAAGAATGCAAAAAAATAAACCATTTTACTAATAATAAACATAATACCATGACTTATACTAAACCTGGCAGAAGATCATTTTTATTATTTTTTGTTATTATTTGCGGAATGTCGTGCAGCAAACATGCAACAACTACTTCATTATCTACCGACAGTACGATAACAATGCTGAATGTTTCTTACGGCACGGACCCTCAGCAGGTAATGGATATTTATTTACCAGGTGGCAGAAGTACGGGCGCCACTAAAGTAGCCGTTGTAATTCATGGAGGCGGATGGATAGAAGGAGATAAATCAGATTATGCTATGAGTGACCTGAAGAATTTCTTCCCGGGTTATGCTATTTTCGATTTAGATTATAGATTAGGAAATGAATCCACATTGGCCAATCGTTTTCCCACGCAAGAACTTGATGTAAAAGCTGCGATACAATTTATTTACGATCATAAAGCGAATTATAGCATATCTACCAACTGGTGTTATTTTGGTGCAAGTGCCGGCGGACACTTGGCATTGTTACAGGCGTATAAATATACAAGCCCGATCCGCCCAAAAGTTGTGATCGATTATTACGGGCCTACCGATATGGTTGATCTGTATAACTATAATGCTGCCAGTGCGTTTTATCAACCGCTCATATATTTTTTAATGAGTGGAGCGCCGGCGGATAATCCTGCTTTATATACTTCCTCTAGCCCAATGACCTATGTAGATGCTTCAAGTCCGAAGACAATTATGTTTCATGGAGAAATGGATAGTATCGTTCCTTATATGGAATCTGTAAGATTACGTGATACACTCACTACTTTAGGCGTAGTAAATAAACTGGTACTATATCCTGCACAAGGACATGGCTTTGGTGGATCAGATGCAGCAGATTCTTATTATCAGGCGGATTCGTTTTTGGTAGCAAATATGCCTAATTAATATTTTATATGGAAGATTGAATAAGTAATATTTAAAAAAATATTCAATATAAAATATTACTTATTCAATTTTTTAACCCTGCGCAGTTCTAACAAATTCAAACTATTTGCTTCAAAGCCTGTGATATTGGTGTGTACCAAATGTATGGCCATATCATACCATAAAGGCACTATCGGTGCATCATTGATCACCAGTTGATCCATTTGTTGGTACAGTTTATAACGGGCCGGATCATTTTTTTCTGCAATGGCTTTTTCATACAACACATCGAATGCCGGATTTTTATACCTCGTGTAATTCGGGGGTGCCGGATTTTTTCCGTAGAAAACACTTAAATAATTTTCTGCATCAGGATAGTCGGCTATCCAGCTTCCTCGATAAAATAGTGCTTTTGATTTGGCTGTCTGTTCCAGCAACAAACTTTTTTGTATCGTTTCTACTTCAATGGTGATGCCTATTTGTTGCAGCTCATTGGCAATATAGCTTGCCAGGTCTGCATACTCGGGCACGGTTAATAAATGTATCGCTGGTAAACCTTTGCCATCGGGATAACCGGCTTCTGCCAATAATTGTTTTGCTTTTGCTATATCATAGTGATAGCCCTTAACTGCTGTTGTATCAAATGAAGGCAATCCCATTGGTACAAAACCGCTTTCTGCCGGCGTGCCAATTGAGTTGCGTAAATACAACATCATCTTCCTTTTATCAAACCCATAATTAATGGCTTGTCTTATTTTTTGAAAACGCAAAGGCGATGCCTGCACCAATTCATTATCAGGATCAACCAAAATGCCTAAGAACTCTGTATTGAGGTATGGATGTGTATTTAAAATAAGCTTGCCCTCCCACTCTTTTTTTAGATGGCCTGTTTTGGTTAAGACCTCATCTTTAAAAGACGGATCGATATCATTGATAAAATCTAACCGGCCCTGTTGAAATTCTAAAAATTCGGTGGCCTTGCTATCATAAAAAGAAACTTTAATGCCATCCAAATACGGTAACGCATAGCCGCTGCTATCGTGTTCAAAATAATGCTCATTCTTTTTTAAGATAAGCGCCTGCCTCTCTTCCCAGGCAACAAACTGAAAAGGGCCTGTGCCAACAGGATGACTGCGAAACCCATTGCCATATTTGCCAATAGCTTCTTCAGGAACGATGGAACAATACTGCATGCTTAAAATACCAAGTATCGGTTGAAACGGACGGATCAGTTTTAACTGAAAAGTTGAATCATTGATCGCAGTAAAACCATTTGCGCTATCAACACGGTCATTAAATATCCATGCACCCGGACTGGCGGTATTTTTATCAACGATCCTTTTAAAACTATATACAATATCCTGTGCTGTTAATTTTCTTCCCTTACCGTTGGGAAAAGCATCGTCATCATGAAAAAAAACATCGGTACGTAAATGAAAAGTAAAAGTCAGATTATCAGGTGATATTTCCCAGCTCTTTGCTAAAGACGGCGATAATTGCATTTTATCATTAACCTCTATTAAGGTATTATATAACTGGTGCACTGCCCACATCACGGATTGGTTCTTGGCAAAAGCAGGATCCAGGGAAGCAATGCTGCCGCTTTCGTTGTAATGAAATATTTTTTTATCAGGATGCTGCTGCGAAGCACAGGATACCAGGAAAATAAGAAATAAGAAATAAGGAATAAGGAACATAAAAGTTTTGCACCTGTTTAGGACAAGTACTTTTGCGTTCGACATAAAAAATATTTTTCTATATTTCATTTTTACAATAAAAACTATTCTTATAAATAGAATGGCTACTCAACTTCCTTATTTTTTGTTTCTTATTCCTTATTTCTTATTTCTCAACTTCTTAACTTCATTTTGTGCAATAAAAAACTAAATTTAGCAAATGAAATTTGTTCGCCACTTTCTTATTTTTTGTTCCTTATTTTTTATTTCTTATGTAGGGTTTTCTCAGCCTTTTACACATGCCGATACTTTACGAGGAAGCAACGGGCCATACAGAAGCTGGTGGGATATTTTACAATATAATCTTACGATAAAACCAGATTTTAGCAATAAGACAATTGAAGGATATTCTACGATCAAATTCAAAGTTCTTAGGATAGACAGTTTGATGCAAATCGATTTACAAGAATCTTTGACAATTGATAGTTTTACTTTGGCCTGGGTTTCTGAATTACCGGATGAAAGCTATGGAGCAGCTGGTAATATGCTTTATCCCGATTCTTCAAGAAAAGGTAATACTTATTTTTTACGTATTCCTACAAATTCAATTGCTTTATCAGATAGTTCGGGGCTTTTATTTTTTATCACTATTTTTTATCACGGTAAACCTCATGGAGCCGTTAATCCACCTTGGGATGGCGGTTTGGTATGGACAAAAGATAAAAACAATAATCCCTGGATGAGCACTGCCTGTCAGGATCTAGGTGCAAGCGCATGGTTTCCCTGCAAGGATATACAAAGTGATGAGCCCGATAGTGGCGCTACATTACATATTATTGTCCCCAATAATTTAGTAGGTGTCGGAAACGGAAGACTCATTGATAAAAGGTCGGACGATAGCACAACTACCTACACATGGAACGTAAAAGCACCGATCAATAATTACGATATCGTTCCTTACATTGGAAAATATGTTCATTTCGGAGATGTATACAAAGGCGAAAAAGGAAATCTCGATATGGATTATTGGGTATTGGATTACAACCTGGATAAAGCTAAAAAACAATTTAAAGATGCCAACAGAATGATGAAGGCATTTGAATATTGGTTTGGCCCTTACCCTTTTTATGAAGATGGCTATAAATTAGTAGATGCCCCCTACTTAGGCATGGAAAACCAAAGCGGTATTGCATATGGCAATAAATATGCAAATGGCTACCTGGGCAAAGACCTTAGCCAAAGCGGCTGGGGATTGAAATGGGATTTCATTATTGTACATGAAAGTGCCCACGAATGGTTTGGCAATAGTATTACCAGCAATGATATTGCCGATATGTGGATACACGAGGCATTTGCAAGCTATGCCGAAACATTATTTACTGAATATTATTATGGCAAAGAAGCCGCTGATGATTATGAAATAGGTGTAAGAAAACTGATCGAGAATAAAAAACCAATGATTGCACACTATGGTGTAAATGAAGAGCCTCCCGAAGATATCTACTTCAAAGGAAGCAATATGATCCACACTATCCGCCAGGTAATTAATAACGATTCCTTATTCAGGCAGATATTACGCGGATTGACTACCACTTTCTATCACCAAACAGTCACTACAAAACAAATTGAAGACTATATCACCAACCAGTCGCATATCGATCTGTCAAAAGTATTTGACCAGTATTTAAGAACAACACAGATCCCAACATTAGAATATAAGATCGACGGTTACACATTAAGCTATCGCTGGACGAATTGTATAAAAGGATTCAATATGCCCATTAGGGTTAATTTTAAAGGCGTGTGGCCAATTAAACCAACAGAACAATGGAAATCGATCAGTATGTATCCTGAAGGAGATGTGAATTTTTCTATCGACAGAAATTTCTACATCAATACAAAAAAGGTAAAGTAATTTAGCAGCAAATCAATTTATGTCGCAGATAAGAAGGCAAAGTATTATTTCTTCGCTAGTAGTATATATCGGCTTTGGCCTTGGTTTTATCAATACTTACCTTTTTACCAGGCAAGGCGGTTTTACCAAAGAGGAATATGGCCTGACAGGAATTTTTATAGCCGTTGCCACTTTAATGTATTCTTTTGCTAATCTTGGTGCGCCGGCATATATCTATAAATTTTATCCTTACTACAACGACAACCTTAATAAAAAACAAAATGATATATTTTCCTGGGCTATTCTTTTCACTTTAATAGGATTTTGCTTTGTTACTATTGGCGGCGTTTATTTTAAAGACCTGATAATTAGAAAATTCGGAGAAAACTCCCCCGATTTTGTAAAATATTATTATTGGATATTCCCTTTTGGATTTGGACTTACATTATTTTCTCTTTTTGAAGTGTATGCATGGCAATTAAAAAGATCCATCTTAACCAACTTCCTGAAAGAAGTACAGTTTCGCATATTCACTACTATTTTAATTGTATTAACATTTATAGGTGTATTGGCAAAGTTTGATATGTTTATTAAGCTGTATTCCTTTGAATACCTTGCATTAGCTATTATCTTGTTTATATATCTCGTATTAAAAAATGAAATACATTTTACTTTTAACGCAAGCATTGTAACAAAAAAATTCTTACAAAAAATACTCGCATTCATATCATTTGTATATGGTGGTACACTGGTATTTGTTATAGCAAATATCTTTGACCAGGTATTGATCGCTTCTGTTTTAAAAGATGGGTTATCGCAGCTGGCTATTTTTACCTTTGCATTATATGTTGCAAGTATCATGCAAGCTCCCCAGCGCAGTATTATATCTTCTTCTATAGCCGCACTTTCGCAGGCCTGGAAAGATAAGGACCTGAAAAAAATAGAAAAGATCTATAAGCAATCTTCTATTAACCAGTTAATATTCTCTATCGGGGTATTTGCATTAATATGGCTGAATTTTACAGATGCCATAGCTGTTTTTCACATGCAAGTTGATTATAAAGCAGCTAAATGGATATTCTTTTTTATCGGACTGATGCGTATTGTTGACATGGGCACAGGTGTGAACGCTCAGATCATTGCCACCTCTACTTCCTGGAAATTTGATTTTTTTACAGGTATATTATTGTTGAGTATCACGATACCGCTTAATTATATCCTGACTAAATATTATTTTGGTGTGATAGGACCTGCCATCGCGAACCTGTTTTCTTTTACGGTATACAATGCGATCCGCTTTTGGTTCCTCAACAAAAAATTCAAGCTGCAGCCTTTTAATGCCAAAACATTATACACTATCGTCTTAGGCATTGTTTGTTATTACTGCTGTTATTTTTTATTGAAAGACTATCATAGTTTTTTAGCTATGCTGATAAAAAGCATTTTCTTTATAGCAATGTATGTAGCAGGAACCTTCTTATTAAAATTATCGGATGATGTATTACCGGTATGGCAAACGATACAGAAGAAATTGGGAATAATAAAAGCTTAATTCAATCTTCCACCCGAAACAAAACGGGCGCTAAAATAATCCTCATCTAAACTGCTGATCATTACGCCGCTGCTGGTTGAACTGTGTACAAAATAATCATTGCCGATGTATACGCCAACATGGCTAACACCGCGCCTGCTTCCTTCGGTACTAAAAAATACCAGGTCGCCTTCACGCAGGTTATCTTTATGTACCCTTACACAGGCATCGTACTGTTCTTTTGCGGTACGGGGTATGGATAAATTAAATATCGATTGCATTAACGTAGCGGTGAAGAAACTGCAATCAACGCCATCCTTGGTCTTGCCCCCGTACAAATAAGGTGTACCCATCCAGCTATCAATAAAAGAATACAACGCAGTATCTTTCAATGTTTCAACTTCCTGATCAGTAAGTATAGCATATTTAAATTGCAGGGAAGAGCAGTTTTCAAGATACGCCTCTTCAGCACTGCTGCTCATTAAAGAAGCTTTATTGACAGGTTTATCTGCAACTACGATCTTATCAGCCTTTTTTATCGGCATCAATATCGATTCATTATTGCTGTTCTCATTATCTGCCAAAGGCGCCTGGGGTGTCAATTCAATATTATCAATAAACTTAGGCGTTTTTTTAGGCTTGGTTGTATTTTCAGACAGGTCGTTAGAAGTGCTATCCTGCGCTTTAACACATACGGGCCCCAGGGCAAAAAAGGTTACAGAGATCGTAATAAAAAATAAGTCTTTCATCAATAGTATTTGATCTGCACGCTACTACAGTTATAAATATATTTTAATACAAGCGCAAAGGTAAACCCATTTTTTGCAAGAGTTTGTAGTAGAAATGCTAACATATGTGTAAAACTGCTTCTAATTGGGTACTATGAACTGCACATATGTGTAAAACCCGATTAGAAAAAAAGGCGTTGTTTTACGATATTTGTAAGAGACATTATGAAGTTTTCCCATTTACACGTTCACACGCAATTTTCGCTATTAGATGGTGCCGCATCCATCAAAAACCTGTATAAAAAGGCCATTAGTGATGGTATGCCCGCCCTTGCCATCAGCGATCATGGTAATATGTTCGGTGCCTTTGAATTTGTAAAAGAAGCTTACAATCATAAAAATGATGATGGTACACTGAAAGTAAAGCCAATTGTAGGCTGTGAGTTCTATATCACGACCGATAGGACAAGAAAAACTTTCAGCAAGGATGAAAAAGATCCCCGCAACCACCAGATATTATTAGCCAAGAACGAGATCGGTTATAAGAATTTAGTAAAGCTTACTTCATTAGGCTATATCGAAGGGATGTACTCTAAATATCCGCGTATCGATAAAGCGCTGATCAATAAATACCATGAAGGATTAATTGCCACTACCTGTTGCCTGGGTGCATTGGTACCGCAAACCATTTTAAAAAAAGGCGAAGAAGAAGGCGAGAATGAATTCAAATGGTGGCTGAATATTTTCCAGGAAGATTATTATGTAGAGCTGCAGCGCCATGGTATTCCCGACCAGGAAAAAGTGAATGAAGTGCTGTTGAGGTTTGCTAAAAAATACAATGTAAAAGTTATTGCATCGAATGATTCGCATTATGTGGATCAGAAAGATTTTAATGCGCATGATATTTTGTTATGTATCAACACCGGTGAAAAGCAGTCTACCCCTGCTATGCGCGAGTTCAGTGATGATGATGTAATGACGAAGAACAAACGCTTCGCATTCCCTAACGATCAATTCTACTTGAAGAGTACGGCAGAAATGACCAAACTCTTTGGCGATATTCCACAAGCGATCGATAATACCAACGAGATCGTTGATAAGGTAGAACTGTTGAATTTAAAACGCGATATCTTATTACCGTTCTTCGAAGTGCCTGCTAATTTTAAATCGCAGGATGAATATTTAGAACATTTAACCTGGACCGGTGCTAAAGAACGTTACAAAATACTGACGCCCGAAGCCGAAGAACGTTTACAATTCGAATTACGTATCATCCGTGAAATGGGTTTTGCGGGTTACTTCTTAATTGTAGGTGATTTCATTAAGGCGGGCAGAGATATGGGCGTGTTCATCGGCCCCGGCCGTGGATCTGCTGCCGGTAGCGCCGTGGCCTATTGTATCGGCATCACCAATATCGATCCGATCAAGTACAACCTACTATTCGAAAGGTTCTTAAATCCTGAGCGTAAGTCCATGCCCGATATTGATACGGATTTTGATGATGAGGGCCGTCAAAAAGTAATTGATTATGTAGTTAAAAAATATGGCAAGGAGCAGGTAGCGCAGATCATCACTTATGGTACGATGGCGGCTAAGTCGAGTATCGCCGATGTATCAAGGGTTATGGATCTGCCGTTGGCAGAAAGCAGGGCTATTTCTAAGTTGGTGCCTGAGCGTCCGGGCATTAATCTGAAAAGATTATTGCATGCGCCGATGACCAACAAAGAGGCCAGGGAAACAAAAAGCACCGAAAAATCTTTAGAAGAAAAAGAACAATTACAAGGCGAAGATGTTGAGAATGTAAAGAAGCTGCGTGAGATATATAATGGTACTGATCTTAATAGCAAGATCCTCCATGAAGCAGAGATCCTGGAAGGCTCGGTGCGAAATACCGGTATCCATGCCTCGGCCATTATCATCGCTCCAAAAGACCTGACCGATCTTTTGCCGGTAGCAACCTCCAAAGAATCTGAGCTTTGGTTAACTCAAATTGAAGGCAATACTATTGAAGAAGCAGGTGTAATTAAAATGGACTTCCTGGGTCTAAAAACCCTAAGTATTTTAAAGACTGCTTTACGCTTAATAAAAGAAAATCATGGAGTTACAATAGATATCGATTATATTCCTTTAGATGATGAGCAGACCTACAAACTCTATCAGCAAGGCGATACCAACGGTACATTTCAGTTTGAAAGTCCGGGTATGCAAAAATACCTGCGCGAACTGAAGCCTGATAAATTTGATGACTTGATTGCGATGAACGCCCTGTATCGGCCGGGGCCAATGTCTTATATCCCAGATTTTATCGACCGTAAGCATGGCAAGAAACAGGTTGTATATGACCTGGCTGATATGGAAGAATACCTGAAGGAAACGAATGGTATTACAGTGTATCAGGAACAGGTAATGTTACTATCCCAAAAGCTCGCCGGCTTTAGTAAAGGTGATGCCGATGTATTGCGTAAAGCGATGGGTAAAAAGCAAAAAGCGGTACTGGATAAAATGAAAGTCCAGTTTATTGCCGGTGCTACAGCAAAGGGACATGCTGCAGATATCTTAGAAAAAGTATGGACGGATTGGGAAGCATTTGCCCAATACGCTTTCAATAAATCTCACTCCACTTGTTACGCTTTTGTAGCTTATCAAACCGCTTATTTAAAAGCACATTACCCAAGTGAATACATGGCCGCGGTTTTGAACCATGCCGGCAGCATCGACAAGATCACTTTCTTTATGGAAGAATGCAAACGCATGGGATTAAAAGTACTTGGCCCGGATATCAATGAATCTCAAAATGGGTTTGCCGTAAATATGAAGGGCGAGATACGTTTTGGTTTCAGCGGTTTAAAAGGCGTGGGTGAAAATGCCATCGAGAATATTATCCTGGAAAGAACCAAACATGGCCCGTTCGTATCTATTTACGATATGGCAAAAAGGATCAACCAGCGGGCAGCCAATAAAAAATCATTAGAGTCACTCGCCTACTCAGGTGCATTTGATTGTTTTAAAGATATCATCCGGGCGCAATATTTTTATGCAGCACCCGGCGATGTGCAGGGATTAGATAAGATATTAAAATTCGGCAGCGTGTTTCAATCGCAGGCATCCAGCTCTGCCAATACATTGTTTGGCGATATGCAGATGCCGGAAATTTCGCCGCCTAAATTATCTATCTGCGAACCATGGCCTTTATCAGTACAGCTCGATTACGAAAAAGATGTAACGGGCATGTACATGAGCGGACATCCCCTAGATAATTTTAAGTTCGAAATGAAACATTATAGCATCACGCCTTTGGCGGAATATGTTGAGTTTAAAAATGCAGTGAATTTGCATCCGAATCCATCAAGGCAGTTTCGCGTAGCAGGTTTGGTGGTGGATGCGCAACACAGGCTAACTAAAACAGGAAAGAACTTCGGCATATTGACGATAGAAGATTACAGCGGCAAAAGCGAGTTCATGTTGTGGAGCGAAGATTATGTGAAGTACACCAATTACTTAGAAAAAGGAATGATCGTATTGGTAGAAGGCGGTTTTAAAACCAGGTACAACAGTGATCAATACGAATTTAAATTATCGAAGATACATTTGTTGGAAACAGTAAAGCCTACGCTTACCAAACAGGTATCGATAGAGATTCAGCCGCAGTTCATCAAGGAAGAATTTGTAAATTTCATTGAGACAAACATCAAACAAAACCCAGGCAAAACTTCTATCAAATTCAATATTGTAGATACGCGCCACAATTATAAGTTTGGCATGTACACATTAGAAAAAGGTTTTACCATGAACGATGATATGGCCGTTTTTCTAAATGAAAATCCTGATATTGAGGTCAGTGTTGTTACTGGTTAAGCTATAAAAAGATCCCCCTTCAAAAATATTGAAGGGGGATCTTTTTTATGTTTTATGTTAGCGCTTCTCTTAGCTTATAGCTTAATAAAGTGAGAAGTTAAATTTACCGTTAGTAACTGTAGCAGTAGTAGTGCTTGTAGAATCACCACCTTCGTATAATTTACCGCTAAATGTTCCCTGAAGATATCCGCCAAGTGATATTTTAGAAGGACTTAGATGAGCACCCGCGCTTTCATACTCTATACCATTTAACTCTAATTCAATTAATACATGAGCCGAAGTATCTGTATCAAGGTAAGTAATAGGTTTCAGTGCTCCTCCGGTAGTAGTAACTACTTCAATTCCTATTCCGTTTACAGGAGATGTAGATGAATCAGCAACAGAACCTAGAAAACCTTCTTCGTCACCAATGTGAACTTCCTCAATTTCTACTACATTTTTAAAAGTGTGAAAAGTGTCATTGATCGTTGCAGAAATTTCGCCTGCAGCAATTCCTGAACCGCTGCTTTTTTTACATGAACTGAATGCAATCAATGCGATCAGCGCCGTTAATGATAATAATTTAATTTTCATAATATGTCTTTTTTTGGTTTTGATTTGAATGCGGCGAAGATAGAAAAAAAAATATCTATCAAGAAAAACCCCCTTAAAAAGGGGGTAATATTCTAAATAGTCAATAAATAAATTGAATTAGTAAAGCGAGAAATTAAATTTACCGTTAGATACCACCGCAACAGTAGAACTGGTAGAATCTCCGCCCTCGTATAATTTACCGCTAAATGTTCCCTGAAGATAGCCACCAAGTCCTACCTTAAAAGGACTGAGATGAACAAATGCATTAGAATAATCAACGCCGTTCAATTCCAATTCAATTTCCATTTCAGTTGCAGTATCAGTATCAAGGTAGGTTTTAGGTTGCAAGCTACCACCCTCACTAACCAAGGTTATTGCCATTCCGTTACCCGTAGCCGAATCCAATATGGCGCCTATAAACCCTAGTTCCGAACCGCTATGAAGAGACTCAATCTCTTCCACATTTTTAAAGGTGTAAGATGAGTCATTGATCGTTGCAGAAATTTCGCCGGAAGCGATTCCAGAACCGCTGCTTTTTTTACATGAACTGAATGCAATAAGTGCTATCAGTGCCGTTAATGATAATAATTTAATTTTCATAATATGTTTTTTTGGTTTGATTGGAATGTAGTGAAGATAGAAAAAAAAAGTTCTATCAAAAAAAAGAAAAACCCCCTTAAAAAGGGGGTAAATATTCTCAACAGCTTACTTCACAGCTATTAAAATTAGTACTAATAAGATACTAGGTTAAATTTACCGTTGGTAACTACTTTAGCAGGCAATGTGCTATCTCCGTTTGGATATATTTTACCGCTAAATGTTCCCTGGTTAGAGCTGGTAAGCGTTACCTGGAAAGGCGCAATTTTGGTAAAGCCATTGTCGTATTCTATACCATTTTGATTGAATTCAACTTCCATTTCAACTGTACTATCAGTTTCATAATAGGTTTTTACTAACAGTTTGGCAGTATCAAATCTCACCATTGTCAACTCGAATTCAGCTTTCGCAGTAGTATCTGCAAATTGTCCCCCAAAACCAAATACAGGGTTTTCGTTAACTACTTCATATTCATACTCATCACTGAAATGATATGCGGTGTCGGCAATAGTAGCAGTTAATGATCCAATTTGTGCGGAACTGCTGCTTTTTTTACAAGAAGCAAATGATATTAATGCCAAAAAGGCTATGATCGGTAAATAAGTTATTTTCATGATAATCAGGTTTATTTATAATTATTGATATTGTTAAGGTTGATGAGAATTAGTAAATTAAGAAGTTAAATTTACCGTTGGTAATTACCTTGGCTGGCAATGTACTATCTCCATTCGGATATACTTTACCGCTAAACGTTCCCTGGTTAGGGCTGGTAAGCGTTATCTGGAAAGGCGCAATTTTGGTAAAGCCATTGTCATACTCTATACCATCATGATCAAACTCAATATCAATTTCCACTAAGCTATCGGTTTCATAATAGGTTTTTAACGCCAATTTTGAACTGTCGAATCTCGCCATTGATATTGTAAATTCGTTATCGTTAAGGGTGTCAGCATAATCTGCAGAGAAACCGTATTCTGCACCGATATTAAATCCTTCTGCTTCAACTCCTCCATTGAAATTATACGCAGTATCATCAATAGTAGCAGTTAATGTTCCCTTAGGGAGACCGGAGTTACTACTTTTTTTACAAGAGGCAAATGAAATTAAAGCCAATAAGGCAATGATCGGTAAGTGAAAAACTTTCATAATAAGTTAGGTTAGTTGGTTTGGAATCCGCTAAAGATATAAAAAAATATAATAAATACAAATAAGTGCTTTTTTAGTAAATAAACTCTTATCAGCAGACAAAAAATTCATTTTGTTCCGAAACTCGTAAATTTAACTGGCATGGGTTTAGCTACCTTTATGATGTAAAAGCGATGACTATATAGCACTCCAGGGGAAATTAACACTGACAAATAGATTGTGTATATGTCATTACAACACATTCAATAATTTGGATGTAAATTTGATACTAAACAAACAGACAATTTAAAAAACATATAATCATGGCAACAGAATTCACAGACGTAAACTTCCAGGAAAAAGTATTAGACTCAGACAAATTATCAGTAATTGATTTTTGGGCAGAATGGTGCGGCCCTTGTCGCGCGATCGGTCCGGTTATCGAAGAACTTTCTAAAGAATATGAAGGAAAAGTAAACATCGGTAAAGTAAACGTGGATCATAATCCGCAGACTTCTGTTAACTATGGTATCACAAGCATCCCTGCGATCCTTTTCGTAAAAGGTGGTCAGGTAGTAGACAAATTAGTAGGTGCGCAACCAAAAGCTAATTTCGTAAAAAAGATCGAAGCACTTAAGTAAGTAATTACCTTTTATATATTTTGAAACTCCCGCTTTTGTGGGAGTTTTTTATTGCTAGCATCATCCACCCATGTAGTTCTGTATATTTGAGTATCCCCTATTTTAAACAATCATATCATATGAATAAAAACTATTCCAACAATGCTATCAATAGAAAATTTAAGAAAAGACTTAGAAAGCAAATCAGACATAGAATGGTTTGATGCAATATGCGCTATCTTAAAAAAAGAAAACTTACTAACGGTTAACCAAATGATAGCATTGATCGGGACAGATAAGCCAAATCTAAATAATGAGGTTAGAGGATCGAGAGCGCTTGTTCCATTTGATAAAAGATTTACCTGGGCTAGCATAAATCCGGTTTTAACCAATGAGGAAAATGACAAACCAATAGATTTTCTTTCTTTTGGTGGAACTGAATTTTTGCCTTTGTTGGTGCATTCCCTTTCCGAACGCCGCTGTTGTGCGTCCCCGCCAACAGCCGTAGTGAACGGATCGATTATTTTTAGCTATACCTAATATTCATTAATGTAAATGCATATTTTGATTAACTAAATGGCTAAGACTTCGGCTGTTGGCGGGGACGCACAACAGCGGCATACTGAGTAGATTAATGCGTTCACATTAAAAGAAGTTTTATTTCAATAATGCTATCCACAGAAAATTTAAGAAAAGACTTAGAAAGTAAATCAGACATAGAATGGTTTGATACGATCTGTGCTATCTTAAAAAAAGAAAACCTACTAACGGTTAACCAAGTGATAGCATTGATCGGCACAGATAAACCAAATCCAAATAATGAGGTTAGAGGATCGAGGGCTCTTGTTCCATTTGATAAAAGATTTACCTGGGCTAGCATAAATCCGGTTTTAACCAATGAGGAGGATGACAAACCAATAGATTTTCTTTCTTTTGGTGGACCCGATTTTAAATTGAAGATGTCTGATATTGTAGCTCGTTTCGCAAACTACAAAATGCAATCCAATATTTATGATGGTAGCACGCAGTTATTCTTCTACCCTATTGCCAGTGAATACGAATTTTCGGGCATTGATCTTTGGACCGACAAAGAAGGAGAAGCAATAACAGATATCAATAATTTATTATTCAATAGCGTAACATTTAATTTTGGTAGTACCTTATTTCTTGCACGCGATGGCTATCATTTAAAAAGATAGTTCGTTTAACTTTGTACCCTATTCTAATTTTGATAACCTGATCGAAGAAGGCACTTTTTACTTTCTATGCTAAAAAATATTTTCAGTTCTAAAATGGCCATCTGGCATTTTATAGGTACCAGCATTCTATTTGCGCTTGCTACCTGTGTAATAATGTATTGCATGATCTATGTGGTACTTGGATTATATGTTGAAGAAGGACATTATCCTGTAAAATGGAGTTTTTATATAAAACTGGCATATCTTCTATCGGCTGTGATAATTCTTTACCCGATCATCTTTTTTAGAGCGATCCGCAATTACAAAAAAGGCGAATTTTCAAAAGCGAAGAATTATTTATTTATGCTGATCATTGTTTTATTAGCTGCTATCGCTATCGCCTGGAATAATTTGGGCATCATTTTAAATTTGGGATAGCAACCTTATCTGCAAATCTTGCGATAAGATAAGTTACATGGGATGCCAGCCTTTTACAAAGGATTACGCAGTAGATTATTAACTGGAGCAAGTTTTATAACTTGCAGTGAATAGAAATATAATGAACCTCAATCACCTAAACCTAACTGTAACAAATGTAACCGAAGCAATAGACTTCTTCGAAACCTATTTCGATTTTAGCTGTGTGGCTACCAAAGGCGAGAATATGATCGCTGTTTTAAAAGGTGATGATTATTTTGAGCTGGTGCTAATGAATGCTTCTATGAATAAAAAGGGCGACGGCTCCTACCCTGATGCTTTTCATATTGGCTTTATCATGGATACGCAGGAAGAAGTTATAAAGGCGTATAAAAAATTAAAAACCGGTGGCATTACACTTGAACGCGAGCCAAAAAAAATAAGAGAGAATTTCGGTTTCTATTTTTATTATGATAAAATTATGATAGAAGTTAGCGCACTTATAAAAGATGATGACGATGATGATATTGCATTAGATTCTTCGATGCATTTAATATAAGAACGCCTTTTTTGTCATCTGAGGATTAGGAATCATATCCCTTATAACATTTTAACTAACTGAAATGGAACCGCAAAGGAACAACCCGCTCCACAATATCACACTCGAACAGATCATGAACTATTTGGTAGAAAATCATGGCTGGGAGTATTTGGCCGAACAGGTCAATATCAATTGTTTTAAAAGCAACCCAAGCATAAAATCGAGCTTAACATTTTTACGCAAAACACCCTGGGCACGTACCAAAACAGAAAACTTATATTTATATTTATTGAGGAAAAATAAATAATAAGTATAATAAAAGAACACCTAAAATAGCACATGAAAAAATTACTTATACTATCATTCCTTTTGACGATCACTGTTGTATCATTTGCACAACAAGGTCTACCTGCCAATAAATGTAATGCAGAGAGAGTTTATACAAAATGTGAACATCCTCCTAGTTTTGGAAAAGACAGCCTGGCGCTGCAACAATATTTTGATAGCACCATTCATGTTGCGGGCATTAATGGAACTGTTATCATATCGTTCCAGGTTAGCTCGACTGGTGCGCATTGCGGTTTTTCGATTGAAAATAATACTGATTTTCTTTCAACAGCAAAATTAAAAACAATATTAGCTGAAATGCCAAACTGGAACCCCGGAACGCAAAATGGCTGGGAAGTTGATTGTTACGAATTCATTAATTTAAATTTTGATGGCACTAAATTAATTGCCAGATACGGCATGTAGCCTTATTAGCAAGCAGTACATTAAAAATGATAACTTTACGGCATGCCTACCAAAACATCGCAACATATATTAAATACAGCTGCTAACCTTTTAGGGTTTTGCCTGGTAGTTATTACTTCGCTACATATAACCAATGAAGCACAATCAAGTTATATTGATGAATGCGCTTCTGTTATTGGAACACTACTTGTATTTTCTTGTTTCTTTTCTTTCTTTTCAATTAGGTCATTAAGTGTGACCAGGCAGCACAAATTTGAAAAGATCGCTGATTACTTATTCATCCTTTCGCTGTTTGGGATATTGCTGATCATATTGTTCCTTGCCTTTAACTTCATGCACTAATTTAAAACGCTATGACAGCAACTGACTGGATCGGATTTATCGGCGTAGCTATTTTATTAATTGCTTTCTTTTTGAATATCGCCAACATTATAAAATCAGATAGCTTTTTATATTTATTTTTAAATCTTGTAGGCGCCGGCATTTCCTGCACGGCATCTATCATGCTGAAATATATTCCGTTTGTAATAATGGAAGCCTGCTGGACGATGGTATCGGCGTTGGGTTTGGTAAGATACGCTCGTAAAAAATAATTTGTCTGAATTGGGATTCGTCGGATTATTGGATTAATAGGATTAGAAAATTTTATTCGCTACTATCTTCGCAAATCCTTCAATCCAATAATCCGACGAATCCCAATTCAGACAATAATCCGTTTCACTTCTTCTTTCAACAAAGGCAATAGCTTTATTCCAAACCATTTATTTTTTGCCTGCCAGATATTATTTCTTGGTGAAGGATGCGGTAAGGGCAAATATTTTGGGAGATAGATTTTTAAAATTTTTTACGGTTTCTGTCAGCGTTTCTTTCGCGCCTTCTTTTAAATAATAATTCTGTGCATATTGTCCTACCAGCAATATCAATTGTACCTCTTTCATATAAGCCAATAACAAATTATGCCAGAGTGGTGCACATTCGGGCCTTGGTGGAAGATCGCCCGATTTTCCTTTTCCGGGATAACAAAATCCCATCGGCATTAATGCAAAAATATCGGGGTTATAAAACGTTTCTTTATCAACGCCCAGCCAGTTTCTTAAATTATCGCCGCTTTTATCATTCCATGGTATACCTGTAGTGTGAACGATGCGGCCGGGTGCTTGTCCGATAATAATAATCTTGCTTTTAGGGCTCGCAGCGATGATGGGCCTTACACGAAACTCAAGATGAGGTGTGCATTCTTTGCAATTCTTTATCTTTTTTAATAGCTTATCCACTATTTTATTTTTTATCCCATCAATAATCCTGCAATAGTAGCAGATAAATAAGAAGCCAGCGTTCCGCATAATAAAGCTTTCATGCCTAACCGTGCAAGGTCTGCCCTGCGTTCCGGTGCCAGTGCGCCAATGCCGCCTATCTGCATACCTACAGAACTAAAATTGGCAAAGCCGCAAATAGCAAAGCTTACGATCAACAATGATTTTGCAGAGACGGTATTTTGATAACCTTTCACTAATTGTCCGGCATTATTATGCACCATTGTTTGTGTAAGATCTGTAAAAGCAACAAACTCATTCACCGTTATTTTTTTACCTAACATGGTTGCCACATTTGGTACATCCTGTGCAGGCACACCCATACACCATGCCATGGGTGAAAATATTTTTCCGAATAACCATTCTAAACTCAGACTAAAATCTAAATGACAAAACATCCCGATCTTCAATAATAAATAATTGATCAAAGCGATCAATCCTAAAAAACCAATTAGCATGGCAATGATGTTGATGGATATTTTCATACCATCTCCTGCCCCATGTGTTATCGCATCTATGGTATTTGAATAAGGCGTTTTTACATCCAGTTTTACGGTGCCCATTGTCTGACTTTCTTCTGTTTCCGGCCAAACAATTTTGGAGATCACCAATGCGCCCGGTGCAGCCATCAGGCTTGCTGCCAATAAATATTCTGCTTTAGCACCAAAGCTTACATATATCACTAAAACACTTCCGGCGATACAGGCAAGACTGCCACTCATGCTGGCCAACAATTCACTCATCGTCATACCTTGTAAATATGGGCGTATCATTATTTGTGCTTCAACTTGTCCAACAAAAGCACTGGCAACATTGCTCAATGCTTCTGCGCCACTTACACGCATTACCCAGTTCATTGCTTTTGCAACAGTGGCAACCACTCTTTGCATAATACCCCAATGATATAATATCGCCATCAGCACACAAACCAAAATGATCGTTGCCAGTATCCCAAAGCCAAATATAAAAACACCCGGTGTTGAATAGGGTATTGATCTGCCTGCATGATCATCCGTCATTACGCCACCATAAACAAAATTGGCGCCTTCTTTTGCAAAAGCTTCAATATGGGTAATTCCGCTACCTATTTTTTGGAAAAATGTTTTTATAAAAGGGACTTTTAAAACCAAGACAGCAATAACTGCCTGTAATAAGATACCGCTGGCCACGAGCCTGTAATTGATCTTTTTTTTATTGTTCGATACCAGCCACGCAATGCCCAGAATAACTACTATACCGATAAGTCCCTGAAATCGTTGCATAAATAATACTGTTTAGATTAAAAGATACAATTTTTTGAAGGAAGAACGAGCAGACAATAAAAATCCCCGCTCTTTTACAAAGCGGGGATCTTTATTGCGATCACATAGTATTTATTTTACCCAACCTTTGACAAGCGAAGGGTCTTTTATACGTTGTACAATTAATAGTAATTAAAAGAGGTTAAATAGCCACTGAATGCCGTATTGGTATACCCTGTTACCCTGTCTTTTGAATCAACAGTAACATTTAAAGGAATAGCCGTTAGGCCATAGCTATATACCCAATAACCAACACCACCCGACAAATTACTTTCCATGTTTTTCGAGATAAAATCTTCGGAATTCATAAAGCCCACAGTAGGATTTGCGTGATAATTATAAAGCGTAGCCAACAAAGGCCCAATCGGCTGCAGACCTGTATGATAAAGGGGATTAGCTTCAGTTAAATAAGAAATATTTTCAATTTTATACTCAGTTGCACCTGAATATTCATTGCCATATACAACATTGTTATTACTGATAGTTAATGAATCTGTCTGTTCATCAGTACCTCCGATCCACTGATCATAAACAACTTTATCGCCAGGATAAGAAAAATAATTAACCAGTACCGTTGTTGTTCCAAAAAGTGAGCTCGTTGTAGTAGTGTCCGTTATTATTCTATTCTGGGAATCGTAATTCAATTTGTGCGTACCTCCGCCAAAACCATAGGTGGTATGGCAAGTATAGGATACGGGAGCCTTATTGGTTCCTGAATATGAAAAGACTGTTATCATACTATCCACATAGTTATTTGCCGTATCAAAATCATATTGCAGGAATTTTGCTATTCGTTGTTGGCCATCGTATTCCAAAGAGTCGATTTCCAGGTCGCCCGGATAATAATTTCTTATTGCAGATACAAATGGCGTGGTATCTAACGGCTCAGTAGGATTAGTTGGATTATTAGGGTTTGTTGGATTATTAGTATTCGTATTATCAGTAACCTTTGGCTTAGAGCAGGAAATGATAAAAAGGGCAGCAATAATTACGACAAATAGTTTTTTCATATGATATTCTTTTATTTATACGGATATACAGTCTTTTTAATAAAAAGGTTGGGTACAAGACTCTTTTTTATTAATAATATAAAAAGAAAATAATTCTTCTTATTCTGATCGCGGACATAACCATATATAAAATATTTACATAGATAGCTACTACCCTCTTTGTTAGGCGTTTTGTTTTATACTATTACCTTAACTAAATTTGCACAAATAGTTTTACAATGAGTGTTTCAATAGATATTTTAATAGCCGCAACCGCTGATACCGACCTGAAAGCAATTGCTGAAAAAGTGAAGCAGGGAAAACGCATTACTGATGAAGAAGGCGTACTACTTTTTGAAAAAGGCAGTTTATCTTTTGTAGGTGCTTTAGCTAATTTCATCAGGGAAAAATTGCATGGCGATAAAACTTATTTCAACCGCAACTTCCATATTGAGCCAACAAATGTTTGTGTATTTAGCTGTAAGTTTTGTTCTTACTCTATGTTATATGCACACAAAGAAGAAGGCTGGGAACTTAGCATTGATCAAATGCTCGACATCGTAAAAACTTATGATGGCAAACCAATTACAGAAGTACATATCGTTGGCGGTGTTCATCCAAAAATGAACATGGATTATTTTATTGAGCTAATGCAAAAGATAAAAGCCCATAGGCCCGAATTGCATGTAAAAGCATTTACGGCTGTAGAATTGGATTATATGTTCCGCAAAGCAAAGCTTAGTGTTGCGGAAGGAATGAAAAGATTGAACGAAGCGGGCCTGGATAGTTTACCGGGTGGTGGCGCAGAAATTTTTCATCCGGAAATAAGGGAAGTGATCGCAGGCGATAAAGTAAATGCCGATGGCTGGTTAGCGATCCATGAAACGGCACATAATTTAGGCATGCATACCAATGCGACTATGTTATACGGACATATTGAAAAATACGAACACCGCATTGATCACATGCGCAGGTTAAGAGAATTGCAGGATAAAACAAAAGGCTTCAACACTTTTATACCGTTGAAATTCAGGAACAGCAACAATGATATGAGCAATGTACCTGAATCGACTATCACAGAAGATATGCGCCTGTACGCTATTGCACGTATTTACTTAGATAATTTCCCGCACCTGAAAGCTTACTGGCCGATGTTAGGCAGAGAAAATGCACAGCTTAGTTTATCCTTCGGTGTAAATGATATTGATGGTACTATTGATGATTCTACAAAGATCTATTCAATGGCCGGCAGTGAAGAACAAACACCAAAAATGAGTACTGAACAATTAGTAACCTTGATCAAACAGGTAAAACGCCAGCCTGTTGAGCGTGATACCTTGTACAATATTGTAAAAGATTATAGTGGTGTTGAATTTAAAGAAGGAGAATTGGTTTAATGGTTAATGATAAATGGTTAATTGTTAATGTAAAAAGCATTAATCATTTTACCTCTCTTCGTTTACCATTAAAAATTAACCATTAACAATTATAATTGCTTCTTATGAAAAAAAATATCCTTTGGTTATTAATGATGCCCTGCTTTTTTGCGCAGGCACAAAATCCCGTAAAAAATATCGGTAATATTACTGCGGTTGATATCAACAACCAAACAGTTAATATTACTACTGATAATGCTTTTGCATCGATCATTGTTTACAGTCCGGATATTATAAGGGTGCGCATAGATAAGCAAAAATTGAAAGCCGATTTTTCTTATGCCGTGATATCACAGCCACTTAAAACGACTGTGAACATTAGTCAGAATGATAGCGCCATTATTATTACGACAGATTCTTTAAAAGCTACGATCACGAAAAACCCTTTTGCCATTACTTTTTACAATAATGCAGGAGAAATAATTAACCAGGATGAAAAAGGTCTGAACACATCCTGGGTAAATGAATCGGTTACTGCTTATAAAAAAATGCAGGATGGCGAACGTTTCATCGGCCTTGGTGAAAAAACCGGCGACCTTGATAGAAAAGGAAACGGCTATACCAACTGGAACTCTGATGTATTTGGTTATTCAGTGGCACAAGATCCTTTATACTCTACTATCCCGTTTTATATCGGCATTCACCATGATATGAATTATGGTATCTTTTTAGATAATACTTACCAGTCGGATTTTAATTTCGGCGCCAGTAATAACCGTTTTTCTTCCTTTGGTGCACGTGGCGGTGAGCTGAATTATTATTTTATTTATCATACGCATTTAGCGGATATCATTACGTCGTACACATCATTGACCGGCCGTATGAAACTACCGCCCATGTGGAGCTTAGGCTATCAGCAATGCCGTTACAGTTATTATCCTGATACAGAAGTATTGCGCATAGCACAAACGTTAAGAGAAAAAAAGATCCCTGCGGATGGTATCACGCTCGATATTCATTATATGGATCAATACCAGTTATTTACCTGGAACAAAGAGCGTTTTCCCGATCCCGTTAGTATGACCACCAAACTGAAACAAATGGGTTTCAAAACAACTGTGATCGTTGATCCCGGCATTAAAGTAAACCCTGATGCAGCTGCATATAAACTGGGAGCAAAAGACAGCGTGTTCCTTAAATATCCCGACAATAGTTTTTACACAGGCGCCGTATGGCCCGGCTGGTGCAACTTTACAGACTTTACCAGCGAGAAAGGCCGTGCTTTCTGGAGGGACCAGGTGAAGTTTTTTGCCAACAATGGCGTAAGCGGTATCTGGAATGATATGAATGAAATTGCTACCTGGGGAAATAAAACACCCGATAATATCATCTACGATTATGACGGCAGAAAAGCTTCTAATCTCGAAGGACATAATGTGTACGCATTGGAAATGGCCAGGTCAAGTTATGAAGGCGCTAAAGCTGCTTTAAATAATGAAAGGCCTTTTGTTTTAACGAGAGCCGGCTATGCGGGCCTGCAACGTTATGCTGCTATCTGGACAGGCGATAACCGTACAGAAGATAACCATATGATCGCCGGTGTGCGCATCATTAATAGTTTAGGATTAAGCGGTGTTGCGTTTACAGGAATGGATATCGGCGGTTTTATGGGAGCTCCTACCAGCATTGGGTTATATACAAGATGGATACAGCTTGGCGCGTTCCTGCCGTATTTCAGAAACCATAGTGTAGCCAATAGCAAATCTTCTGAACCATGGACATATGGTGAAGAGTGCACAGATATTTCAAGAAATTATATCAACCTTCGGTACAAATTAATGCCTTATTTGTATACAACTTTTTATGAAGCAACACAAGATGGCTTGCCTGTTGTAAGGTCACTGGCTATTGACAATGCCTTCGATCCAAAAATTTATGAACAGGCTTTTCAAAATGAATTTTGTTTAGGTAAGAACTTATTGATCGTTCCGGTAGAGAGTAATAAAGATTTCACAAAAGTCTATTTACCAAAAGGAACCTGGTACGACCTGTATAATGATTCTGTGGAACAAGGCGGCCAGGAAAAGATCATTGAATTAACCACAGCTAAATTACCCGTGTATGTAAAAGAAAGCGCTATAACGCCGATGCAATCGCTTGTTCAGTCTACATCGATAGCGCCAGCTGATACTTTGTACCTGCATATCTACAAAGGAAATATCGCCAACACATTTGTTTACTACGAAGATGATGGCAAATCGTACGATTATGAAAAAGGCAGTTTCTACAAAAGAAATATGATCTATGATCCGCAACAAAAAACGATCACATTAGATAAAGCGGAAGGAAACCTGGCATCAAAATTCAAAACGATCTTATTGGTATTTCATGGTTTTGATAGCGCCAGTAAATTCACCGCAAACAATGCTTCTCTATCAACAAAAAATACAACGATCTCTTTCTTATCAACCATTACATCCTTTAGTGCCGATGGTTTAATTAAACCGGTAGATAGTTGCAAAATAATAACGGCAGCTATTAAAAATGATAGCGGTAAGATAACGATAGGATTTTAATTGCTGATTGCTGATATATGATTTCTGATATGGAGGAGAAGCTCTATTACATCATAAATCAGAAATCATATATCAGAAATAGCCTCCTTCAATTAATTCCATTACCTTGAAAGGGTTATGGAAAATATCGATACCATTATCATAGGTTCTGGCGCAGGCGGTTTATCTACTGCTGTTTGCCTTGCACGTGCCAATCAAAAAGTTTTGGTGCTGGAGCAACATTACGTGCCCGGTGGATGGTGCCATAGTTTCCTTTTAAATGGTCAAAGATTTAGTCCGGGTGTTCATTATATCGGGCAAATGGATAAAGGTTCTTCAACAAGCGAATTATTCGAAGCATTGGGCATTGCCAATGATCTTGTCTTTTTCAAAATGAAGAAAGAAGCATACGAACATTGCTGGATAGGTGATGAACGCATCGATATGCCTGCAGGAATGGATGAATTATATGAAAGCTTATCTAAACGCTTTCCTGCAGAGAAAAAAGGGTTGAAGAAATATTTAAAAGTAATTGAACAGGTAAGCAAACAAATATATTTAATACCGAAGATGAACGGCTTTTGGGATAATCTAACCATACCCTTTCGTACACCACAATTAGGTAAGTACGGATTATTTAGTCTGAAAAAAGTGATCGACTGGCATATTAAAGATCCGTTACTGAAAAAAGTATTGAACATACAATGCGGCGATCATGGCCTGCCCCCTGCCCAAGCAAGTTTTCCTTTACACTGTGCCGTTATGGATCATTATATACAGGGTGGTTTTTATCCAATGGGCGGCGGCGGTGCCATTGTAAAAGCCATGACCAATTCTATAAAGAAAAATGGTGGAGAAGTAAGGATATCACAAAATGTAAAAAAGATCTTACTGGAAACAGATGGCAAGAAAAAACGCGCCATAGGAATTGAATTAGAAAGCGGCGAACAAATAAAAGCAAAGCGTGTTGTATCCAATGCAGATCCTACTACTACTTATTTAGAATTAGTAGGCAAAGAAAACCTAAGCAAAAAATTATTGGAGAAGCTGGATAAAACAACTTACTCTGTTACTTCACTGATATTATTTTTAACGGTAGATATGGATGTGCGTGCAGCCGGCATGGATTCTGGCAATATCTGGATGTTGCGCAACCAGGACCTCGATGATCTGTATAAAGATATGTCTGCCGATGATATTTTAACGGAAGAAGATTTTCCCGCAGCATTTATAAGCTGTACTACTTTAAAGGACCCTGCCAGCTTTAACGGGCGTTACCACAACCTTGAAGTGGTAACATTTATCAACTACGCTCCTTTTGAAAAATTCACACATGAAGATGCGGAACGTTCTGAAGCCTACCTGCAATTTAAAAAACGTGTTTGTGAGAAGTTGTTGAATAATTTAGAAAAAGTACTGCCTACTGTTCGTGATCATATTGTGCAGATGGAACTGGGCACTCCTATTACGAATGAGTTTTACATCAACTCAACCAAAGGCAGCGTTTACGGAACAGAAAAGAATTTTAAACAGACGGGACCTTTTTCTTTTGGCAATACATCTGAAATAGAAAACTTATACATGGCAGGCGCTAGTATTTTAGCACATGGCGTTGGTGGTGCAACGAACTCCGGTATTCAAACCGCTGCAAAGATCCTTGACTGCAAAATTGATGAATTGATGATTCCCCAACCAGAACAACAAGTGCGTATATATGACGCAGAAGACAATACGCATTGGCCACAAAATATTCATCAGAAGATGGAGGATAAGAAAAGAAATTTTAAAGAGATAGTGGTTAATTAATAATTAAGAATTAGTAATTAAGAATTCCTTCAATTCAGGTCAATATTCTAATAATTGGCACAGTATTTACACTATAGTAATTATTAATTGTTAATTATCAATTACTAATTACCAATTATCAATTATTTTTTTTAAATTGTAAGTACTAAAACGATTCACTATGATACCATTCCACGAAATTAAAATTGGCGATTACGTTATTGCTGACAACGACGGCGATAAAAAACAAGGAGAAGTTACCAATATAAACGGTGATGAAAAACAGATCTGCGTAGATACCGATCAGGAATTCTGGTACGAACTGGACCAGTTAAGCGGTATTCCACTGGATGAAAAACAATTAATTGATCTAAAGTTTGAAAAGCAGCTGAATGCTGATGGCTCGATCAAATATATGAAAGGCGCCTTCCGCATTTTAGTACATCAGAAAGATAATTTTTCAACTTTTGAGATCTGGTACAGAGATGAAAGAAGGCATATAACATCACCAATATTTGTGCACAATCTTCAAAATCATTACGCAGAACTTACTAAAGTTCATTTGAACGACGAAGCATTTGCTTAAAAAAATTAATAACTCCTACAAAAAGGCCCGAACTAGATTTAGTCGGGCTTTTTTATTACATTTCATAGATATACATACTATTGATCAATAATGTCTTCTCCATCTTCCATGGTGCCATCTGTCTCCACGTTCGCCGCGATGATCCCAATAACCATGATGGTATCTGTAATGTGCATGAGGTGGCCTGTCCCAATGACCGCCTGTGTATACATAAGTCTCACCTTGGGGTTCCCATTCGTCATCTACCCATACGTGCTCTGGACTTGGTTGTGGAGGTCTTACAACTACCACGGGCGCAACAGGATGAACCCTTACATACACTTGTGCCGAAGCCGCAGCTGACACACTTAATAGAATGACCATCAGGATCAGTAACCTGTTTAATTTCTTTTTCATGATTGATGTTGATTTAAAAAGATGAATGAAGCATTACAGCATTAACATCTTTGTGAGATTACCGTATAATTGTATAGGGCATACCTGTACATTGCAATCATCGAGCCAACAAATAATTGTGCATAAAAAAAGAGAGGTTAACAACTCGTCAGCCTCCCTTTAAATCACCACCTACTTCTTTTGTTCCAATATAGGGTGAGGATCAAAAATCGCTGTTATGGTTTCGATCTTGCCACCTTTTAAATGATACAATCCGAAACCGGGTATATCTTGTCCTGACATCGTAAGCTCATAGTACAGGCAAACATCATTTCCATTTTCAAATGTCTTATTGATCTTGTATTTCATTTTCATCTTTGTCATATCCTGCATGTAGACATCTCCTCCATCACGTGTTCCGAGTACGCCTATGAATTTCATATCATCCCTGATGTATTTTCTGCCTGAAGCAAAATCTTCTTTATTCAATGCTTTAATAAATGCCATCACTATTTCCATAGCTGATTTTTTTATGGTTGATTTGGAAGTTACTTTTGCCATATCTTTTGTTTACAATGATCTTACAGAAATAATTGTGCCAAAGCGAAAGAATAAAGAAGAATAGCAAATAGAAATGAACCCAACAAAATCTAACCAATACTTCCCCGCCTTAACCGGAGTCCGCGCACTGGCAGCCTACATGGTTTTTATACACCATTACGAACCATTTGATGAAGCAAACTACGGAAGTACAGCTTATCATTTTTTTAGAGAATTCCATATCGGTGTCTCATTGTTCTTTGTGTTAAGCGGCTTTTTAATTGGCTATCGTTATCTTGATTCTACCGAGATCAATTTCAGAAAATATATTGTGAACAGGATCGCGCGTATTTACCCCATGTATTTTATTTTAACCACTATCACGTTTTTGGTATGGGCAATTACAAAAGAGCAAGATCATTTACCCGATCTTTATTTATACCTCGCCAATATCAGTTTTATAAGAGGCTATTCAGGAACTTTCAAATTCTCCGGTGTAGCTCAAGGCTGGTCGTTAACAGTTGAAGAAACATTTTACTTCATCGCTCCCCTATCTTTTTTGCTGATCAAAAAGAACAGGATCAATTTATTGATCATCCCGTTGGTAATAATGGCAACAGGTTGCCTATTAGCATTTATTTGTAAGGATCATAATTTATTAGGTTTCTTCAGCAGTTATGAGTTTATGTTCAACTATACTTTCTTCGGCAGGTGCTTTGAATTTTTCATCGGCATTGGGTTGGCTGTTTTTTTACAACAGGACCGTTTTGTTTTCAAGACAAAATATGTAACCTACGTTGGCTTGTTTATCATACTGCTTTGCGCATTCAGTTTATCGATGGTGCGTGGTGATGCTGATTTTGGTATCAGGCAGCCGATCGGTAAACTCATCAACACATTTTTAATGCCTCTATTCGGCATCGCTGTTTTTTACTATGGATTGGTAACAGAAACAACTTTACTATCGAAATTATTCAGCAGTAAGCCTATGCAGCTACTGGGCAAAAGCTCTTATATATTTTACCTGATTCATATCGGGGTACTGGCATTATTCTTAGATCAATACATTACCAATAACTTCTTATTATTTCTAACGATAAATGTTATTGCGGTGTTGATGTTCCTGTTTATTGAGGAGCCTTTGAATAATTTGATCAGGAGAAAATTCGCATGGAGTTAAACTACTTCGGATGTTGGTCAGGCGACCAACATCGGCCATTACGGATGCCATTCTAGATGCCGCCGTCTGGTGGTTGATATTGGCTTACGAAATAATTAGGAACACCTGCATCGGCGAAAGGAGTAAATTTGCAAGTACATAGCCACTATGATTCGTGGGGCGAAAGCATGCCGCCGTCTGGTCTCTGACCAACGGCTTTGCTGTATCTCTGCTTACTTAAATGACTTTAATAATGGTTAGCCGTTGGTCGGAGACCAGACGGCGGCGTAAACTCGATGTTGATGTAAAGGACTTTATTTAAAGGCTGCTATTATGCAGCCTTTTTTATTACATTTGATTTATGAAAACACGTATAATAGCTATATTAATTATCATTTTAGGAATTGCAATGTTCGTTTATGGAGTAGGTATGTTTTGCTATGCTGGGCCTCCATTAAGTCCTTTCGTGAGTAAACTAGGAGAGATATCTTTTTCGTATTGGTGGACTGCAATAATATTCGGTATTGTTCTATTCATAGCATCATATATATTTTAACCCATATGGTCTAACAGGTATATAGTTACCTATCCCCACGAACCAAGACGAAGCCCCTATTCGGCATCGCAGTATTTTATTATGGATTGGTAACAGAAACAACTTTACTATCAAAATTATTCAGCAGCAAGCCTATGCAGCTATTGGGTAAAAGCTCTTATATATTTTACCTGATACATATTGGTGTACTCGCATTATTTTTAGACCAATACATTACCAATAACTTTTTATTGTTTGTGACGATCAATGTTATTGCGGTATTGATGTTTTTGTTTGTTGAAGAGCCTTTGAATAATTTGATCAGGAGAAAATTTTTGGGGAATTAAACTGCTCTGCCGTCTTGATTGTGTTCTTAACATATTAAAGCCATAATGGGTGATGCACTTACCGTCTGATATGTGCATCACCCATTTACATTCTACAATGCGGCGAGAGAGGGATTCGAACCCTCGAGCCTGTTACGGCTTGCAGTTTTGGAGACTGCCGCAATCAACCACTCTAGCCATCTCTAAAGCAATTACACTTACTTTAGAGATGTATCTGATGAGTATATAATACTGTTTACATTAGCTTATTCTACTAGTAGTAATCACAATGAGAAAGCCAGCCGCGATTTCACATGTTTATTTTCAGATGTTCTCAATTTAGTATCATGCTCTAATTGAAAAACTTTTTCTTTTTCAATTAGTTTAAACCACATGATTGCAGGGAAATTCTTATTAGAATGTATTTCAAGTCTAATAATAAATTTTTCATTGGGTGCTCGATGCTTATTAATAATCTGACTTAATTCAGTTGGATCTACATTAATCTCTCCGGCGAAATCCTTATTCTTCTTTTCTAATCTAATAATATATTCTTTTAAGAAATAACTGAAGTTATAATCTTTTTTATAATCCATTTGCTGAATATAGTCTTCCATTAAAAATTTTAATTGAAGAAGCTGAATCTTAAGTTTACCTTCTACCGTACGCTTTGCTTCATTTTCCTTTCGCCATTTTCTAAAATTATCTAATGATTGTTCTCTTTGAACTTTATTTAAATCATGTGGGAATACAAAGGATTCTGCAATTTCTTTCGGTGTGTATTTTTTTTCAATTTCTTTATACGATTTCATTTCTTTTTACGATTTTCTCTTCAAATTAGAAGAGAGTGATACAATAAGTGGGTCGTTCTATAATGGTAGGAAATTTATTTATTGCAAATATTCTTTTATTAATTCCCTTGAAATATCCCCATCGACATTTAAAGTCCCTGCTTCTTTAGGTCCAAAAGGCAAATAGCTAAATCCATATTTTGACTGATAGTGATTAATTAACGACGTTTTAGGATAAAGAAAAACATAACCGCCATGCCCTCTTTTAATCGATTCACGGCATGCATATGCGATAAGACAACCTGCAACTCTATCCAATTTTTTATCATGCCCAATATTTTCTTTTCGTAATTCTAATAACTCTATTTCTATTGCGTTGGTATATTGATCAGTATGGTCAAATACACACATCAGTCCTTGAATTTTCTCATCATTCACAATACATAACTTGTACACTTCTTTATTCTTGCATTCTTCCCAATTAAATCCAAATTCTTTATTTTTCTTTATTAATTTAAAATCAGCCATTGAAGCACGCTCAATGGTAACGTTAATTTCTTTTCCTGTTTCCGTGTCGTGTATGGTCATTCATATTCATTTAAGTATCGTTCTTATTCAAGCAAATATACTAATTATTTACAAATAATGTAAACTATTTACAAATTATATAAATATTTTTAGTTGTGAAAAGTGGGCAAACAATAGTAACGTGTTAGAAATAGACTTAATAAACAATATAATGCGCAAATGAGGAAGTATTATTAATAAAAAAGGCCAACAAAACTGTTAGCCTTTTTACATAAATGATATAGAAACCTACTTCTGCGAATCAGCAAATTCTTTACGAATGATATTCAATGCGCCACCGGCTTTGAACCATTCAATTTGTTGTTCGTTGTACGTATGGTTTACATTGATGATATCTGTTGAACCATCTTTGTGGTTCAATACAACTTGTAATTGTCTGCCCGGAGCAAACTTTGTTAAGCCATCGATATCGATGATATCATCTTCCAGTATTTTGTTGTAATCTTCTTTGTCTGCGAAAATTAAACCTAACATACCTTGTTTCTTCAGGTTTGTTTCGTGGATACGTGCAAATGATTTTACCAATACTGCACGCACGCCTAAGTGACGGGGTTCCATAGCAGCATGTTCTCTTGAAGAACCTTCACCATAGTTCTCATCTCCTACTACGATGGTTCCGATGCCTGCAGCTTTGTATGCTCTTTGTGTAGCAGGTACAGGGCCGTAAACACCTGTTAGTTCATTTTTTACGTTGTCAGTTTTTTCGTTGTAGAAATTCACTGCACCGATCAGCATGTTATTGCTGATATTATCTAAATGTCCGCGGAACTTTAACCATGGGCCTGCCATAGAGATATGATCCGTTGTACATTTTCCTTTTGCTTTGATCAACAAACGAAGGCCTTTTAAGTCTGTGCCTTCCCATGCAGCAAATGGATCTAATAATTGTAAGCGTTTGCTATCCGGAGAAACTTTTACCTGTACACCACTACCATCCAAAGCCGGAGCCTGGAAGCCTGCATCTTCAACAGCAAAGCCTTTCAATGGTAATTCAAATCCTGTTGGAGGATCTAATTTAACCTGTTCGCCTTTATCGTTCGTTAATGTATCTGTTAATGGATTGAAATTTAAAGTACCTGCGATCGCCAATGCAGTCACCAATTCAGGAGAACCAACAAATGCAAAAGTGTTTGGATTACCATCCGCTCGTTTTGCAAAGTTTCTGTTGAAGCTATGAACGATCGTATTTTTTTCTGCTTTTTCTGCACCAACCCTTGCCCACATACCGATACAAGGTCCGCATGCATTAGCAAAAACTGTTGCTCCTATTTTATCAAACGTATCTAAGAAGCCGTCTCTTTCAATTGTATAACGGACCTGTTCGCTACCCGGCGTAATGGTAAATTCTGAATGCAATTTTAAACCTTTATCAGAAACCTGTTTAGCCAGGCTAACCGCTCTGCTGATATCTTCATAAGAAGAGTTAGTACAGCTACCGATCAAACCCACTTCAATTTTTGTAGGCCATCCGTTTGCAGCTGCTGCTTCTTTCATTTTAGAGATCGGCGTAGCAAGATCTGGCGTAAATGGACCGTTTAAATGTGGTTCTAATTCTGTTAGATTAATTTCAATAACCTGGTCGAAATATTTTTCAGGGTTTGCATATACTTCTGGATCTCCTGTTAAGTGCGCTTTGATCGCATCAGCGCCGGCAGCAATTTCTTCACGGCCCGTTGCTTTTAAGTAACGGCTCATGCTTTCATCATAACCAAAAGTCGATGTTGTAGCACCGATCTCAGCACCCATGTTGCAGATCGTTCCTTTACCGGTACAGCTCATAGAAGTTGCACCTTCACCAAAATATTCAACAACCGCACCTGTACCACCTTTTACGGTTAAGATACCGGCTACTTTTAATATTACGTCTTTAGGAGCTGTCCAACCGTTTAATTTACCTGTAAGTTTAACCCCAATTAATTTAGGCATTTTTAATTCCCAGGCCAATCCTGCCATTACATCACAAGCATCAGCACCACCCACACCGATCGCGATCATACCTAAACCACCTGCGTTTACTGTATGGCTATCCGTACCGATCATCATACCACCCGGAAATGCGTAGTTCTCTAACACTACCTGGTGAATGATACCTGCACCCGGTTTCCAGAAACCGATACCGTATTTATTAGAAACAGAAGCCAGGAAATCATATACCTCGCTGCTTTCGTGAACTGCTCTGTCAAGATCTATTGCACTGCTAACTTTCGCTTCAATTAAATGATCACAATGCACGGTAGAAGGAACGGCAACTTTTGCTCTTCCTGATTGCATAAATTGTAACAAGGCCATTTGCGCCGTAGCATCCTGCATCGCAACGCGATCCGGGGCAAAATCAACATAACTTTTTCCTCTTTCCTGCGCAACGGTAGCATTACCTTCCCAAAGATGTGCGTAAAGAATTTTTTCTGTTAGTGTTAATGGTTTGCCGGTCACTTTGCGCGCCGCCTCAACCCTTGTGCCGAAATTGGCGTAAACCTTTTTGATCATTTCAATGTCGAAAGCCATACTTGTGTAGAATTTGGAGATTAGAAAAATACTCGATTAGAAACTGCTTAATTCGTAGAAAGACTCAATTTGAAAACCGGTTAAGGCAAATTTACAAATAATCGGGTAAATTTTCAGCGAATTTTATAAATTACAGTTGTTTAACAAGATGCTATTCATAATTGATATAATTTAGCAATATGAACCGTTTCAGATACTTTATAGAGTGGCAGGTATTTGGCGTTTGCTCGGCCATCGGGCAACGAATGGGCATCGCTACTTCTACTATCCGTAAATATTTCATCTATATCTCCTTTTTAACGATGGGCTCTCCTGTTATTGTCTACCTTTTTGTTGCTTTCTGGATGAATGTGAAGCGATATATTTTTAATGCGAGGCGCAATCCTGTGCGTTATTTGTAAGGTCGTCTTAACCATTGATTGTAGCTGATTATTTTGATTTCTTTGATTGCGGATATTTGTCTGAATTGGGATTCGCCGGATTTTGGGATTAATGGATTTTCGAAGATTGACGCCGCTTTCTTACTAAACTTCCTTATTTCTTATTTTTTGTTCCTTATTCCTTATTACTACTCAACTTTTACATTTTACATTCAATATTTAGCATTTTACATTTAAAAAATGGTCAGACGGAGACCGTCAGACCATTTTTTATTTCTTACTTTTGTCCCCTAAAAATAAATGCTATGCCAGGAATAGAATTATTTGGTGCCGAAGAGCGCAAAGAAGTGAATGACGTAATGGAGACAGGTATCTTTATCCGCTACACGCACGATCAACAACGCAATGGCATATGGAAAGCCAAAGAGTTTGAAGCGGAAGTAATGAAAATTACCAAAGCAAAATATGCACACGCGGTTTCCAGCGGTTCTACTGCTGTGGCTACGGCGCTTGCATCAGCAGGCATTGGCGCAGGTGACGAAGTGATCGTTCCTCCATTTACATTTATTGCTACTATTGAAGCCGTGCTATTTGTTGGCGCGCTTCCTGTATTTGCAGATATTGATGAAACATTGTGTTTAAGTGCTGCAGGAATTAGAAAAGCCATCACACCAAAAACAAAAGGTATTTGTTTAGTACATATGTGCGGCAGTATGGCGAATATGGACGAGATAATGGCGGTTGTTAAAGAACATAATTTGATATTAGTTGAAGATGCGGGCCAGGCATTCGGTGCATCTTACAAAGGAACAAATGTTGGTATGTTTGGTAAAACAGGCTGCTACTCATTCGACTTTTTCAAAATCGCTTCTGCAGGTGAAGGCGGTGTATTGGTAACCAATGATCAACAAGCATATGAATATGCAGATTGTTATTCTGATCACGGCCACAGTCATACTGGTAGCAACCGTGGCATGGAACCACATCCTATTTTAGGTTTTAATTATCGCATCAGTGAATTGCATGCTGCTGTTGGTGTGGCGCAGACAAGAAAAGTTCCCGGCATCATCGAAGCAAATAATAAGAACAAAAAATTATTGACAAGCATTTTAGCGGATAGCGGTACATCGTTCGCAACGATCTCAGATCCAAATGGAGATTCAGCTACCTTCTTAAATATATTATTACCTGATACGGAAGCGGCTCAGCGCACGGTAGCAGAATTAAATAAAGCAGGCATTGCCAATAATTACTGGTTCGTAAATATGTACCATTTCATTAATCAATGGGATCATTTAAAGAATTTAAAAACCGCTTCTAAATTAACGATCGAGTTAGTTGGTGCACCGCAAGATTATAACAATTTACAACTACCAAAAGCGCAGGAAACAGTTGGCCGTTTAATTTCATTCGGCGTGCGCTGCACCTGGACAGAAGAAGAAGTAAAACAATTAGGACAAGGCATTAGCGCTTGCATTAAAAAAGCATTAGCAACAGCAAAAGCCTAACATTAGCACATTAGCATATTAGCAAATCATCACATTAAGCACATGGTTCACAAGAATTTTAAGAACATTGATAAAATAGTTTTCGGAAGAGGAAGTTTCAATATGCTGGGTAGTATTTTAGATACCAAGCGCCACGAGAACAAAGGCTTTTTTCTTTTTGTAGTAGACGGATATTTTAAAGGCAAAGATCTAGAAAAAAGATTGCCGCTAAAAGATAATGACGTTGTTAAATTTATCAACGTAGATGTTGAAGAACCCACCACAAAACAAGTCGACGAATTAAGAGACGAAATATTAAACTCGAAAGGTTTACCTGCAGGTGTTATTGGTATTGGCGGCGGTAGCATTATGGATATTGCGAAAGCAGTTTCATTGATGTTCACGAATGAAGGTTCTTCTGTACAATACCAGGGTTTAGATCTAATCAAAAAACCGGGTGTGTATCATTTAGGCGTTCCAACAATTTCAGGCACGGGCGCAGAAGTAGCCATGACAGCGGTTTTAACCGGACCGGAAAAGAAGCTTGGATTAAAATGTGAGTTCACTCCTTTCAATCAAGTCATCCTTGATCCTGAATTAATTGCTTCTGTTCCTACAGATAAATGGTTCTACACCGGCATGGATACTTATATTCATTGCGTTGAATCTGAAGAAGGTAAATTAAATAATGCCTTCAGCTTTGCCTTTGCTGAAGAAGCGATGAAGCTTTGTCGCGATGTATATTTAGGCGACTCTGCCGGACAAACTCCTGAGAACGATGACAAGCTAATGGTGGCATCCATGATGGGTACCCAAAGTTTAACGTATTCTGAAGTAGGAATTTGTCATGCTATGAGCTACGGCTTAGCGATGGTGTTTCACGAAAGACATTGTTACGCGAACTGTTTAGCGTTTCAGCATTTGGGTGATTATTATCCTGATGGCGTAAAAGAATTTAAGCAAATGCTTACCAAGCATCATGTAACTTTGCCGCAAAATTTAAGTAAAGGCTGGACCGATGAACAAATAACAGCGATGGCGCATGTATCCTATAATTTACCTCACATGTGGAACCACGCTATCGGGCCGGATTGGAAAGAAAAAATAACTATTGACACTATTAAAGATCTATTTAAACGTTTGTAATTTATGAGCAAGAAAAAAGTAAAAGTTGGTAATATCGAGTGTGGTGCAGACCAACTCTTTTTGATCTCGGGTCCTTGTGTGATCGAGACAGAAATGATTATGATGAAGACGGCTGAAAAGCTAAAGGAAGTAAGTGCTAAAATGAACATTCCTATCATTTATAAATCTTCATTCTCAAAAGATAACAGAAGCAGTTTGACTTATTATAACGGTCCTGGTATCGTTGAAGGAATGAAAATGTTAGCGAAAGTGAAAGAACAATTTGGTTTCACTTTGTTGACTGATATTCACTATCCTGACCAGGCAGCTGATGCAGGTGCGGTTTGTGATGTATTGCAAATACCGGCTTACTTGTGTATGCAAACGGGCCTGATGGTTGCTGCTGCAAAAACAGGTAAGGTAATTAATATCAAACACGGCCAGTTCTTAGCTCCTGAAAACATGAAGCACCCGCTAAACAAATGTATCGAAGCAGGTAACGACCAGGTTATTTTAACTGAAAGAGGTTACACAATGGGTTATAACGACTTGATCGTTGATCCACGTGCATTTTATCATATGGGCCAGTTAGGTTATCCTGTTGTATTTGATATCACCCACTCTATCCGTAAATATGGTATCCCAAGTGCTGATGCAAAAGGCGGTGCAAGAGAATTTTTACCTGTATTAGGAAGAGCCGGTGTTGCTGCCGGTGTTGATGGAATTTTCGTTGAAACACATCCTGAACCGGCTAAAGCATTATGCGATGCAGCAAGCCAATTAAGTGTTTACGACCTGGAAGAATACTTAAAACCATTGATCGAATTACACAATACCGAAGTGAAATACAGAGGTTAATATTTTAATAAAAAACATACCAAATAAGGGCTTTCAAAAGAAGCCCTTATTTTTATACTATGAAAGCGATATTACTCACTTTTTGTTTATGCAGCTTATTGACTACTAACACCTATAGTCAAAAAGTATCATTCAAATTTTTGTCAGGCTCCTGGGAAATGAAAGGTGATACTACTATCGCATTACCTACATTTTTTTTTACGTTTATTGATACGGGCCATGTTTACATGACTAGTCCACAATTAACGGACACTGTTAAATTTACCTTCACTATAGATACATCAGGAACTTTAACCTTATTAAAAGGTATAGGTAAAGAATCAGCTACAAGAACAAGGGAATTTTATTGGATCGTTAAGCGTGTTGATGAGAATGATTTTAAAATACAAGGTGAGGATCATCTTTATATAGATCTGCCTGATAACAATTTTAGAAACTTTGCTATTTCAACAACATGGAACGATAATGAAAACCCTCAAAATACATTGGCCTTCGTTCGAAAAAACTAAGATTGCTAAGTTTCGGCTCTAAATAAAAAGCATTTGGTAACCAATATATATTACCTAAATTTGCCCATTATTTTTTTGAAACCAACAAATTATTATGGAATTATACCTGGATTCAGCCAATTTAAAAGAGATCGAAGAAGGTTTTAAATTAGGTTTTCTTAACGGATTAACTACCACGCCTACATTTATGCAGCGTGAAGGCATTACAGACATCGATGGAATGATCGTGAAACTATCTAAAATAGTACCTGTATTGCAAATTGAAGCTTTAGGCGATACTGCAGAAGACGTAGTAAAAGAAGCCCATCGTCAATTGAAATTAGGTTTGGACCCTAAAAAAACGGTATTTAAAATACCTGTTTCTTTAGAAGGTGTTAGAGCTTGTAAATTATTACGCAATGATGGTTTATTAGTAAACGTGCATTTAGTGTACACGTTACAACAAGCTTATATGGCAATGCAGGCTGGTGCAACATATGTTTGTCCCCTTGTTGGCCGTTCACAGGATCAGGGTTATGATACCCTTGCTCTGGTGAAACAATGTGTTGATACCGTTAAAAATTACGGCTACGATACTAAGATCATGTTTAGCTCTGTAAGATATCCTGAACACGTTCGTAACGCGATCGCTGCAGGTGCTCATACCATCACTGTTCCATTGAAAGTGATCAAGATGTTAACTGAAAATCATCTAACAACGATCGGTACAGACCAGTTCTTACAAGATACCCGTTTAATGACATTAACAGTTGGTGAAGCTCTAAACGGCAAAAACCCTGTTGTTAGCGCAGATACAAACGTAAAAGATGCGATCGTTAAAATGACTGAATTTGGTTTTGGTGCAATCACTGTTACCAATGCAGATAAATCTATCAAAGGTGTATTCACTGATGGCGACCTTCGCAGGTTATTACAATTAGGTGGCGAAGCGATCCTTAGCAAAAAATTAGGCGATCTTCAATACAACCAATCTATCAGCATCGAATCAAGTGCTTTATTAAATGATGCCTCATCATTGTTTAAGAAAACAAATGTTGATACGATCTTAGTTACCGACGGTGGCAAACCGGTTGGTATGTTAGATATCCAGGATCTGAAAGCATAGTCTTACAATCTATTTATATAAAAGCCTGAATTATGGAAACGTAATTCAGATTTTTTTTTGCCCGGCATTTGCGCTGCCTGTGAAGCTTCACAGGCAGGTTCTCCCGAAAGCCTTCGGGATCGCACATTTCATCAGTATATCGTCATTCAGCAATCAAATCCATTCTCCACAATAAACTCCGTAGGAGTTTCATCTTTGTAGAAAAATACACCAAAATGTATTCGAACTCCGTAGGAGTTCCACCTATCAATGCATTTATGAAATTTAAGCAGGTGTTACTCCTACGAAGTAAATAACAACTGTAATACATTTTTTCTACAAAGATGTTGCCCCGATGGGGCAATTGCGAATTATCAATTGGTATTTTTATTGAATATTACACCAGTTAATTACTTTAATTTATCTTTATCCCTACTATCGATCAACATGACAATAACAGAACTGGTTCACAAACATTTCAAAGGCAATTTTATCACGCCACCGGCGGTAATGCAACAAAAGCTGCAGCAAATAAAAGCAGTGGTATTTGATTGGGATGGCGTGTTCAATAACGGCGAAAAGAGCGGCGATAACGGCAGTGTATTTAGTGAAGTAGATGCGATGGGCACTAACATGTTACGCTTCAATCATTATTTACGCAACAAACAAGTGCCTGTAACAGCGATCATCACAGGCGAAAATAATATGCCTGCTTTTTTATTAGCCAAGCGCGAACATTTTAATGCCGTTTATTACAAAGCATTGAATAAAAAAGTAGCGTTGCAACATTTGAACAGTCATTTTAATATTCAGCCACACGAAATATTATTTGTATTTGATGATGTGCTGGATTTTTCTGTAGCACAAGTCGCAGGTTTGCGCATCATGGTAGGCAGATCATGCAATCCCCTGCTCATCCAATTTGCGGTCGATAATAATTTGGTGGATTATATCACACAGAATGAAGGCGGCAAAGGTGCTGTAAGAGAAGCGGCTGAATTGATCCTGGCATTAAGCGGTTTATCCACTGAAACCTTTACCCACAGAATGCAATACAGTAATATATATCAGCAATATATTACAGACCGAAACGAAGCAGGTGCGGCTTACTTTCAAATAAATGATAACGATATAACCCAACAACGACCAATATGATAGTTGGCATCATACCGGCAAGGTATTCCTCCACGCGTTTTCCCGGAAAAGCATTGTGCGATATCAAAGGAAAGACAATGGTACAGCGCGTTTACGAACAGGCTAAACGTTCTGCTCATTTGGATAAAGTGATCGTGGCAACAGACGACCAACGCATCATCGATAATGTATTGTCTTTCGGCGGTGAAGTGGTTATGACTGCAGCAACACATCCAAGTGGTACAGACAGGTGCTGGGATGCGCTACAACAATTAAAAGAAAAATACGAGTACGTAATCAATATCCAGGGCGACGAACCCTTCATCAATCCAAAACAAATTGATGAATTAGCCATTGTATTAAAAGATGGTACAACAGAGCTGGCTACACAAATGATACCCGTAGATAGTTATGAAATACTGGCCGATGAAGGAGAAGTAAAAATTGTACTCAATTCAAATAATGAAGCGTTGTATTTTAGTAGGGCTATCATCCCTTATATAAAAAATGTAGATCAAAAAGAATGGCATAAACATTTTCAATATTATCGCCATGTGGGTATGTATGCTTACAGAAGCGATGTATTGGAAAAAATAACCCAGCTGCCGGTATCAGCTTTAGAAAAAGTAGAATCTTTAGAACAATTGCGCTGGGTAGAGAACGGTTTTACAATAAAATGTGTTACAACAGCATTTGACAGCCATTGTATTGATACGCCGGAAGACCTGCAACGAATGCTCACATTTATGGAAAGCAATAACCATTATTGATAATTGTCAATTATCAATTGTCAATTATCATCTATCTTTGAAATCAATAAAAATCATACACATGAAAAAATTAACGATCATAACTTTATTGGTACTTTGCACATCAGTAGTAGCATTGGCACAAAACGAATCAGGTAATTTTAAATTTAGTGTTGGGCCGGAAATAGGCTATACGGCTGGCCCTTTTGCACAAAGCTGGAGCCTTGGTGCCGGCGGAAGTGCGCAGGCAGAATTTTTTTGTACAGACCATGCCAGTATTACATTGATGGGTGGTTTTATAGGTTATTTAGGCGCAAGTGTACCAGGACAGCCACAGTATAAATACCATCCGTTCAATACCATTCCTGTGAAAGCAGGTATTCGCCTTTATCTTGGCGAATCATTCCATATTGGTGCACAGGCTGGTGTTGGGTTTCTTGATGATGGCGCTAACCGTACAACCGCCTTTGCTTACTCTCCTATCATTGGATATAATTTTAAAACCGGTAATGATAATGCCATTGATTTTTCTATAAAATATGATGGATACTCATTTAATAAAAAAGATATTCCTACCGGATATGGAAATACTTTTGGTGCTGTAGGACTTAGAATTGCCTATGTTTTTTAATAAAGCAACAAAATATATTTTAATCTATTGTTAAAAAGAGGCTGTTTATGCGCAGCCTCTTTTTTTATTATGACGAATGGGGATACTATTTGTACATAATGCAATACTTTTGAGCTCAATTAAAATCAACTGAATTGAAAATGATAATACCGATCTTACAAAGAACTATTTTGTTCTGTTCCTTTATTGCTGCAGGCTATATAGCAGAAGCACAATTTACTTATGGACCCCAAATCAATGCTGGTATCACAAATGCACTGCAATCCGGAGCGCCTGCTATTACAGATGGGGTTAATTCTACCATTAAAACGACTTCTAAAGCCAATGCAAATATCAACGTTGGGCTTGAAGTAGCTTATCAGTTCGATCAATATTGGACAGTAAACTCCGGTGTATTTTACCAGTACATCCAGCCTACTTTCAAACAAAATACCAGCCCGTCTACTACCATTACAGACAAGATCAGCTACATCAATATCCCTTTAGAAATAGTGCATATTAATGATGCGCTGAAAAAAGGATGGTATTATGGCATCGGTGCTAATTTTGGATTGGGTGTTGCCGGTAATGATACACGTGCTACTGATGGTATTGCTCAGACGGTTCACACAAGCATTAAATTTGACGGAGAGAAAGATGCCAATGATAATTATACGCACCTGAACTTTTTGAATATGGGCGCATTGCTGAAAGTCGGTTACTTTTTTGGCAAAACATTTATTGGCGGTGAAGCTAATTTAGGCTTATCTAATATTGCCCCTAATAACAATTCCAGGTATAAGATAAATACGTACAGCATTCATATCGGTTATATGTTTGGCAAAAAGAAAACACCTGTTGCCGCAGCAGTACCAAAGGATGTAACGCCTTAATTTCCGGATATAACTATATTAAAAAAGCTACCTGATCAGGGTAGCTTTTTTTAATACTAATATGTTGAAGCGAATCAATTAATGTTATGCCTTTGCAGTAAAAATATCTTTCATTTTTTGCATCAGCTCTTTTTCTATCATTCGCTGCGCGATGGTGATCATATTTTTGAAAGCCACTGCGTGAGAAATACCATGGCCAATGATAACGGGTTTGGATACCCCAAGAACAGGCACGCCACCATATACTTCAAAATTGAAACGTTCAAAATGTTCGTCGTGTATGTTGCGGCGCTTTACGATATCGTAAATGCTTTCGGCTAATTTTAAGGTAACGTTTCCGGTAAAACCATCGCATACCATTACATCTGCTTTATCTATCAAAATATCCCTGCCTTCGATATTGCCAATAAAATTGATGGATTTGTTTTCTTTCAACAATGGAAAAGCGGCTTGTGCCAGTAGATTGCCCTTGCCTTCTTCTTCACCTAAATTAATTAACCCTACTCTCGGGTTATCATAGCCTAAAATATGTTCAACAAATAAAGAGCCCAGTGTAGCAAATTGAGAAAGGTTCTCCGGTTTGCAATCTGCGTTTATGCCTGCATCAACCAGTAAGCCCAACCTGCCGTTCTCTTTTGGCATATATGCACCAATTGTAGGCCTGCTAACGCCTTCTATTGCCTTGATGCTGAATAAGGACCCAACCATCATTGCACCGGTGTTACCGGCGCTTATAAAGGCGCCTGTTTTTCCTGAGGCCAATAAATGAAAACCGATGGCGATAGAAGATTGTGGCTTTTCTTTTAATGCTTTTGTAGGATGATCCTGCATTTCGATCATCTGCGAAGCATGTATAACGGTGATATTAGTTAACGAAACATTGTGTTGTGCCAACAATTCATTTATAGCGGTTTCATCACCAATAAGCGTAAGATGAGCCGTGGCAGTAGTTTCCTGTTGATATAGCAATATCCCTTTTACAGCTTCTAGCGGTGCGTAGTCGCCACCCATCATGTCAATACCAATATTCATTATAGCAAAAGTGAGTTAGAAAAATGAAAATACAAAATACAAATAGCAAAATCCAAATAACAAAAAAACAAAATACAAAAAAAATTCCAAAGCCAACCTTAAACGTTGTTTAAAGTTAAACCTTTGGAATTTGTTTTTTTGTATTTTGTTTTTTTATTAAAAGCTTAAGCTTTTAAAGGAGCTTTTTCTGCAACAAGCTGCCCTTTGTAATACAATTTTCCTTCACTTACATGAGCACGGTGACGTACATGCATTTCTCCGGTTGTTGGATCTACAGATAATGTAGTTGCTGTTGCTTTATAATGCGTCCTTCTCTTAGCACTGCGTTGTTGCGAGTGGCGTCGTTTTGGATTTGGCATAGTTTCTAATTTTAATTTTTATGTAACCTTGTTAATTGTATTATTATTTCTTCTTCGCTTTTTTGAACTTATCAAGCCCTTTCCAAATGGCGTTGCTTCCTTCTATTTTCACTTCCATGTTCTTCAACATATCAAGCACTTCTTTATTGCATTTTGGACCGCCGAATTCTTCCTCGGTACACATTTTCTGCAAAGGAACACTCAGACTCACAAATTCATAGATCCAATTATCTATATTTAAATGGCTTTCTGTTTTTGAAATGTAGAAAACATCAGGGTCTGATTCCTGCATATTCATTTCCTCAGGATTATCTACCATCTTTACCAGCATGTTAAACTCATCCCAAAGGTCCTTAGCCAGGTTATTGCCGCATCTATCGCAAACAACATCAGCCTTGCCTCCTACTTCAAATTTCAGTAACATAAAACCAGACTTCTTATCTAACTGCAACTTTATTAAAGCTGTACAATTATTGAACTCACGGCCTTCTGTTTCTGCAAAGAACTTATCATCCACCTCATACTTAAATTCGTGAATGCCAGGCTTTAATCCAACAAAAGCTATCTCAAAGGTCTGCCTTTTTGCCATTCACTCCAGTTTAAGGTCGGCGAAGGTAATAAATAATTAGGAATTAAGTATTAATAATTACAAATTTATTGAATTTAAGTAGGTCTTTTAATAGAAATGCTGGTAAATGTCAAAAAGAGCAGTTTTTGTTAAGGAATTCTTCATTCCTCATTCTTAATTTGTAATTACCTTAGTCTTGTGAAGACAAAACGCTTATGGCTCATTGCTGCAATATTACTAGCCATTGCGGTGCTGATCCGCTTTTTTTCGGGGAATTCAATGCGGGTAGAACACTATTACTCAAACGGCATCTACCCCCATATTTCTGCTTTTTTGAAGTTTTTTACGGGCTTATTTCCTTTTAGTGTCGGCGATGTATTATACGGACTTGTTTTTTTATGGCTGCTATGGCGTTTGATCTACCTGATAAAAGCCATTATTCATAAAGATATCACACGCAAAAATTTCACCAGGGGAATAGCAAAAAGCTGCATTACACTGCTTACGATATACATCATTTTTAACCTGTTTTGGGGCATCAATTATAACCGCAAAGGGATAGCCTATCAATTAGGCCTCACAAAAGAAACATATTCACAACAAGAATTAAAAGATATCAATCAATTGCTGCTGCAAAAAGTAAATGAAAGTAAAGCCGCTTTATTACGCACGGATCAACAGGATAGTAATGACTATGAACTGATCTTCAGGCAATCTGAAAATGCGTATACCGAAGCAGCAAAAAACTATGCGATCTTAGATTATTCTTCCATCGTTGTAAAACATTCTTTATATGGCAGATTAGGCAACTACCTTGATTTCAGCGGCTATTACGATCCTTTCACCGGCGAAGCGCAGGTGAACACAACCGTTCCGTATTTTTTACAGCCATATATTACTTGTCATGAAATTGCCCACCAGCTGGGTTACGCAAAAGAGAACGAAGCTAATTTTGTAGGATACCTGGCTGCAGCAGCATCAAAAGACACTCTGTTCCACTACTCTGTTTACCTCGATCTTTTTATTTATGCCAATCAAAATTTATATCAACTGGATTCTGTTTCGGCAAGGTCTTTTTCTAAACAATTACTGCCGCCAATAAAAAAAGATATTAAACAATGGAGGGCATTTAATATCAGCCATAGAAATCCTGTAGAGCCTGTTGTTAATTGGTTGTATGGAAAATATTTAGAGAGTAATCAGCAACCATCCGGTGTATTGACCTACGATGAAGTAACGGGTTTTGTAATTGCCTACTATAAAAAATTCGGGAAGATATAATGTTAACTATTCGGGACTTAATATATAAGCCACTTTTAGCCTGAACTTATTATTGGTTAACATTTTGTAATCAAAATCATCTGCCCAGCGGCTTATATCGCTGCTTTCATCGGGTGTAAGGTTATTGAAGAAATACGCCATCACTAATTTTTTATTATCCGTAGTGGTGCTGTATAATATTTTATTGTACAGATAAGGCGTGGTGCCACTAACCATCCCCACACGTTTGAACGCTTTTTGTATATCCGGATTTTCCATGTAAGATTCTATTATCTCCGATAATATCTGGTAAGTAATGGGCGTAAAATCTTTGCGGTTATTTAATGCCGTACAAACATTTAAATAATCACTGGCAGTGCAGGTTGGCAACCTGTTATTCCACAACAATTGCATTTTACTGTTGAATTGTTTTGGTTTAAAAGTGGCTTTAAAAGAGGTGTCGTCTCTCAATGATTCGTGGTTACTTACCAGGTCAAGATTAAAATCTTTGTCTGATATATCTTTTACCTTTTTTAAAATATCATCCTGCGGTTCGCTCTTAGGATTTTGATACACAAATAAAGAAGCAGGCAAAGGATAAATAAAAGTATGGTGCCTTAGATTGAATAGTTTTATGTTATTGGCCACATTATCCAGGCCAAGCATATCCATTAAATATTCAGCATTGGCATTGCTGTTATAAATAGCCATACCTCTTGCTATTTCAATTAAGCTAACACTATCGTTCCTGATATTTTGCTGATCGCTTTCATCTTGCAGCCAGCTGGTCTGCGCTACGCTATCAAGTGCAGGTAAATAAAATTTCTGAACGTCTTTTAAAGGCACATAAGCGTTCTCATCAAACGCACCATTGGTTGCCTGCTGGGCAAATTCAACAGCTACTAAAATATTGCTTATCTGCGCCAATGGCATTGGCTTATTTTGATTTAACGCATACAGCGGATCATCGTTTCTTATTATATAAAATGCTGTGCGTGATTTATTGGAGTTGATAAAGTTCAGTAAAGAATCACCGGGAGATCTTTGTGCAAAAGATGAGAGCTGTGAACACAGGCATCCTATGAACAGGATCAATAATGGCAGGCAATGGATATTCTTTTTCATTTACAGTAGTATTTTAAGTCCCTTTAAAAGGGCTCTAAAATTTATTCTTCCACATCATGCTTTCTACGGGTTTACTATGTTGGCCGCTATATTTAGCATTCTTTTTCTGGTTATATTTTACTTCGATCTCTCCATCTACAGGGAAATAGATCAATTGTCCGATCGGCATTCCTTTGTAAATTCTTACCGGTTGTTTTACAGATATCTCTAATGTCCAGTTGCCACAAAAGCCTACATCACCTTTTCCTGCGGTAGCATGAATATCAATACCCAAACGACCCGTGCTGCTTTTCCCTTCTAAAAAAGGTACATGTGCATGCGTTTCTGTGTATTCTTCTGTTACGCCTAAATAAAAATCGTGGGGTTGTAAAACAAATCCTTCTTCAGGGATCTCGAAATGTTCGATCAGGTTATGGCTTTTTGCGTCCAGCTCTTTATTCACATAAGTAGCCAAATGCTTGCCCAGGTGCACATCGTAGCTATTGCTTCCTAAACATTCCCTATCGTATGGTACAATTTTGATCGTTCCTTTTTCAATTTCTTCCAAGATCCGTGTATCGCTAAGTATCATTATTGTAGTAAAATATTAAATTGTTAGAAGGTTAATTGTTATTTTGCGAATAGTGTACAAGGATTCTGTAAAAGCCGCAAAGTTAAATTATGCCACTGGTTTACCAAAAAAATATAAATAGCACAACAAAAGTAGGTGTATGGCATATTGTAGAGGATGAAGCCTTCTTTTTAGAACAGGTTCCCTTACAAAGAGAAATAACGCACCCGCATAAGCGGTTACAGCATTTAGCCGGCAGGTTTTTGTTAAAAGAATTATTTCCCGATTTCCCTTATGAATTGATACGGATCGCGAATACGCGTAAACCTTTTTTAGAAAATGATGTGTACCATTTTTCTATTTCACATTGTGGCGACTATGCGGCTGTAATTGTAAGCAGCAACCATCGTGTTGGTGTAGATATCGAATTGCCAAGCGAGAAATTGGAAAACGTAAAACATAAATTTTTAAGTACCGAAGAAGAAGAAACGATCATCAGCAGAAACCAGGTAGATAATCCAAGATCAACGCTCGACCTGTTAACGATCGCCTGGAGCATTAAAGAATCGATGTTCAAATGGTACGGGATTGGCAAAGTTGATTTTAAAGAACATATGCAGATCGATGCTTTTTCTTTATTCAACGATAAGGGCGTGGCGCATTGCCGTTTCTTAAAAGAGATGGACAAATCTTTAATAGTGCACTCTTTGTTTATCGGTAGAAATTGTATTACCTGGGTTATGACAGAACGCTAGGTATGTAATATTGAAGATTTGATATTTAATATTATAAGCAGTAAGCACCCAAAATTGCGATCTGATCACAAACGAAAAAAATATTAAATATTACTTATTAGATATTAAATCCTTAATCAAGCAATAATTCATCAGCGTCACTGCTGCTCCCATCCAACAAAGGAATATCGCCTATAGAAGCGCCCGCGATCCCTTTTACAGAACCATACATACCGCTTGTGCTGATCAATACTTTTTCTAATTGTTTTTCTCTTTCCTTCCACATTTTTTCCATCTGTATCCTTTCCTTGATGATATTTTGTTTGATGGCTATAAAGCCTTCTACAATGGCTTCAACCTGTCCACGGAATTCGTTGCCCGTTAAAAAATTATAGAGCAGCTGCATTTTATCGCCTTTGTTTTCTTCGCCTTTTTGTATCTCATAAATTTTAACGATACCATCGCGCAGTAAATGCGCTACGCTACTTACTTCATTAAAATTGCAGAGCCAGATACCATCTTTCTCTCCAAACTTGTCCATGTCTTTTGGAAAAGCCTGTGTAACTAAAATAGCCACATCGGCACCTCGGGTGCGCTTATCCGCTTTTAATTTGTCTACCCAGCTATTACTCCAGGCCTTTGTCCTTTTGCTTTCGTAAATAATTTTACCGCACTCTTTACCGCTGCTATTGCGGATGACCTGTATGCAATCTGCTCCTTCGACACCCTTGCCTACTTCTTCTATCAGATCGAATGGAAAATTTTCTTTTAGTATTTCTTCCAGCAATAATTCCTGTGATTCTCCTTGTCTTTGCATAGAACCTACTTCTGCCCTACGTTTCATTTCATCGGCCAGTTTCTTTTGCTCATCAAGCTGTAGTTCAAGTTCTTTTACTTTCAATTGAAAAGCTGTTTCTTTCAAAGAATTCTTTTCAGTCTCCTGTATACGGATCTGTTCGGAGATGGTGATTCTTTCTTGTTGTAATTTCTTCTGTACGGTAATTTCTAATTCAGCTTCTTTGTCTTTTAATTGTTGTTCCTTTTGTAAAAACTCCAATTCTTTTTGCCTGGCTGCTTTTAATTTTTCTTCGTTGTTTTTATTATTTTCTTCCATCATACGAATTTTATTTTCGTAATCAGAAGAAATACTTTTCTTTAATTGCTCTTGTATCTCAACTTCCAATTTTAATTTTTCCTGTTGAAGTTTCTGTGCAAAAATGTCATTTTGATTTTTCTTCTTTTCTTCAAACTGTTGCTGAGCGTCTTCTAATTTTTTCTTATCCTCTTCTACTTTACTTAAAGATTGTTGTAATTTCTGCTGATATTCCTGTTGGTATTTTTGTTCAATATCAGCCGCAATAACATTCTCTACATCAAAAACTTCTCCACAGTTGGGGCATTTTATATCGTTTGGCATTGTTGTTTATTTAAAGGATAAAATTAGATTAAATAAGGATGTCTATGTTTTTTAAATGTAACAAATTATTTGAGAATAAGATGCTTCGTTCCTCAGCATGACAAAGCACTTTTTTATTCCTTATTTTTTATTCCTTATTTCTTATTATTTTTGAAGCTCTACTGCGGCGATGGCGAAATTGGTAGACGCACTACCTTGAGGTGGTAGCTCCCGAAAGGGCGTGGGAGTTCGAATCTCCTTTGCCGCACATTCAATAACCCTTTTTATCAAAGGGTTATTTTTTTTAGCCTGATCCTGAAAGTCGTACCCTTTGCATCGGAGTTTTTTACAAATAATTCTCCTGTATGGTATTGCTCGATGATTCTTTTACTTAAAGATAACCCTAAACCCCAGCCACGTTTTTTTGTAGTAAAGCCCGGTTTAAATACCCTGGCCATATTTTGTTTGCTGATGCCCTTACCAGAATCTTTTATATCAATAGTAATGGCTGCCGCACTGTCTCTTATCCTGATATTGATATCCCCTTTTCCTTCCATGGCATCTAAGGCATTCTTTAACAGGTTCTCGATCACCCAATCAAATAGATGGGCATTGATCATGGCAGGAATATTTGTTTCACCCTTGGTATCAATAATAAAATTTACTTTTTCCGGTGCGCGCCTTTTGATATAAGCTACCATTTGCTCCATCTGGTCTATGATATTCAGTTCTTCCAATTGCGGTATACTGCCGATCTTTCCAAAGCGGTCGCTCACTAATTCGAGCCTGTCGATATCCTTGATCATTTCAGCTGCGATCTTTTCATTACCCGGACTCTCTTTCAAGATCTCTATCCATCCTTGCAAAGAAGAGATAGGCGTACCTAACTGATGGGCGGCTTCTTTCGCCAAACCAGCCCATACCTGGTTTTGAGTAGATTTATTTCGAATGTTGATCGTGATCAATATAAAAATGATAAATAAAGCAACCACCACCAATTGTAGCAAAGGATAATAGCGGATGTCCTTCAGCAATTTAGAATCGCCATAATAATACCTGTTAATGATCAACGGTTCTTTGCTGATCACCAATTCTATGCCTTCATGTTCTTTTTTAAACTCTTCTGTTTTTTTTCTTAAATAATTTGTGTCTGTTTTGATGCGGTTACTATCAAGGTTAAGGCCTTGTCCGGATGGGTTATCATTTTCATCTGTCTCAATAATGGGGATATCGGTATTTTCTGATGTAATGATATTGGTGAGGTTGATAGCCGATTGATCTGTAGTAGTAGCGCGTGTTTTTAAAGATTGCACCCAAACGCTTACTTTGTTCCTTTCATCGGCAGCAATTTTTTTAGCCAGGTATTGAGAATAAAAGACAGTAGCACTAACAATCGCAATTGCTACAAGCGCCAACCCTATTCTCCAGTTAAATAATTGCCTAAACATCTTTGAAATTAATTAATAATTGATAATTGATAATTAATAATTTTTTCAATGTAAAGCCCTTTACATAATTCATTGCCTTATCAGGCTCATTTTTAGTTTTTGGTTTTGACTTTTTACTTTTGAATTAGAATGAAGTAAGTTTGCCTGTAATGCAACAACCCCTTGTATCCATTGTTATTTTAAATTGGAACGGAAGAAAATTTTTAGAACAATTTCTTCCTTCAGTGCTAGCATCTACCTACAACAATAAAAAGATCATCGTTGCTGACAATGCATCTACGGACGATTCGATATCATTTTTGCAACAAAATTTTCCTTTGGTACAGGTCATCAGTAATTCAAGCAATGAAGGTTTTGCCAAAGGATACAACACTGCATTGCAACAGATCGGGAGCGATTATTTTGTTTTACTCAATAGTGATGTAGAAGTAACGCCCGGTTGGATAGAACCCATTATTGCCTTAATGGAAAGCGATCGATCGATCGCTGCCTGTCAGCCTAAAATATTAGCCTACAGCAACAAGCACCAGTTTGAATATGCCGGCGCCAGTGGCGGCTGGATGGACAATTTTGGTTATCCTTTTTCAAGAGGAAGGATCTTTGATGTGGTAGAAGATGATAACGGGCAATACAATGATACGCAACCATGTTTTTGGGCCAGTGGTGCGGCACTTTTTGTAAAAGCAGCCGTATACAAGGAATTGAATGGCTTAGACGAATATATGTTTGCCCACCAGGAAGAGATCGATCTTTGCTGGCGCATGCAGTTGGCTGGCTATAAAGTATATGTTCAGCCTGCAGCCACGGTGTACCATGTTGGTGGCGGCACATTACCGCATGGCAATAGCCAGAAAGTGTTTTTAAATTTCAGGAATAACCTGGTTATGCTGGCTAAAAATTTCACTTTAGGTACTGCTTTATGGAAAATACCTTTCAGGATATGCCTGGATGCCCTGGCAGCCTGGAAAGCCTTATTCAGCGGAGATACCGGCTACTTTATTGTTATTATAAAAGCGCACCTGCATTTTATAAAATGGCTTTTAATGGATAAAAAACGGTCTGTTTTTCCGGTCTCAAAAAAAGGCAAAGTTGCGGGATGGTACGATGGGTCTGTTGTTTGGCAATACTTTGTAAAAAAGAAAAACAGCTTTTCAAAAATTGTTGAAGACAAATAATTTTTTTTGATTTTCCTACCTTATTTTTGTCCTCTCATAAAAAACACATTATGGAAAAAGAATTTATCGACGAATCAGGCAAAGATGTTCTTCATAGCTGGGTATCAACTTCACGCTTCATTTGGCTTTGCCAGGTGCTTTTGGTGGTTGCTTTTCTTGTAGGCGGTTGTTTTTGCTTATATGCACACCGTTATAAAGGAAAACCACAGGTTGAAGTTCCCGATAACACGCTTTATAATCCACAATACAAATAAAAAGTTTTGTGGTTCTAATACAACCCTTATTTTTGCAGTCCTAAAAAAAAACAACAGTTCTTTATATTATTTTAAATTTTGAATGCTAAATGTTGAATTGACTAGTTACAATACTGGTTCTTCTCATTTAAAATTCAACATTCAACACTTAAAATAGATTTTTCGCGGAAGTAGCTCATTTGGTAGAGCGCGACCTTGCCAAGGTCGAGGTGGCCGGTTCGAGCCCGGTCTTCCGCTCATAGTTCGGGCAGATAGCTTCGGTTATCTGCTTTTTTTTTGAAATAACTCATTCTGCAAAGAATGATTGTGTCACCCGGGTGGTGGAACTGGTAGACACGCAGGACTTAAAATCCTGTTCGCAGTAATGCGAGTGACGGTTCAATTCCGTTCCCGGGTACTAAAAAAGCCTTGATAGTTTTCTATCGAGGCTTTTTATTTAATGGTAAATGATAAATGGTTAATGGTTAACGTAGAGATTCCAAATATTTGAAGCTTTCATTAATAATTAACCATTAACAATTAACCATTATTAATCTTCTACATCGATCAAATAACTCAACACTTCTTTTCCATTGATCAAAACCGTTACCGGGTAGCTATCTGCATCATCAAACTTGTAACCGAATTCAAGATAGTTTCCATCTGCCAAATAATTCATTGGTTTTATTTTTCTGCTTTTGCCATCGCCTATTGCTAGTGCTACTGTAGTGATCGTTTCTGCGCCTGATACGCCGATCCTAAATGGGATCGCTTTGCCCGTTTTCGCTTTAATGTGCCCACTACCCGGTTGGAAACCCGACACTTTAAAATCGTAGGCTGCATCTTTTACGATCGGCAGGCCATAAAAATCTTTTATATTGGTATAGCCGTTGCCCAATACCCAGGCAGTATTATCAGGAAAATGCTGGTTATTAAAAATATTTTTATCGGCAAAGAAATAATTATCACTGAAAGATTTGATAAAAATTGTTTGTTTATCGTTCATATGTCCGCTCCCTGCTGCAGGATCAATATAATACCAATCCTGAGATGCCTCGCCTAGCTGCACTACATCCCACATATAATTCACGGCATCGGGTTTATTGTCTATGTCTTCGATGGATATTTTTATATACCCATCAATTGTTAAGCACCTGACATTCGCCACACTACACATATCCTGAAACAGCGTAGCGTAACCAACGCTTGTTGCCATCCTGTACTTTAAAATGGCAGCACTGTTATCATTTTTATTATCGTCTGCTTTTGCCGCCCTGCAATCGTAACTGATATTATTAGCGATCCAGTCATAAATAGCTCTTGCCTTATCTACCTTATCGGGAAATTTTCTGGTGATGATATAACTGATGGTGCCCATGTTCAATGTATCTAGCGGGCCTATTTTTTTTATGTACTCATCTACAACAGCAAAATCACCATCCGTCTTTTGTGCGAAAGCTGTTGTGGTTATCAATACCAATAATAGTAAGGGAAGCTTTTTGAGCAATATCATATCCTTAAATATAATTGTTTTAGCGTTAAGGTTTTCTAAAAATATATTGACCGGATTAGTTTAATGTTAACAAACAATTTGTCATGTAAAAATGATTACAGAAATTTATACCCTCAATGGTAAAATTTACAACCACCATATTAAAATTTGGCGAGCAGGGCGAAAAGACCGGCTGGAGTTATATCAATATCTCCGCTAACCTTGCGCAGCGTTTAAAACCGGGCAACAAAAAATCTTTTCGCGTAAAGGGTAAGCTGGATGATCATCCTATTGCAGGCATTGCATTGATGCCAATGGGCGATGGTAATTTTATTATGGCCTTAAACGGCACCGTTAGAAAAGCCATCCGCAAACAAAAAGGCGATTCGCTACAGGTACAGATCGAAGCAGATGAAAAAGAAATAAAGATATCTTCTGAACTGATGGAATGTTTGGCTGATGAGCCCAAGGCTTTGGAAGCTTTTGATAAACTAACGAAGGGCCACCGGAATTATTTCAGCAACTGGATCGAAGCAGCCAAGACGGAACCCACGAGAGCAAAGAGAATAAATCAGACCATAACGGCCATGCTTAAAGGCTTTGATTACGGACAGATGATCCGTAACTTAAAAGAAGACAGGGAAATTATATAAGCGGTCATTCTGCTTTTTTATAATTTTTATCGATCACGTTCTCAATTCTTCTATCAGGAATGAACCAGATAATAGCTACCACAACGTACATAGAAAAACCCAGCCAGTTATTTACAAAGCTTAACCCGATACCAATCATATATATTATTGTTGAAGCGATACCCTTTCTATCTCGCCCGATAGCAATAGCCAAAGTAGAGTTTTTACCATGCAAGTTAATAAGGCTCTGTGCCAATAAATAGTAAGCTATGCTACACATTAATAGTATTACTCCGTAGAAAGCAACAGGTAGTTCGGTAAAATGATTTTCACCCATCCAACCCGATGCAAAAGGTATCAATGAAAGCCAGAAAAGCAAATGGGTATTCGCCCACAACACACTGCCATTAACAACCTTAGCAGCTTGTAACATATGGTGATGATTATTCCAATAAATACCAACATTTACAAAGCTGAGTATATAACTTAAAAAAACAGGCAAGATGGGTTTAAGATCCGTCAACGAATCTCCGCCATGCGGAATATGCAATTCCAATACCATGATGGTAATGATGATGGCTAATACACCATCGCTGAATGCTTCTAATCTTCCTATGCCCATAGCGTTAAAGATAATAAGAAAGAAGAAAGAAAAACCCAAATAACAAATCCCAAAATCCAATAATCGGACGAATCCAAATTCAGACAAAAATCCGCAATCAGATCAATCAAAAAAATCAGCTTCAATCAACGGTTCAGACTAAAACACCTCACCTAAATTTACAGCTATCCCTCTTGATCCTTCGGTACCAAAACCATAATCAACGCAAAGGTTAGCGCCGGAAAATTTATTTAGTTTAAGTCTTATACCAAATCCGTAACCCGGTGCAATGGTAGAAAAATTATTGCTTGGTGTGGTAGAAAAAGATTCTGCATTTGCAAAAATAACACCGCCTAACAAACCATTATTAGTAATGCCAAACCGATATTCAGATTCAAGGTAGACCATATTGCTGCCCCGGAACCTGCTCTGGATAAAGCCACGGCCCGTATTAAAAAAATCATCCCAACCGGTGCTTGGCAATAATAAATAAGGCGGCTGGCCACCTCCTACCGTTAACCAGTTATAACTCCATAATGCCAATACATTTTTTGAGGAAGGAGAAAATTTAAAATACTTACGAAATTCAAGCACCATCGAATTCCAGTTATTGTCGCTTCCTAAAAAAGTAAAGTTGGGCCTGAAAGCAATGTTTGCGTAAAAACCTTGTGATGGATTGATCTGGTTTAACCTCGAATCAAAGATTAAACGCGCTGCAACACCAGATGAAACAGATGTTTTTGTTAATCCGTATTTTTCAAAATCTGTTGGTAATTGTGTTGGGTTTATTTCACGCACGTTCCAAAAATAATCCAGGTAATATCCTACACCGGCGTACAGATTTTTATTTATTCTTCGCAAAACAGACTGGTGAATTTTTGCATAATTAAAATCGATGCGGTAACCATTTTGTATAAGGCTGTTGCCACCTAAACCATAAGTAGTAGACGGATAATCCATATACCGCCAATCGAGGATCAAATTGTATTTATTATCCTTCGTCCAGATATCTGCCTGTAAAGGCAATATGATCTGATTGTATTGAGAGTAGGTGATGCTTGTAGAAATGCTTGATATTTTTTGACTAGGTGCAATACTCGTATAAAACGCTACGTTCTCACTCAATAAAGCAGCAAACCCTGTTTGTAAAGTATAGCCAATTGCCGGAACGGTGGACCAATGAAGCTTGAATGGCTTTAACTCAGCCATCGTATCGATACGCTGTTGATGTTTATTAAATATTTGAGCAAAAACATCCGTGATATCTTTTTGTTTATCAAAATCTGTTTTTGTCTGTGCCGGAGGTGTAACATCAAAAATAGCATTGGGTATTACTTCGAACTGAGCCTTTACTCCAAAGCCACATAACAGCAGATAAAACAGTAATGATATTTTTATAGCCGTTTGCAAAAATTAGTAGCGTTAGTATTCGGTGATGTATGATGGTTTAATGAAAGACCCCTTTTGACAATTAAGGTTTAAAAACCATACCAAAAATAAAAAGAGAAACGATAATGATATGCTAAATGTGATGAAAGGCGTATGCAGCAATATGTAGCTATTCCATCCAGGCACCAATTACTTTGTCGCCCGCGACCTCTACATAGATGTGTTCATCTAAAGTGGTAGAAATTGAAAACCCAACATAATCAACTTTAACAGGAAATGTTTTATGCGTTCTTTCAACCAAAGCCATGGTCTCTATCTTTTTAGGATAAGCTTCCAATATTGGTTTTAATGAATACAACATTGCTTTGCCGCTATTGGCAACATCGTCGATAAGTAATACCGACTGGCCGTTGAAATCTACTTTTTCGCTTAATGTGATTGTTCCGGGCTTGGCTTTATCAAGCTCTAAGCCGATCACTTTTATCTCTCCTTTAAAAATATCCTGTAAATAATTTTTGATCGTATACGCTATCGCCAGTCCATGATCTTTGATGCCGATCAACAGCAAACTTTTTTCTTCAGAATTGCGTTCAGCAACTTCCAGCGCCATACGGCGTAATTTCCTTTCCGTTACTTCTTTTGATAAAATATAATTTTTCATTACCAACGCAAATTTATGAGTTATGCGAATGTAAGGATATTAAAAATAATTGGTAAAAATTACTGTTATTCTCTATCTTAGTAAGATAAACATTGCTTATGCACCTTCTTCAGCAAATTATTTTTGTAGCGTTAGCGGTTGTGGCTATTGGGTTATTTACAAAGAACATTCTACAGATACGCCGGAATATTTTATTAGGGAAAGATGAGGACCTATCCGATAATCCCGCCATGCGCTGGAAAAATTTATTACTGCTGGCATTCGGACAAAAAAAAATGTTCAGAAATCCACTGGTTGCTGTCATGCACTTTGTGATCTATGCAGGTTTTCTTATCATCAATATAGAGATACTCGAAATTGTGTTAGATGGTGTTTTTGGTACACACCGTTTGTTCTTTCCTTATCTCGGTTCATCTTATACTTTTATCATTGATTTTTTTGAAATGCTGGCATTTGGTGTAATTACCGTTTGTGTTATTTTTTTAATCAGAAGAAATATCATCAAGCTAAAGCGCTTTATCAGTAAGGACCTTGCAGGCTGGCCACACAGCGATGCCAATTATATTCTGATCGCAGAAATCATATTGATGACATTGTTTCTTACCATGAACAGTGCAGACAGGGCACTACAATTACAAAGCACAGCAGGCTTTCACAACACAGGCAATTTTTTTGTTTCAGGTATCATTGCACCGTTATTCAGCGAACTGCCGCAACATACTTTATTGGTAATTGAAAGGACCTGCTGGTGGCTACACATCACGGGCATATTTGTATTTTTAAATTACCTGCCGTACAGCAAGCATCTACACATTATGCTGGCATTCCCTAACGCGTATTTTGCAAGGTTAGAAGTGAATGGCAAGTTTGATAATATGCCCAATGTACAGAATGAAGTGAAGTACATGATGCAACCCGAGCTGGCGCCGACGGGTGAAACGGCTCCGCAAAAATTTGGCGCCAAAGATGTGTTCAACCTTAGCTGGAAAAATTTATTAGATGCTTATAGCTGTACAGAATGTGGCAGGTGTAGCGCTGCTTGCCCTGCTACGCAGACAGGTAAATTATTAAGTCCGCGCAAAATAATGATGAGCACGCGTGACCGCTTGGAAGCTGTTGGAAAAAATATCAATGCCAATGGCAGTTTTAAAGACGATCAACAAACATTACTTAATAATTATATCACGGTGGAAGAATTAAGGGCCTGCACTACCTGTAACGCATGTGTGCAGGAATGTCCTGTAAGTATCAGTCCGCTCGATATAATTATAGAATTGCGCCGCGCCTTGGTAATGGAAGACAGCAATGCGCCGCAAGAATGGAACACCATGTTCGGCAATATCGAAAACAATTTTGCGCCATGGAAATTTAGTCCGGATGAAAGAGACGCCTGGAATAATGAATAAAAAAAATAATGAATAATTGGTTAATTGATAATTGATAAATAAAAAACTGGTCAATTATTATCCATTATCCAATTATCCATTATCAATTAAACCCTATCGCTCAGCTTTGCAATGATCGCAGCTGTATCATCTACTTCGCCCATCCTTGGAAAAATTGTATCTACGCTATTTTCGTGAGCTGTTAATTTCATATCTGTCATGGCATCTTTAGCGAAAGTAATATTGTAGCCTTTTTCACTGGCATTTCTTGCCGTCCCTTCTACACCGATGCTTGTTGAAACACCTGTCATCACTATTCCCGTAATATTTCTTTTCTTTAATTCCTCATCTATGTTAGTAGTAGGAAAAGCGCTCCAGCTATGTTTTGTAACACGGATATCTCCCGGTAACACAGGAATTTCTGGGATGATCTCCAAAAACTCAGGCGGAAACTGCATTGGAGCGGCTCCTCTTGATGCATCGGTACGTGCCTTGGCAGCAATATTCCCAGCAGGGTCTACATTAACGATCACTATTGGCAGACCTTCTTTCCTGAATGCTGCGATCAATTTCACTACATTGTCTACCACGCCTTCGATAGCATGTACAACAGGGAATTTTACGATCCCTTTTTGCATATCGATCACTACTAAAGCGGTATTTTTATCTATTGCGGTTACCATATATTATTGTTTGATTATTTGCTACGAAAATAGATAATTCTCATTCCTGGAAAATATTTTGTTATGAGCGGATAAGTCTATTAATTTACAAGACTATAACAAAACAGCTCTATAAATAAGCCGCAAAACGAGTATCTTACAAACTCAAATTCATTTTATGGCAAAGCTTTTTGAACCATTGCAAATAAAATCTGTCACTTTCAAGAACAGGATCGCCGTTTCGCCAATGTGCGAATATTCTTCGGAAGATGGATTTGCCAATGACTGGCACCTGGTTCATTTGGGCAGTAGGGCAGTTGGCGGCGCAGGATTGGTGATCATGGAGGCAACGGCTATATCTACAGAAGGCAGAATAACGCCCGGGGATATGGGCATCTGGAAAGATGAACACATTACAAACCTGAAAAGGATTACTACGTTCATTCATCAGCATGATGCAGTGGCAGGTATACAATTAGCGCATGCGGGCCGCAAGGCAAGCAACCATGTTCCATGGGAAGGCGGCAAAGAATTATCGGTTGCTGAAGGTGCCTGGAAAGTAGTTTCAGCAAGCGCTATACCATTTCATGAAGGTGCCGAATTACCTATTTCATTAACACAGGATGGCATCAACAAAGTAATAGGTGACTTTAAAGCCGCGGCACAACGCGCACTCGCTGCCGGTTTTAAGGTAATAGAGATTCATGCGGCACATGGCTATTTAATAAACCAGTTCTTATCTCCTTTTAGCAATCAACGTACGGATGAGTATGGCGGAAGCTTTGATAACAGGATACGCTTATTAGTAGAAGTGGTAAATGCCATAAAAACCGTTTGGCCTAAAGAGCTACCCTTATTTGTGCGGATCTCCGCTACTGAATGGAAAGAAGGCGGCTGGGATATTGAACAATCTGTTACATTAAGTAAACTATTAAAGGGACTTGGGATTGACCTGATAGATTGTTCTTCCGGAGGAAATATAAGCAATGTAAAGATCCCCTTGGTTGCCGGGTACCAGGTACCCCTATCGGCAAGGGTCAAAAAAGAGGCAAATGTGCTGACAGGTGCCGTAGGTTTAATTACCAATGCACAACAGGCAGAAAGCATATTACAAAACGAACAGGCAGATATTATATTACTGGCACGTCAGCTGTTGCGGGATCCCTATTTTCCTTTGCATGCAGCAAGGTTATTAAATGCTGATATTAAATGGCCGGCTCAATATGAACGGGCAAAATAATAAATTCTATTGCTCGAAAAATTTCATTAATCTTACAATTAATTCTAACACTATAAACACCTTTGCTCTAACACATGATCGCCATCGCATCAATAATTGCAGTGTTATTTATCGTAACATTTACATTTATACAGCAGCCAAAATTTGGTGTGCAGCTTGATGATGAACGCCTGATAAAGTTTAAAAAATCTCCTAATTTCAAAAACGGCAAATTCCAGAATATAAACAACACGCCGGATATTGCTGAAGGCGTTAGCTATTTTACGGTATTGTATGATTTTTTATTCAAGAAAAGCAACAGAAATATTCCTTCGCATGTTTTGCCATCTGTTAAAACCAACCTGCTAACGCTTGATCCAGATGAGAATGTATTGGTATGGTTTGGGCATTCTTCTTATTTTATACAGGTAGATGGCAAGAAGATATTGGTAGACCCTGTTTTTAGTGGCAGTGCCTCTCCTATTAGCTTTACCACCAAAAGCTTTAGAGGGTCTGATATTTATACAACAGACGATATGCCCAATATTGATTACCTGTTTATCTCACACGATCATTGGGATCATCTGGATTATGAAACAGTTGTAAAGCTCAGGCACAAAGTAAAAAAAGTAATTACCGGCTTGGGCGTTGGCGGCCATTTGCAGTATTGGGGTTATACCAAGGACCAGCTCATTGAAAAAGACTGGAACGAGGAAATTACTCTTTCACCGGGCTTTATTGTAAATACCACCCCTGCAAGGCATTTTTCAGGCAGGGAATTTAAGCGCAACCGTAGTTTATGGATGTCCTTTGTATTGAAAACCCCCACTATGAAAATTTTCCTTGGCGGAGATTCGGGTTATGATACCCATTTTAGCACGATCGGTAATACATTCGGCCCATTTGACCTTGCCATTTTGGAATGCGGACAATACAACCCTTATTGGAAATATATACATATGATGCCTGAAGAAGTAATTCAGGCAGGGATCGATCTTAAAGCTACGATCATATTACCTGTACATTGGTCAAAATTCTCCTTATCCCTGCATGCATGGGACGAACCGATAAACAGGATAACTGCAGAAAGCAAGCGAAGGAATATACCCATTATCAATCCAATGATAGGCGCAGCAACGGATCTGAAGGCCCTTTAAGTACTTTTTTTAGCCGATTGTTATCCACATCCCTTTTTTCATATTTCTTGATTTTCAATCCTTTCTACAAAAAATCGGTATTTTTTATCCCCAAACGTCAAATTAATTTAAAAAATATGTGTTAATTAGGTTTAACATTTGTACATTTGTATCAGATAAGAAAATAATAAGTCATATTATAATTATTTGTTTTTGATCCCTCCTCTAACACCAGGTTCCTTGAAATAAGAATTTTGCTTTGATAGGCACTAGTTTTTATTGATCATTTGTCGGAATTTTTTCTTTTGCTCGCTTATATAATTGTGGTAATAAATTAAGATCATGGCATCTTAATTGTGGGATATAAGATAAAACAATAGATTAAATAGAAATAAAATATATAACCATTAAAAAGTAAAACCATGTTAAAAAAATCAATCAATTTATTAAGTACGGTAGTCCCGGCATTAGTAATTGCGACTGTTGGTATTTATCTTATAGTGTGGATTATCAGGTTATACACTGAATAATATCATTTGCAATTATAGTCTGCAAATGGCTTTCTTCAAAGCCTAACGGACCCCGACAGCACTTGTAAAGTCTATAACAAATTATGGGCTTTTTGTCGCCACCACCTAATTTCCCTTTGATCATTTTCAGCAGTTGTTTGGCAACTGGCAGATTTTTCTCCCCTCTAACATTTCTGGCATTAAAAAGATAACGCGTTATTCTTCCTGTTACTATCAGGTAGCATCGCATCAGGGTCGATCGTTACAGATTGTACTTTTTGTGTGGCGGTTACATGAATGGTGTGTGTGGCACTTTGCAGCCAGGTTTCAACCGGTAATTGAAAGCGTTCTTTGCTGCCATCTTTCCAAACGATCTCAATGGTTGCAGGCATGGCCATTTTTTGCAGGTTGCTGATCGTTATATCTGCGCCGTTTACAGGATCATTGTCTTTATACGAAACACCGTCGACAGACATATCTAATTGCCAGTTATTGTAAAACCATTCTTTCCAAAACCAGCTAAGGTCTTCTCCCGATTCATTATTCATTTCCCTGAAAAAATCATCAGGTGAAGGATGTTTGTAGGCCCAATGCTCTACATATTTTTGAAAAGCGTAATCAAACCTATCTGGACCTAATATCACTTCGCGCAATAACACTAACCCAAATGCAGGTTTAAAATACACTACCGGGTGACGGTATTTTTCAGGGATCGCATCAGCTCTCGACATCATCGCCGGCGCAGCACTGTCTTTTAATAAAGGAACGATCTCGGTTGCAGGATTTCCCAGACCGGGTGCATATTCCGCATCGCGCTTAGGCGCATATTCTCCCTTATTAAAATTATCAGATGCATAGATATCAATGAAGGTATTAAACCCTTCATCCATCCAGCCGTAGCGCCTCTCATCGCTGCCAACCAACATCGGGAACCAGTTATGCCCTATCTCATGTGCCGTTACCCAATATAATACGCCTCCTTCATCGTTCATGCCATCGAAAACAATTCCGGGATATTCCATACCGCCGGCAATGCCTGCCTGGTTAACAGCTACCGGCCAGGGGTAGACGAACCATTTGCTGGAGAAATATTCTATTGACTTTTTTAAATACTCAGTTGCCCTGTTCCATTTTTGCGGGCCAACACTTTCAACCGGGTAAACAGACATAGCCAATGATGTTTTGCCATTAGGCAAATTCACTTTAGCAGCATCCCACACATAGGCCCTTGATGCGCCAAAAGCTACATCGCGTGTATTAAACATTTTAAAATGCCAGCTTTTCATGCCCGTAGGCGCTGGTTTCAGCGCCATGGAATCTACATCAGCAACAGAACGGATAATAATGGTTGAATCGCTTTTTTTAGCTGCGGCCAAAAGCTTTAACTGTTGTGCAGTAAGCACTTCAGCACCATTTTGTAATTCGCCGCTACCGGCAACGATCATATCTGCCGGCACGGTTACGGTATAATCAAAATCACCATACTCGCAATAAAATTCGCCGCTGCCTAAAAATGGTAATGTGCTCCACCCTTCCAGGTCATCATACACACACATTTGCGGATACCATTGTGCTACCTCATAAATTTTCCCATTTTTCGTTTCGGCATAATCTGTTCTGCCGCCAAATGCACCGGGAATAGTATAATGATATTGTATACCGATATCTATTTTATCTTTTGTTGATAATTTATACGGCAAACGTATCTGCAATCTTGTGTCGGTAATGATATAATCTGCTTTGATAACTTTCCCTTTGTATTGGATATACACTTTTTCGACATCCATCCCATCGGTGAATTCTGTTGGTTGCGGTGTTGTGTAAAAGTTAGAACGTGCATCAGTACGATAAGTATTCTGATCGATCTGCATCCACAGAGAGCTCAATGAGTCCGGACTGTTATTGGTATAATGAATGATCTCATTGCCACTTAATTTATTCAGGCTTGTATCTATCGTAACTTTTAACTCATAGTCAGCGCGATTTTGCCAGTATTTTGTTGTAGGTGTTCCATTGGCAGAACGAAACTCATTGCCGTTTTTTGTAAACACATTTTGCGCAAATAATTCTTGCGGATTGTAGATGCTTTTTTGTGCGAAGGAGGTGCTGCAACAAAAGATAAATACTATTGTGGATATGAGTTTTGGGAAAGTCATTTGGTTGATTTTGCTTCTTATGAAGTTAACCAATTTATTATGACTGAAAAATTTTGTGCTTAAATACCCTCAAATTTATAATTTCCTAATCGAAGTAAAGCTGCAGTAAGTAATAACATTAATCCTGCTGAATAATTATTTGTTTTATAAAATGAATGTGCAATATTATTTCTTAAATTCATTCCATCGGAAGTAAATAAAAATTTAAATAACGCGATATCATCTTCGGGAATGACATCAACTACTTTTTGATTATCTAACAATTTTTCAAAAGAAATTCTCTCTTGGGTTCCGTTATCTTTAATTTCTATTGTTTGCGCTCCTATATTTTTTGAAAATTCTCTAAGTAGCCCTTCAAATTTTATTACTAATGAATCGATAGCTAATATGTATGCTTCATTGTTGTTTTTTCCAGTTTTAATATCAACTTCAGATTGAGTAAAAAAACTAAATAAAGATGGAGCTAATAACTCCATCCAATTAAAATTCTCCTTTTCTCCCTCAGAGTTTGTACCATTAGAAATTTTTCCATACCAAGAGTTATCTTGTAAATACGATATTAATGTCTCGTATGAGACATTACCTTTTTTGATACCTTTTATAAAAATTTGCAATAAATATTGCATGGTAAAATTTTGAACATAAATAAAATATGCATTAATAACGTTTGCTTTTTTATCTCCAATATTCTTATTAATATCAAAGGTCATAACATTAATATAGCTAAACATTGTAGGCTGAATATTTTCAGTGAGTAATTTTGATTTAGGAAATATTTTATCCGAATGAATAATAAACTGGTAAATATCTTTACTCTCAAATTTTTCTATTAAGTTATCTGTAAATTTATTTAACCAATTCCACCATTCTTGCACCTTTTCATCTGTATGTTCTATCTTAATTGCTTTAAAACTTATATTTTTCTTGACCTTTTCTATTAAGACAGTTATTTCTTCAACTTTATTTTTATTGCCGCTTTTTTGATATTCTCGTAATGCTTTTATATAAAAATCGTGGATAACAAAACTCTCCTCCTGTTTTTCAGATTCCATTATATAAAAATCTGCCAATTTGTTATGATCAGATTTTGGAGAGATATTTAATTTAGGACAAAGCAGTATTAATAATTCTAGATATTCTTGATTAAAATCTGTATAAACATTATCGATAATTATCGTGTTTGAGAAATCATAAAATGATTGAAGAATTGAAATGCCAATTCTCTTTCCGTCTACTACAATAAATTTCATTAAAGAATATTTACTATACCCATTTACGTTGTCTGTTTTTAAGATTGAAATTAAAAAATTTAATACCTCATCCTTTCTATAATTTATACTTTGACTCAAAATAAATAAGTTTTCAAAATAAATTTCAAAAGCTTTATTCGATAAATTATCACTTAAGGGAAATAAAATACTGGTTATAAAATCAATATAACTATCTATAGACTGTTTAGCATAATTGAGATGTTTATGTTTACTGTTCCATAACAGGTTGTTATATTTTGCTTTGTATTTTGGATTTTTTATATCTTTTGCTCGTGATTGGATATACTTTAAGTCATCATCAAATAAAGATAAATTAGGGTATTCATCTCCATTAGCATATCTTATATGAGGTGTAATTTTCGCTTTTGTAATACTATAATCAGTAAAGAAAATTTCATAAGAGCATTCTGATTTTAATTCAGTAGTGTTAGATTTATCTCGAAGAGATGCGATTTCTTTTGAAATATTATGGTTATTTAATAACCCATTATCATTTTCAAGATACTCATAATAGGATTTGATATTTTCAAACATGACATATATTTTAGGTATTAGATTACTACTGTTTCAATAGAAAGCCCAATAAAGATATGCCGTACAAGTGAGTGACACAACGATATTAAATAGTTGTTCAAAAGCCGGTAAAACAAAATTAATCGGAGATTCTGGACTTATGCAATATTGCCTCTATTAAAACAGATTCTTCATGAATTGAAAATGCAATAACCCAGTCGTTGAAATAAATACAGTTAAGGTGTAGATTACTGAATGTCTGATTATGACAGAGTCTGAAGTTGTGAGGTGCACGAAATGTCTTCTCTAAGTACTTCTCATACTTACTAAGCCAACGCAACCCTGCACCTAAAGTGTTTGTTCTTTCGATAAAATTTACAAGTTCAGCTAAAGATGTGAAAGCATCTAAGCTATAGTCGATCTGCATTATATTTGGTACGAATTATTTCATGGGCATTTTGCATAGATATAACGCCGCTTTTACGGCTTTCTGTTATCAATGCCGTTAGTTCCTCAGGGGTTAATGGTTTTCCAGGCAGTACATAGTTATTTTCATTATCATCTATAATAGATAATTTCAAATGATTTTGACGGGCAAATGCTAATAATTTGTCTACGTCATGTGCATCTATATTTTCTAACTGTAAAAGCATTCCTAAATATACAAATTTTTCAATAAACCCTATCCACCAAATCAATTATCTTTGCACCTATGACAACAGAACATTTGAAGGATATGAGAGACCGTGTGGTGGTCTTGAGGAGGTTTCTTTGACGTCGCTAACAGAGAATCCAAAATAGAAAATGATAAGCAGCTCACGCTTTCGCCCGGCTTTTGGGATGATAATGCCCGCGCCACTTCCATTTTAAAAGAAACAAAGGTTAACGAGTATTGGGTAAATATGTACAACGATGTAGTGTCGTTAGTAGATGATTTTGCCGTGCTCTTCGAGTTCTGGAAAGAAGGCGAAACAACCGAAGAAGAAGTTAAGGAAGCCTACACAAAAGCCAATACCGCCATCGACGAAGCGGAATTTAAAAGCACACTCAACGAACCCACCGATTCATTGCCCGCAGTACTGCAGATCAACAGTGGCGCCGGCGGTACCGAAAGCCAGGACTGGGCAGAAATGCTCGCCCGCATGTACCGCATGTACGGCGAAAAACAAGGCTGGACAGTCACAGAGCTCGATTGGCAATGGGGTGATGGCGCGGGTATCAAGACCTGTACTTTTCAATTCGACGGGCCTTTTTCTTATGGTTTTTTAAAAGCAGAAAGCGGCGTGCATCGTTTGGTGCGCATTAGTCCGTTTGATAGCAACGCTAGGCGGCATACTTCTTTCGCCAGCGTCTACGTGTACCCGTTAATTGATGATACCATCGAAATAAATGTTAACCCTGCTGACGTTGAATGGGCATTTTTTAGAAGTGGCGGCAGCGGCGGACAAAACGTAAACAAAGTAGAAACAGCGGTAAGGTTAACACATAAACCAAGCGGATTTATTGTTGAATGTCAGCAGGCACGTACACAAGGCGAGAACAGGGATAAGGCCATGGCCATGCTAAAAAGCCGTTTATACGAAGAAGAAATGCGCAAGCGCCAGGCAGCATTAGACGCCACCAACTCCAGCAAAAAGAAAATTGAATGGGGCAGCCAGATAAGAAGCTATGTTTTTCATCCTTATAAGATGATCAAGGATCATCGTACGGATTATGAAGTAGGTAATGTTGGTCCTGTTATGGATGGAGAGATCGATGGATTTATTAAAGCTTATTTGATGATGGAAAAAGAAACTGCTTCTTAAACATACACGGCATAACCACGTGCAGGCGCCCAAAAATCTGTACTGCCATTGTTATCGGTAAATTTATTCTCAGGAATATCCGCGTTGGCATCTCCGCGCCAGGCAACGGGAATAAATTCTCTGTTGCTCCAGAGCGTTTGAACAGCTTTGCCGTTCCAGGCGCCACCATTATTCAACACGAGTATCAATCCTTTTTGATTGCCGAAGCCTCTCCTTTGCATGATGTACAAATTATCATCGCAATATAAAATATCGGTTGGTCCGCCTGCATACTGTTCATGTACTTTTACCAGGGCTGCAATGCCGCTGTTATTATCTTCCTGTGCAAGATCCCAGTTATAATAATCCTGCCAGAAAACGCAGGGATATCCTTCGTGTGTTAAGATAACGGCATAGGCCAACATTTTATCATTAATGATCGGATCCAATCGTACAATATCATGGTTCTCTACAAATGTTACAGCGAGCGATGCATTGTCATTTAATAAAGAGCCGCTTGTTAATCCCTTTAAACTAAATCCATAATCATCGCAAAGGTTTTTTAGATTTTGTCTTAGTAAAAAATCAAAAGCACAGCTTGGATTATCAGACCAGGAATTGGTTTCATTCAACCATTCGTTGATAGTATAATCACTGGCCCAGCATTCGCCTACTCCGAATGGTATAAAAGATGCGTTGTTTTTATTTACCCGTAACTCTTGTATGGCGCGTACCATCCATCCGCCATAGCCTGCAACGCAATCATAGCGAAAACCATCAAAGCCAACAGTTTCTAATAACCATTCTGCATATTCTAATATTTGTGTGTATACATCAGGGTTTCTGTGACAGAGATTCGGCATAGCACCGAAAGTGATCGGTTCCAATCCATCGATCGTTTCATAGATAGAGGGTTGAAAATCTAAATAAGTGCGTGGAAATTTCTGACTTAAAGGATTGAATTTTGTCCAACGGGAAATGCCATCTATCGGATTCACTTCTTCGGCATCACCGCCGCTGTTCTGGTGAATAACAAGATCGGCATATACACTGAGCCTATTGTTATGCGCCGTATCGATCAGATCGGTCAATTCATCTTTAGAACCGAACCATGTTTTTGCTGATCCTTTTTGATTGAGGTCACCCAAATCATAATAATCATAAGTGTCATACCCCATGGATACATTACTGGCAGCTTTATTACAAGGTGGTAACCAAAGAGCGGTAAACCCGATATCGCTTAGGGTTGGTATCTTGCTTTTGATATTGTTCCACCAATTGAATTCCTGGTTTTCTGCACTTGGGCAATTCCAGTAAAAAGTTTGCATTAGTACGCCCATGGTAGTCTCATTTTTTTGTAGGGTTTAAAGATATTGAGCCGGTATTGCTTGTAAAATAAAGAACTTATTGCGGTCATCAAAATAAGATCTTAATTCACTTTTATTTTTTACCTTTAAGGGAATCTATTTTAGTCAATTTTAAATAAAAAATCTCGATCCGATACGCGATAAATAATGTTGCTATGGAGGAGATTTAGGGGATGTTACTTATGAATTTCGGAGATTTTTATTACCCATTACCAGCCAACGAACCAGTATTGAACTATGCTCCGGGCAGCGCTGAAAAAATAAAATTAAAAGCTTCACTCAAAGAATTAAAAAGCAAAAAATTAGATATCCCGATGTACATCGGCGCTGAAGAAGTACGCACAGGAAAAAAATTAGACCTGCGCCCACCGCATGAACACAAACATTTGTTGGGGCAATTTCATGAAGGCGATGCATCGCATGTTAAAAAAGCGATCGCCGCTGCATTAAAAGCAAAAGATAAATGGGCTAACCTTAGCTGGGAGAACAGGGCCAATATATTTTTAAAAGCAGCCGATCTTTTAGCAACAAAATACCGCGCGGAAATTTTAGCTACTACCCTTCTCGGACAAAGTAAAAATGTTATACAGGCTGAACTGGATGCGGCTTGTGAGCTGATAGATTTTTTACGTTTCAATGTGCATTTTTTAAGTGAGATATACCGCGGACAGCCTATTAGCAGCCCGGGCGTAAATAACCGTGTTGAGTATCGTCCGCTCGAAGGATTTGTATTGGCCGTTACGCCATTTAATTTTACTGCTATCGCAGGAAATTTACCAACCGTTTGTGCCATGGCTGGTAACGTTGTTATTTGGAAACCCTCCTACACGCAGATCTACAGCGCGCAATTAATTATGCGTATTTTAAAAGAAGCAGGCTTGCCGGATGGAGTTATCAATTTGATCTATGTTGATGGTGCTGTGGTTGGTGATATCTGTTTTAAACACAATGATTTTGCCGGCATACACTTCACCGGTAGTACAGGTGTTTTTAATACGATGTGGAAAGCGATCGGTGATAACACGGGCAATTACAGATCATACCCGCGCATCGTTGGAGAAACGGGCGGCAAAGATTTTATCCTGGCACATAAAAGTGCTGACGTGGATGTTCTGGTAACGGCACTCGCTCGCGGTGCTTTTGAGTTCCAGGGACAAAAATGTAGCGCGGCATCTAGATGCTACATACCAAGTAATATCGCTGCAGAAGTAAAAAAGAAATTGGTAGCAGAAATAAAAACAATGAAGATGGGCTCTACCGAAGACTTCACCAATTTCATCAACGCAGTGATCGATGAAAGAAGCTTTGATAAAATAGAAGCCTACATAAAAGCCGCAAAGAAAAAAGATAGCGGTGTAAAAATATTAGTGGGTGGAAATTGCGATAAAACGAATGGCTTTTTTATAGAGCCTACCGTTATAGAAACAACCGACCCAATGTATGTTACCATGTGCCAGGAAATATTTGGCCCTGTGCTAACATTGTATGTGTATGATGAAAATAAGTTTGAGGATATTTTAAAGATCGTTGACACTACTTCTCCATATGCATTAACAGGCGCCATCATTGCGCGCGACAGGTACGCTATAGAATTAGCTACGGACAAATTACGCAACAGTGCAGGCAATTTTTATGTGAATGATAAATGCACAGGCGCTGTTGTTGGTCAGCAGCCGTTTGGCGGCGCAAGAGGCAGCGGCACAAATGATAAAGCCGGCAGCATTTTAAATTTATACCGCTGGTTAAGCTGCAGAACGATCAAAGAAATGTTTACATCGCCGGTTGATTACAGGTATCCATTCTTACAGGAAAAATAATTGTAGGTTTTCTTTTAAACTTTTTTACAATTGGCCTGTCTATTAAAATTGAGCATCATTTTATATTATTTTAATATGGCATGATGTTTGAATTTTATTGTCTAACCAAAAAACATACAAGTGAAAAAGACATTATTAATTGCTGTACTAGCGTTAAGCTATTATACAATGCAAGCGCAAATGGGACCAGGTCCAAAAATTGAATTCGGTATCAAGGGAGGATTTAGTGTCGCAAATATGACCGATATGGGACAATCTGTATATGATTACAGTCCAATTCCGTCTTTACATGGTGGTGCGTTATTGAATATAAAGTTTGATGACAGGCCAAGTGGATTTGCTTTACAACCTGAACTAGTGTTTTCAGGCCAGGGAGGCGTAGCTCCTTTTCCGGGTTCTGATGGCAATACACATAATTACACTACAGACCTTGTCTATTTAAATATCCCTGTTTTATTACAATACCAGTTCCGCACGGGATGGAGATTGGAAACCGGTCCGCAGTTTGGTTTTTTACTAAGTGCAACAGAAACAGGTTATGGAGAACACCATGTTGACACAAAAGACATTTACCATAGCACAGATTTTTCATGGGCATTTGGTGCGGGCTATATGGCAAGAAACGGTTTTGGAGTTGATGCACGTGCAAATATTGGGTTCTCAGATATCAATAGCGATACCACCCCCGGCCAAGATGAAAATATGAACAATGATGTATTTCAATTGGGTATATTCTATCAATTTGGTCATCATTATTACAGGCATTATTAGAAATAAACATTTTTATAGGAAAAGGGTTGATTCGGTCAACCCTTTTTTATTCGGCTAATAAAAGATAAATTCGCCGTACAATATTTCAATTTGACAACGATCTTAGATAAGCAGCAATTACATTTAACCATTTTAAGACTGGCACATCAGCTAATGGAAAACCACCTCAATTTAAAAGATGTGGTATTTATTGGCCTGCAGCCACGTGGCGTTTATGTAAGCGACAGGATAGTAGAAAATATAAAAAAACTCTATCCAAATGAAAAAGTAAATTACGGTGTGCTTGATATTACTTTTTACAGGGATGATGTGCGCAACGAAATTCGTATGGCCAATAAAACAACCATCGATTTTTCTATAGAAGGGAAAGAAGTTATTTTAATAGATGATGTATTGTATACCGGCAGAACGATCCGTGCTGCGTTGGATGCACTCATCGATTTCGGCAGGCCAAAAAAAGTAGAGCTTTGTGTTTTGGTCAATAGAAGATTTAACAGAGAGTTGCCAATACAACCAGACTATTATGGCAAATCGATTGATGCCATTGTATCGCAAATGGTGAAAATTCAGAAAGATACAGAAACGGTTGTGTTATATTAGAAAGTTTAAAATAATAAAATCCAAAAAAACAATAAGTCAAAATACAAAACTCGAATTGGTGAATAATAATTGAGTTGTAGTTTTTTATTGGAATTTGTTTTATTGATTTTTGTATTTTTAATTTGTATTTCCACCCAATCCTACCCCATTTATGTCTGCTGAATTAGAAACACGCTGTCTGCTATTTGCAAAAAATGTAAGGCTATTTTGTCGACGTTTAAAATGGGATACTATCAATTTACAGGATATCAAACAAGTTGTCAGGTCTAGTGGATCAATTGGCGCCAATTATGTTGAAGCCAATTAAAACCTGGGAGCCGGTGATCTTAAAATGCATATTAGAATTTCCAGGAAAGAAGCGAAAGAGACTATTTATTGGCTAAAATTGCTTTTCGTGGAAGAATCAAGTGAATTTGAATCAGACAGAAATAAACTAATTGATGAAGCAGAACAATTAAAAAAGATATTTTCTGCAATTTTAGTCAAGATCCAATAGCATTTTACATCGGGTTTTGTATTTTGATTTATTGTTTTTTGGGATTTAAAATTTGTTATTTGTTTTTTGTCGCTCATTACTGTAGCTTTGCTTCTTAATGCAACTATCTACCAAACATCTCTTGGGCATTAAAGACCTTACTAAGGAAGATATCTCGATCATTCTATCTACAGCCACTCAATTTAAAGAAGTTTTACAACGGCCCGTTAAAAAGGTTCCATCACTGCGCGATATAACTATTGTGAATTTATTTTACGAAAGCTCTACCCGCACAAGGATCTCATTTGAACTGGCAGAAAAAAGACTAGGCGCCGATACGATCAACTTCACTGCATCAGGCTCTTCCGTATCAAAGGGCGAAAGTTTACTCGATACTGTCAACAATATCCTGAGCATGAAAGTGGATATGGTAGTAATGCGGCACAGCGCCAGCGGAGCGCCGCACTTTTTAGCGAAGCATATACCCGCAGCCATTGTAAATGCAGGTGATGGCATCAACGAACATCCTACACAGGCATTGTTAGATGCTTTTTCCATCAACGAAAAATTAGGCAGCTTAGAAGGAAAGAAAATTGTTTTGATCGGCGATATCATGCACTCAAGGGTAGCGCTTAGCAATATCTACCTCCTTAAAAAAATGGGTGCAGAAGTAATGGTAGCAGGCCCCCCAACATTGATCCCAAAATACATCAGCGAAGCACTCAATATAAAAGTAGAATACAACCTAAAAAAAGCATTGGAATGGTGCGATGTGGCCAACGTGCTGCGTATTCAATTAGAAAGACAAAACCAGGTGCTCTTCTCTTCCCTTAGAGAATACAATATTGCTTATGGCGTAACAAAAAAATTACTGGACGGGCTTAAAAAAGAGATCGTCATCATGCACCCCGGGCCGATCAACCGCGGTGTGGAAATTGACAGTGATGTAGCCGATAGCAAACAATCCATCATCTTACAACAGGTAGAGAATGGTGTAGCAGTGCGGATGGCAGTACTGTACTTACTTTCAGGAAATAAAACCAATTAACAATTAGGAATGAAGAATTATGAATTAGGTGCTAATTTGTAGTAACTTTCAATTTCATAATGGATTACAAATCAAAGGAATTCTTAATTCCTAATTATTAATTCTTAATTAAAAAAAATGCGCATCTGTTTATTCCCCGGCACTTTTGATCCCGTAACATTAGGCCATACCGATATTATCAACAGGGCTATTCCTTTGTTTGATAAATTAGTGATAGGCATTGGCCGCAATGTAAATAAAGTACCTACGTTCACTGAAGAGCTGCGTTTAGAATGGTTAAAAGAGATCTATAAAGATGAACCGAAAGTTGATGCGGTTCTATACGAAGGGTTAACGATCAATTGCTGTAAAGAGATCGGCGCTAATTTTATTTTAAGAGGTATTCGTTACGTCAACGATTTTGAATATGAAAAGGCGATCGCCGATATGAACCGCAGCCTCGATCCTCATGTAGAAACTATTTTTTTAACCTGTCTTCCTCAATTTACTTCTGTTGCCTCTACGCTCGTAAGGGATGTATTAAAGAACGGCGGCGAAGTATCACAGTTTTTACCGGCCGTAGTAAATGAATCTATTAAGGCCGGCAAATATTAAAGCACCAACAACAAAATAATTATTAATTACTAATTCTTAATTAACATGTCGATCTGGTTCAACAAATCATTAAAAATGGCAGATCTGGGGCCTTTCTCAGGTACAATGGCAGAATACTTGGGAATGGCGTGGAAAGAATTAGGAGATGATTTTATCAAGATAACAATGCCGGTGGATAGCCGTACCAAACAGCCATTTGGTTTGTTACACGGTGGCGCCAATTGCGCTTTAGCTGAAACAGTTGGCAGCGTAGCAGCTCAGTTAGTGGTAGATTCAAAGAAATATAGCTGTGTAGGACTTGAAATTAACGCCAATCATATTCGCAGTGCCAGGCAAGGCCTTGTTACCGGAGTGGCCCGCCCCCTGCATTTAGGCGCCCATACCCATGTGTGGGATATCAAAATATACGATGAAACGGACAAATTAATTTGCATTAGCCGGTTAACCGTAGCAGTATTGAACAAGGCATTTTAATGCTGATTATCAATATTTTACACTCCTTGCGCCTTTTATAAGCCATAATTATCATAAAATAGCCCAAAATAATTTTCTGCTCACCCAACCTTTCTATTGGGTTAACGGTATATGTAATAAAGCCATTCAAAAAAATCAAAACAAAAAAATTATGAAACAAATCCGTTTTTCAATTATTTCCCTGTCGTTGCTGGCAACTCTCTTTACAAGTTGCCAAAAAAAATGTGATATGCCCGCTACTGTTAAAGTAGATGCAGGTACCGATCAAACTATAGTATTACCTGTAGATTCAGTTACATTAACAGGAACCGTGACAAGCGGATCTACATCAAACACCGCTTATCTGTGGTCTGTGATTTCCGGTCCTTCTGTACCAACATTTGGTAATGATAACGCCACTGTAACTTATGCAAAGAACCTTGTTCAGGGTACTTATGTTCTGCAATTCCAGGCAACTAATAATGCAGGAACAACAGGTTTTGATACAACTACGATAACCGTTGAGCCTCCTAAAACAATAATACTTCAACCGGGCGCTGCAACAGGCCAGGATGCGGAAGTTGTATATGTACCAGGACTTGATAACGGTAACAATGCTTATGGTACTGATAGCATATTGAGAATAACAGACTGGACATATTTTAGCCAAGGATATGGCGAAGGATGGACACATGCTTTTGTAAAATTTATGGGATTGAATAATCTGCCAGCTGGTTCGGTTATAAAAAGCGCTAAATTATCTTTATATGGTCTGTCTTCTACAACGTCTACAGACATTGGATATCCAGAAGGAGATAATTACTATAGTGGTTCACCATACCCTTTATCTAACGAAATGTGGTTACAAAGAGCTACAGCAGATTGGGACCAAACAACAATTACTTATAATAACGAACCCGCTGTAACAAGTGTTGATGAAGTGGCAACTCCAACATCAACATCACAATTCAATTCTAATATAACTGATCTTGATGTTACGCAGTTGGTAAAAGATATGGTTGCAACGCCTGGTACAAACTATGGATTTAGCATAACCCTGCAAACTGCCGGGTATTACAGATCACAATCTTTTTATTCAAGTGAAGGGTCTCCGGACAGCTCTCTAGCCCCTAAACTTGTGATTACTTTTCAATAATGATAATAAAAAATAAAAAATATCATCCCTACAAGAACATAGAAATTAGAATTGATTTCTAAATAACACACACCCCGTAAACAAAAAGTTTACGGGGTGTATTATTATTATTTGATATAATTATTTCAGTTAATGTAAAAAAAGCTCTTATTTTGAGGGTACTAACTTCTACATTACTGAAAATAATTATTTGTACAGGGAAAACGAACATATCGGTGAATTGATTGCAGGTTGTATTAAAAACGACCGCAAGGCTCAGGAACGCTTGTACAAAAGCTTTTATGAATCTATGATGAATTTGTGTGTACGATATATGAAGGATGAGGATGATGCCAAACTGGTATTGAATACTGGTTTTTTGAAGGTTTTTAATAATATAGATAAATACGATGCTAAAAAAGCTGTGCTATATACCTGGATCAGAACGATCATCATCAACTCTTGCTTAGATCATATCAAATCAAAACAAAATACGATTGTTACTAATGAATTGCAGGAAGAAACCAATACAGCACAAGCTGAAGCAGAGATAACAACAAAAGTAAACGTGAATGAAATATTGCTATTGATCAGAAATTTGCCTGCAGCAACGCAAGCGGTTTTTAATTTATACGTAGTAGAAGGTTATAGTCATAAAGAAATAGCAGACCTGCTAAAAATAAGTGAGGGAACAAGTAAATGGCACTTGAGTGAAGCCAGGAAAAATTTAAAAATGCAATTACTAAGAGAAAACATTTAGTGAGTGATTTAACACCATACGAAAAAAAGTTAGCGCAGGAGTTAAAAAAACTACCGCTTCCGGACCAGGAAAAATCCTGGGAGGAGATGAGCGCGCTTTTGGATAAAAACCGCGATAAGGGAGCGCCACCGCCGCCATCTGATCGGGGCAATATTCTATTGGGGTCAATCGTCGCAGCTTTGATCATTGGATTATTATTATTTGTGTACACAAAAAAATCAACCGATAACCGAAATAACCAAACACAAAGTAACATCGAATCAAAAGATGTACTGGGAACAGAAACAGGTAAAGTACCACAAGGAAATACTAACAGCAATACAAACGATAAAACAGGTAATACATCAAATAATGCCAATACTATTGCCCATCAGGCAACAGGTAATAATGCAAATGCCGCACAAACAACAAATACCAATCCCGCAAATACAAATGAGGATAACGCTGATAAGCTATCTGCAACGGGCAATAAGCAAAATAATATTCAGCAACCAAACAATAGCACAGACAATAGCGGAAATAATAATGCCGGAACAAAAAATAGTACGGGTACAAATAGCAATCAACCTGCATCACTAAACAATAACAACACAAAAAACAATAACGAAACCAGCGAAACGGCAACCGATAAAAATGTAGCGTATCCCGCTCCTGCTAAAAGATCATCACATATAAATATAAAAACTACGGCAGGTGAAGCAACAACTAGTAACGAACCCGTTACCGTTAAAGATGAAACATCATCAGAAAATAATAATCCCGTTCCGCAAAATGCTACTGCAAAAACTAATAATGTAAATACCAGCAGAAAAGCTGCTGCACAGCACACAATAAATCATAGACTGGCTGCTGCTACAACTACAAAAAAATTATTGCATGCAAATACTGCAGCAAGTAGCAGCAAGTTTACTATAGCTGATGGAGTGCAATCAACAGAAACAACTGTTTCGGCAGACAATACAACAACATCTTCAGCTTCTGCCGCAAAAACAAATAGTAGTAAAACTACACACCATCATACCACGACACCGTATTATGAAAGGTCTACTGCTGCAATAGCGCCAACAAAAAGCAGGAAGACCATTCACCATCATACTTCAGCTTCAGATTATGAGCCGCCTACTGCCACAATAGCGTCAACAAAAAGCAATAGAAATAATCTACATAGAAAAAATAAAGTAACAACCCTAACATCAAAAACAACAGTGCACCTAAATATTACGGATGCAAATGCTGAAGAAGATGATGAAGCTATTGATACTGCGAAAATGATCAAAATTGGTCAAATTGTTTTAGCGAAACAAAAAGCCAAACAACGCAAAAAAGATCTGCTAAAAAAACGGGCAATTATGCCTCCTGTAGATTCTGCAACTACTAAAAAGAAAGAAAAGAAAAATCAATTAGGCATTGCTGTGGGCATCGCTGAACAACAAGATATCCGCTTAAACTGCGATTGCGTTTATCCTAATAACACCTATACAAAAACGTCATTGGTGACTGATTATATTCCATCGGTGTATGTAAGGGTACAGCCTGCAAAAAAATGGTTTGTACAAGCAGAATTTAAATATAAAGCGCCACAATACATACAAGAACAATTGTATAAAAGAAGTATAAATAATCAACCATTGAATTATGTAACCTCAACAGCAGTGTTGAAGAAAGTTTATTTTAATCAGGTACCGGTGAGCTTTGATTATTATATCATCCCTCATTTGTCTGTAGGCGTTGGTGTTGTCTATAATAATTTTGCAGGACAGGTTAGTCAGCTTGATGTTAGAAAAAATTTATACGGCTCTGCAGGCGATTCAACGATCAGTTCATCGACCATAAGTAACTCAGGCGATTCCGGCTTACACATCACAAAAAATAATTTCCAGGGCTTAATAGAAGGCGAATATGATTGGCATCATTTTTCTTTTGGCGCCCGCTATGCTATTGCATTGCAGCCGTATTTAAAATACAATAACCCTACTTCAGGAAATCCTGTTCAAAAGAAAAATAATGGACTGGTTATATTTGTCCGTTTTGAATTGTGGGATAATAAAAAGAAATAAACCTATATTTTTACTTCAAAGAAAATATCCAGGATATCTTTTATAGACGGATATGTATTTTCCATTAGTTCCCTGATCTCTTTTGCGTGCGCCCATTTTATCGCAGTAATATTTTCTTCTGTTTGCGGTGCTGATTGTTGTGCAGCCGGACAAACCATAAAATACCAATGGCTCGTTTTTAAAAAATGCTTACCAAAAGCATTGTAGGCATGGTAGGTCTCTCCTACTTTTTTCTTTAATGTTATATTGGTTGTATTTGTTTCTTCCTCTACTTCACGCACGGCGCATGTTTCCAGGTCTTCTCCTTCTTCTACTTTTCCTTTCGGCAGATCCCATTTGCCAAGGCGATAAATAAATAGGAATTCCTTATCGCTATTTTGAACAATTCCACCGGCTGCATCGATAGCAGTAAAATGATGAAAAAAGGCTTTTTTAAGTTTTTCAAGGTCGGTATCGATCATTACACCTGCATGAAACTGTTCTTTTTTTATCTCATGTAAAAAGGCATTGATAGCTGGTGTTGATGTCTCGTCAACGAACACCGCATCAGGATGGTGCAGTATCTCGGTCAATTCTGCATTCAGTTCATCACACAAAAAAACAGGCTTATCGTCGAAGTAAATCTTGATGTACATAAATAAATTTCAAATTTTAGATTTCAACCTTCAAATTTGCAGTATGACTAATGAGAAAGCTGTAGCTGAAAAACTGTTACAAATTAATGCAATTAAACTAAGTCCCAAAGAACCATTTACCTGGGCAAGCGGTTGGAAAAGTCCTATTTATTGTGATAACCGCAAGGTATTATCCTTCCCATATGTCAGGGATTTTGTAAAAAGCGAATTGTGCAGCGTAGCTTTTGAACAGTTTCCCGAAGCTGAAGTATTTGCCGGCGTTGCTACAGCGGGCATTCCCTGGGGTGTTATGGTTGCCGATCAGTTGAAGCTTCCCTACATCTACGTGCGCCCTAAACCCAAAGAGCACGGCCTTGGTAACCAAATAGAAGGATCCTACGAAAAAGGCCAGAAGGTTTTGGTATTTGAGGACCTTATCTCAACGGGCAAAAGCAGTCTTCAGGTTGTAGAAGTATTGCGTGCTGCCGGCGTAGAAGTTATCGGTATGGTGTCCATCTTTAATTATGGGTTTGCCGTGGCTGAAAAAGCCTTTGCAGATGCAGGTGTTATTTACAAATCGCTGACAAACTACCCTACTTTAATACAATTAGCTATAGAAAAGAAAATTGTTACTGCCGATCAGGAAAGCACTTTGTTAAACTGGAGCAAAGACCCTGCAAATTGGAAAGGAAATAGTTAACTTTATAAAAACAAAAACATGAAAGCGATACAATTAACAATATTCTCTTTACTGGCATTTATATCGGTAAGCTTTGCGCAGCAAAAAGCTGTTGAAAAAGTAGTTATTAAAACACCGACTGTTGTATGCGAGGATTGTAAAGAACGCATTGAACAATATATGATGCATGAAGATGGTATTCAATCTGTCAATGTTGATTATAAAAAGAAGATAACAACAGTTACTTATTTAACCGATCGTACCAACGTAGAAGATATTAAAGCGGCGATCGCCAATGTAGGATATGATGCGGATGATGTAAAAGCTGAACCGGATGCTTACAAAAAGCTTCCGCCTTGTTGCAAAAAAAACGGAGGAGTATGTGCAAAGCCGGGCACTTAAACAGGATTTAAACACGATTCAAATAGATTTAAAAAAGAACAGGATTTGCGAATAAAGTGATGATCATTTATTCGCAAATCCTGTTTTACTATGAATCCTATAATCGTGTTCAGACTAGAAAAAAGAGAACGGCTGTATACCAACATAATTAACAGGAAAGTTTTTGTAGATGTGCGCCTTGCCTGCTTTGATATTTCCACTAACTTTTACCTGGATCGATCTTACCATCAATGCAGTGAGCGCATTCTTAAAAAGATTATTCATATCAACATCTACCGTTAAAGGAATATTGAATTCTGATTGGGCAGGAATAGTTACCAGCGTGTCCTGTGTTGTATGCCCTACATAATTGCTATCAATAAAAATATCAAGGTCTGTCCGCTTCAATTTCATGGAGAAATGATTGGGGTTATAATAAACCATATTCAGGTTTACTGTTGAAGAAGTGAACCCGATCTTGCTGACAGAAAAATCGGTTACATTTCGGTATTCCAATGCCTTAGGCGAGCTGCAAGAAAATAATATTGTTGCCGTAACAAATAAAATGGTTAGAGATATGATAAAACGCATGCAGTAAAAATATACAACTAATCGTTAGGATGCTATAAAGAGATGTTAATTGTATAAGCCCGCAGCTTAGCGCCATTTAAACTCTATGTTAAATCTATTGTACAATTTTAAAAAATATCAAATTGACTGTAATTTTATAACAGCAAAAAACTGCAACAAATGAACATCAACGAGCAATATTTAGTAAGTGTAAAAAAGCAATTTGAGCATTATAAAAAATTAGCAGAAAAAGCAATGGATCAATTAGAACCGGAACAATTATTGATCACATATAATGAGGATACAAATAGTATTGCCGCGATCATAAAACATATGTCGGGCAATATGCTATCAAGATGGACAGATTTTTTGACTACTGATGGAGAAAAGCCTGATCGAAACAGGGATGCTGAATTTGAAATAACTGTTCAGGATAAAGCCAATATTCTACAAAAATGGAACGAAGGCTGGGAATGTTTTTTTACAAGCTTCGATGCATTAAAACCGGAACAGCTCGCCAACACTGTGTACATCAGAAATGAAGGGCATACGATAATGGAAGCGATCAGCAGGCACCTGGCACATAGCGCCTATCATATCGGGCAAATTGTATTTTATGCCAAACAATTGAAAGACGGTAGCTGGAATAGCTTATCTATCGCCAAAAACAAATCAAAGGATTATAATGCCGATAAATTTTCGACCGAAAAAACGATGAAAAATTATACGGAATCAGAATTAAGGCGAATGAAGTAGCTCAGTCGTAATCTTTCTACAAAAAATGATCATGTAAAATTTTAAAATGGTTATTTTGCTACCTAAGTTGGAACATTGAAAATTAGTATTGAAATAATGGATGATTTTTGTACTTTTGCACAAATTTTTATTTAAATTACTCCCCTAAAACAAGCGTTATATGAAAAAGATCGTTTTAATTTTGATGGTAGTTTGCACGGTTATTGTTGCTCTATCTTCTTGTGGATCAAGCAGAAGAGGATACGGATGCCCTGCTGCAGAAGGAATTGTTCACTAATATTTACCGGATTATGACCTGGATCGAATTAACAGAGGAATCTCAATTGGATGAAATTAAAGTTCAATCAAAGGAGAAACCTCAGGTTATATTTAAACATAGTACCCGTTGTTCTATTAGTAGTATGGCAAAAAGCAGGCTAGAAAGAGCTCCTTCTTTTCCTGATATCAACTATTACCTTCTTGATCTTATTCAGCATAGAAACGTCTCTCAAAAAATTGCAGAAGACTTTCAGGTTCATCACGAATCTCCACAGATCCTTTTAATTAAAGATGGCAATTGTGTTTATGATGAAAGCCATTCTGGAATTAATATGGATGAAATTGTGGGATTAGTTCCTGTTTCCTGACCATATTTTACCCTTTCAGCATTAATTTTTTATTAAATTTTGCCCTTTAATAAATATTACAATTTAATAACATTTATTGTAAATCCATACCCCTATTACATTGTATATCTTTTCAACACTACGTTGATAATTCATTCCTTTATTCTTTCTATTCTGTAGTATTCTTGTAGAAGAATATCTATTACAAACGATGCAATTCAAACGTGAAAGTAGCAGATAAATTCGCCAACAATTACAGGGCTTAAAGATTATAAAATGAGCAGCAATCAAGACGAACTTTTATTGAGAGAGAACAAAGACCGCTTTGTTATTCTTCCGATAAATTATCCCAGGATATGGGAACAATATAAAAAGCATGAAGCGAGCTTCTGGACAGCAGAAGAGATCGATTTAGGCAGCGATATGAAGGATTGGGCAAATCTTAACGATGGTGAACGCCATTTCGTATCTCACGTTTTGGCATTTTTTGCCGCAAGCGATGGAATCGTGAACGAGAACCTCGCCGTGAATTTCATGAGCGAAGTACAATTACCCGAAGCAAGATGTTTTTACGGTTTCCAGATCATGATGGAGAATATCCATTCTGAAACCTATGCCTTATTAATTGATACCTACATAAAGGACCCTCACGAAAAAGACCGCCTATTCCACGCTATTGACACCATACCGGCTGTTAAAAGAAAGGCAGATTGGGCCATGCGCTGGATCGAGAACGGAACTTTTGCGGAACGCCTGGTGGCTTTTGCAGCCGTAGAAGGAATTTTCTTTAGCGGTAGCTTCTGCTCTATTTTCTGGTTAAAGAAAAGAGGTTTAATGCCAGGACTTACTTTCAGCAATGAATTAATTAGCAGAGATGAAGGTTTACATTGCGAATTTGCATGCTTATTGTATAGTATGTTAAGTAACAAATTATCAGAAGAACAAGTTCATGGAATTATCAGGGATGCCGTTGATATTGAAAAAGAATTTATAACAGAAGCTTTACCGGTTGCCTTGATAGGGATGAATGCTAAGCTCATGCAACAATACATTGAATTCGTTGCAGACAGGTGGATCGGTGAATTAGGGTATACTAAAATATACAACACGACCAACCCTTTTGATTTTATGGAAATGATCTCTTTAGAAGGAAAAACAAACTTCTTCGAAAAGCGTGTGGGTGATTATCAAAAATCAGGTGTTGGTGGCACTAAAGAATCACAGACTTTTTCTTTGGAAGAAGATTTCTAGTCAAACAAAAAAACAAAACTAATAACTATAAAGATTACTACTAACGACCCCCATTAAATTACAACGATATGCAAGTATTAAAAAGAAATAATAAAACAGAGAGCGTAAAGTTCGATAAGATCACAGCGAGGATCGAAAAACTTTGCTATAGCTTAGACAGGCGCTTTGTTAGCTCGATCGATGTAGCTAAAAAAGTAATTGAAGGCCTGTTCGACGGTGTAAGTACCACTGAACTGGATAACCTTGCTGCAGAAACAGCTGCATCATTAACAGTAAAACATCCTGATTATGCATTGTTGGCTAGTCGCATTGCAGTAAGCAACCTGCATAAGAACACCATTAAAAGTTTCTCCGAAACGATGCGTTTACTGTTTGAATACGTAGACGTTAAAAGCGGTAAATATTTACCATTGATCGCTGATGATGTTTGG